>Ga0210086_1000372_pt1 | contig 26788 bp, 22 predicted proteins | sample China_Galinas_PW_3_FD_184867 | JGI IMG/M metagenome (GOLD analysis project Ga0210086, IMG submission 184867) | Wetland microbial communities from San Francisco Bay, California, USA, that impact long-term carbon sequestration - China_Galinas_PWB_D2... | ecosystem: Environmental > Aquatic > Marine...
GCCGTCGTCGCGACAGGGTTCGCGTACCGGCGCAACGAGCCGGGCGTGAACACCAACCTTGACAACTTCGGGCGAATGCTGATGGAGGCGCGCGGGATTCGACGTTGCGGCTCGGCCGCGCTCGATCTCGCGCTCACTGCCGCGGGTGTGTTCGACGTGTTCTGGGAGCTGTATCTCGGGCCTTGGGACGTCGTCGCCGGTGCCGCGCTCGTGCTCGCGGCCGGCGGAGAGCTCACGGACCTCGGCTCGGGCGGCGACGTCGTCCACGGTGGCGAGATGTTGGCCACGAACGGGCGCTTGACGGAGGCGGCCGCTGCGTTGTTGACCGGGTTGCCGAAGTCATGAGACTGCGATTGGGTGTCCTGACGCTCGTGGTGTCGCAGGTGCTCGGGTGTGCGACGACGACGGTCGAGCGCGCGGACCGCGGCCGGATCCTGGCCGATTGCACGATCCTCGACGGGACACCGGGCCGGTGCGGGTTCCCGCGGCGCGTGCGGCATCGCCGAACGAGACTCGAGTTCGTGTTGGTCGAGCCCGTGCCGTTCACGATGGGCTCGGCGGGCCGGCGCATCCCGACGCACCTCGTCGCGCTCACTGCGCCCTACTACATCGCGACGACCGAAGTCACGGTCGGGCAGTGGCGGCGGTTCGCCGAGGCGAGCGGTTACCTGAGCCACCCGGAGCTCACCGGCTCGAAGTGGGACTGGCGAAGGCCGCACGGCAAGCCGGCGGCGGACGACGAGCCGGTGCGCATGGTCAGCTTCTACGACGCTCGCGAGTTCTGCGCCTATTACGACTTCTCGTTGCCGGGCGAAGCGCAGTGGGAGTATGCGTGTCGGGCCGGCACGACGACGGACTTCTGGTGGGGGGAGGATCCCGCCGGTGGTGACGGGAAGGGGAACTTCGACACGGGACGAGCCCCATCGAACACGAGCTTTCCGTTTCGGGACGGGTACCGCGACATCGCTCCGGTCGGTTCGTTCGAGCCCAATCCGCTCGGGCTCTACGACATGCTCGGCAACGTCGCCGAGCTGTGCCTCGCCGGCGAGCGCTACTCGCGCAATCCGAAGGCCGCCAACTACGAGGCCTACCCGGTGCTTCGCGGCGGCTCCTGCTACGGCGATGCCGGCGACTGCAACTCGGCCGCCCGCTCGCTCTGCGACTACGACTCGGCGTTTCGCCACGTCGGTTTCCGGCCGATGTTCACGATCGGTGGGTAGGCCCTGTGGCCCTAACAAATGTCTCTGACACATTTGTTAGGGCCACTACCCACCGACCCGCGCCGCAAGCAGGCGCGCGACGAAACGACGTGAGGGGTCGTCCCCGCGGTATCCGGTCAACGTGATCATTCCCGCCGCCATCGCGAGTGGGCCGACGGGAGGCACGAGCACGGCGTGGACGACGAGGAGCGGCTCGCGGTGGTGAGTCAGCACGATTCGGGTCTCGTAGGCGAGATCCCCGGCGGGGAGGTCCGGGATCGGTTGCCGGACGAGGCGAGCCCAGCTCAGGCCGTCGTGGAGCACGATCTTGGCGCCGATCAGGCCAATGCCCTCGTACCAGGCCGGCCACACCGAGAGTCCGCTCAGCAGGTCGATGAGCGCGCCGTTGTTCGCGAACTCGCGGAACAACTCCAGCGTGACCGGCCAGCCGAACCGCTTGTCCGAGAGCTCGTGCGGAGGGAGGCTCTTCGGGCTGTCGAGGAAACGAAGTTTGTCGGATTGGAGGGGATGAGCGCCGCCCATGCGCGCCCACCCGAACAAGCCGGCTTCGTGCAGGAGGGTCACGACGGAGCTGGTCTGCTCGGCGAGGAGTGAGCGGGCCTCGTCATAGATCGCGACACGGACCACGGCGACAGGACTCTCGATGTGCCGCATCAGACCCTTGCGCGTATCGAGCCATAGCGCCTTGGTCGCAGGGTCGGACCGCTCGGTCTCGAGCACGACGAAGTAGCGTGTGACCTCGTCGCCGTCGTACGACTCGAAGCCGTAGAGCAGCTTGTCGCCGACCCGGAAGCTGTGTTCGGGGAACCGTTCGGGGAAGCCGGCGAGCAGTTTCTCACCGGCACGCACGAAGCTCGGCGAGACGTCGCGCTGGTGGGCGATCCGAAACACCGGGTCGCCGCGCCCGGTCCAGGACCGCGGCCCGGCGCAGCCGAGCACGGCGAGGCAGAGAATCAGCGTGGACCTCGTCATTGGATCCGAGTCTACTCGCGCGCCCGCGCTCGCCGGGAGTCCCGGATGTGCTAATACTGGCTCTGTCCCCGCGTAGCTGGCCGTCTTCCGGCTACTTTCCCTTCTATGCGCACGCGCTTGTCCGTCCTCCTGATCGTTCCGGCCTTGGCCGTCGGCGCCTGGTACGCGATGACCCGTCCCGGGATCTCGGCCCAGATCCCCGATGCCCGACATGCCGTCGTGCGCTCGATCCAAGGGCGCAGTCGGTTGGTTGCGCAGACCCGGCTCAGCTGCGACATCGAGGACCTCGACGGGCTCGTCGCCGAGCAGCGCGGGCTGGCGGAGCGGGACCCGTCGCCGGAGAACCTCAGGGTCCTCGGCGAAGCCCTCTACGAGCGGATCCTGGCTCGCGACATGCGCAAGGGGCTCGCGATCGGTCGCTTCGTCGATGCGGCGATGTATGCCGTCAACCGTGCCGACATCGAGCTCGGACTGGCCGCCGTCCACCGCGCCCGCAAGCTCGGTGACACGAGTGCCGAGTGCGACCGGCTCGAGGCGGGGCTGTTGAGCCAATCGCTGACCGGCCTCGGGGCGGTGTTCAAGATGCGGGCAGCCATCGACGCCGCGCTGAAGCGGGCGCTGGGCAAGGACCCGGGCAACGGCCACGTTCACATGGCCCTCGGCTGCCGGCTGTTGTTCGTGCCGAGCTGGTTGGGACAGGACATCGACAAGGCGGTCGAACACTTCGCATTCGCGGCCCGCGTGTTGCCCAACGACGAGCGCCCGTGCTTGTTCGCAGCGTTCGGCCGGTACCTGGAGGGCAAGCGCGACGCGTGCCACGAGTGGCTCGAGAAGGCCAGGCAGCGCAACCCCCGCCACCCGTTCGTGGCCGCGGTCCTGGCCCGCCTGGCTGCCGGCGAAGCCAAACCGTTCGAGCGCGACCTCGACTAGAAGTCGCCAAAGTGGACAATTCGTCTCGGGGACGCTTTTTCCACTTTCGCTGGCTAGGTGGCCTCGAGTCCGTGGCGAATGATCTCGCCTTCGACCATGAACACGACGTCCTCGGCGATGTTGGTCGCGAGGTCGGCGATGCGCTCGAGATGGCGGGACGCCGACAGCGCGCTCGTCGCGGGTTCGATGAGGCCGGGGGACGCGCGCATCAGGTTCTGCAGAACCGAGAACAGCTCGGCGTGAGCCATGTCGATCGCGTCGTCTTCCTCGAGGACGCGACGCGCGAGCTCGGTGTCGAGGTTGACGAGGGAGTCGAGCGAGTCACGGACCATGCCGCGGACCCGGTTGACCATCGGCGTCATGTCCTCGAGGACCGAGATGCGCTGGTATTTCGCGAGGTCGGCCGATCGTTTCGCGATGTTGACCGCGAGGTCGCCCATGCGTTCGAGGTCGTTGTTGACCTTGAGCACGGTGATGATGAAGCGCAGATCGGCGGCTACGGGCTGGTGCAGGGCGAGGACCTTGAGGCACTCCTCTTCGACCGCGACTTCGAGCGCGTCGATCTCGCGGTCGTTGGCGACGATCTCGCTCGCGATGTCCTCGCGCCGCTCGATCAGGGCCTTCGTGGCCTGATTGAGCGCGCGCTCGACGAGCGAGCCGACGTGGAGGATCTGCTTCTTGATATGCTCGAGGTCGCGGAGTAGGTGCTTGGGCATGGCGCCTCCTAGCCGAATCTGCCGGACACGTAGTCCTCGGTTCGCTTCTGGTTGGGTCGCGTGAACACCTGATCGGTCTCGCCGTACTCGATCAGGTTGCCGTTCTCGAAGAACGCAGTGTGATCCGAGACTCGGGCTGCCTGCTGCATGTTGTGGGTCACGATCACGATCGTGTAGCGCTTGCGCAGCTCGTAGAGGAGGTCCTCGATGCGCGCCGTCGACGCCGGGTCGAGGGCCGAGCACGGCTCGTCCATCAGGATGACCTCGGGCTCCATCGCCAGCGCGCGGGCGATGCACAGGCGCTGCTGCTGCCCGCCCGAGAGTCCAAGCGCAGAGTCTTGAAGCCGGTCTTTGACCTCGTCCCACAGCGCGGCCTTCTGCAGCGACGTCTCGACGAGCTCGTCGATGTCGCCCTTGTAGCCGTTGAGCTTCGGGCTCCACGACACGTTCTTCGTGATCGACTTCGGGAACGGGTTCGGCTTCTGGAACACCATGCCGATCCGCAGCCGGACCTCGACCGGGTCGATGTCGCTCGCGTAGAGATCGTCGCCGCGATAGAGGATCTGGCCTTCGCTCCGGAACTCGGGGATGAAGTCGTTCATCCGATTGAACGCACGCAGCAGCGTGCTCTTGCCGCACCCCGACGGTCCGATGATCGCCGTGATGTTGCGCTCGGGGATCGTCAGGTCGACCGAGTGCACGACCTCGTTGTCTCCATACGCGAGCGAGACCTGCCTGGCTTCGAGAATCGGGGCTGCTTTCTCGGTCGACGCCGAGTCCTGCCGCTCCGTGACACCAGTGCTTGTTGGCGGAGTGGTCGACACTGTCATCGTGGCTCCTTGGAGAAGCGGTGGCGAATCCATACGGCGATCGCGTTCATGGCGAGCAGTGCGACCAGCAGGACGATGATCCCGGCAGCTGCGAGCTCGTGGAACGCTGCTTGCGGCCGCTCCGTCCAGTTGTAGATCTGAATCGGAAGGCAGCTGAACGAGTCCGTCGGGCCTTGCGGCACGAACGCGACGTAAGCCACGGCTCCGACCATGATCAACGGAGCAGTTTCGCCGATCGCGCGGGAGATCGCGAGGATCACTCCGGTCAAGATTCCGGGCAGAGCCGACGGCAGCACGTGGTGGCGTGTCGTCTGCCAGCGCGTCGCGCCGAGCGCGAACGCGGCCTGACGGATCGACGGCGGAACCGCGCGGATGGCCTCGCGCGCCGCGATGATGATCACGGGTAGGATCAGGAGGCTCATCGTCAAGCTTCCGGCCAGCAGGCTCTGGCCGAACCTCAAGGCTCGCACGAACACGGCCAGCCCGAGGATGCCGTAGACGATCGACGGCACGCCGGCGAGATTCTGGATGTTGAGGGCCAGAAACCGCGCGAACCGCCCGTCGCCGGCATACTCCTCGAGCCAGACCGCAGCAGCGACTCCGACCGGGATCGAGATCGCCGCCGTCATTGCGATCAACCAGATCGTCCCGAACAGCGCGGCCTTGAGCCCGGCGTCCTTCGGGTCATAGGACGGGAAGCTGGTCAGGAACTGCCAGTCGAGCCACCCGATCCCGGTCCGGCAGATGTGGAACAGCAACACCGCGAGCAGGACGATCGCGGTCCAGGTCAGCGAGGCACACAGGACGCGGAACAGCTTCTCCTTGCGCCGCCGCCGCGCGAGCCCGCCCTGGGTCTTCAGTGTCCAACTCATGACTCTACTCGTAGCGGTTTCGGAACCGGAGCAAGACCCGGTTGGCGATGAAGTTCATGACCAGCGTGATCGCGAACAGCAAGACTCCGACAGCGAAGATCGTCTTGTACTCGACCGTCCCCGCGGGAGCATCGCCGAGGCCCACCTGGACGATGTAGGCAGTCATCGTCTGGATGCTCGTCAACGGATTCAGCGTCAGCTTCGCGCTGTTCCCGGCGGCGATGCTCACGGCCATCGTTTCGCCGATCGCGCGTGAGATCGCGAGAACGAACGCAGCGATGACCCCCGACAGCGCCGCCGGGACGACGACCTGTGCCGTGACTTCGAGCTTCGTGGAGCCCAGCGCATGGCCGGCGTGGCGCAGCGATGCGGGCACGGCCCGAATCGCGTCATCGCAGATCGTCGCGACCATCGGCAGGATCATGATCCCGACGACGATGGCCGCGCTCGCGGCGTTGTAGACCAACGTCGACGGAAACACGGCTTGGATCAGCGGTGTGATGAACGTCAACGCGAAGTAGCCGTACACGATCGTCGGGATCCCCGCGAGGATCTCGAGGGTCGGCTTGACGATCCCACGGGTCTTGGGGGTCGCATACTCGCTGAGGTAGATCCCGCTCGCCAGGCCGATCGGAACCGCAACCAGCGCCGAGCCGACCACGATCAGGAACGTGCCGCACACGAGCGGGAGAACGCCGAACGAGCGCGGCTCGATCAGCGGTGCCCACCGTGTGCCGAACAGGAACTCCCAAACCGAGACATCGGCGAAGAAGCCGGAGCTCTCGATGATCAGGACCAGAGCGATGCTGATCGTCGTGACGACGCCGAGCACCGCGCACGCGAGCAGCACGCCCTCGATGACTCGTTCGGAAACGTGTCGAGAGCGGGTGCCGCCGAGCGCGCGGGGCGGCGTCGCTGGAACGTCCGCGGCCTGGGGACTCACTGCTATTGGCCTGACTGCAGTCGTTCGACGATGCTCGCGCCCGGCTTGCCGCGCTTCCCGAAGATCGTGCCGACCGTGCCGTCAGCCAGCCGCTTCCTGTCGAGGTCGTACGCGGGCAGCGGCAGCGCGACATAGCCCACCTTGCCGATCAGGCTGGGGACGTTGTCGAGGTAGAACTTGACGAACTCGACGACCTGCGGCTTGTCGAGCGAGGACTTCTTCACATAGATGAACAGCGGGCGCGACAGCGGCGAGTAGGTGCCGTTGTTGATCGTGTCGTGCGACGGAGTGACCGGCCCGTTGCCGCCGTCGATCGGGACGACCTTCAGCTTGTCCTGGTTCTCGTAGTAGTAGGCGAACCCGAAGAACGCCAGCGCGTAAGGGTCGCCCGCGACGCCCTGCACGAGGATGTTGTCGTCCTCGCTGGGTGTGAAGTCCGAGCGGCAGGCCTGGGTCTTGCCGTTGATGGTCTCGGTGAAATAGTCGAACGTGCCCGAGTCGGTGCCAGGGCCGAACAAGTGGATTTCCTTGGCCGGCCAGCCATCTCGTACATCGGCCCACGTCTTGACCGTGCTGCCGGGCTGCCAGATCTTCTTGAGCTCGGCGGTCGTGAAGTGGTCGACGAAGTCGTTCTTCTTGCTGACGACGACCGACAGGCCGTCGAAACCCACGGGCAGCTCGATGTACTCGATGCCCTCTCCGTGAAGGGTCTCTTGCTCCTTGGTCTTGATTGGGCGCGAGGCGTCGTTGATGTCGGTCTCGTTGTGAGAGAACTTCTTGAAGCCGCCGCCGGTCCCGGAAAAGGAGACCGTGACGTGGACCCTGGGGTGGACCTTGTTGAACTCCGTTGCAATCGCCTCGGAGATCGGGAACACGGTGCTGGAGCCGTCGATGGCGACCTTCCCCGTGAGCTTCGACGCTCCGTTCGCGGGGTGTTCGTTGCCGCAGGAGAACGCCAGGGCCACGAGCCCCGCGCAGGTTGCAATTGCCAGTGGTTTCATCTCTGTCCTTTCAGGCCAGGGGCTAGAAATCGATTTGGAAACGAATGAGGAACGAGTTCGCGTTGCCGACCGTGTCGAGGTCGCTGTGGATGTAGTTGGTCATGACTCTCGTGTTCCGGTTGAGGTACCAGTTGACCGCGGCCGTGACGTCATCGAGTTTGCCGCCGTTGATCGGCCCGTCGTTGAGGTCGGCCTGTGAGTAGCGGAGCGCGACCTCGAGAGCGCCCGAGCCCTCGTCGCTGCCGAAGCGGTGCTTCGGCTTCACGCGGCTGAACGTGCCGTTCGACCTCTTGTACGGCCGGTGCTCGCCGGTCACGAAGAAGCTGCCCATGACGTAGAACGCGCCGAAGCTCGCGTTGCCGCCGCCACCCGGCGTGTCCACGTCGGCCCACATGTACTCCGCCTGCAGTGAGGCCGGGCCCATGACGCCGGCGAGCTCGGCGCCGATCAGGGTCGCGTGGTCGGCGGCGAAGGCGCCGGTGTCGACGAAGACCGGGGCGAGGTGGGCTTCGGGGCGCTGCTCGTACTGGACCATCCCACCGTTCGGCGACCGGTAGCTGCCCGCGAGCCCGACGTGAACCAGCTTCTCGCCATCTTCCTCGTAGTACGGCAACCCCGTCACGCGGGCTGTGACGTTGCCCTCGCCGTCACTCTTGCGGTTGCCATAGCTGTCGGTGTCCTTGAACACGCCGATCGCCCAAGTCAGCTTCTCGTCGAGCTCGTGGTTGTGGAGCATGATGCCCGTGTTGCGGGACGGCACGAACGTCTCGGTCAGCGACCGCTCCAGAAACGTGATGTAGTTGCTGCTCGTCAGCTCCTCGAGCCCGAACGGCTCCTTGAACTGCCCGGCTCGCAGGTTGCCGACCACGGGGATCTTGGTCACACCGAGGTAGACGTCCTTGAAGTCGGCGTCTCCGCCCGCGAAGTCGTACTGCGCCTTGTACTCGATGCGCTCGTACAACATGCCCGAGACGTACAGTCGCGCACGGCGGAACTCGACGCCGTCGACCATCTTGCCCGGCCCCGCGTTGATCCCGTCGTCTCCGGACATCCACGCAGAGTCGAGGTGGATGCGTCCGCCGAACTTGCCCGTGAACATCTTGTCAGCGGACTCGAAGTGCAATCCGTCCTTCCAGTAGACCCGGAAGTCCGAGCTGCCTTGCGGGGCTTCGATCTTGGTCTCGAGTCGCTTTACGGACGCCTCGAGCGCCTTGATCCGTTCTTCTTTCTGCGCGACAGCAGAGTTCGCGATCACTACCGCAGCCATGACCGCCCATGAAGATTTCTTCAAGCTTTCTCCTCCTGGTTGCGACGCAAAACCGGCAAGAACCGGCCCCTCGTCTTTACAGACGCAGGAGTCTGGCCACGCGTATGAAGGCAGAGTTAAGAGCGAGTGAAGCTGTCTAATTTCGTGAAGCCTCCGTGAGGACCGGGAACTCGACGCGGAAGCGCGAGCCTTCGCCCAAAACGCTGTCCACGGATGCCTTTCCGCCGTGAGAGATTGCCACGTGCTTGACAATTGACAGTCCGAGACCGGTCCCCCCGAGGTCGCGCGAACGGCCCTTGTCGACCCGATAGAAGCGCTCGAACACGCGATCGAGCTCGGCCGGGGCGATGCCCGGACCGGTGTCGCTGACTTCGAGGATCGCCGATCCGCGGATGCAGCCGAGGCTGACCCGGACCTTGCCGGGTGCCGGCGTGTACTTGATCGCGTTGTCGACGAGGTTGTCGACGAGCTGGCGCAGCGACTCGGCGTTCCCGCGCAGCGAGACCGCGGAGTCGGGCACGTCGAGCTCGAGCGACAGGCCCTTCTGCTCGGCCAGCGGCCGCAGCTCGTTGACCGAGTTTCGCACCGGCGTGCGCAGGTCGATGACGTCCTCGTGCGACAGCGGAGCCTGGGATTCGACGCGCGAGAGCGTCAAGAGGTCGGTCACCAGGGCCGAGAGCCGGGCCGTCTGCTTGCGGATCCTCTCGTTGAAGTGGCGGCGCTTGTCGTCGGGCAGATCGCGATCGTTGATCAGCGTCTCGATGAACCCCCGGATCGCCGTCAGCGGCGTCTTCAGCTCGTGTGACACGTTGGCCACGAACTCGCTGCGCATCCGCTCGAGCTGGCGCAGCTCGGTGACGTCGTTGAGGACCAGGACCGCGCCGGCGAGTCGGCCGTCGGAATCGCGCAGGGGCGAGCTCCGGATCATCAGGTGACGGTCCCCGCGGCTCGTCGTCACGGTTGCATCGCGCCGCACGTCGGTGGCCTTGGCCATCGCTTCGCTCGCGGCCTCCGAGATCCGCGGCTGGCGCGTGATCTCCCAGATCGGCCGCCCGATCGGGTCCTTGGTCGGGGGCTGGAGGTACTCGGCGGCCACGGCGTTGATGTGCAGCACACGCTCGTCGGCGTCGATCGCGACGACGCCCTCGGACATCCCGCGCAGGATCGACGCAAGCTTGGTCTGCTCGTTGGTCATTGCTTCGATGCGACTGCCGAGCTGCTCGGCCATCGTATTGAACGCCCTGGCCAGCATCCCGATCTCGTCCCCGGACGTCGTCCTGACGCGACGCGCGTAGTCTCCGCCGGCCATGGCCCTTGCGACTTCGGTCATCCCTTGCAGCCGGCCGGTCAGCCTGCGCGCGAAGACGAGGGCGAGGACGGACGCCAGAGCCACTGCGATCGCGGCCACGAGGAACACCGTGGTCCGAAGCTCGGCGATCCGCCCTTCGATCTTCGACAACGAGTGCGAAGCGCGCGCGAACCCGATGATTCCCTTGTCATCCCGGATCGGAACCGCGACGTACATCAGCATTCGCTGGACGGTCTGGCTGAACCGGGTCGCGGCCCCGACGCCGCGCTGCTTGGCCTCCAGGACCTCCGGGCGAGATCCGTGGTTGTCCATCTGGTTCGGGGACTCGTCCGAGTCCGCGAGCACCGTCCCGCCGACGGCGACCACGGTCAGGCGGTTTCCGGTCGCTCGTCCGAGCTCCTCGATGATCGGCTGGAGCTTCGGGACCGGCTTGCCCAGGAGGGTCGGGCGGGCGATCTCGGCGAGCAGGTAGGCATGGCCCTCGAGCAGGTTGCGCGACGCCTCGAGCTCGTCGTTCTCGATGCGTCGGGCACCGTAGATCGCGAGCACGGCGCCGGTGAGAGCGATCACCGACACCTGGGCGACGAACAGCTTCCAGGCGAAACTCGAGCGAAACATCCGGACTGGAAGCTCCTGGAGGGAGAAGGGGTGGCGCCGATGTCAGTCAGCGGCTGTCATGAAACCGGTAGCCGACGCCGCGGACGGTTTCGATCAGGTGACGGTACGGTCCGAGCTTCTGTCGGATCGCCCGCACGTGAACGTCGATATTGCGGTCGAGGACCACTGCTCGCTCGCCGACGACCCGGCTCAGGAGGTGTCCGCGCTCGAACACCCGCCCGGGATGCGAGGCGAGGAAGTGCAGGAGCCGAAACTCCGTCGCGGTCAGGTCGACGGGTGTGTCGTCGATGAGGACCTGGTGACGGCTGACGTCGATCACGACGCCCTCGACGCTGATGCGCTCGTTGGCCGCCTCGTCTTCGCGGAGCGGACCGCGGCGCAGGACCGCCTTGACGCGCCCGATGAGCTCGCGCGGACTGAACGGCTTGACGATGTAGTCGTCGGCGCCGACTCCGAGTCCGAGTACGACGTCACTCTCCTCGCCCTTGGCCGTCAGCATGATCACCGGGATCGGGCGGGTGACCGGATCCTGCTTGAGCATCCGGCACACCTCGAGGCCGTCGAGGCCCGGGAGCATCAGGTCGAGGAGCACGAGGTCGGGGGCCGCCTCGCGGGCCTGGCGCAGCCCACGCTCGCCGTCCGCCGAGGTCTGCACGCGGTAGCCTTCCCGACTCAGGTTGTATTCGATGATCTCGAGGATGTCGGACTCGTCCTCGACCACCAGGACATTCGCTTGCTTCACCGATAGCGCCCTTTGGGGAAACTCGTAGGCCCCAGACACTGGTCCACGATTATAAAGGCCGCGTGAAGGCGTGGTGAAACAACACGAACCCGCAAATGTCGGGCACGCGGGTGCCCGCAGCTGCTACATCACGGGCTCGATTCCAAGCTCCCCGAACCCCTTGGCGGCGAAGTTGTCGCGGAACATGTCGCGGAGCTTCTCGGCCTGGGTGTCGTACGCCGACGCGTCCGACCAGGTGTTGCGCGGGTTCAGGATCTTGGCCGGAACCCCGGGGCAGCTCGTCGGCATCTGGAGGTTGAAGATCGGGTGGGTCTCGAACTCGACCTTGCTCGGATCGAGCTCGCCGGCCAGCGCGGCGTCGAGCAGGGCGCGCGTATGCTTGATCGAGATCCGCCTGCCGATCCCGTACGGGCCGCCGCCCCAGCCCGTGTTGAGCAGGATGCAGCGGGTGTCGTGCCGGCCCATCTTCTCGGCCAGGAGCTTGGCGTAGACCGACGGCTTCTGTGACATGAACGGTGCCCCGAAGCAGGCCGAGAACGCGGCGACGGGCTCGTTGATGCCGACCTCGGTTCCGGCCAGCTTGGACGTGAATCCCGACACGAAGTGATACATGACCTCGCGCGGCGTCAGGACCGAGACCGGCGGCAGGACCCCGAACGCATCGGCGGTCAGCAGCACGATCGTCTCGGGGTGCGGGCCCCTTGCGCCGGTCGCGACGTTGGGATTGCACGACAGCGGATAGGAGAACCGCGTGTTCTCGGTGATCGAACGATCGCTCAGGTCGAGGTCCTGAGGATCGGTGTCTTCGAGCTTCTTGCCGAGCAGCGGCGGGACGTTCTCGATCAGCGTGCCGGGCATCGACAGCGCGGCCGCGATCACCGGCTCGGCGTCCTTGTCGAGGTCGATCAGCTTCGCGTAGCAACCGTCCTCCAGGTTCGAGATGCCGCTGTCCGTCCACGCGTGCTCGTCATCGCCGATCAGTTGGCGGTCGGGATCGGCCGAGAGCGTGGTCTTTCCCGTACCCGAGAGCCCGAACAGGATGGCACCGTCGCCGCGCGCACCGACGTTGGCCGAGCAGTGCATCGACAGGTGTCGCATCTCGGGCAGCATGTAGTTCATGACCGTGAACATCGACTTCTTGTTGACGCCGCAGTAGTCGGCGCGGCCGACGACGAGGCACATGCGGTGCTTGATGTCGATGATGACCGCCCTGGCCGAGAGGCTGCCGTCACGTGCGGGGTCGCAGTGGAACGACGGGACGTTGAGCATGGTCCACCGCTTGGCGTCCTCGTCGGCGACTCCCTGCAGGTTCTTCGGGAACATGTTGTCGGCGAACAGCGCGTGGGCCGCGTACTCGCCGATGAAGCGGTAGGGGACCGCGTACCCCGGGTCGACGCCGCAGTACACGTCCTTGACGTAGAGCTGGGCCCCGGTCTTGCCGAGGTGCTCGATCACGCGGTCGCGCAGGCCCTCGAACGCCTCGGGGGCGTACTTCTGGAAGTCCTTCTTCCACCACAGCGCGTCCTCGACCTCGGGCCAGGCGACGGCGAACGTGTCCTGGACCGGGCGACCGGTGCACGACGGATCGGTGTAGAAGACGAGGGGGCCATCGATGCCGAGCCTGGTCGGATAAGCCTTCTGCTCGTCCTCCGGACCGCCCTCGCGGATGCGTCCGCGATCGTTGGCGATGGCCTCGTGGAAGAGTTCCTGCTTGGACAGGTTCCGCTTGTAGCGGACGTTCGGAATCTCGAGGAGGTTCGCTGGGTCGAAGGTCATCGGATCGTCCGTCTGTGGGGGAAAAAACGAAGTATCGTACGCCGCTGGGAGCCCGGGGCAAGACCATTGCGGTGGCCGGAGTGCTGAACTGGCCCCGACCGGCGCCCGCCCGGATCCACGCCGATCATCGCTGCGATGCGCGGTTTGCATATCGTAGCGCGCGCTTGCCATGAGGTGGCGAAAGGCGTAGGTAGCGCCATCGCCAGCCCTTCTCGGTGACTCCATGGTCCGCTCGCTTCCCGATCGACGATCGCGCATCGTGCTCGCGCTGCTCGTGCCCGTGGCCGCTGCGCTGATTCTCCTGGTGCTGTGGGACGATCGCCCGTCCGTCGGGGCCGGGATCTCCCGGCAGGCCGACGGCGTCACCGCTCGTACGCCGCTCGCCGGCGAGCGGGCGCCGGTCGAGATGCGCCAGACCGAGCGCGAGATGGCGAGCGTCACCGGCACGATCGTCGCCGAACCGACCGAGGCTCTCGATGGCGCCGGCGTCGTGCTCGTCGCGAGTGGAACGATTCGCGAGCGTGGCTACATGGGCCTGTTCCTCTCCCTCCTGGAAGAAGGAATGGACCAGCTCGAGGCCCGGCTCGACCGCCGATTCGTGTCGCCGCCGGTGTGCGCACGCGGAACCGTGAGCGCGACCGGTGCCTTCACGATCCGCGACGTGGCCCCCGGTGCCTACGAGCTCGAGCTGCGACACGAGCTCTATCGGTTGCGCCGAAGGCCGGTCGTCGTCATCTCCGGCACGCAGTCACGGGATCTCGGCACCTTGCGCGCGGAAGCTGCCGGGAGCCTCCTGGTTCGGGTCGTGGACCCGGTGGGCCGCCCGGTTGCCGACGCAGAGCTCGAGCTTGCCCACGGCTTGGACGGGGTCGACTACGACGACGAGCGGTTCTGGAGCGACCTCGGTGGCGTCTACCGACTGTTCTCGCCACAGAAGGCGAGAACCGACCGAAACGGCGAGCACGTGTTCGAACGGCTCCTCGGCAACCGGACCTGGCACCTGTCGGTGGCCCACGACGGCTGGGTGCCGGTTCGCGATACGGTCGTCGTCGAGGTCGGAGCGCGGCAATCGCACCTCGTGCGCCTGCGACCTGCGGCCGTGCTCACGGTTCGGGTCATCGACGAAGCCGGCAAGCCGATCCCCGACGCCAAGGTTCGGGTCACGCTGCCCGGCGCGACCGAGCCGCCGCCGCTGGTGTTCGAGACCGACGTCCGCGGTGTCGGGCGCTGTGACCGCCTGACGCCGGGAAGCGTCGTCGTCCGGGTCGAGCACCGCGACTTCCTGCCGTACGAGAAGCAGCACTTCTACGAGCGCGGACGGCCGCACGAGCTCGAGGTGACGCTCGCGCGTGGCCTGTCGGTGGCGGGCCGCGTGCTCGACCAAGACGGGGAGCCGATCGCCGGAGCGTGGGTGAGCCGGCTGCGCGACTACGCGCAGACGATCCTGGGCTTCGACGTCGTCAGCTTCGCGGGTGAGGATCTGATCGGGATGGCGGTTCGACGCGGCGCCGTACGGACCGACCAAGACGGCAGGTTCGTGGTGTCCGGGATCGCCAAGGACGCGAAGGTCAACCTCATGGTCGGTGCCGACGGCTTCGTGCAGGCGAGGCTCGGTCCCGTCGATCCTGGAGCGACCGGGCTCGAGCTCCGTCTGGTGCCGACGGCGACCGTGACCGGAGTCGTCGTGACCGCGGAAGACGGTCGTGCGATCGCCGACTTCGAGGCCGAGTGTACGCGCGTCTCGTGGTTCGTGTTCGATCGGCCGTTCGGTCACGTCGACGTCCGTGGCAGCGGCGACGGTCGCTTCGAGATCGCCGGGTTGCCGCAGGGACGGTTCACGCTGCGTGTCGCCGCCGAGGGCAGGGCGGCGCTCGAACGCTCGATCACGATCGACGGCTCTCGCCTCGACGTCGGCGAGATCCGGCTCGCCCCGCCCGCGAGGGTCGCCGGCGTCACGCTCGGCCCCGACGGCGAGCCGCTGCCCGGGGCCAGGGTCTGGGTCGCCAAGGGCGGCATGGGCGACTCGTCGTTCGTGCGGGCGATCGCGGGTCGACCGGTCGTCGACAGTGACGACGAAGGGCGGTTTCGCATCGCGGTGCCGGCCAGGCGCGTGCGGCTGATGGCCGAGAAGCACGGCTACGCGACGACGCGCAGCCGCTCGGTCCGCGTGAAGCCCGGGGAGACCGTCGAAGGCTTCGAGATCACGATCGGGCGCGGCGGCAGCCTGCTCGGCGTCGTCGTCGACATCGAGGGGCACCCGCTCGCCGGCTGGAACATCCAGACGACCGCCAACAACTCGATGTCGATCCGGTTCACGCGCAGCGACGCCAACGGCGAGTTCCGTGTGCTCGGGCTTCCTCCCGGGCAATACCTCGTCGATGGGTTTCCCGATCGCGTGACTGCGCCGGCCTGGATGCGGCGTGCGGACGAAAGCTCGATCGCGGACATGATCGCCGAGACGACCGACAACATGATCCGCAAGCGCGTCACGATCCACGACGGACAACCTTCGCACCTGCGGCTCGTGTGGGAGGGCCGGGACGAAGCGCGATCGCTCGTGGATCTCGACGGCTTCGTGCGCGTGGGCGCCAAGCCGCTCACGGCGGGTGTGCTCGAGCTCGTCGAGCTCGGCGGCGGCGGCCGGACGAGGTACGCCGAGATCTCTGCCGGTCGGTTCACGGTCCCGAGGTTGTCGCCCGGCGCCTATCAGGCCCGGGTCAAGCCCGGCCTGCTGGCCCGCTATCTCGGCGCGCCCAAAGTCGTCCACGCCGTTCGCAGCGGCCAGGAACCGGTCGAGCTCGACTATCCCGGGGGGCGTTTGAGCGGCGTCGTGGTCTACGGGGACGGCGGCCGACCGGCTGGTGGTGCGCTCGTGACCGTCTACGGCCGCGAGTCGCTCGGCCGCGACAACGCGCTCGGTGACGCGACGTTCGGAGACGACGTCGGCGTGACCGACGAGCACGGGAGGTTCGCGATCGACGGCCTGCCGCCCGGGCGCTATCGCCTGCTCGCCCGCGAGATGAACCTCGCCGGTACCGGGACGGCTTCGGGCTCGGGCCGGCTCGAAGACCTCGTGCTCAGCGCCGGGCAGGCTCGCGACAACCTCAAACTCGAGCTCGGTGCGGGAGCAACGCTCTCGGTGTCGGTGCGCGACCGCGCCGGGCCACGCGCCGGTGCGCTCGTCCGGGTGCTGGCGGGCAACGGCCGTCCGGTGGCGCTGGTACCTCGGGCGACGACCGACGATCGCGGCGAGGTCGTGTTCCGCAGCGTGCCGCCGGGAAGCTACCGGGTCGCAGTCGATGCCACGGGAGCCGCGCCGCTGCTCTCGAAGACCGTCGCGCTCGCAGCCGGGAAGGAGGCCACCCTGTATCTGACGCTGCGCGGTGGGGTCGCGGTCGCACTCGAAGTCGGGGCCGCGAAGAACGAGGTTCGGGCCGACGAGCGTGTCGCCTACTCGCTGTGGGACTCCGGCGGCGCGCTGATCCGTGCCGGGGTCATGCGCGGGCTCGTGCCGGCGCCCGGCGGCGACCGCCTGCACGAGCGGGTCGAGGTCGGTCCCCTCGATCCCGGCCGCGTCCTCGTCCGCGTCGAGGGCGCGAGCTTCGGAGTGATCGAGCGCCGGCTCGAAGTCCCGGCCACCGGGCCCACGACCTGGAGGATCGAGCTCCGGCGCTAGCCTCGGGCGATCCAATCGCGAAACGCGTCCGGCATCGCTACGACCGAGCGCGTCGCGTAGTCGAGGAATACGATCCCTGTCTTCGCATCCAGGACCGGCGTCCGCTCGGAGTCGTCGCGGACCACGCGGTAGTAGAAGTCGCACGAGTGCTCGCGCAGGTCCCTGACCGCGATCGCGACCTCGAGCTCGTCGTCGCGCACGACTTCGGCGCGAAATCGCAGCGCTGCGTCGGCGAGCACGAGACCGACGCCGTCGATGTCAGTCTCTGTGTAGCCGCGTGTTCCGAGGAACCGTGATCGGGCCTCCTGCAGGTAGCCGAGCAGCCGGTCGTTCCCGACGTGCCCTCCGAAGTTGAGGTCGGTGACGCGAACCCGGAGCCTGGTCGTGAACGCATACTCGCTCGGCATCTCGAGCACGACCCGGCTCATCGACTCGTCGTTACTTCGTGATGTGTTCGGCTTGGATCGCGACAACCTGGAACTTGTCGTGGACCTTGCCGAGGTCGTACAGCACGGTCCCGCCGCTGGGGATCACTACTGTCGTGTGGAGCTGGCGAGTCTCGACGTTGGGCTTTTGGATCGTCACGTCCCAGCGGCGCAGCTTCTGCTTGACCGTCTTGATCGGCCGTTCGAGCGTCGCGATCGTCGCATCGAGCGAGACCGCGATGACGTCTTTCGCGCGCAGCGCCGCGCACGCCTCGAAGATCAACCCGTCTTGAATGGTGTCGATGACCGGGTCCGCGATCGCGGACATCTTCTCGACCTCGAGCTTGTAGCTCTTGACATAGGCGCTCTTGGTCGTGGCTTCGTCATGGACGACCCGAAGCGGGTTGAGCCGGATGGACGAGGACCGGAGGGACTGCGCGCCCGAGTCGTCGAGCAGGGTCCCGAAGGCCTTATTGTCGACGACGATCGGCTTCGTCTTCCCCTTTTCGGCGGCGAGCGGTTCTGCGAATCGCGTTGCATGGAAGGCCTCGGACATCGCCAGCACGCGAACGGACAGCCGCACCAACTCGCTTTTCTGGCGCGCCTTCTTGTTGCGGTTGACAAGGGCGCGGACCTTTGCTTGCACCGGGGCGGGCGCGAGCACGACGACGTAATCGCTCCCGACCGCGCGAATGCGGTCCTTGATCCCGAGCGGAACCAGGTCCTTGAACATCTCGGCCAGCTTGCGCATGCGGCGCCGGCCGTTGTGTTGCGTCTCGCCGAACACCCCGAGGTCCTTCGCGTCGGGCTTCTTCCCGTCTGCGAGAGCTGCGGTCAACAGGTCGGGGATCTCGTAGACCTCCAGTTCCTGGTCTCGGGTTTGCGTCCGTGCGGCGGTCGCGCACAGCACGGAGAGAGTGATCGAGGCAAGTGCACGAATCATGCAGCGCTCCTTCGTCGGTAGACTCGCTGGCGTTCTGGGGCGCGCGTCGTCCCAGTCGGCAGCTCAGACAGAGGCTGTACGCCAGGCGTGACGCGTCGGCAGGCCGTCGAAGAAGGGCGTGGTCCGAGTTACGCCTGACACTCCGGCGAACCGCCCTGGGGCGTGGGCTCTGGTTTCGCCGCTCGCGGCGAGCTTTGCAAGCCCGAAGCCGCGTGAATGGGCCGTTTCGACTCGCGGCGGTACTGATTTTTGCCGCGCCCGGCCCGGTGTTTTCGTGGTCGGCGATGCATCCTCCCCGATCGTCGGGCTGCGATCACCTGTCAACGGAACATCGGCGGAGCCGTTCCGGTCTCTGAAGGCTCGACGGCCGCGTACGCCTCGCGCGGATTCGGCGTCTCGGTCTCGACACTACACTGGTGCTTCGCCGCGAGCTCGCTGCGGGGATAGACGATCTTCGTGTCGGGATCGCGGCGACCGAGCATCAGAATCGCGCACGCTCCGTCGCCGGCGCCGACGAACACGTGGTTCGTGCCGGGCGCGGCATGGAAGAAGTCCCACTGGCGCAGCTCGCGTTCCTGCTCGTCGACGAGCAACAGACAGCGACCCGAAAGGACGAGGAAGTCCTCCTGCTGATCTTCTCGGTGATACATGCAGGCCGGCTGGCCGGGTTCGAGCACGTGGATGTTGACGCCGACGTGCGGGAACCGCGCTTCGCCCTCGAAGCTGCAGTAGCTCCCGAACTGCTCGTTGTGGCGCCAGCGCGCGGCGCCTGCGTTGACGATGAACCACCCTTCGCCGTCGGGGACCAGTCCGTGTTCGGTCTCGATGAGCCTGGCTTCTTCGGTCATTTCGTCTCCTCGTAGACGGTTTCGGGCCAGCATAGCGCGTCGAACCGGTCCGTCCCGATTGCGCGGACGCCGGGTCGGTCCATAATCCAACCGGCGACCGGTCTCGGTCACCGCCCAGGCGCTCGACGCCAAGTACGGCGCCAAGGGCCAAACGACCTGGATCGGGCCTTTGGCATTGCTGCGGTCGGTGCCCGTGAGCTCGGTCCCGGCGACGCCGCCGCTCCACGCCGAGAGCTCGAGGACCACCGCGGCCTCGACGACGGCTCGCGTTGCAGCGCGCGCGCTGTGTCTCACTTGCGGTGGCTGCCTCAATCTCGCGGTCGGAGGCTCGCCGATTGCTACACTTTGCGATCCGCGGTCCACGGCTCATGAGTGTCCGGACCGCGCGTGTGCAGCCGAGGATCCCACATGCCAGACAACACGACGACACGCGAACGCCGGCTGGACCCCCAGGACTGGAAGGCGCTTGTCGCAAACTGCCGGCAGCCGAGCTTCTGGCGGGCGTCGTGGCAGCTGCTCAACACGCTGGGATCCTATGTCGTGCTGTGGGCTCTCATGTACTGGAGCCTCGGCGTCTCCTGGTGGCTCACGGTGCCGCTCGCCGGGTTGGCCGGCTTGTTCCTCGTTAGGATCTTCATCATCTTCCACGACTGTGGCCACGGCTCGTTCTTCGCATCGCGCAGCGCGAACGCCGTGTGGGGGTTCATCACCGGACTCCTGACGTTCACGCCGTTCTATCACTGGCGCGGGGAGCACGCGATCCACCACGGCACGACCGGCGACTTGGATCGACGCGGCGTCGGTGACGTGTGGACGATGACCGTCGAGGAATACCTGGCGTCGTCGCGTTGGAAGCGCTTCTCCTACCGATTGGCGCGCAACCCCGTGGTTCTGTTCGGCATCGCGCCGCCGGTGCTGTTCCTCTTCCTCCAGCGGTTTTCGCGCAAGGGTGCGAGCCACCGCGAAAGGCGTTCGGTCTGGGTGATGAACGCCGCGCTCTTGCTCATGGCGGCCGGAATGAGCGCGGTGTTCGGCATCCTTCCGTACATCGAGATCCAGCTCATCGTGTTGCTGGTCGCTGGTGCCGTCGGCGTCTGGCTCTTCTACCTGCAGCACCAGTTCGAGGACGCGTACTGGGAGCGCGGTGCGGATTGGGACTACACGGCCGCTGCGCTGAAGGGCAGCTCGTTTCTGAGGTTGCCCAAGGTTCTGCAATGGTTCTCCGGCAACATTGGCTTCCACCACATCCACCACCTGAGCCCGCGGATCCCCAACTACAACCTCGAACGGTGTCACCGATCGGACCCGTTGTTCCAACAGGTGAAACCCATGACCTTCTTCGGCGGTCTCAGGGCCCTCGGCCTGAAGCTCTGGGACGAGTCCGCCAAGAAGCTCGTCAGCTTCCGGCACCTGCGCAAGAACGGCCGCGATCGGTCTTGACCGTTTCGAAAGCGCGACCGGCGAGGCATGCCCAGGCCGGAAGTCATGGGACGAGGCCTGCGAAGAGCTCGTCGATCTCCAGGGCGTGCCGAAGACCGCCACGATCGCCCGTGAACCGGCCGTCTAGCTAGCACCAGCGAAGCCGAGTGCGCCAGGCGCTCCTTCGGCGCACGTCTGCGGCAAACCCCGCACCAGCCGTGATTCTCGAGCTTCGGCTTGCCCATGCACTTTTTGCCCCTACAATATTCGAACATGCGAAAGTTGTATGCGCAGCGAATTGGCGGCTGAGACGATCACGCGTGACGAGTTTCTCTCAGACCGTCATGGCAAGACGTTTGGCGACGTCCTCAAGGATCCGGATGCCCCGTTCGACGCGGTGTTGGAGTTCTTCAACGATGCCGCGCGCCAGCGGCGAATGGAGGAATCCGAGATCCACCATGATCGGGCGCCGTTGGCCGGAGTCGTCAGGGAGCTCGAGTCTCTGCCCCCCGTCCGGAAGTTCTTGGAGACCCTCCATCGACGACGTAGCGCGCGGCTTCGCCAGGCGATCGGCGTTCTCGTTCGGATGATCATGGAGCGCCGGGGATGGCGGACCACCGGCAAGAAGGGCTCGCTGGGCGTGCGTGGCAGCGCGGACTCGGGCACTCCGTATCGAAACACAGGAGGGTTGTCACTCTGGTTCATCCGGGCCGAGCGCTATCGGCGCGAGGACGGCATGCCGTTTCGCTCCGTCCGCGACCGCTGTCAGGATCTCGATGCCGCCGGTTCGACGGATTCGCCCGCTACCGGCCATGTACCGCCCGAGGCAGGTGACGTGTGAACACGGCCGCGCGTCTCAGTCCCGAGCCCAAACCGATCGAAAACGACTCCGATCGGCTGCGCAACGCGGCCAGTCGGGAGTCGATGGGCGTCGAGCTGGTATCCGCCTCCGCGGGAGACCGTAAACTGACCGCGGCCGAAAGTAGCGTCATACGCAAGCATAAGGAAAGCGGCGGCGATGTGTTCTATTCGGACCTTATCTACACGATATCCCACCGCTCATTTCCTCCCGAGCACGCTGCACCCCTATGGGAGAAGATCCTAACACACAAGCGCCTGATCTCGCGGCGGCTCGGAAGAAACCCGGAGATCACTGTCGCTGCATTGGACTATCTCTCGAATATCAGGACTGACTTGCAGATTGTCACGTTGATCTCTGAGGTCGACCTGTCGGAACTTGCGAATCTCGCCATGCGTGATGGGATGACGGGCCTCTTCAATCACTCGAGTTCCTACGAGTTGTTGGCCCTGTACACGGCGAAGGGCCGAGGAAAGAACCAGATCGTCTTGGGTCAGCCGCGCGCTCCAGGCGGGGCCGCCACGAGGGGCACGCGGGAGTTGAGTCCGGCGCCGCCACCTTCGCGAACCTCGGAGTCCGAGAACAGAGCCCCTGCCCGATCGCAGCAAGAAGAACCCTGCAAGAAGCGCCTGGGCTTATGCCTTCGAGTGGCTAGTGGTGTGGTGCAGAAATCTTCGCCATTATCCGAGGCGCTGCGACGCCGCTGGCGGCGTCGTGCTCCCTCGGCGGGCTCCAGCCCGCCTGCGTCCGCCCGAACGTCGATCTGCCGTGACACGAGAACCTCGAAAGCGACAGAGCGACTCACCACCAGCAACGCCGCAGCACCACGGATAATGACGAATCTGTCTGCGTCACACCACTAGTTCGGAGCGCAGCGAGAAAACAAAGGATTATCCAATGAACGAATTAGACGAACACGCAGGCGAAGCGGCCCAGCATTATGCCGCGGCGTACGCAATTCACTACACGGAGCGAGACTTGCTCGGGGCCCTCCGCGCCTACGGCCAAGTCATCGAGCTATATCCCAGCGCAGCCGAGGCGCAATACTCGCGGGCCCAGATCCGGAATATCGTGGACCTCGTTGTTCCGGCGGCGGAGCAACTCTCCTCCCAGGTCGCGCTCGCCCTCGAGCATCTCCAACCGAACAGTGACGACTCGACTGCGGGTGCGCAGTGAGAGACGTCACTCCGGGGCCGGGACCTGTGGGATCGTCACGCTACACGACCCGCAGCTCAGCGCTCGGTCGGCCCGCGGGAGCGGTCCGAAACGGGTGTCCAACGATCCACAGGATCGCGATGATCGGCAACTACGAGCCGCGCCAATGCGGGATCGCCACCTTCACGACCGACCTGACCGAAGCGCTCGCCGCCGGTTTCCCGGATCTCGACTGCTTCGTGCTAGCGATGAACGATCCTGGCAAGCGGCACGCCTACCCGCGCACGGTCCGCTTCGAGATCGCACAGGCCAACCTCGAGTCCTACCGGCGAGCGGCAGACTTCCTGAACGTGAACAACGTGGATCTGGTCTGCCTGCAGCATGAGTACGGCATCTTCGGCGGTAGGGGCGGGAGTCACATCCTCACACTGCTACATGAGCTCCGAATGCCGATCGTGACGACCCTGCACACGATCCTGGCGGAACCGAGTCCTCAACAGCGTGCCGCCATGGACGAGATCGCGCGGATGTCCGAACGACTCGTCGTCATGAGCGAGCGCGGAGCCGAGCTGATGCAAGAGGTCCACGACGTGCCGGCTGAAAAGATCGACCTCATCCCACACGGCATACCGGTCCTGCACCAGGATCCGTCCAGCAAGGAACGCATCGGCGTGGCGGGCAAGCGCGTGATCCTCACGTTCGGTCTGCTCTCGCCCGACAAGGGCATCGAACACGTCATCGATGCGCTCCCGGCGATTCTCGAGCGATTCCCCGACGCAGTCTACGTCGTGCTCGGTGCCACGCACCCTCACGTCAAGGATCGTCACGGTGAGGCCTATCGTCTCATGCTCGAGAATCGAGCGCGGCGGCTGCGGGTCGATTCGAGCGTGATCTTCCACAACCGGTTCGTCAGCTTGGCCGAGCTGGCCGAGTTCCTGTCTGCGGCGGACCTATACGTCACGCCGTACTTGAAAGCCGAACAGATCACGTCCGGCACGCTCGCATACGCCGTTGGCTCGGGTAGGGCGGTGATCTCGACGCCGTACTGGTACGCGAGCGAGCTGCTCGCCGACGGCCGCGGTGTGCTCGTCGAATGGAGGGACGCGACATCGATCGCGAGGGCAGTCCTCGATCTGTTCGGCAACGACGAGAAGCGAATCGCGATGTGCCTGAGGGCGGCTTCCTACGGGCGTGACATGATCTGGCCGGCCGTCGCCCGCGCGTACGAGCGGAGTTTCGAGTGCGCACGAGTCGCCCATTCGGAGCGCGGACGCACGGCGTTTCGCGCGAAGACGCTGGCATGCGGTGCCGTCGCGCTGCCGGAGATGAACTTCGGTCATCTGCGCCTCATGACCGACGACACCGGCGTGCTGCAGCACGCCGCGTTCAATATCCCCCGCTACGAAGACGGCTACTGCGTCGATGACAACGCGCGTGCTCTGATTGTCGTGGCACGCGCCGCGGACTCCGGCACCGATGACCACGAGCAGGTCCGAGCTCTCGAGCGCCGCTACCTGGCATTCGTACGGCATGCTTGGAACCCCGGTACCGGACGGTTCCGCAACCTCATGTCGTACGATCGGCGCTGGCAAGAAGAGCGCGGTTCGGAGGACAGTCATGGACGTGCGCTCTGGGCACTCGGAACGGTTGTGAACCGGTCGACAGATCCGGGGCGACAGCGCCTCAGCGACGAGCTGTTTCACACTGCGCTCCCGGTCGTGGCCGACTTCACGAGTCCCCGCGCGTGGGCATTTGCCCTGCTTGGCATCGAGGAGTACGTGCGCGCATTCGAGGGCGACCGAAGAGCTGAGTCCATGCGAACCATGCTCGCCGAACGCCTGCTCGAGCTGTTCCAGCGAGTCAGTGCCTCGGAATGGCCGTGGCTCGAGGATCGACTGACCTATTGCAACGCGCGGCTGTCCCAGGCGCTCTTGGTTGCGGGAGCCGGGATGCAGCGCGAGGACATGCTGGATGCAGGCCTCCGGTCGATTGCCTGGTTGGTCTCGATGGAGACCTCGGCCGACGGCTACTTCGCCCCCGTTGGCTCCAACGGCTTCCTCGTGCGGGGCGGCAAGAGGGCGCGGTTCGACCAGCAGCCTGTCGAGGCCTCAGGGATGATCTCCGCCTGCCTCGACGCCGGGCGCGTGACCAACGACCGACGCTGGGCCCTGGACGCGAGGCGCGCGTTCGACTGGTACCTCGGCCAAAACGAACTACAGCAACCGCTCTACGACACGAGCACCGGCGGGTGCCGTGACGGACTTCACGAAGATCGAGTGAACGAGAACCAGGGCGCCGAATCCACCCTCTCGTTCTTGCTCGCGCTGATCGAGATGCGAGCGGCCGATCGCCACCTGACGGTGGCCGGCGTACGCCACCCGACCCCGGCCAATGCTGACACCGAGCCCGAGGTACCAGCGGAAGCCACGCCCGGCGACACACCGCCGGCAGAACGCGAGCCAGCTCTGTGACCATGGCTCCTGGCTACCCAACGCTGTTTCATCGGCACGAGAACAACCCGATTCTGACGGCCGGCGATTGGCCCTATCCCGCGCACACGGTCTTCAACCCGGGAGCAATACGGCTGGTCGACGGAACGACACTGTTACTCTGCCGGGTCGAAGATCGCCGCGGTCATTCTCACCTGTGTGTCGCCCGCTCTTCCAATGGCGTGGACGACTGGATCATCGACGATGAGCCCACGCTTCGCCCGGACCCTGATCAGTACCCCGAAGAACACTGGGGGATCGAGGACCCGCGGATCACGTTCGTCGAGGAGCTGGGAAAGTACGCGATCGCCTATACGGCGTTCAGCAAGGGTGGGCCGGGCGTCGCCCTCGCTCTCACGGACGATTTCCAGCACTTCGACCGATGTGGCCTCGTGATGCAACCCGAGGACAAGGACGCGGCGCTTCTGCCGTGTCGAGTCAATGGCAACTTCGCCTTGATTCACAGGCCGGATCTCGAATCGGGCGCTCACATCTGGATCTCGTTTTCGCCTGATCTTCGCAATTGGGGCTCACACAAGCTGATGCTCCGAGCGCGGAGAGGGGCTTGGTGGGACGCCAACAAGGTCGGGTTGTCGCCGCCGCTCATCGCAACTGCTGAGGGGTGGCTGATGATCTATCACGGAGTCAGACACACCGCCGGAGGCGCCCTGTATCGCCTCGGGCTCGCCCTGTTCGCGCTCGACAAGCCGGAGGTTTGCCTCGCCAGAGGCGACTCCTGGGTGTTCGGTCCCGAGGCGAGCTACGAACGGCACGGCGACGTCGCAAACGTCGCGTTCCCCTGTGGCTACACGATCGGCGCGGACGGTGACACGATCTACCTCTACTACGGCGCAGCGGATACGTGCATCGCGCTTGCCACGGGCAGTGTACGCGAGCTGCTCGGCTGGTTGGCCGACAACGGGCACCCGGTGTCTCCCTCACCCTTGGGGCGCCCCTGAGGGACGATCTTCGCGATTCTCCGAGGCACTCGGTACATGGGCGGCGGGTGAAAGCACGGGTACGTCTCAGCTGTCTCGACACGCACTGAACACGGGGTCTGTGGTGCCGAACCAGAACGGCCGCGAGCGAGTCGATTGGGAGTTCCCCAACCGTCCATCGACGAAGCAGGCTCGAGCGACGGCATCGTGTCCGAATCGACCGAGACCGCCGAGCTGGGTATCTGACCTGCTCGGCGCGCCGGCTGGCTTTCCGGGCACTGCCTCGTCGTCATGTGCAACCTGTCGATGTCTGGGCGCCGGGGCAGGTCGAACGTTCCGAAGTCCAGCGCCGTGCTCAGAAGCACTCGAGGTATTTGAGCCCGGTCCCGGTCAGGAACAGCACCGTGCGGTCGTCCTTGGCGATCGTGCCGACGGCGACGAGCTTCTCGCTCGCGGCGACGAGCGCGCCGGCTTCGGGCGCGGTGAAGATGCCTTCGCTGCGGGCCAGCTTGCGGCAGCCTTCGAGCAGCTCGTCGTCGCTCACCGCGACGGCCGTGCCTTCGCTCTCGCGCAACACGCGCAGCATCCAGCGGTCGCCGAGCGGAGTCGGAACGCGCAGCCCCGACGCGATCGTCGCCGGTGACGCGGGCGCCGTGATGCGTTCGGCGCCCGCGTGGAAGGCATCGACGACCGGCGCGCAGCCTGCGGCTTGGACCGCGATCATGCGTGGCGGAGTCGAAGTCACCCAGCCGAGCTCGCGCATCTCGGCGAACGCCTTCCACATTCCGACGAGGCCCGTGCCGCCGCCGGTCGGATACAGGATCACGTCGGGCAGCGACC
>Ga0210086_1000374_pt1 | contig 26695 bp, 27 predicted proteins | sample China_Galinas_PW_3_FD_184867 | JGI IMG/M metagenome (GOLD analysis project Ga0210086, IMG submission 184867) | Wetland microbial communities from San Francisco Bay, California, USA, that impact long-term carbon sequestration - China_Galinas_PWB_D2... | ecosystem: Environmental > Aquatic > Marine...
CGAACACGATGCGCAGGGTCGGGAAGCGGTCGAAGACGCCGTCGAAGATCAGGCTCATCACCTGGTTGGCCGCCAGCAGGGAGTAGCTGACCATGAAGTCGTGGTTGTAGCTGGGGAAGCCCACCGGTGGAATCGGCAGCGTCTCGTACCGCCCACGGGCCAGGTGGCAGCTGACCGTGATGTCGTTGCGGGTGGCGGCCCGCCAGATGGGGTCGTACGTGGGATCACCCCATGACGGACGCGGCTCGGCCTTGATGAGGACCTGCGACATATAGGGATGACCGGCCCATTTCTCGATCTCGGTGGCCGCGGCCTCGGGGTCCTCGATCGCCACCGAAATGGATCCGCGCCAGCGCTCGTGCCAGTTGTTGCGGCTGTCCAGCCAGTGTTCGGCGAGCCACCGGTTCATCGCGACGGCGGATGCGTGCGCGGCCTCGGCCAGCCGGGCCCCCGGTGCGAGCGGCTCGAGGATCGCGATGTCGGCACCGGCCTCCATGATGAGCTGCCGAAAGGCCATGTCGGGGTCGCTGCCGGCGAACTCGCCGTCCGGTGGGAAGGTATCCACCCGCATCGCAAACGCATGGGCATAGTCGGGGGCGTCATAGTAGATCGTCTCGCCGACGCGATGACTGTTGAAGTACTTGCTGCGCCACGGCTCGGGGATGTACTCGGCGAGGACTCCCCGGCGGGGCACCGGGTGGATGTCGGAATCCACGCAGCGCACGGCGGTTCGCCTGGTGGTCGCTGTCCGGTGATCGGCATCGGTCAGAGTCATTTCGATCATCTTTTCGCGTCGACGGTGATTCCATTGTCGCCTACGAGAGAACCCTGGACAACATACCCCCTAGGGGTATAGTGGGATGTATGACGACTACGGATCTGCAGTTGAGTGGCATGAGCTGCGCATCCTGCGCGGCCAAGATTGAGCGCAGCCTCAATGACCTGCATGACGTGCACGCCGCGGTGAATTTCGCCGTCGAGCGTGCGCACATCGAGCACGGGCTGCAGGTGTCTGAGCGGGACCTGATCCACGCTGTCGAGTCGGCGGGCTACCACGCATCGGTGGTCGATCACTCCGCGCCCGCGCACGACCATATGCACCACGACGTTGCGGCCGGGGATCTGCGGCCACGGCTGATCGGCTCCGCGGTGTTGCTGGCGCCGGTGCTGGTGCTGTCGATGGTCCCGCCGTTGCAGTTCCCGGGCTGGCAGTGGTTGGTGTTCGCCCTGGCCACGCCGATCGTGTTCTGGGGTGGCTACCCGTTCCACAAGGCTGCGCTCAACAGCGCCCGGCATCTCTCGTCGACGATGGACACCCTGGTGTCGATCGGCACGCTGGCCGCCTACCTGTGGTCGGCGGTCGCGGTGTTCGCCGGAGCCGCTGCGGCGGCGACATCAGGTACCGGGGCGGCATCGGGTGCGGCGATCGGGCATGTGTACTTCGAGGTCGCTGCCACGGTGACGGTCTTTCTGCTGGCCGGCCGCTACTCCGAGGCAAAGGCCAAGCGCTCGGCCGGCGCGGCCCTGCGCGCGCTGCTGTCGCTGGGCGCCAAGGATGCCGTGGTGCTGCGCGGCGACGGTGAGGTCCGAATTTCCGTGGACGATCTGCACGTCGGCGATGTGATCGTGGTGCGCCCCGGCGAGCGGGTGGCCACCGACGGCGTCGTGGTCGACGGCTTCTCGGCGCTGGACACCTCGGCCATGACGGGCGAGTCGGTTCCGGTCGACGTTCGGACCGGCGATGAGGTGCTCGGCGGCGCGGTGAACACCTACGGCCGGATCCTGGTGCGGGCGACGAAGGTCGGTGCGGATACCCAACTGGCGCGGATGGCCCGGATGGTTGCCGACGCGCAGAACGGCAAGGCGTCCATCCAGCGTCTGGCCGACCGGGTGTCGGGGGTTTTCGTACCCGCGGTCCTGGCCGTCGCCGCGGTCACGCTGCTCGCCTGGCTGCTGCTCGGACAGCCCGTCACCGCGGCGTTCACGGCCGCCGTCGCCGTGCTGATCATCGCCTGCCCCTGTGCGCTGGGCCTGGCCACACCGACGGCGATCCTCGTCGGCACCGGCCGTGGTGCGCAGCTCGGCGTGCTGATCAAGGAACCCCAGGTGCTGGAGACGGTGCGCGATATCGACACCGTAGTGCTGGACAAGACCGGCACCGTGACCACCGGTGAGATGAGTGTGCAGGATGTCCAGCCCGAGCAGGGTGAGGATGTCGACACGGTGTTGGTGCGGGCTGCGGCGGTCGAGTCGGCCTCCGAACATCCGGTGGCGGCCGCGGTCGTGGGTGCCGCCCGTGAGCGTGGGCTGCCCGTCGCAGCGGTCAGCGATTTCGCCAACGACCCGGGGGTCGGCGTGAGTGGTGTGGTCGACGGGGTGAAGGTCCAGGTCACCCGCGCCTCCGACTCCGATGGCCGCACCAGCGTCGCGGTGACCTGGGACGGCCGCCGGCGCGGCGTGATCCGGCTGGCCGACGCGGTCAAGCCGTCGAGCGCCGAGGCCATCGCCGAGCTGAAGGCGATGGGTCTGACCCCGACGCTGCTCACCGGTGACAATCCCGCGGTTGCCGCCCGGGTGGCCGCCGAGGTGGGGATCGCCGCCGGGGATGTGATCGCCGGCGTCCTGCCGTCGGAGAAGGCCGACGCCGTCAAGCGTCTGCAGGCCGGGGGCCGCAGGGTCGCGATGGTGGGCGACGGCGTCAACGATTCGGTTGCGCTGGCCACCGCCGACATCGGCATGGCCATGGGGACCGGCACCGATGCCGCGATCGAGGCCGGTGACATCACGCTGGTGCGTGGTGACCTGCGCACCGTGCCGACCGCCCTGAGGCTGTCGGCCCGCACGCTGCGGATCATCAAACAGAACCTGTTCTGGGCTTTCGGCTACAACGTTGCGGCCATCCCGCTGGCGGCGCTGGGGCTGTTGAACCCGATGATCGCCGGGGCGGCGATGGCGTTCTCGTCGGTGCTGGTGGTCACCAACAGTCTGCGACTCAAGCGGTTCGGCTAGTCGGCTCGTGAGATCGACACCAGGGTTGTGAATCACTTCTGATCACGACCCTGGTGTCGATTTCGGTGGCTCACATCATGAGCGACTTGGTACAAAGTGCGAAGTTTGTAACACTGTTCCCTGTGACGGAACTCGCCGAGACGGAGTCCCCGGCAGACGCCCTGCCGCTGGGCCCGCAATCGTTGGTGTGGCGCTACTTCGGTGACAACCGCATGTTCCTGATCGGCCCCCGCCCCGCGGTGCTGCAGAACATGCTCGCCGAGCTGGGACAGGGCGTGCTGGACCACTCGGTGTTCTTCTCCGACACCGCTGCACGCATCAAGCGCTCGATGCCCCCGATTTTCATGACCGTCTACGGCGCCGACGATGACAACGCCGGCACGCTGGTACGCGACTTCCACCACCGGATCAAGGGCGATATGCCCAGCCAGTACGGCAAGGGCACTCGCTACCACGCCCTGGATCCGGAGACCTACTTCTGGGCCCATGCGACGTTCTTCGACCAGGCGCTGTACTTCGCCGACACGTTCGTCAAGCGGCTCTCACGAGCCGAGAAGGAACGGATGTACCTCGAGTCCAAGACCTGGTATCGCCGCTACGGGGTCAGCGAGCGGGCGATGCCCGCCGACTACGCGGAGTTCGAACGCTACTGGAACCACATGATCGACGACGTGCTGATCGCGCACCCCACCGCCAAGTACGGGGTCGGCTACGTCACCAAGGGTTTCCCCACACCCAAGGGGGTTTCGCCGACGGTGTGGCGGCTGGCGTCACCGGTGCTCAACCCCGTCGCGGCGTTCCTCACCACGGGCGGCATGCCGCCGCGCACCCGCGAGATACTGGGCCTGCCGTGGAGTGATCGCAGGGAGCGCGCCTACCGGCGCTTCGCCGCGCTGTGGCGGTCGCGCCCGGTCAACTGGCTGTGGAACCATCTGCCGATGAGCGTCCGCTACAACGCCTATGCCCGGGACGGTTTCACGCGTGCGGGGCATGCCTGACCCCTCGGCCGAAGCGATCCTCGACGCCGCGGTCGCCGAGTTCGACCAGCACGGTTTCCGCCGCGTCGCGCTCGACGACGTGGCCCGCCGTGCCGGGGTGAGCCGCACGACGATCTACCGCCGGTTCGCGAACAAGGACGACCTGGTCGCCGCGGTGGTCGACCGGGAGAACGCAAGGCTCTTCGCCGACATCGCAGAGGAACTGCGAAGGACACCGCCGCAATCGAACTACTACGTCGAGGCGTTCACATCGGCCATCATGCGCAGCCGGCGTCACCGCGTGATCCACCGGATGGTCATCGACGAACCGGCCCTGGCGCTGGAGTTGGCGCGGCGGCACTATCAGGCCGCCGTGCGGCGCATCGAGGAGGCGCTGCGGATCATCTTCCCGCCGGGCTTCGCCGATCGGATCGGACCGCAGACCGTCCGCGAACTCGCCGACACCATCTGGAGCTACGCCATGATGGCGACGCTGTTGCCCAGCGGTGAGCCGATGGAAACCGCCGACGACATCCGCGCCTTCGCCACCAAGCACTTCCTGCCGAGCCTGCCCGCCGCGCTGCGGGCCGTGCCCGGAGCCGGTCGGGGCTGCTAACCGGCCTTGGCGCGCAGGCCGTCGATATCGGTGATATCGATTCCGGCGTAGCGGACGGCGAGCAGCCCGTCCCGCTCGAATTCCTTGAGGATCTTGTTCAACGAAGGTCTCTGCACCCCGAGCATGGCGGCCAGCGTTCGCTGAGCCAGTGGCACCGAATCGTCGATCGCTTCGTCGAGCAGCAGTTGGGCCACCTGGTTGGACAGCGGCCGGCCGAGCAGGGCGACAAGCCTGCTCTGCCCCGCTGAAACGCGTTGCGCGACCGAGGACAACCAACGGCGCGCGATGTTGGGACGAGTGGCCAGAAGCTCCTCGAACTGGGGCCGATCCAGGTACAGGCAGGTGCACTCCACGAGCGCGCGCGCAGTGTAGGGCATTGGCATGGCCAGCAGCAGGCCGATGTCGCCGTCGACGTCGCCACTGCGCAGAACATCGACAACCACCCGTCTTCTGCCCGAGCCGACCGCGAGCTCGATACGGCCCTGCCGGACGATCCACACCCCGGTCGAAGGTTGACCGCCGGGGAACACCACCGCGCCGGGTGCAAAGTGTCGTGTCGACAGCGTTCCGGCGAGTGCGGCGACGTCCTCGCGCAACAGCGGCGCGGCCGGTCCGCGGCCGACGCAGCGCGCCACCCATGCCGCGTGGCGGATCTGTGTGTCGTGTGGACTCTCACCACCAGTCAGCGCCCGCAATGCCTGGCTCAGCGGGCCGGGGTGCTCAGGCATGATCCTCCTTCGATCCGCCGCCATCTTGTCAGCGCGCTGACAGTCCACGCCGCCGCACTGTCATCAGCCTGACACTCGCGGTGTCCGGTGGCCGGCGTTGTCGTTGACTTGCCGTCGAGTCGTCAATGTCACTCGGGAGGAGCACGAATCATGACTACCTCGGCATCCGGTGGTGCAACTGCAGCTCGCGGCTTCGGCAAGGGCACCGGAAAAGCAATGGCCTGGGGCGCGGTCGCCGGTGTCGGCGCGTCGTTGGTGATGGCGATGTACGCGATGATTGCGGCGCTGACGTATCAGGGCACCGGCTTCTTCACGCCGCTGTATCACATTGCGGCGGTCTTCGTTCCAGGCGACGCGATGATGCGGTCGATGGAGGCGTCGATGGCCGGCACGTCGTTCACGTTCATCCTCGGACCTGCCGTCCTGGGCGCGGTCATCCACATGATGGTCGGTGCGGGGTATGGCGCGGCGTTCGGTGTGATCGCACAACTGCTGCGGTTGCGCGGCTGGGTGCTGGCCGGTGCCGGCATGGTGTGGGGACTGGTGGTGTTCGCCGTCAGTGCGTGGATCGGGCTTCCGCTTGCGGCGTCGGTGTTCGGCGGTGGCGAACCGATACGCAACATGGCGTCGATGGTTGGATACCCGACCTTCGTTCTCGAGCACCTTCTGTATGGCGGCACCCTCGGGCTGTTGCTCGCCGGCGCGCTGGGTCCACGGGCAAGCAGGTGAACTGGGCCCTGACCGACATCCGTGGTGTACTTCGACAATGCCAATGCGCGATATCGGCGATGTGGTGGCCTCCCGGCAACTGAACACCATCGACGGCGGCGTGGTGTCGCTGCCCGACGCTCATCGACTGGCACATCTACAGTTTCGTCGATTCGCCGGCTGTCCGATCTGTCATCTCCATGTTCGCTCCGTGGCCCGGCGCCACGACGAGATCGTGGCCGCAGGTGTCGTCGAGATCGTCGTCTTCCACTCCGATGCCGACTCGTTGCGCAAGTATCAGTCCGACCTGCCCTTCGCGGTCGTCGCCGACCCCGATCGCACGCTGTACAACGAGTTCGGCGTCGGGTCTGCATTCGCCGCGATCGCACATCCTCGCGCATGGCTGGCGGCAACTCGCGGAGCCATGCAGCAGCGCTCGCTCACCGCCGGTGTGGGCCGCGGTGAGGATCATCTGGGCAAGCCCGCCGACTTTCTGATCGCGACCGACGGGAGGCTGCTGGCGGCCAGGTACGGCGCACACGCCGACGATCAATGGTCCGTTGATGAGATCATAGGTCTGGCAACGCGATTCAGTGCGGACTCCTGATCGGGCACAGCCCGGCCGCCGGTCAGAGGATGGCCGCCACTATCGTGCGCGCAACCAGCGCCAGCACCCAGGCCAGGACGAACATGTAGCCGAAGGCGATCACCGGCCACCTCCACGATCCGGTCTCGCGGCGCAGGACACCCACGGTGGACATGCACTGCAGCGCGTACATGAAGAAGACCAGCAGGGCGGCGATGGTCGGTGCGTCGAAGAGCGCTCGGCCCGCCTGCGGCCCGCTCTGCACCCGCATCGCGGCCAGCGACGCCGCCGGGTCATCGGGATTCTGGGCGGCCGCGACCTGGCCGAGGGTCGCGACGAAAACCTCTCTGGCCGCCAACGAGGACAGGATCCCGATGTTGATCCGCCAGTCGAAGCCCAGCGGCTCGAAGACGGGCTCCACGGCGTGTCCGACCGAGGAGGCGTAGGAATTGTCGATGACATAGGCCGCGACCGCGGCGTCGTCGGAGGTGTCGACGCCCGCGGCCGACATCTCGTCCTCGTGGCGAACCGGCAGGTTGAGCAGCACCCACAGCACCGCCGTCGTGGCCAGGATGATGGAGGTGACTTTGCGCAGGAACGCCGACGCCGCGGTCCACACCTCGGCGGCCACGGTCCGGATGCGCGGCACCTGGTAGGGCGGCATCTCCATGTAGAACGGCAGTAGCGGGCCGCGGCGCGCGGTCAGCCGTTTGAAGACGCCGGCCACGGTCATCGCGGAGACCGCGCCCATCAGGTAGAGCACGAACATCACCACGCCGCGGGCGCTGAACGGTCCCACCCGGTCGCCGGTCGGCAGCAACAGGCTGACCAGCAGGATGTACACCGGCAGCCGCGCCGAGCAGGTCATCAGCGGCGCGCCCATCATGGTGGCCAGCCGATCCCTCGCCGACGGTAGTGAGCGGGTCGCCATGATCCCGGGGATGGCGCAGGCCACCGACGACAGCAGCGCCACGAACGCGCGGCCCTCCAGCCCGGCACGCGCCATGATCCGGTCCATCAGGAACGCTGCCCGCGCGAGGTAGCCCGTGCCCTCCAGCAGCGCGATGAGGATGAACAGCAGCATTATCTGCGGCAGGAACACCAGGACGCTGCCCACCCCACCGATGATCGCCTCGGACAGGAACGCCGACAGCCACGAGATATGAATGTGGGCCGCCACCAGCTGGCCCAGCCAACCGAAGAACGCCGCAACGTAGTCCTGCAGCGGCGCCGCGACGGTGAAGATCGTCTGGAAGAAGATGAACATCGTCAGCAGGAAGATCACGGTGCCGAGCACCGGGTGCAGCAGCACCGCGTCGATGCGGCGGGTGCGGAGGTCCAGCTCGGGCGACTCGTAGCGGGCCGATCGGAGTACCGACTCCGCCCACGCGGTGACCTCGGCGGTGTCCGTCGGCGGTGGCACGGCGGGCGCGCTCCAGGAGTCGAACTGTGCCATCGCCCGGCGCAGCGCCACCAGGCCGTCGTGGTGCCCGGCGATCACCGGAACGACCGGCACCCCGAGGGCACGGCTCAGCGCCGTGACGTCCAGCCGCCCGTTGCGGCGGGTGAGATCGTCGGTGAAGGTCAGCACGACGCAGACGGGCAGCCCGGTCTGGAGCAGTTGGGTCAGCAGGCCCAGCGACCGCCGCAGGGTGGTCGCGTTGAGCAGCACGAGCAGGGCGTCGGGGACGTCGAGGTGCGTGTCGGGGTGCTCGGTGTCCAGGGCGTCAACGACGATCTCTTCGTCGGGGCTGATGGGATCCAGGCTGTAGGTGCCGGGCAGGTCCTCGACCACGACGCTGTCGTGTTGGCCGAGGTGCATCCGTCCCTCGAAGCGGGAGACGGTGACTCCGGGATAGTTGCCGGTCTTGGCGTGCAGGCCGGTCAGCGCGTTGAACAGGGTGGACTTGCCCGAGTTGGGACTACCGACCACCGCGAAGCGGGCGAGCCCGGTATTCGAGGCGGCCGGTCGGCCACCGTGGTGATGGTGTCCGATCAACTCAGCGGTTCCACATGGATGCCACGGGACTGTGCGTCGCGCAGGGCGACCTCGTAGTCGCCGACCAGGAAAATGACCGGGTCGCCGAGCGGGGCCCGGCGCACCATCGTCACCTCGATGCCGGGCACGATGCCCAGGTCGAACAACCGGCGCGCGTTGCTGGCCGCGACCTGGTCGCCGTACCCCAGCACCCTGGCGCGCTGGCCGCGGGTCAGGTCGGCCAGGGTCCGCGCGGCGGCGCCCGCCTCGGCCGCGTCATGGGAAGCCAGCCGGCGCCGGCTCATCCGGTCGGAGACAGAGGACACCAAATGAGGATAGGTGCAGCGGTCCCCGGTGCGCCCAGGGTGTTGTCTCTGGCCGGGTCCTCGGGGGAACTACACCCTGTAGTGGACATCGCCGGCCCGGCTGGGACACTGGTGGCCATGGGCAGTACGGACCAGGTCACCGGCGCAGCGCCGACCATGTCGGCGAGGTTGTTCGCGGACGCCTGCGCGGTGATCCCCGGCGGCGTCAACTCACCGGTGCGGGCCTTCAACTCCGTCGGCGGAACGCCGCGCTACATCACCTCGGCGCAGGGGTACTGGCTGACCGACGCCGACGGCAACCGCTACGTCGACCTGGTGTGCTCGTGGGGCCCGATGATCCTGGGCCACGCTCACCCGGCTGTCATCGAGGCCGTGCAGCGGGCGGCCACCCGGGGCTTGTCGTTCGGTGCCCCGACCCCGGGGGAGACCGAGCTGGCCACCGAGATAGTCGCCAGGGTCGACCCGGTGCAGCGGGTGCGGCTGGTCAACTCCGGCACCGAGGCCACCATGAGCGCGGTGCGGCTGTCCCGCGGGTTTACCGGGCGGGCGAAGATCATCAAGTTCTCCGGCTGCTACCACGGCCATGTGGACGCACTGCTGGCCGATGCGGGCTCGGGCGTGGCCACCCTGGGCCTGCCGTCTTCGCCCGGAGTCACCGGCGCCACCGCGGCCGACACGATCGTGTTGCCCTACAACGATATCGACGCCGTCGAAGAGTCTTTCACCCGGTTCGGGGACACGATCGCCGCCGTCATCACCGAGGCCTGCCCCGGCAACATGGGCACTGTCGCGCCGCTGCCGGGCTACAACGCAGCGCTGCGCCGGATCACCGCCGAACATGGTGCGCTGCTGATCGTCGACGAGGTGATGACCGGCTTCCGGATGAGTCGATCGGGTTGGTACGGAATCGATCCCGTCGAGGCCGACCTGTTCACCTTCGGCAAGGTGATGAGTGGCGGATTGCCGGCCGCCGCGTTCGGCGGGCGCACCGAGGTGATGGAACGTCTCGCGCCGCTTGGCCCGGTGTATCAGGCGGGCACACTGTCGGGAAACCCGGTCGCGGTCGCCGCCGGGCTGGCGACTCTGCGCAACGCCGACGACGCGGCGTACGCCGCGCTGGATGCCAGTGCCGACCGGCTGGCCGGGCTGTTGTCTGCAGCGCTCAACGAAGCCGGTGTCGCCCACCAGGTTCCGCGTGCCGGGAACTTCCTGTCGGTGTTCTTCACCGACTCGCCGGTGACGGACTTCGCCTCGGCGCGGGCCAGCGAGACATGGCGCTTCCCCGCGTTCTTCCATGCATTGCTCGATGCCGGCGTCTACGCGCCGCCGAGTGCGTTCGAGACGTGGTTCGTCTCCGCTGCCCTCGACGACACCGCCTTCGAGCGGATCGCGGCCGCGCTTCCGGGTGCCGCTCGCGCGGCCGCCGCCGCGAGGCCCGAATGAGCGAACGGACAACGGTGCACGTGATGCGCCACGGTGAGGTGCACAACCCGACGGGAATCCTCTATGGGCGCCTGCCCGGGTTCTATCTGTCCCAGCGTGGACAGCAGCAGGCCCGGGCTGTCGCCGATGCGCTGGCCGACCGCGATATCGTCGCCGTCGTCGCGTCACCATTGCAGCGGGCGCAGGAGACGGCCGCGCCGATCGCCGCCCACCACGATCTGATCATCGACACCGATGCGGACCTGATCGAGTCGCTCAACGTCTTCGAGGGCAAGCGGGTCTCCCCGGGCGACGGCGCACTACGTGATCCGCGCAACTGGCGATACCTGCTCAACCCCGTGAAACCGTCGTGGGGTGAGCCGTACAAAGAGGTCGCCGTGCGGATGCGCCGGGCCCTCGAGGAAGCCCGGATCAAGGCCACCGGACACGAGGTGGTGTGCGTCAGTCACCAACTTCCCGTGGAGATCCTGCGCCGGACGATGATCGGGCGGCGGCTGCCGCACGACCCGCGCAAACGGATGTGCGGGTTGGCGTCGCTGAATACGTTCGTGTTCGAGGGCGACGAACTCGTCGATTGGCAGTACCAGGAGCCGGCCGGGCCGTGAAGCGGTTCGTACTCGCACTCGTGGCGGCGGCGCTGTTGGCCGGCTGCTCGACCGGTGACGATGCGGTCGCGCAGGGCGGGACGTTCGAGTTCGTCGCGCCCGGGGGACAGACCGACATCTTCTACGACCCACCGGCCAGCCGCGGCACACCGGGGCCGCTGTCCGGACCGGAACTGATGGACCCGTCGCGCACCGTCTCGCTCGACGATTTCGCGGGCAAGGTGGTCGTGATCAATGTGTGGGGACAGTGGTGTGGGCCCTGTCGATCCGAAATCACGCAGCTGCAAAAGGTTTACGACGCCACCCGTGGCGAGGGCGTGGCATTCCTGGGAATCGACGTCCGCGACAACGAGCGTGCGGCCGCCCAGGATTTCGTGGTCGACCGCAAGGTGACGTTCCCGTCGATCTACGACCCGGCGATGCGCACCATGATCGCGTTCGGCGGCAGATACCCGACCACGGTCATCCCGTCGACGGTGGTGCTCGACCGTGAGCACCGTGTGGCAGCGGTGTTCCTGCGGGAGCTGCTCGCCGAGGATCTGCTGCCCGTCGTGCAGCGGCTGGCTGCCGAGCCGACACCGAAACCGGCCGAGCCATGACCGGTTTCGCCCAGACCGCCGCCGCGGGGCCACTGCTGCTGGCCCTGGGAGTGAGCGTGCTGGCCGGGCTGGTGTCGTTCGCCTCCCCCTGTGTGGTGCCGCTGGTGCCCGGCTATCTGTCCTATCTCGCGGCGGTGGTCGGCGTCGACGACACCGACGCCGCCACCGGAGGGGTTGCGCTGCGGACCCGGCGGCTGAGGGTGGCCGGGTCGGCGGTGTTGTTCGTCGCCGGGTTCACCGCGGTATTCGTCCTGGGCACCGTTGCGGTACTGGGCATGACGACGACATTGATCACCAACCAGCTTCTGCTGCAACGGGTTGGCGGGGCACTGACGATCATCATGGGCCTGGTCTTCATCGGGTTCGTCCCGGCGCTGCAGCGGCAAGCCCGATTCACCCCGCGGCGACTGGCCGGGGTGGCGGGCGCGCCGCTGCTGGGGGCGGTGTTCGCGCTGGGCTGGACACCGTGCCTGGGGCCCACGCTGACCGGTGTCATCACGGTGGCCTCGGCCACCGACGGCGCCAACGTCGCGCGTGGCGTGGTGCTGGTGATCGCCTACTGTCTGGGGCTGGGCATTCCGTTCGTGCTGCTGGCGCTGGGGTCGGGCTGGGCGGTGACCGGATTCGGCTGGCTGCGCCGTCACACCCGCGCCATTCAGATCTTCGGGGGCGTGCTGCTCATCGCTGTCGGCCTCGCTCTGGTCACCGGAGCGTGGAACGATTTCGTCTCCTGGCTGCGCGATGCGTTCGTTTCCGATGTGAGGCTGCCGATTTGATGATTCTGCGTAGGCTCGTGCACCGGACGCGCGACCTCTGGCGCGCACTGACCTCCATGGGCACCGCGTTGGTGCTGCTGTTCCTGCTGGCGCTGGCTGCGATACCGGGTGCGCTGCTGCCGCAGCACAGTCTCAACGAGTCCAAGGTCGACCAGTACATCGCCCAGCACAACATCCTCGGCCCCTGGCTCAACCGGCTGCAGTTCTTCGACGTGTTCTCCAGCTTCTGGTTCACCGCCATCTACGTGCTGCTGTTCATCTCCCTGGTGGGCTGCCTGACGCCGCGGATAGTCGAACACCTTCGCAGCCTGCGCGCCACCCCGGTGCCCGCGCCCCGCAACCTCAGCCGGCTGCCGAAGTACGCGACCGTAGCGGTGGCGGGGGAGCCGGACCAGGTGGCCGGGGCCATCTCGGATCAGCTGCGCGGGTGGCGGCGGGTCATCCGGAAAACCGGCGATGTCACCGAGGTATCCGCAGAGAAGGGCTACCTGCGCGAGTTCGGCAACATCGTCTTCCACTTCTCGCTGCTGGGCCTGTTGGCCGCCGTGGCCGTCGGCAAGTTGTTCGGCTACGAGGGCAATGTCATCGTCATCGCCGACGGCGGGCCGGGGGTCTGCACCGCCTCGCCCGCCGCCTTCGACTCGTTCCGCGCGGGAAACAACGTCGACGGTACGTCACTGTATCCAATGTGCGTGCGGGTCAACGACTTCCAGGCCCACTATCTGCCCAGCGGGCAGGCTACGTCGTTCGCTGCGAACATCGACTATCAGACGGGTGCCGATCTGGTAGCGGGTACGTGGCGGCCCTACCGCCTGGAGGTCAACCATCCGTTGCGCGTCGGAGGTGACCGGGTGTACCTGCAGGGCCACGGCTTTGCCCCGACGTTCACCGTGACGTTCCCGGATGGGCAGACGCGCACGCAGACGGTGCAGTGGCGCCCCGACAACCCCCTGACGCTGCTGTCCTCGGGCGTGATCCGGGTCGATCCGCCCGGCGGCACCTATCCCGACCCGGCCGAGCGCCGCAAGCACCAGATCGCGATCATGGGCCTGTTCGCGCCCACTGCACAGCTGGACGGCACGCTGTTGTCGTCGAGCTACCCGGCGCTCGACGATCCCGCGGTGGCCATCGATATCTACCGGGGCGACACCGGGCTGGACACCGGGCGCCCGCAATCGTTGTTCACCCTCGACCCGCGGCTGATCGAACAGAAGCGGCTGACCAGGGTCAAGCGGATCAACCTGCGTGCCGGTGAAGAGGTGCGACTCGACGACGGCACCGTGGTGCGCTTCGACGGTGCCACCCCGTTCGTGAACCTGCAGGTCTCGCACGACCCCGGCCAGGTGTGGGTGCTGGTGTTCGCCATGACGATGATGGGCGGGCTGCTGGTGTCGCTCATCGTGCGGCGACGAAGGGTTTGGGCCAGGATCGGCACCGCCGGGGGAGGGCGCGACGACTCAGCGACACCCGGTACCTTGAACGTCGAGCTCGGCGGTCTGGCCCGCACCGACAATTCCGGTTGGGGCGGCGAGTTCGAGAAGCTCACCGAGCGGTTGCTGACGGGCCTGCCAGGCACCGTGCCGTCGAAGGAGAAGGTCTGAGGCGCGCATGAACTCACAGCGGGAAGCGAAGGCGGATCGCGCATGAACACCGAGCACATCGACATCGGACTGGCCCGTTATTCGGACTGGGCGTTCACGTCGGCGGTCGTCATTCTGGTGGCGGCGCTGCTGCTGCTCGCGGTCGAGCTGGCGTACTCGCGGGGCCGCAAGGTCGAACAGCGCGAGCTGGTGATGGCCGGTGCGCCGGGTGTGGCCGCCGACGGCGACAGGCCCGGTGTCGTTGTCGAAGCGCCCCGACGTCCGTTGGACGAGCGGGCCGGCAAGGCCGGCCTGGCGCTGGTGTACGTCGGCATCGCCATGCTGTTCGCCTGCATCGTGCTGCGCGGCCTGGCCACGGCCCGGGTGCCGTGGGGCAACATGTACGAGTTCATCAACCTGACCTGTTTCTGCGGGCTGATGGCCGGGGCGATCGTGCTGCGCAAACCCCAGTTCCGCGCGTTGTGGGTTTTCGTACTCCTCCCGGTGCTGATCCTGCTGGCGGTGTCGGGTCACTGGCTGTACACCAACGCCGCGCCGGTGATGCCCGCGCTGCAGTCCTACTGGCTGCCGATCCATGTCTCGGTGGTCAGTCTGGGCTCGGGGGTGTTCCTGGTCGCCGGGGTGGCCAGCATTCTGTTCCTGCTGAAGACGTCGCGTTTCGCCGAGCAGACCGGAGCCGCCGAGCCGACCGGAGCCGCTGGGCCGGCGACATCGGATACCGCAGCCGAGGGCATCCTGGAACGGATCGTGCAGCGGCTTCCCGACGCACAGGTCCTCGACCGAATCGCCTACCGCACCACGATCTTCGCGTTCCCGGTGTTCGGTTTCGGTGTCATCTTCGGTGCGATCTGGGCCGAGGAGGCGTGGGGGCGGTACTGGGGCTGGGATCCCAAGGAGACGGTGTCGTTCGTCGCCTGGGTGATCTACGCCGCCTACCTGCATGCGCGCTCGACGGCGGGCTGGCGTGACAAGAAAGCCGCGTGGATCAACGTCGTCGGTTTCGTCGCGATGGTGTTCAATCTGTTCTTCGTCAATCTGGTCACCGTCGGCCTGCACTCCTACGCCGGAGTGGGCTGACCGCACCAGGGTTGGCCCACGTCACGCAATCCACTCGACCCGGTCTCACCTCAGGGGGAAGTGCACGTGTCCGATCATCCCGCCCGAAATGCGGAGATCCAGCAGAACAGTGAATTGGCAGATCCGCCCAGGCGGTCCGGCGGTCAGGGAGGCGCTGAGCCGCCACCTGCCTTCCGCTCCGAGCAGCGCTTCACCGATCCGGCCTTGGCCGCGCCCCAGCCCGACTGGTTTGCCCCCACGCCGCCCACCGGTATTCCGATAGATCCGGCCCAGGCCGCGTCGCCGCACTACGGCGGGCCGGCCGGCGAACACCCGGTGGCGCCGTACCGGCCCAGTGTGCCGCCGACGCCCTACCCGGACCTGTCCACCAGTGCGCTGCTGCGTCAGATGAAGCCACCGCCGTCGAGCGGTTGGCGCAGATGGGTCTACGTGCTGTCGGGCAAGCTGATCAACCTCGGGGAGAGCCCGCAGGTCAGCCACAACAACGATCTGGTTGCCAAGGTGAACCGGCCCCTGCAGGGCTGCTACAAGATCGCGCTGCTGTCATTGAAGGGCGGGGTGGGCAAGACCACCATCACCGCGACGCTGGGCGGCACCTTCGCCTCTATCAGGGGTGATCGTGTCATCGCGGTGGATGCCAACCCCGACCGGGGCACGCTGAGCCAGAAAGTGCCGCTGCAGACCCCGGCCACCGTGCGCCACCTGTTGCGCGACGCCGAGGGCATCGAGCGCTACAGCGATATCCGTGGCTATACCTCCCAGGGGCCGAGCCGGCTGGAGGTACTGGCATCCGAGAGCGACCCGGCCGTGTCGGAGGCGTTCAGTGCGCAGGATTACGCCCGCACGTTGGGGGTGCTGGAGCGGTTCTACAGCCTGGTGCTCACCGACTGCGGGACCGGCCTCATGCACTCGGCGATGTCAGCGGTGCTGGCGGAAGCCGACATGTTGATCGTCGTCAGCTCGGGATCCGTCGACGGTGCCCGCAGCGCCTCGGCCACCCTGGACTGGCTCGACGCCCACGGCCACCAGGAGCTGGTGCGGGGTTCGGTGTGCGTCGTCAACGCGGTGCGGCCGCGATCGGGCAAGGTCGACATGCAGAAGGTGATCGACCACTTCTCCCGTCGGTGCCGTGCGGTCCGGTTGGTGCCGTTCGACCCGCATCTGGAGGAGGGCGCGGAGATCGACCTGGAGCGGCTCAAACCGAAGACCCGCCAGGCACTGCTCGAACTGGCAGCCGCAGTGGCCGACGGCTTTCCGGCGGCCGAACGCGACGAGCGGTTCGCCTAGCGCGGGTTAGCGCGGATTGTTGTCGCCGCGGCCCAGCCGCCAGAGGAACTCCGGATCGTCATCGGGGCCGATGACGCGTGTCTTGGGTCGGTTCGCCTGGGCACGGACTGCCCGCCAGCCGACATACACCAGCGCCGCCACGGCCAAAATGAGCAGCAGGTACAGCACAACAACCTCCTTGGTCCGAATATACGCGTGTCGGTAGGCTCGGCGCCGTGTCAGACAAGGAGGAGGCGGGCAGCTCCGTCGCCCGCATGATCCGGGACGTCGTCGTGTACACACTGGCGCGCATTGTGTTGGTGGTGGCCGTCACGGCGGTGATCTACTTCGCGGCGCGAGTGATCGGGCTCGACGAGTTCCCCATCGTGGTGGCTTTGCTGTTCGCGATCGTGATCGCGCTCCCGCTGGGCATCTGGATGCTCGGCCCGCTGCGCAAACGTGCTACCGCGAGCATCGCCGTCGTCGACGAGCGCCGCCGTCGCGACCGTGACCAATTGCAGGCGCGGCTGCGCGGCGAGACACCGCCGAAGGGGTGACTCGCCGCGCCGTGCGCGGCTGGAGCGTGCTCCTCGGTGCCTAGGGTGGGGGTCTATGACGATCCGTCGAGCGCCGGTGCACCTGATCGGTGTCGTCGTGGCCGTGGCCCTGGGGGTAGTGGTGGCGCTGGCGGGGTGCGCCCGCCATGTCGAGGGGGTCGCGGTCGCCGGCGACGTCCGGCCGCACGATCTGTGGCAGCTGACCGACGACCTGGTCCGGCGATCCCCGCTGTCCGCAGCCGACCTGTCGACGATGCTCGGCATCGACCTGACACCGATCGGCGACAGTGGCTTCCGGGGCGGTCCGGCCGATCTCGGCCCGCAGTTGACCGTTTCCTCGATCAGGATGCTCGACATTCCGGTGCTCACGGCCATCCTGATGACCCTGAAGAAACCGGATTGCGTGCAGCTCGCCGACGTCCGAGCCCACTACCCCGGTGTCAGGAAGCGGGCATCGATCATTCAGGGCGCCACGGTCACCGAGCGGTGGTCGGCCGCCTACCCGTGGGGCGCGCTGAGCTTCGCCTTCCAGAATCCGGGGGGCTGCCTGCACAGTCTCGATGTCAGCTATCCGAAGCCGAGACGCTGACCCCACGGCGAGGGCGTCAGTGCCCGAGGGCCAGCGCCAGTGCCACCGCGATCGACCACACCAGCATCGTCAGGCCGGTGTCCCGCAGCACCGGAATCAGTTCGTGCCCGCCGCGCCCCCGGCGCACCGGGCCGGCTGTCCGCACCGCGAGGGGAGCGGCGGCCAGGCCGACCGCGCACCATGGGGTTGCGAGCATGAGCAGCAAGGTCAGCAGCCCGGCCAGTGCCAGCAACGCCTGGTAGAGGGTCCGGGTGCGGGGGTCGCCGAGCCGCACCGCCAACGTCATCTTCTGCGCATCCCGGTCGGTCGGGATATCGCGGAGGTTGTTGGCCACCAGCACCGCCGATGACAGCGCGCCCGTGGCGACCGCCAGGACCAGACCGACCCAGTCGATGCGCAGCGCCTGGGTGTACTGCGTGCCCAACACCGCGACCAGCCCGAAGAACACGAACACCGCGATCTCGCCGAATCCGGCATACCCGTAGGGCCGTGACCCACCGGTGTACAGCCAGGCCCCGGCAACGCACACCACGCCCACCGCGATGAGCCACGGGGCACTGACGACGGCCAGGGCCAGCCCGGCGGCCGCGCCGACACCCAGGCTGACCACCGCGGCGCCCAGCACTGCACGCGGTTTCGCCAGCTTGGAGCCGACCAGGCGCAGCGGCCCCGCCCGTTCGTCGTCGGTACCGCGGATGCCGTCGGAGTAGTCGTTGGCGAAGTTGACGCCGATGATGAACGCCACCGAGACGATCAGTGCCAGCAGGGCCTTCCACCAGACGGCGGCCTGCAGCCAGGCGGCCGCGCCGGTGCCCGCGATCACCGGTGCCACCGCGTTGGGCAGGGTGCGTGGCCGGGCGCCCTCGACCCATTGCGCAAAACTCGCCATGTCGCAATCGTCGCACGCACGTCGCCGGACGGCCCGGACCGCTCCGTGGGCTGGGGTAGCTGAACGCTGCTGCCCATGGCCCGCCGCCGAGCCGGGCAAGGATTGTCTCTCAACCTACTCTCAGGTATCTGTACGCAATTGTTGATAACACGTTCTAGTTTTGTCGCCGAAGTCTTTGCGAACTGAATCAATCCAATCGCACTGGCGGTTTGCCGCACAACTCATAAATGATGCTCAACAGCGAGTTCTATCGCCGGTGGGATTGCTTTGCGTTGGCCAAGCTCATGGACCCGGGGGCACTTCGATCGATCCTCCGAGTCTCAGCTTTTGTTTAGGTAACTTTGCCGAGTCCGAACCAATCCTCTGACGGGAGACATCATGCACGTAGCTGTGCGGTCAACCCTCGGCACCGGGGTGGCGTTGGTTGGTGCCGGTGCTATCGCGATCAGCCCGGTATCGGCCGGCCCAGTGGCTGGGCCGCTTTCGAGTGTCGACGTTCCGGCCGCGGTTTCGGCCGCGAGCGTTGAGCTCGCCGCTAGCTTCGATCCCCTCACCCCGTGGGTCGACGTCATCACCGCCGCGGTGAGCAATGTGGCGACGATCGGTGAAGACTGGCTGGCGAACCCGCTGCCCGCCGTGCGGCAGATCGGCAACAACTGGCTCGGCTACGCCGACACCACCGCGACCGCCCTCGGCGGCGCTGCCGAGGGCGCCTGGACCTACCTGACGTCGACCGTGCCGGACGCGCTTTCCACCGCTTTCCAGGAGATCGTCAACGGAGACATTTCCGGCGCGGCAACCACTATCAACGGTGCGATATCCAGCGCGCTCTTCACGATCGGGCTTCCGCTGTTTCCGGTGGTGGCCATCCCCGGCGAGATGGCCGACAACTTCGCGGCCGTGGTCAGCACGGTGATCGGCATTCCGACCCTCCTCCCCTTGGTCGCCGGGGTGCTCGGCCCGGTAGAGGGCGGGATTCAGGCCTTCGGTGACACTGCGCAGGACTTTGTCGACGCGGTCCAGGCCAGCGACGCCGGGGCGGCGATACAGGCTCTCTGGGACACTGTTCCGAATACTGTCGGAGCGGTCGTCAACGGTTACTCGAGCTTCCCCGGGCTCCTGTCGCCTACCGACGGCCTCGTCCATGCGCTGGTGGTCACCATTCCGCAGGCGATCGCCACGGCGCTGGGCGCTTCGGCCCCGGTGATGGCGCTGTCGGCACCGGCCGCGTCCACCAAGGCCGCCGAGCCCGCGGCGACCGGTGCCGAGACGAGCACGGGTTCCGGCGAGGCGCAGTCGCAACGGGCGGTCGCCAGCACGGCGGCATCCGAGGACGGCACCACCGCTGCCTCGCCGGCTGCCGCGACGACCGACAGTGCCACGCCCAGCGCGGCATCGGCGGCTGCGGACAAGATGAAGAGCGGGAACAAGTTCGAGCCCGCTGCAGTCAGCCCCGCTGGCTCGGCGGCCAAGAGCGGTGCGACGTCCGGCGAAGGCTCGGCGTCCAGCGGTTCGAAAGCCACCTCCGCCAGCGGCTCCAGCAAGGGCCACAGCGCCAGGCACGCCAGCTAGTTCCACGTCGAAGACAACGGCGAGGACGAATAGCCGAACCCGGGTATGGCCGTGAGGCAAGTGGCGGGCCCCCCGACCAGAGCAGGCGGGGGGCCCGCTGCCGCGGCATTGCGGGCAGGCCGACAGCACATGGTGTGTGGCAATGACATCAGGCGACGCGAACGGTCGCGGTCGTGACGACGACACCCGGTTGATGCACTCGATGAGTGAGCTGTTCGGCGTCGACGGCGTCGAGGCAGGTGCCTGGCTGCATTTCCAGTTCGTGGCCACGGTGCTGCACGAGATCATCAATCGCGGCCTTGTCGAGAGTCACCGGCTGACCCTGACGGATGTCCGGTTGTTGGGGCACCTGAGGCACCACGGGCCGAGCCAGATGGGAGCCCTGGCCGCGATGCTGATGGTGACCCCGAGCCGGGTGACACAACAAACACAACGACTGGAACGGCGCGACCTCGTCCGGCGGACCGTCAGCAGCAACGACGGCAGAAAGGTGCTCGCGTCGATCACCCGAACGGGAGTCGCGCAGCTCGCGGCTGCGATGGAGACCTATGCCAAGCTCGTGCGGACGCATTTCCTCGGTCAGCTCAGCCGGAGCCAGACGATCGCACTGGGCGATGGCTGCCGCCGAATCAGTGCCGCCTTGCAGGCCGCCGAGCCGTCACCGAGATTGCCGCGGGCCTGACGCGCCGGGAGCGGACGACCCGCGATACACCACAATGGTCGGATGATCGGAGTCATCGGCGGCAGCGGTTTCTACACGTTCTTCGGGCCGGATGCCCGCAGTGTCAACCTGGACACCCCCTACGGAGAACCCAGCGCGCCGATCACCGTCGGCCAGGTCGGACGGCACGAGGTGGCGTTCCTTCCCAGGCACGGGCTGAGCCATGAATACTCGCCGCACACGGTTCCCTACCGCGCCAACATGTGGGCGCTGCGGGCCTTGGGAGTGCGCCGGGTGTTCGGTCCGTGCGCGGTGGGCAGCCTGACCCCCGACCTCGGGCCGGGTGCGGTCGTGGTGCCCGATCAGTTGGTGGACCGCACCAACGGCCGGCCCGACACCTACTTCGACGCGGGTGGCATCCATGTCGGCTTTGCCGACCCGTATTGCCCGACACTGCGCAGCGCGGCCGCTGACCTGCCCGGTGTCGTCGACGGCGCCACGATGGTGGTGGTACAGGGCCCGCGCTTCTCCACCCGCGCCGAAAGCCTCTGGTACGCCCGCCAAGGCTTCGCGCTGATCAACATGACCGGATACCCGGAGGCCGTGCTGGCTCGCGAACTTGAGATGTGTTATGCGGCAATAGCCCTGGTCACCGACCTGGATGCCGGTGTCGACGTCGGCAGCGGTGTACGCGCGGTCGACGTGTTCGCCGAGTTCGAGAAGAACCTGGCCGGGTTCAAGAAGTTGGTGCACGAGGCGATCGACCAGGTGGCTTCCGAGCGGGTCTGCACACACTGTATGCCGCACGACGGCATCGAGCTGCCGTTCGACCTGCCGTGAGGATACTGCTCACCGGCGCCGCCGGGTTCATCGGCAGCCGGGTACACGCGGCGTTGTGCGCCGAAGGGTACGAGGTGGTCGGGGTGGACGCGATGCTCAGTGCTGCCCACGGGCCCGATGCGCAGCTGCCCAACGAGTGCATCCGACTCGACATCCGCGACCCGGATGTGTTGGCGCCCTTACTGAACGGCATCGACCTCGTGTGCCATCAGGCCGCGGTCGTCGGTGCGGGCGTCGATGCTGCCGACGCTCCGTCGTATGCCAGCCACAACGACTACGGCACCGCGGTACTGCTGGCACAGATGTTCGCGGCGGGGGTACGCCGACTGGTCCTGGCCTCGTCGATGGTGGTCTACGGACAGGGCCGCTACGAATGCGCGGTGCACGGTGAGGTCGACCCCCTGCCGCGCAGCCGGGTCGACCTCGACGCCGGGGTGTTCGAGCACCGCTGCCCGATTGGCGGCGAGGAACTGGCCTGGCGGTCGGTGGGTGAGGACTCACCCATTCGGCCGCGCAGCCTCTACGCGGCGAGCAAGACTGCCCAGGAGAATTACGCCCTGGCATGGGCGGATTCGACCGGCGGGTCGGTGGTGGCCTTGCGCTACCACAATGTGTACGGCCCCGGAATGCCACGCGACACACCGTATTCGGGCGTGGCCGCTATCTTTCGGTCGTCGCTGGAGAAGGGCGAGGCGCCGAGGGTCTTCGAAGACGGTGGCCAGATGCGCGACTTCGTCCACGTGGACGACATCGCTGCGGCCAATGTGGCCGCGATCGCCTCCGAGGTGGGCGGGTTTTCAGCAGTCAATGTGTGCTCGGGCCGGCCGGTCTCGATCCTGGAGGTGGCGTCGCGGCTGTGTGAGGCTCGTGGTGGTCCTGCTCCCGTGGCGACCGGCCAGTACCGCAGCGGGGACGTGCGCCACATCGTGGCCGACCCCGCCCGGGCGGGTGAGCTGCTGGGTTTCCGGGCCGCGATCGGTCCGGACCAGGGCTTGCGGGAGTTCGCGTTTGCGCCGCTTCGGGCGTGACGCCGTCCCCGCGCGCGCCGTGCGCCCAAACCGACGAATGGGCGGAGAAGTTCGAGTAGATCTCGCCAAAACGTCGACCTCGGCGGGTGCATACTTGGCGTGTGAGGACTGAACTCTGTGATCGATTCGGCATCGAGTTCCCGCTGTTCGCCTTCAGTCACTGCCGCGACGTCGTCGCTGCGGTGACCAACGCCGGCGGACTCGGCGTGTTGGGAGGGACGGGTTTTCGGCCCGACGAGCTCGAGCAGGAGCTGAGCTGGATCGACGACCAGGTGAAGGGCAAGCCGTACGGGGTGGACATCATCGTGCCCGCCAAGTACGAGGGCAAAGGTGAGAACCTGTCCTTCGGTCAGCTCGCCGACCGGATCCCGGACGACTACCGCACCTTCGTCGGTGACCTGCTCGCTGCGCACGATATCGATATCGACGCCGATGCTCGGATCGCCGGCTCCTCGCTGAGCGGTGACACCGGTGAGAGCCTGCTGGAGGTTGCACTGAACCACCCGATCAGCTTGATGGCCAACGCGCTCGGGGTCCCGCCGGACTACATGATCGAAGCCGGCAGCCGGCACGGCGTTCCGGTTGCCGCGCTCGTCGGGGCCAAGGAACATGCCGTCAAGCAGGTCAACGCCGGAGTAGACCTGATCGTCGCGCAGGGCACCGAGGCCGGCGGGCACTGCGGCGAGGTGACGACGATGGTGCTCGTCCCCGAGGTCCTGGAGGCCATTGCTGCGGTTCCAGGCGGCCGGGAGGTCCCCGTGCTGGCGGCCGGCGGGATCGTGACCGGCCGCCAGATGGCGGCCTCGGTGGCGTTGGGCGCCGCGGGCGCCTGGACCGGTTCGGTCTGGCTGACGACGGAGGAGGCCGAAACCGCACCGTACACCGTGCAGAAGATGCTCGCTGCGACCTCGAGGGACACGGTCCGGTCGGCAGGTCGTACCGGGAAGCCGTCACGCCAGCTGGTTTCGGAATGGACCGATGCCTGGCTGCCGCACGAGGGCGGCAAGCAACCGCTCCAGTTGCCGCTGCAGTCGATGATCGCTGAACCGGTCCTGCGTCGCATCGACAGACTCGCCGAAGGCGGGCATCCGGGAGCGCGGGCGCTGGCAACGTATTTCGTCGGCCAGGGGGTGGGGCTGATGAACAGGGTCAAGCCGGCTCGCGAGGTGGTTCGCGAGTTCATCGAGGACTACCTGGCCGCCGCCGAGCGGCTGTGCGGATCGTTGGACGGGTAGCCGGCCCCTCCGGCGTTCGTCGACCGCCAATCAACTATCGCCCGTAAGCAGGGACGAAACCGCAGATGCGGCAAACCTCAACTGCCCCAATGGCTACCCCGATCCGACTGCCCATCAGCGGTGACGCCCAGACGTGACGGTTCTCACCCCGGCCCGGTCGGTCAATCCCGCCGGAATCTGCCATGATCTTGATCGAATCCAATCTAGCTATCGAGGAGTGGTGGCAACCATGGCGCTGTTGACAATCGGTGACCAGTTTCCGGCCTATGATCTGACCGCGGTCATCGGGGGCGACCTGTCCAAGGTCGACGCCAAGCAGCCCGACGACTACTTCACCCAGGTGACCAGCTCGGACAGCCCGGGCAAGTGGCGGGTCATTTTCTTCTGGCCGAAGGACTTCACCTTCATCTGCCCGACCGAGATCGCCACGTTCGGCAAGCTCAACGAGGAGTTCGAGGACCGCGACGCGAAGGTCATCGGCGTGTCCGTGGACAACGAGTTCGTGCACTTCCAGTGGCGCGCGCAGCATGAGGATCTCAAGAAGTTGCCGTTCCCGATGGTTTCGGACCTCAAGCGCCAGCTCTGCGAGGCGAGCGGGGTGCTCAACGCCGACGGCGTCGCCGACCGTGCCACGTTCCTCGTCGATCCCAACAACGAGATCCAGTTCGTGTCGGTGACGGCCGGGTCGGTCGGTAGAAACGTCGAAGAGGTCCTTCGGGTGCTCGACGCCCTGCAGTCCGACGAGCTGTGCGCCTGCAACTGGAAGAAGGGCGATCCGACGATCGACGTCAAAGAGCTGCTCGCCGAGGCGGTCTGACGTTGAGCATCGACGCCCTCAAGGAGGCCTTGCCGGACTACGCCAAGGATCTCAAGCTCAATCTCGGCAATATCGCCCGGTCGACCGAGCTGACCGAACAGCAGCTTTGGGGCGCGTTGGTGGCCACCGCCGCGGCGACGAAGTCCGAGCGGGTGCTGCGTGAGATCACCGCGGATGCTCTCGACGTGCTCTCCGAGGAGGCCTACCACTCAGCGTTGGGCGCTGCGTCCATCATGGGGATGAACAATGTGTTCTACCGCACCAAGTACCAGCTGGAGGGTCGCTACGACGACCTGAGGGCCGGTCTGCGGATGAACATCATCGCCAACCCCGGTGTGCCCAAGGCCGATTTCGAGTTGTGGTCGCTGGCGGTATCCGCCATCAACGGATGTGCGCAGTGCCTGGCCGCTCACGAGGCGGAGCTCCGTAACGCCGAGGTGTCGCGGACCACGATCTTCGAGGCGATCCGGCTCGCCTCCATCGTGTCCGGTGTGGCGCAGGCTCTCCTCACTGCGGAGACTCTGGCCAGCGCCTGATCGTCAAACCACCGAAAGCCGCTGCAAAGCGGCGGCTTTCGGTGCGGCACTGACTAGTCCTCGGTGACCAGCGGCAGGCGAACCTCGAACCGCGCACCGTTGGCCAGGTTGCGCGCCGACAACGTCCCGCGGTGGGCCTGCACCAATCCGGCCGCAATCGCCAACCCGAGCCCCGAGCCGCTCGGCAACGATGAATCCTGCCGTGGGACACGGTTGTTCGAACCGCGGTACGCGACATCGAACACCCTCGGCAGGTCTGCTTCGTCGATGCCGACGCCGGTGTCGTCGACCCGTGCCCACGCGCCGTCCTTGTCGGAACCCAGTGCGAGCCTCACCGTGCCGCCGGCAGGCGTGTGGGCGATCGCATTGGCGACCAGGTTCGACAACACCCGCACCAGGGCGCGGTCACTGCCGAGCACCCGCACCGGTTGCGGCGGCAACGACGCCTCGAGCGTCACCCCGGCACGTTCGGCAGCGATCCGGTGTGTGGCCACCACGTCGTCGACGACCTCGTCGAGTGCGACCTTCTCGTAGCGGGAGTACACCGCACCGGCGTTGATCTTCGACATCTCGAACAGGTCGTCGACCATCTCGGAAAGTCTGACCGACTCATTTTCAATGTGTTTGGCTTGACTGCGGATCTCGTCGCCCTTGACCACGCCGTCGGCGATCGCTTCCGAAACCGCGCGAATCCCGGCCAGCGGAGTGCGCAGATCGTGGCTGACGAACGCCACCAGCTGACGGCGGGATTGTTCGGCAGCATTCTCGGCGTCACGAATCTCTTTCTCCCACACCGTGCGACTGGCCTGGTAGCGCGCCAGCATCACCGCGGCGGGCAGCGTCACGACCGATACCACCACCAGCACGACGGCGATCTGCTCGAACGTGTTGGTGATCATGAAGCCGCTGACGCCGAGCACCCCGGTGAACGTCGCGAGCGCGGGGATCAGGACCAGCGCCGCCATGCTGGCCGTGAGCGACCACGACCTCGCGAGCCGAATGGCCAGCCATCCGAGCAGCACCACCGGCAGCGAACAGAGGAGTGCGAGAAGGGCGATCTCGGCGAGGTCGCGCGGTGGCATGGTCACCGCGTGACCTCGGCGCGCCACAAGTACCCACGGCCCCAGACCGTCTGCACGCGGTGGTGTTCGCCGAGCTTGGACCGTAGCCGCTTGACGTGCACCGTGACCGTCGACAGGTCACCGAAATCCCAGCGCCACACCCGTTGCAGCAGCTCCTCGCGGGAGAAGACAGCGTCGGTATGGGTCATGAAGAACAGCAGCAGGTCGAACTCTCGGTTGGTCAGCCCGATCGGCCGGCCGCCGATGTACACCGCCCGTGCGGCGGTGGACACCGTCAGCTCACCGGAGGTGATCTCCAGCGGCAGCGCAGTCACCGGCGACGGCGCGCGCCGCAGCACCGAGCGCACCCGCAGCGCGAGCTCCCGCGGGCTGAAGGGTTTGGTGAGGTAGTCGTCGGCGCCGGCCTCGAGTCCGGCGATCCGGTCGTCCTCCTCGCCGAGCGCGGTCAGCAGGATCACCGGCACGCTGTAGTCGCCGCCCTCGCGCAGCGTGCGGCACAGCGACAGGCCGTCCGGCCCGGGCATCATCACGTCGAGGACCGCGACGTCGATGCGCTCGGTGCCGAGCACCCGCATCGCTTCGCGGCCGTCACCG
>Ga0210086_1000376_pt1 | contig 26510 bp, 34 predicted proteins | sample China_Galinas_PW_3_FD_184867 | JGI IMG/M metagenome (GOLD analysis project Ga0210086, IMG submission 184867) | Wetland microbial communities from San Francisco Bay, California, USA, that impact long-term carbon sequestration - China_Galinas_PWB_D2... | ecosystem: Environmental > Aquatic > Marine...
ACCGGTTGCCGGCGCCGGCGCCCGGGCGCTGGTCTCGACGTGGCTGGACGAGCCGATCGAGGCAAGCAAAACGCCGATGCCGCCGGCGATGGCAAGGACGCCGATGGCGATCATCACCAGATAGCGAAAGCGGCGGGGACGCTCTTCCGGCTCGAACGGACCGGGGCCGATCGCCGCCCGTTCGGCGCGGAGATCCGGCTCGGGGATGAAGGCGTCGCGCGGCGGCGGCCGGTCGACACGCGGCACCTCGACCGCGTCGTAGAGCGGTCCGGCGGGTTCGAACTCGTCGAAGTCGTGCGGCGAGCCGAGGCGATCCGCCTCGAGCCGCGAATAGGTGACGACCGGCTCGTGGTCGTCACGATCGCGGGTCGGGCGATTCTCCAGCTGCCTGCCTTTCCTGGCCATGGTTTCCGGGTTCCCCCAAAACTCTGGTCCTTCTTTGCGCAGCAAAATGCGGACCTTTCATGGCCGAACCGGATCGCTTGTTGGGCGCGACTTCGCCAGAATAGCCATGCTTTCGGCCGGAATTTCAGGCAGAGTCACCGTTTCGTTCCACCGTCTCCAGCAAGGGATGCCGATGACGACCGAACCGCTCTTTCCCACCCGCAGGACCACTCTGGCCGGGCTCGCCGGGCTTGCCGGCGGCGCGCTGCTCGCCCGCAGCGGCTTCGCCGTGACCGCCGACGAAGCGCGCGCCTTGAGGCCGGGGCAGTTCCTCTGGCAGCCGGAGCTGCAACCGCGCGGGCCGATCTCGATCATCGTGTCGATCAGCGCGCAGCTGCTCCATGTCCATCGTCGCGGCACGCGGATCGGCGTGGCGACGGTGTCGACCGGCAAGCCCGGCCACGAGACGCCGACCGGCGTCTTCACCATCCTGCAGAAGGACAAGGACCACGTCTCCAGCATCTACGAGGGCGCCGAGATGCCCTTCATGCAGCGGCTGACGTGGAGCGGCATCGCGCTGCATGCGGGCAACCTGCCCGGCTATCCCGCCTCGCACGGCTGCGTGCGGATGCCGCTCAAGTTCGCCGAGCTGCTCTACGGCGCCACCCGCATCGGCACGCCGGTGGTGGTCGCCGCCGCCTTCTCGGCGCCGCAGCCGGTGTTCAATCCGAACATCGTCGGCGAGCTCTATTCGGCGAAGGTGCTGCAGGGGCTGCGCTCGGCGGAGCGGCGCTACCAGTCGGACGAGCCGGCGACCGGGCCGGTGACCTCGGTACTGGTGTCGCGGCAGGATGCGAAGGTGATGGTGTTGCAGAACGGCGAGATCGTCGCCGAAGGCACGGCGAGGATCGACCGGCCCGACGAGCCGTTCCCGTCCAACGTGTTCGTGCTGTCGGGCGCCGGCACCGATGCGGAGGGGCTCCGCTGGGAGGCGATCGGCTACCGGCAAGGCGAGGAGGCGCAGGTCAGCGTGCCGGACGCCTCGACCATGGACCGCATCCACGGCCCGGCCAATGTCGCCGACGCGATCCGCGCGCGGATGGCGCCGGGCATGCTGCTTGTCATCACCGACGAGCCGCTCTCCGCCGACACCCGCAGCGGCACCGACTTCGTGGTGATGACGGCGGAGGGCGAGGAGAAATAAGGCGCCCCGCGAAGCCCTCAATGCGCGTAGCGTTCGGCGGCGCGGGCGCGGGCCTTGGCCGCTTCCACCTCGCGGTCGCGGGGCGGGGCGTGGGTCTCAAGTGAGTCGATCAGGCGGCGGGCAACCTCGGCCACCTCGTCGACCGCGCGGTCGAAGGCTGCCTCATTGGCCTTCGACGGCCGGGTGAAGCCGGACAGCTTTCTCACAAACTGCAGGGCCGAGGCGCGGATCTCCTCCTCCGTCGCCGGCGGCTCGAAATTGAACAAGGTGCGGATGTTGCGGCACATGGCGGGTCTCCCGATCGGGTGTTGACCGGCAGGTTAAACGCGGCCGTCGCACAGAGCAATCGGCCCGGTTGGCACGGCGCAATCATACAACTAGACAGGGAATACCGCGGCGGATAACTTATCTGAAGTTGAAATTCCCACGGAGTACACCGCCGTGCCGTCACACCGGACACCGATCGAAACGCCGGCCGATCTCGAGAAGGGCCTAGCGCGGGCAGGGGGGCTGCGGTATGCCGCGAAATCGGACTACGTGAAGCTTCTCAACGAGCGACAGAACAGGATTCTCGGCCTCAGCGAGAAGTCCGGACCCAACTCCGATTCGTACCGCAACGCGGCGGAGGATCTGGCGCGCGCCAAGCGCGACTATGGCCGGATCAACAACGGTGTCCGCCGTCCGTTGAACAAGTGGCGGATTCATGGCGCCGTGCTGATCGGTGTCGGGGTGCTGCTCGCCGTCTTCGAAGCGCCGGTCAACAAGTTTCTGTTCGACGTGGCGCTGCGCAGCTCGAACCTCATGTCGTGGTCGATCTCCTTCGCCTTCGCCTGTGCCCTTCTGGTGCTCGCTCATTTCGCCGGGGTCAGCCTTCGCCACGTCTGGTCCGACTTTTACCGGCGGCCCGTGTTTGGCTCGATCCTGATCTTCCTCGTCCTGGCGAGTGTGCTCTTCGTGCTGGTGTCGATCCTGACCGTGGCGCGCGCCTCGTTCTCGGCGAACGCCGGAACGATCGGCGACATGTTCGCCGACGTCCGTCAGACCGTCGCCAGCGTCGGCCTGTGGCGGACCCAGTTCAACGCGTTCTCCGATGTGTCCGCACTGGTGCTGGCGACCATCAATATCGGCGGCATCTTCATGACGATGATGCTCGCCTTCTTCACCCACGATTCCGACAAGGACTTCGACGCCGCATCCCGCGCCCTCGATCGCTACCGCAAGAAGCTCGACCGCATCAGCTCCGCCTACATCAAGGGCAAGGACGCGATCGTCAAGGACTTCGCAGCCAACATCAGCGGGGTCGGTCACGATTTCACCGACGCCAACCAGCAGGTCATCGAATTGAAGAATCGGCTCGGTCGGCCGCTCGACGATCCCGACGATGATCTCCTCATCGATTCCCTCGATCGCCTGGCTGAAGACAGCCCCTACGGAGACGACGTCGACGAGCCGTTCATGAAGGTCGACGACGGGGAACTGCGTCGGGCGGGCGATGCGCCCGCGGTCCGCACCGGCCCGACGCTGGTCGACCGGAAGTCGGCCTAGCGGGCCGGGCGATGTCCCGGTTCCGCGCAAGCCTCGGCATCTGCGGCCTGGCGCTGATCGCGTGCTGGGCCGCGCCAGGTGCGGGCCGGGCGGGGGAGTTCGACAAGTACTGCTCGCCGTCGGCCACCAATGTCGTCCTCTATCTCGACGTCACCACTCCCTATGACGCGATCGACCGCGCCAGCCTGGTCGACGGTGTCGAGAAGATCTTCGCGCGGCTCGGCGACGGCGACCGGCTGTCGATCCGCACCATCGAGGATGCGTTCCCGAACAGCCGCCGACTGGTCGACGCCTGCATGCCGTTCTGCAAGAGCGAAGGCTTCTTCAGCGACCTTCTCTCCGACTGCACCGAGGGCGTGGTGATCGACGACCGGCGGCGGCTGCAACGCGACATCGTGGCGGAAATCACCAGGCTCGCGACCAATTCGGTGGAGCTGAAGACCTCGGAGATCATCCGCACGCTGGCGATGTCGGCGGCCGAGGAGTACCGGGACGGTCAGGCGAACGCCTTCTTCATCTTCTCCGACATGATCGAGAACTCCGAATACCTCTCCTCCAGCCAGTTCCTGTCGCTGACAAACAGCCAGATCCTTTCCAACCTCGCCAAGGACCGGCTGGTGCCGGACCTGCACGGCGCGTCGGTCGCCATCTTCGGCGTCGGGCGGAAGGGCAACCCGCAAGCCCGCGACGTGCTCGAACAGAAGAAGATCGACAAGATCACCGACTTCTGGGACGGCTTCTTTTCGCTCGCCGGCGCGACGATGACCTGGCAGCCGAATCTCGGTTCGCTGAGCCAGCTCGATCATTGACCTCCTACCGGTCCCTGACCGATCGTCGGCCGAGGCGTATAATGGATCGCTGCGGAGGGATCAGGACATGGCGAACACGTTCTGCGAACGGGTCGGCATCGCGTCGCCCATCGTGCTCGCCCCGATGGGGGGCGCGGTCGGGCCGGAGCTTACCGCTGCCGTCAGCAATGCCGGCGGGCTCGGGTGAACCGTCCGCCGCCAGATCGCAGCGACGCGCGGGCTCACCGACCGGGCGTTCGCCGTCAACCTCAATTTGAACTGGCCGCAGGAAGAGCGGCTGGAGGCGTGCCTGGACGAAGGGGTGAGGATCATCTCGATGTTCTGGGGCCTCTCCGAACCGCTCATCGAGCGGGCGCATGAAGGAGGGGCGATCGTCATGCAGACGGTGGGCAGTGCGGCCGAAGCCCGCCGCGCGGTCGATGCCGGCGCCGACGTGATCGTCGCCCAAGGCTTTGAAGCCGGCGGTCATGTGTGGGGACAGGTGGTGACGCTCGCCCTGGTGCCGGCGGTGGTCGATGCGGTCGCACCGGTGCCGGTGGTCGCCGCCGGCGGCATCGCCGACGGCCGCGGCCTGGCGGCGGTGCTTTCGCTCGGTGCGTCGGCGGCGTGGATCGGCACCCGGTTCCTATTGAGCCGCGAGGCGACCATCCACCCGCGCTACCGCGAGCGCTTGGCGGAGGCGACGGAGACCGACACCTACTACGGCACGGTCTTCGACGTCGGCTGGCCCGATGGGCCACACCGGACGCTCCGCAACGAGACGATCGCCGCCTGGGAACGAGCGGGACGGCCACCCACCGGAACGCGGCCCGGAGAGGGCGAGCAGATCGCCGAGACGCCGAGGGCGGACTCGTCCGCTATGGCGTCGTCACGCCGCAGCCGGACGCCGTCGGCGATATCGACAACCTGATGCTCTGCGCCGGGCAGGGGGTGGGGCTGGTCCACCGCCTGCAGCCGGCGGCCGAGATCGTCCGCGAAATCGCCGACGAAGCCGGCCCGGCGCTTCGCCGCGCGCTGGCCTCGGTCGAAGCCTGAGCGATGCGGCGGCTCCCCAAACGGCGCGGGCGGGCGTAGTCTCGCGAGATTGGGAAGCGGTCGAGGAGGCTGACATGGCCTACGAGCTTTATTATTGGCCCGGCGTCCAGGGGCGGGGTGAATTCGTGCGGCTGGCGCTGGAGGAAGCCGGCGCCGACTATGTCGACGTGGCGCGCGAGGAAGGCACCGGCGCCTTGATGAAGATGTGGGAGGGAGCGGACGTCGAGACGCCGTCCTTCGCGCCGCCCTTCCTCAGGCACGGCAAGCGGCTGATCGGCCAGACCGCAAACATCCTGCTCTATCTCGGCGAGCGGCATGGTCTCGCGCCGAAGACCGATGCCGGGCGGCTGTGGACCCACCAGATCCAGCTCACCATCGCCGACCTCGTCGTCGAGGCGCACGACGTCCATCACCCGCTTGGCGGCGACTTCTACTACGAGGACCAGAAGCCGGAATCGAAGCGGCGGGCGGAGGCGTTTCGCCAGAACCGCATCCCGCGCTTCCTCGGCTGGTTCGAGACGATCCTCGCCCGCAATCCGAAGGGCGACCGACACCTTGTCGGAGCGCGGCTGAGCTATGCCGACCTGTCGCTGTTCCAGGTCGTGGAAGGGCTGCGTTATGCCTTCCCCAAGACCATGCGTCGGGTCGAGCCGGACTACCCGCGGGTGATCGCGCTTCGCGATCTGGTGGCGGCGCGGCCGCGGATCGCCGCCTATTGCGCCAGCGACCGGCGGCTGCCGTTCAACGAGGACGGCATCTTCCGCCACTATCCGGAGCTCGACGGGTAGGACTGACGGTCAGCCCGCGCCGGTGGCGCGACATTTTGGCACCGTGCTGATTGATCTGCCGCAAGGGCGGAACGGACCGGCCGTGCGAGCTTTTTGCCATTGGCTCGCCGGGTTCCGATCAGCCGAATCCAGGGCCAAGGGGCGACATGACATTCAGGAGAAAGAAATCATGTTTGGGACTATGAGGACCGCCGCGTTGGCGCTCGCCGCCGCGACTATGATTGCAGCTGTGCCGACGGCTAGCCAGGCAGCGACCACGATACAGGTGTCGCTGTGGGACAAGGGCGCCTTCATGGAGATGCCGACCGATCTGATGTACGGGGTGCCCGGCGTCGACCTGTCGAAGGCGACGATGGGGATCAAGGTGTCGCAGGACAGCGCCCCCCACGGCATCGTCGCGTTCAAGGTCACCAACGATTCCAAGGACATCGTTCACGAAATGATCGTGACGCAGCTTAGTGAGGCGGGGAAACCCCTGCCCTACATCGAGAGCGAGAAGCGGGTCGACGAGGACAAGGCGGGCGACAAGGGCGAAGTTTCCGAACTCGACCCCGGCCAGTCCGGTTCCCTGACCCTCAATATGCAACCGGGGACCTATCTCCTCTACTGCAACGTCGCGGGCCACTACGCGGCCGGAATGTGGACCGTGTTCACCGTGACGCCGTAGGGAGGGGCGGTCGAGAACGAGACCTGCCGGCGATGCGCGGGCGGTTGTGGCTCCGCGCATCGCCTGCGACATCCCGCCGCAGGCGCGCGAAGGGTTCGGGATCGCGCAGCCGTTCGCCATGCGGCGGATCAACGACTTGCGGCGACAGAGCTTAATTAGAACAGTTTCAATAACATGATCGTCGTCGCCGAAGGGACGACAACGGTTGCGCAATACCTGGCTGGGAGGCTAGACGCTCCCCGACCTGGTGTAAGGAAGCCTGACGATCATGCATTGGATCACCGGTCTCGCGGCCGGCGCCCTGATGGCCTCTTCTTTCGTTCCTGCTCTGGCGCAGGACGCCAACCCGACCGTGGTCATCAAGGACCACGTGTTTCATCCGGCCGAGATCCACGTTCCGGCCGGCACGGTGATCCTGCTGACAGTCGACAACCAGGATCCGACGCCCGAGGAGTTCGAGTCGCATGAACTGCGGGTCGAGAAGATCATTCCCGGTCAGCTGAGCGGGCTGGTAAGGTTTGGACCGCTGGAGCCGGGCGTCTATCCGTTCTTCGGCGACTTCAACCAGGCGACGGCCCAGGGTAAGGTGATTGCGGAGTGAGGCGGCAATGATCGGCGCGCTTGTCATCGTCTTTCGCGAGGTTATCGAGGCCGGCCTGATCATCGGCATCGTGCTGGCGGCGACGCGCGGCGTGCCGCGGCGCGGGCTGTGGGTCAGCTTCGGCGTGATCGGCGGCCTGGTCGGCGCCAGCGTGGTGGCTGCGTTCGCCGGCGTGATCTCCAGCGCCTTTGCGGGATCGGGTCAGGAGCTCCTCAACGCCACAGTGCTGATCCTCGCGGTCGGCATGCTCGCCTGGCACAACGCGTGGATGGCGAAGCACGGCCGCGAGCTTGCCGCGCACGTCAAGACGGTCGGCACCGCCGTCGCCGCCGGCGACCGGCCGCTGATGGCGCTCGCCATGGTCTGCGGGCTGGCGGTGCTGCGCGAGGGATCGGAAGTGGTGCTGTTCCTCTACGGCATCGTCGCCTCCGGCGCGAGCGGCGGCGACCTCCTGATCGGCGGGCTGCTCGGCGTCGGGGCCGGTGCGGCGCTGACCGGGCTCAGCTACCTCGGCCTGCTGGTTATTCCGTCACGCTACGTCTTCCGGGTGACCGGCATCCTGATCACGCTGCTGGCGGCCGGCATGGCGGCGCAGGCGGTGGCCTACCTCAACGCCGCCGGGGTGGTGACGTCGGGCGGGCCGTTGTGGAGCACCGCCTGGCTGCTGCCGCAGTCGAGCATTCCCGGCATCATCCTTCACACCCTCATCGGCTACCACGACCAGCCGACCGGACTGCAGCTCATCGCCTATGTCGGCACCATCATCGGGATGATCGTGCTGATGATGTACGCCTCGCCGCCGCGCCGGCAGACGGCGACGGGCTGAGCGGGACGGCGCGGCGCCCGCAGGTCGCTCGCAACCGCCCGATTGCAGCCGGGCCGGCGATCGACTAGAACAGCGCCGGCTTCTTCCACTTTTCCTCCATGCAACCGGGCGCCCTCACGGGGGCGCCGAGCGGAGTCGCGAAATGGCGCGCCAGTTCATCTACCACATGCAGGGCCTCACCAAGACCTATGGCGGCGGCAAGAAGGTCCTCGACAACATCAACCTCTCCTTCTACCCGGACGCCAAGATCGGCGTCCTCGGCCCGAACGGCTCGGGCAAGTCGACGCTGTTGCGGATCATGGCCGGGCTCGACAGGGAGTTCGGCGGCGAGGCGTGGCTCGCCGAGGGGGCGACGGTCGGCTACCTGCCGCAGGAGCCCGAGCTCGACTCGCAGAAGGACGTGCTCGGCAACGTGATGGAGGGCGTCGCCAGGAAGCAGGCGATCCTCGACCGCTATAACGAGCTGATGATGAACTACTCCGACGAGACGGCGGAGGAGGCGACCAAGCTCCAGGACGAGATCGACGCCAAGAACCTGTGGGACCTCGACTCGCAGGTGGAGATGGCGATGGACGCGCTCTCCTGTCCGCCCAACGACGCCGACGTGACAACGCTCTCCGGCGGCGAGAGGCGGCGGGTGGCGCTCTGCCGGCTGCTCCTCTCGGCGCCCGACCTTTTGCTCCTCGACGAGCCGACCAACCATCTCGACGCGGAGTCGGTGGCGTGGCTCGAAAAGCATCTCCGCGAATTCCCCGGCTCGGTGCTGATCGTCACCCACGACCGCTATTTCCTCGACAACGTCACCGGCTGGATCCTCGAGCTCGATCGCGGCCGCGGCATCCCCTACGAGGGGAACTACACGGTCTATCTCGACAAGAAGGCGAAGCGGATGCAGCAGGAGGGCCGCGAGGAGGCGGCGCGCCAGCGGGCGCTGTCCGCCGAGCGCGAGTGGATCGCGGCGAGCCCGCGCGCCCGCCAGGCGAAGTCGAAGGCCCGCATCCGCGCCTATGACGAGCTGGTCAAGCGCAGCGAGGAGCGGGCGCCGGGCACCGCCCAGATCATCATCCCGCCGGGCGAGCGGCTGGGCGACAACGTCATCGAGGTCGAGCACCTCGCCAAGGGCTACGACGACCGGCTGCTCATTGACGACCTCTCCTTCAAGCTGCCGCCGGGCGGCATCGTCGGCGTCATCGGGCCGAACGGCGTCGGCAAGACGACGCTGTTCCGCATGATCACCGGCCAGGAGAAGCCGGACGCCGGCTCCATCAAGCTCGGCGAGACGGTGCACCTCGGCTATGTCGACCAGAGCCGCGACGACCTGGAGGCCAACAAGACGGTGTGGGAGGAAATCTCCGGCGGCAACGACGTCATCCGCCTCGGCAAACGCGAGATGAACTCACGCGCCTATGTCGGCGCCTTCAACTTCAAGGGCGGCGACCAGCAGCAGAAGGTCGGCTCGCTGTCGGGCGGCCAGCGCAACCGCGTCCATCTCGCCAAGCTCCTCAAAGAAGGCTCCAATGTCCTCCTCCTCGACGAGCCGACCAACGACCTCGACACCGAGACGCTGGCCGCGCTGGAGGACGCGCTGGAGGACTACGCCGGCTGCGCGGTGGTGATCAGCCACGACCGCATGTTCCTCGACCGGCTCGCCACCCACATCCTCGCCTTCGAGGGCGACAGCCATGTGGAGTGGTTCGAGGGCAACTTCGAGGAGTACGAGGCCGACAAGGTGCGCCGCCTCGGCGCCGACGCCGCCAACCCGCACCGGGTGAAGTACAAGCGGTTCGTCAGGGCGTAAGGCTGGGCGATGGACGCTTGACGTTAGGCGTCCATCCCCTATCATCAAGCCATGATCGTCAGCTACCGCGACAAGCGCACGGAGACGTTTGCCCGCGGCGGCGATATTGCAGCCTTTCGGGCATTTGCCGATCAGGCGCGGAAGCGATTGCGCGTTCTCGATGCTGCCACCGACTTGACCGACCTGCGTGCGCTGCGAAGCAATCGCTTTGAGTCACTCAAGGGGAGCCGGAAAGGGCAGTTCAGCATCCACATCAACCTGCAATGGCGGATCTGCTTCGAGTGGCGGCGCGGCAGTCCCGGTCCGTCGTACGTCGAGATCGTCGACTACCACGATGAATAGGGAGAGACGAATGGCAAGGCAGCCGATCCATCCCGGCGAGATTCTGGCCGACGAGCTGGGCGAGATCGGGGTCACCGCAACCGAGCTGGCGCGGCAGCTCGATGTACCCGCCAACCGCATCTCACAGATCGTCAACGGCAAGCGCCGGATCAGCGGAGATACCGCGCTGCGGCTTGGCCACTGGTTTGGCACCAGCGCGCAGTTCTGGCTCAATCTGCAGAGCGCCTACGATCTGGAAGTCGCGGAAGCTGCCGTCGGCAATGCCGTCTCTCGTTTGCCGCAACGCCCGGCGGCCTGAAGACTGGAAGCGGAGGACGTCAGCGGCCGCAACGCCTCTTGTTCAGCTCGCGCCTTCTCTGCGGCCGTGAAGCTCGGCCAGGAGCAGCGGAAGGCCCAGGGCCACTAAACCCGGAACGTTGACCGCCAGGGCGTTGCCCCAGACGCCGGACGCAATGCTCGCTCCCGTATCGACAACGAACCAAAAAGTCACGGCTGTAAGGACTCCGAGGCGCAGCCGCCGCTTCGCTGGCCGCACCGCTTCCGGGGCGATGACCGCAAGCAGAAGACCGAAGCCGGCCACCGTTCCGCCCCAGGCGCCATAGACCCAGATCTGAAAGGGCCGCGCGTCGGCGGCAACCTTGCCTACCCAAAAGGCCGGATCGATGAGCGTGCCAAAGACCGCCCTGAAGGCGGCGGTGTCGGCGGCAACCGCCATGACGACTCCCAGAATCGCGAAGGCGCACCCGACGACAATCAGCCAGGCTGCCAAAATCCGTTCCGTCCGCTGCACTACGATCCCCCTCATCGTAACTTCGCGCCAAGCAGCGCGCGTCTAGATCATCACCTTCGACGGGCCGTGTTCATCGGTATGGCCGGAACCTGCGCGGCTTCGGCAGAGTTTTCAAGGCGCGGGGGAGGAGCCCTATTCCTTGCCGGCGGCGGACACGCGGGGCGGCGATCCGGTGCAGGCGTTCACCGCCATCGGGCGGATCAGGCCGGGCGAGCCCTATGTCGGCGACATGGGCGGCGGCTTCCATCCGATCCGGCGGGACGTGGATTTCCTCGCCTGCCACGCGGCGCCCGTCCGCCCGCTGCTCGACCGGCTCGATTTCACCCGGGGACACGTCTCGTGGGGCATAGTGTTCCGTCGCGGCAGCTTCGCCGTATCGCGCGAGGATTTCCTCACGATCGCGGCGGCGATGGGCGTGCGGGAGGCGGTCGAGACGTCGCAGGGATAGTCCGACGGTGTCTCCGGGCGTTCTGTTCGTGGCTCCACCTCAGGCTGCCCGCCGGCTGCCGATGAGCGTATTGGCGTCGAGGCCCCACTGTTCGGCAAGCACGCGGATCATGGCCTTCGACAAGTCTCGCTTGCCGCCCAGCACCTCGGCGGCGCGGCTCGATGAGCCGAGGAGTCGCGCGAGGTCCGTCTGTGTCAGGCCGCGATTGTCCATCGACGCCTTAAGGTATTCGATCGGGTCCAGCGGGACGTCGGGAACGTGCTCGGACTCGTAAGCCATGACGAGGATGGTCAGAAGCTCCAGTTCCTCGTTGGTCGCGGCGTCGGGCTGCGCAGCCAGTCGATCAAGGCGCTTCGCCGCCTTGCGATAGTCCGCCTCGGTCTTGATCGGCTTCATCGCTCAAATCCTCCGGGCATCGATCCTGTCATACTGCGCGTGGGTTCCGACGAAGCGCACATAGAGCCGCCCCTTGGCGAGGAGGCAGAGAACGACGAGGCGAAACTTGTTGCCGCCGATGTTGAAGACAACGCGGTTGTCTCCGACGAAATCGGCGGTCCGGGCGTATGCCTTGACGTCGTGAAACGTACGCCATTGTGCTCTTTCCGCGTCCTTGAGCCAAGCACGCAAAGGCAGTTCGGCGGCGGGATGCGCCTTCCAGAAATCCTGAAGCGTCTTTTTCTTGACCACGTGCATGGGCAAGAATACTCCCAGAATGGGAGCCCATCAATGCTGTCCGCGCCGGCTGTCACACAGGTGTCATCCGACTGTTGCACGAGGACCCCTCCCGTATGCCGGAGTCGCGCAGCATGAGCCTCGTCAAGAGCCACAAGACCAGCTTCGAGATCCTCGAAAACGCCGACGTGCCGGCCCGGCATGTCGCGGCGGGCGAAGTCATCCTCGCCGAGGGGTCCGACTCGAAGGAGATGTTCATCGTCCGCAAGGGGCGGGTCGGCATCGCCGTCGGCGGCAGGACCGTCGAGGAGCTGGGACCGGGCGAGATCTTCGGCGAGATGGGGCTGATCGACTACGAGAGCCGGAGCGCCACCGCCACCGCGCTCGAGGAGTGCGACCTGGTGCCGATCGACGAGCGGCTGTTCGTCATCCTCGTGCAGGAGACGCCGTATTTCGCTCTCGACGTGATGCGCACGCTGGTCGGGCGCATCCGCCGGATGAACCAGATGCTCGCGTAGGCTCGGGCCGGATCCGAAGGCAGCAAACGTCGGCCGAGTCGCGCGGGGTACAGCATCTGTGCACCCACGGCAAACCGCCGGCGCCGCATGGCGCCCGGCGGCTGCGATCGTCCTATGCCCAACCCAGCTGCTCCAGCGCCTGGCCGTCATTCCAGATCTTCGTCATGTGCCGGATCTTGTCGCCGTCAAACTGCATCGCATAGACATAATCGGTGGCAACCGATTTCCCGGTCGGGCCAACGGGCGCGCCTTCGCCGGTATGCGTGCCATGAAAGACCGCCGCGGCAACGACCGAGTTTTGGTCGGGGTCGGTGGCGAAAGCCTTCAACTCGTAGTGACCGTCGGGCAACGGCGTGAGGATTCCCTTCGCCCACTCGGTGTATCCTTCCAAGGTCGTCGTGTCGGCAAGTGCGTCGGCCTGACAGGAAAACGTCGCGCCTTCGTGGCACCAGGCCTTGCAGACCCTCCAGCCTTTGCCCGTCTCGCAGGCTTCGAAGAATTTCATCGCGTTTTCTGACATCGACATATGCTGGTCTCCCCGTCCAGAGGCCTCGTTTGCGGCCTTGATCCAAATTCAATTTCCCGCCGGGGTCGGTATCCGGCTCAGAGAATAATAAAATGATCGTTTCAAAATGTCTATTTTAAAAACGGCTTGCCCCCGCCAACTCTCGCCAGAGAGGGTTCTACGCATGCAGCGCCTGCAGGATAACGTCGTAGATCCTCCAAATCCTGCGCTTCTTGTTCGGGTGCCGTCCATAGAGCACCATGCCATGGACGCAGCACATGATGTAGCTTGCCAAGCCTGCCGGGTCCTTGTCGCGCGACAAATCACCGGCCGCCTGCGCGTTGCGGAGCGCTGATTCCAGGAGTCCCTCCATCGCGGCACAGAAATCGTCGATCATCTCGGCGGCATCCACGCTGATCGCATGTTTCTGGGCGAGATGATTCATCATCAGGCAGCCCTTGTAATCTGCCTTGGCCGCGCCACGCGCCACGTTCTCGAGAAAGGCCTCGACACCCCGCAAGTTCGGCTCTTCGGTCAGAATCTCGAACCGCCGCGACATGACGCGACTGCGGTAGTATTCCAGCGCCCCTTCGAACAGCCCGTCCTTGTCGCCGAACTCCTTGTACATGCTCGCGGTGTTCAGACGGGTCGTCCGTGCCATATCGGCGATTGACGTGGCCAGATATCCGTTCTGCCAGAACAGGCCCATCGCCTTTTCCAGCACCGCCTGGCGATCGTATTTCCTGTTCCGTCCCATGAGCGCTTAATAAAATGATCATTCTATTAAATCAACGGCAACAAAGGTGTGAACTCGAAACGGGGAGCCGGCAGAATGGGAGCTTTGCATGTCCGCGCTCGACCGAACGATGGCGAGGAAGCCACAGAACACCTCGGGCGACCACGCCTTTGGCGAGTGTTACGCCCAGCGTGGAGAGGTGAGTCGTCTCTGATATCTGCGACGCCATGATAGGGGAGAAAACCTCAACAAACACAAAGCGCTGCGAATTGAGCGAATCCCACTCCTACACGGATTCGCCGTCATGCAATTGTCATACTAGTCCGGTTGGACCGACGGGCCGGCTCGGCCTTGAACGGCGCGGCGCTGGCGCGGATGATGCGGCAACATGCGCCTTGCCGGGCGAATCCTGTGCGGCGGGCGACTCAGGTAGTCTTGCGGCGCGATATCCAGGCTGCCTTTCCGGCAATGAGGGGAGAGCGATGCGACCTTTGACCGGCGGCCGGTTTCTCGTGACGGTGGGATGGCGGATCGCCGCCTTCGTCGCGATCTCCTTCGGCTTCCCCTATATCCTCTCGGCGATCCAGTCGGTGACGCAGTGCGCGTCGACGCAGGGCGGCTGCTTTGCGGTGGCGGCGCTGTCCGGCACGGCGCTCAGGCTCGCCATCCTGGCGATCTTCGCCCTGTTCCTGGTGCGGCCGATCTGGCGGCGGGCGGGCACCCTCGGCATGCCGCGGAGCCTCGGCCTGGCGGTGCCGGTGCTCTTCCTTCTCGACTGGAAGTTCCTGACGACGCTTGGCGGCTACTGGCGGGTGTCGTTCTCCGGGGGCATCCTCGATTCGGGCCTTCCCTTCTTCACGGTGCTTGCCCTTGTCATCATCGTTTTCCTTGCGATCGCCCCGACCCCGGTCGATCAGCGCGATACGCCCTGGCGACGCCACCGCGTCGCGGGGGAGGCGGGTTGGTTCGGCTGCCTCGGGACGGCCGTGCTCGGGGCGGTGTCGGCCGGGCTTTTCATCGTCTGGCTGGCAAGCCTCGCAACCATCGGCATGATGTCGCCGTTCGCCGCCGACGCCCTGCATGTCGCCAAGGCCGCCTACATCGTCGCCCTGGCGGCGATGGTTCCCTTTGTGTGGCTGATCCTCGCCGAAGGCCTTGGCCGCCCGGCGCGGCCGGCACCGCCGCCGCGCCCATCGCAGGCGCCGCCGGCGAGCGAAACTTCATGAGCGCGGCAAGCGGCAGGCGCGGCGGTGGGTGAGTGGAGCGCCGCGCAGTATCTGAAGTTCGAGGACGAGCGCTCGCGGCCGGCCCGTGATCTGCTGGCCAGGGTGCCGCTCGACCGGCCGCAGCGGGTGGTCGATGTCGGCTGCGGCCCCGGCAATTCGACCGAGATGCTGGCCGACCGCTACCCGGCGGCCGAGGTCGTGGGCCTCGACAGTTCAGCCGACATGCTCGCCACAGCGCGCAGGCGTCTCCCCGATGTGCGTTTTGTCGAGGCTGACATCGCCGACTGGGTGCCCGACCGGCCGTTCGATCTCGCCTTCGCCAACGCCGTCTTCCAGTGGGTGCCTGATCATCTCGGCGTCATCGGCAGGCTGCTCGAAGCCTCTCCGCCGGGCGGGGTGCTGGCCATGCAGGTGCCGGACAATCTCGATGAGCCGACCCACCGGCTGATGGCCGACGTGGCAAGGGCCGGCCCCTGGCGGGGGCGGTTTGCGGCACCGATCGCCCGCGAAACGATCCCCCCGCCAGCCGCCTATTACGACCGGGTGAAGCCGCTCTCCGCATGGGTCGATATCTGGCACACCGTCTACCATCACCCGCTGGAGGATGCGGGAGCGATCGTCGAGTGGGTGAAGGGGACCGGCCTCAGACCCTATCTCGACCGGCTCGATGCCGGGGAAAGGGAGGTCTTCCTCGCAGCCTATCTGGCGGGGATCGAAGCGGCCCATCCACCGCTCATCGACGGGCGCGTGCTCTTACGCTTTCCGCGACGCTTTGTCGTGGCGGTGCGGAAATAGAAGGCTTTCTTGAGGGTTTCGGCCCTGCGGGGCTGTCCTTCGCCGCTTTCGTGCTAACATCCGGCCAGTCCGACGCGACTCGTTCATGAGGAGCCGACCGATGGAATTCGACGCGGTGATGCTGGCGCGGCTGCAATTCGCGTTCACGGTCGCCTTCCACATCATCTTCCCGTCCTTCACCATCGGCCTCTCGGCGTGGATCGCGACGCTGCTCGTCATGTGGCGGCGGACCGGCGAAGACCGCTACAAGGAGCTCGCCCGGTTCTGGACGAAGATCTTCGCGGTGTCGTTCGGCATGGGCGTCGTGTCGGGCATCGTCATGTCCTACGAGTTCGGCACCAACTGGAGCCATTTCTCGCATGTGGTCGGCAACGTCGTCGGGCCGCTGATCGGCTACGAGGTGCTGACCGCCTTCTTTCTCGAGGCGACCTTCCTCGGCATCCTGCTGTTCGGCTGGAACCGGGTGCCGTCGGGGCTCCTGGTGCTTGCCTCGATCCTGGTCGCGGTGGGGACGCTGTTCTCGGCCTTCTGGATTCTGTCGGCGAACTCCTGGATGCAGTATCCCGCCGGTCACACCATGCAGGACGGCATCGCCGTGCCCGACGACTGGCTGAAGGTGATGTTCAGCCCGACCTTCCCGTTCCGCTTCGTCCACATGGTGTTCGCGGCCTACATCACCACCGCCTTCGTGGTGATCGGCACCGGCGCCCGCTACCTGGTCGCCGGCATCCATCAGAAGCACGCGATGACGATGCTGAAGATGGGGCTCGGCCTCGCTGTGGTGCTGGTACCCTTCCAGATCATCGCCGGCGACGAATCCGGTCGCGACGTCCTCAAATACCAGCCGGACAAGCTGGCGGCGATCGAGGCGAAATGGCAGGCGGGCACCGAGGGCCCGGTGCCGCTGGTGCTCTTCGCCATTCCGTCGGAGGCGCAAGAGCGCAATCTCTACGAGGTGGCCATTCCGGGGCTGGCCAGCATCATCGTCACCCGCTCGCGGGACGGTGGTTTCAAGGGGCTGCTCGACTTCGCGCCGCAGGACCGGCCGCCGGTGCTCTTACCGTTCTTCGGCTTCCGCATCATGGTCGGCATCGGCGTGATCATGCTGATCATCGCCTATTGGGGCGCGGTTCAGTTGAGCCGGGGACGACTCGAGCAGGCACGCCTCTATCTGCGTCTGGCCTCGTGGTCATGGCCGCTCGGCTTCCTCGCGGTGCTGTGCGGATGGATCGTCGCGGAGGTCGGGCGCCAGCCATGGGTGGCGACCGGCATCCTGAGGACGGCGGACGCCGCCTCGCCGATCTCGGCGGAGCAGGTGGCGACCACGCTGATCCTCTTTGTCATCGTCTACGGAATCATCTTCTCGGCCGGGCTGATCTACATGAACCGGCTGATCCGCAAAGGGCCGACCTCCGGTGAGGAGGCGGAGTCGTCAACCGGCGTGCCGAGCCGCCCGCTCAGCGGGGCGACCGGGGCCGAAGCGACGAGCGGAGGCTGAGCCATGGACGCCATCGCCTTCTATCTGCCGATCGTCTGGGCGGGGCTGATCGCTACCGCCGTCGCCATGTACGTGGTCCTCGACGGCTTCGATCTCGGCATCGGCATCCTCTTCCCCTTCACGCGGAAGGACTCCGACCGCGACACGATGATCAACACCATCGCCCCGTTCTGGGACGGCAACGAGACCTGGCTGATCCTCGGCGGCGGCGGGCTGTGGGTGGCGTTTCCGGCGGCCTATGCGGCGATCATGCCGGCGAACTACCTGCCGGTCATCTTCATGCTCCTGGCGCTGATCTTCCGCGGCGTGTCGTTCGAGTTCCGCGGGGTTGCCAAGCCGCGCCACGGTGCCTGGACCTTCGCCTTCAGCGCCGGGTCGATCGTCGCCGCCTTTGCGCAAGGGGTGATCCTCGGCAATCTGATCCAGGGGATCACGCTCTCCAGCGACGGCGCGTTCGCCGGCACGGCCTTCGACTGGCTGACGCCGTTCGCCCTGATGTGCGGCGTCGGGCTGGTGTTTGGCTACGGACTGCTCGGCGCGACCTGGCTGATCGCACGCACCAGCGGCGACCTCGAGGCCGAGGCGCGGCGCTGGGCGCGCGGCCTGTTCCTCCTTGTCCTCATCTTCATCGCGGCAGTGAGCATCTGGACGCCGCTTGCCTTCGACCGCATCGAGGCCCGGTGGTTCTCGACGCCGAACATCTACTATCTGTGGGTGCTGCCGGCGGTCACCCTGCTCGTCGCCTTCGGCGGCTGGCGCTGGATCGAGCGCGGGGCGACGGTCAAGCCGTTCATCGCGTCGATCGTCCTGTTCCTGCTCTGCTATCTGGGACTGGCGATCTCGACCTTCCCGTACCTGGTGCCGCCGACGCTGACCGTGTGGCAGGCCGCGGCGGTGCCGGAGAGCCAGATCTTCACGCTGATCGGCGTTCTGCTGATGCTGCCGATCATTCTGGGTTATACGGTGTTCGTGTACTGGACGTTTCTGCGCGGCGGCAAGGTCGTGGCGGGCGAGGGCTATCACTGAACACCGGCTGCGAGGGGGCGGCGGGCGCGTGAACCGATCCAATCCACCACCGAGACCGCTGCGATCGTCCGGCGGGGAGGGAAAGGCGATTTCCCGCAAGCTGCTGGCGGCGGCGGCGGTCGCCGGCCTCGCTGTCCTGCTCAGCGGCTGCGGCCTTGCCAACGCGCCGATCGCCAACCCCCAGGGACCCGTCGGCCTCGCCGAGCGCAACATCCTGTTCCGCGCCTTCGGCATCATGATGATCGTCGTCATCCCGGTCTTCATCATGGCCGCCTGGTTCTCGTGGCGCTACCGCGCGACCAACGCCAGGGCGCGCTACCAGCCGAACTGGCTCTCCAACAAGGTCGACGCGGTTACCTGGATCCTGCCGGCGCTGATCGTGATCGCCATAGCGGTGCATGTGTGGATCTTCACTCACGCACTCGACCCCTACAAACCGCTCGACGCGCCGGCGAAGCCGCTCGAGGTCCAGGCGGTGGCGCAGGACTGGAAGTGGCTGTTCATCTATCCCGAACAGGGGATCGCCACGGTCAACGAGATTGCCTTCCCGGCCGGGACGCCGCTGACGCTCAGGATCACCTCCGACACGGTGATGAACTCGTTCTTCATTCCGGCGCTGGGCAGCCAGATCTTCGCCATGGCCGGCATGCAGACGCAGCTCAACTTGCTGGCCAGCGAGCCGGGCCGTTTCGTCGGCCGCAACACCCAGTACAGCGGCTCCGGCTTCGCCGACCAGCATTTCGAGGCGATCGCGATGACGACGGAGGACTTCGACGCCTGGGTGGAGAAGGTCAGGCAATCGCGGACGGCGCTGGATGAGGCCGCCTACACGGAACTCGCCAAGCCGAGCAGCAAGGTCCCGGTCACCTACTACTCATCGGTGGAGCCCAATCTCTTCGCCAAGATCATTGCGACCTACGACAGCAGCATGGCTGCCATGGCCGGCCAATAGGCGGTCGCGTTCGGGAGAACTCGCCAATGTTCGGAAGGCTCACCATCGACGCGTTGCCGCTCTACTCGGCGATTGCCGCCGGCGGCGCGCTGATCACCGTCTTCGGCACGCTGGCGGTGATGGCGGTCATCACCTGGCTCAAGGCGTGGGGCTATCTGTGGCGGGAGTGGTTTACCAGCGTCGACCACAAGCGGATCGGCATCATGTATGTGACGCTGGCGCTGATCATGCTCCTGCGCGGCTTCATCGACGCGATCATGATGCGGACCCAGCAGGCGATCGCGCTGAATTCGGACGGCTACCTGCCGCCCAGCCATTTCGACCAGATCTTCTCCTCGCACGGCACCATCATGATCTTCTTCATGGCGATGCCGTTTCTCACCGGGCTGATCAATATCATTGTGCCGCAGCAGATCGGCGCCCGCGACGTTGCCTTCCCCTACCTGAACTCGATGAGCCTGTGGATGACGGCGGCCGGGGCGGCGCTGGTGATGGTCTCGCTGGTGATCGGCAAGTTCTCGACCGCCGGCTGGACCGCCTATCCGCCCTATTCGGGCGCGGAGTACAGCCCCGGCGTCGGGGTCGACTACTGGATCTGGGCGGTGCTGATCGCGGGCGTCGGATCGACGCTGACCGGCATCAACTTCATCGTCACCATCCTCAAGAAGCGGGCGCCGGGGATGTTCATGATGCGGATGCCGCTGTTCACCTGGACGGCGTTCTGCACCGCGCTCCTGATGGCCTTCGCCTTCCCGGCGATCACCGTGGTGGGCGTGCTGCTCGAGCTCGACCGCGTGTTCGGCATGCACTTCTTCACCAACGGCCACGGCGGCAACCTGATGATGTTCGCCAACCTGTTGTGGATCTGGGGCCATCCGGAGGTCTACATCCTCATCCTGCCCGCCTTCGGCATCTATTCGAGCGTCGTCACCACCTTCTCCAGCAAGCGGCTGTTCGGCTACACCTCGCTGGTATGGGCGACGGCGGCGATCGCCATCCTCTCCTTCAGCGTCTGGCTGCACCACTTCTTCACCATGGGGTCGAGCGCCAACGTCAACTCGGCGTTCGGCATCGCCACGATGATCATCGCAGTGCCGACCGGGGTGAAGGTGTTCGACTGGCTGTTCACCATGTTCCGCGGCCGCATCCGCTTCCACGTGTCGATGATGTACCTGATCGCCTTCATCGTCACCTTCGTCATCGGCGGCGTCACCGGCGTGCTCTTGGCGCTGCCGCCGGCCGACTACGTGATGCACAACTCGACCTTCCTGGTCGCGCATTTCCACAACATGCTGATCCCCGGCGCGCTGTTCGGCTATTTCGCCGCGGTGAACCTGTGGTTCCCCAAGGCCTTCGGCTTCAAGCTCGACGACCGCTGGGGCCGGCGCTCGTTCTGGTGCTGGGTGATCGGCTTCTACCTCGCCTTCATGCCGCTCTATGTGCTCGGCTTCATGGGCATGCCGCGGCGCATGGAGCACTACGACACCGCCGCCTGGCAGCCTTACCTGGTGGTCGCCTTCATCGGCGCGGTGTTCATCCTGTTCGGGCTGATCTTCCTGGTCGTGCAGATCGCGGTCAGCGTCAAGAATCACGCGGCGCTGCGCGACTGGACCGGCGATCCCTGGCATGGCCGGACGCTCGAATGGCTGACGTCGTCGCCGCCGGCGCCCTACAATTTCGCGGTGCTGCCCAAGGTCGAGAGCCTCGACGCCTTCCACGCGATGAAGGAAGAGGGCACCGCCTATCAGCGGCCGGAACGCTACGAGGACATCCGGATGCCGAAGAACAGCGCCTTCGGCATGATCGTCGGCGGGCTCGCCTTCGTCTTCGGCTTCGCCGCGGTCTGGTACATCTGGTGGCTGGTGGCCGCCTGCGCGGCGGCAATCGCCATCACGGTGATCATCCGCGCGAGCGGCGATGACACCGAGTATGTGATGACCGCCGCCGAAGTCGAAGCGATCGAGAACCGCCGCTTCGCCGACATGGCCAAGGCGCCACCGCCCGATCTCCGCCACGTGCCGGTCGGGGTGCCGGGCGCACCGGTGCCGGGGGCGGTGTCGTGACCGACGCGGCCGCCACATCGTCGTCCGGCGCCGCGACCGGGCTGTCGCCGGAGCAGAAGGAAGAGAAGGCCTTCGGCTTCTGGGTCTATCTGATGACCGACGCGGTGATCTTCGCGCTGCTCTTCGCCACCTTCATCGTCCTGTCGCGCGGCACGGCGGGCGGGCCGACCGGCAAGGACCTGTTCAGCCTGCCGCACACCTTCGGCGAGACGATGCTGCTCCTCGTCTCGAGCACCACCTTCGGCTTCGCCACGCTCGCGACGATCGGCGGCGACCGGCGGGCGGTGATCGGTTGGCTCGTCCTCACCGCGCTGCTCGGCCTCGGCTTTGTCGCCATGGAGATCCAGGAGTTCAGTGGGATGATCGCGCTCGACGCCGGTCCTGACCGCAGCGGCTTCCTGTCGGCGTTCTTCACCCTGGTCGGAACGCACGGGGTCCACGTCAGCGTCGGGATCATTTCGATCCTGGTGATGATCGGCCAGCTGGTCATCAAGGGCCTGACGCCGCCGGTGTCGTCGCGGCTGTTGCGGCTGGCGCTGTTCTGGCACTTCCTCGATATCGTGTGGATCGGGATCTTCTCGATCGTCTACCTGCCGGGAGTTCTCTAGATGCAGGATGCGGCACCCAGCGAAACCCGCGATCTCAGGTCTTACCTGACCGGCTTCGTGCTGGCGCTGGTGCTGACGGCGATCCCCTTCGGCCTGGTCTATTTCGACCTGCTCTCCGTCGGTCCGGCGATCGCGATCATTGCCGTCGCGGCGGTGATCCAGGTCGTGGTGCATCTCCGCTTCTTCCTGCACATCGATTTCAAGCGGACGCCGCGCGACGATCTGCTGGCACTGGCCTTCGCCGGCTTCCTGATCTTCATCATGGTCGGCGGCAGCCTGTGGATCATGATCGACCTCTACTACCGGATGATGATCTGACCACATCCCTCTCCTCTTGTGGGAGAGGGCCGTTTCTCTTGGCGTGCGACCAGCGAGCCTGGAGAAACGGGGCGAGGGGGCGTGGCGACCGGTTCTCACCTCTCAGCAAGAGGACCACCGTCGGCCGCCGTCCGGATGGCGGGCAGGACGCTTTTCCATGTCTTGCATGACGGTTTCGTTCCAGAAGCGCAGAACACGAAAGCCGCGACGTCGAAGGTCGTTGTCGCGGCGCGCGTCGTAGCTGCTCTGCGCATGCTGCCCGCCGTCGAGCTCGATCACCAGATGCCGCTCAAAGCAGACGAAATCGACGATCGCGTTGCCGATGGGCACTTGGCGCGAAGGCGCTCCCACATCCAGCGCTCGGCGTTTGTGCTCCCGGTACGCAGGGAACGGGCGAATCCACGAAGCCTGCCGTCGACGCGTAAACGCATGCCCCCTCACCCGGTTTGTCTAAGCTCGCGTCGCTCGCTAAGACAAACCGCCCTCTCCCACAAGGGGAGAGGAAATCAACCATCCGTTCCTGTCGCCCCATGTACATCGACATCTCCGAAATCGCCCCAGCCTTTCCCGACTTCCGTGTTGCCGTCGTCATCGCCGAGAACCTGGAGATCGGCGCCGATCGGCCGCCGGAGCTGCAGGCGCTCATCGCCCAACGCGAAGCGGCGGCGCGCAAGACGTGGAAAGGAAAAGAGCTCTCCGACATCCCGGGCGTGGCGGCGTGGCGCCGCGCCTATCGCGGCTTCGGCATCAAGCGCACCAGCTACCGCTCGTCGGTCGAAAGGCTGCTGAAGAACGTGCTCGCCGACCGCGGCCTGCCACACATCAATCCCTTCGTCGACGCCTACAACGCGGTGTCGCTCGCCCACGTCATGCCGCTCGGCGCCGACGATCTCGACAAGGTGACCGGCGATATCGCCTTTCGCTATGCCCGCGTCGGCGACGAGTTCGTCGACATGGCGTCGGGCGCCGAATCGGGCGAGGCCGGGCAGCCCGATCCCCCCAAGGAAGGCGAGGTGGTCTACGCCGACGAGGAGACTGTCCTTTGCCGCCGCTGGAACTGGCGGCAGAACCTTCGCTCGCTGGTGACGCCATTGACGACGCGCGCGGTGGTGACGGTGCAGTCGAACGGCGTCGGCGACCTCGGCGCGGCGGTCGCCGACCTCACCGACCTGGTTCGCCGCTTCGCCGGCGGCACGACCCGCGTCTATGTCGTCGACCGCATGCGGCCATTCGCCAATCTCGGGTGAGGCCGGACCCGCCGCCAGCCTCAGGCGAACAGCTGGTCGAGGCAGGTGAAGCTCGAGCTCCAGCCCATGTTGTGATTGTCGCGCTGCTCAACGGTCTCGAAGAGGCTCTGCACCAGTCTCAGCCGGGTGCCGTCCGCCGCCGGCGCGAAAGTCAGCTCGACGACAGTCTCGTGGCCGCGGCTGCCGTCCGCCTGCTCCCACGCCCAGGTCATCACCAGGCGCCTGGGCGGGGCGACCTCGCGATAGACGCCGGACACCGTATGGCGCTCGCCCTTCTGGTTCACCATCACCGTGCGCCAGGCGCCGCCCTCGCGGACGTCCATGGACTGCTCGGGTGTGTCGAACCCCTCCGGCCCCCACCATCTGACGAGGATCGCCGGGTCGGTCCATGCCTTGAAGACGCGCTCGGGCGAAGCCTTGAAGACGCGCTCGATGACGAGCGTGCGATCGGCCTCCAAGCCCTGGCGGACGGCGGCAGCCCTGTCCAGATTGCTGGTGTCACTCATCTCCGGTCTCCTCTTCTCCAGGTTTGGCAAGGAGCCTTTCGAGACGGTCGAACGATCCATCCCAGAAGGCGCGGTACTGTTCCATCCAGTCGTCGATGACGCGGATCGCTTCCGGCCGGACGCGACATACCCGCCACTGTCGGTCGATCCGCCGTTCGATCAGGCCGGCATCCTCCAGCACGCGCAGGTGCTTGGAGATAGCCGGCTTGCTGATGGCGAACGGCGCGGCGATCTCGCCGGCCGAGCGCTCGCCTTCCTTCAACAGACGCTCGACGATGGCGAGACGGGTCGGATCGGCGAGGGCGCCGAAGACGTCGGTGACGGCGGGCATGCGAAAACTCCGTAATTAACTTATCGGTTAAATGATAGCGCAACAAATGTCAAGCTCGACCTGGCGGGATCATGGGTTGGCGATGGTTGGCGCGGCCAGCTTAGCGCCGATGCTCCGGGCAAACGAGCGGTGGCCGGAACGCGAGCTAGCTTTTCCCGAGATATAAAGATATGTATATGTGGAATGGAGCTAGCTCGAACGGCAGAGCGAGAATGCAGGCAACGGTTTCAGTCGATGCACTTCTGACGGCGCTGAGGGCCGCGGGCGAGGGGACGCGCCTGAGGATCCTGGCGCTCCTCCATCAGGCGGAGCTGTCGGTCAAGGACCTGACCGCGATCCTCGGCCAGTCGCAGCCCCGCATCTCGCGCCATCTGAAGCTCCTCGCCGACGCCGGGCTGATCGACCGCTACCCGGAGGGAGCGTGGGTGTTCTACCGCCTGACCGAAGCCAATCCCGGGCGGCGGCTCGCCGAGGAGCTTTTGTCGGCCGCCGACCCGGACGACCTGGTGCTGGCGCGCGACTACGAGCGGCTGGCGCAGATCAAGCGGGACCATGCCGAAACGGCGCACCGCTATTTCACCGAGCACGCCGGCGAGTGGGACACGATCCGCGCCCTCCACGTCGCCGAGGACGCGGTCGAGGAGGCCGCGCTCCGGGCGGTGGGCAGCCGGCTCTTCGACAGCCTGCTCGATCTCGGCACCGGCACCGGCCGCATGCTGGAACTGCTCCATCCGCTCTACAGCAAGGCGATCGGCATCGACGCCTCGGCGAGCATGCTGGCGGTGGCGCGCGCCAATCTCGACCGCGCCGGCATCAGCAACGCCCAGGTCCGGCTCGGCGACATCTATAACCTGCCGCTTCCCCGCGATTCCTTCGACGTGGTGACCGTCCACCAGGTGCTCCACTTCCTCGACGACCCCGAACGGGCGCTGGCCGAGGCGGCGCGGGTGCTGCGGCCCGGCGGCCGGTTGCTCATCGTCGACTTCGCGCCGCACGCGCTGGAGTTTCTGCGCGAGGATTTCGCGCACCGGCGGCTTGGCTTCGGCCGCGACCAGGTCGAGCAATGGATCGCGGCGCCCGGGCTGGTGCTTGACAGCGCCATCGACCTGCCGGCTGGCGACAGCGACAAGCTCAAGGTGACGGTGTGGCTTGCCCGCGATCAGCGCATCGCCGTCGCCGGCGAGCGCGACCGGGAGGTGGCGTGATGGGGGATAGCGCCAAGCGACCGAGCCGGCTGCTCGGCACCGATTCCCAACTCGGGGTCTCCTTCGAGTTCTTCCCGCCCAAGACCGAGGCGATGGAGCAGAAGCTCTGGCAGTCGATCGAGCGTCTGGCGCCGCTGTCGCCGACTTTCGTCTCGGTGACCTATGGGGCGGGCGGCTCGACCCGCGAGCGCACCCATGCGACGGTCGCCCGCATCCTCAAGGAGACGACGCTCAAGCCGGCCGCGCATCTCACCTGCGTGGCGGCGACGCGCGACGAGGTGGACGCGGTGGTGCGCGACTATTTCGAGGCGGGGGTGCGCCACATCGTGGCGCTCCGCGGCGATCCCGAAGGCGGGGTGGGCACCGCCTACGTGCCTCATCCCGGCGGCTACGCCAACGCAGCAGAGCTGGTCGCCGGCATCCGCCGGCTCGGCGACTTCGAGATCTCGGTGGCGGCCTATCCGGAAAAGCACCCGGAGAGCCCGAGCATCGCGGCGGATATCGACATGCTGAAGCGCAAGGTCGACGCCGGCGCCAGCCGGGCGATCACCCAGTTCTTCTTCGACAACGATCTCTACGAGGCCTACGTCGAGCGGGTGCGGGCGGCAGGTCTCGACATCCCCATCGTCCCCGGCATCGTGCCGGTCCACAACTTCGCCCAGGTGGCGCGTTTCGCCGCTGGCTGCGGCGCCTCGGTGCCGGCCTGGCTTGCCCAGCGCTTCGAGGGGCTCGACGACGATCCCCAGACGCGCCAGTTGGTCGCCGCGGCGGTTGCCGCCGAGCAGGTGCTCGACCTCGTCGACCGCGGCGTCACCGACTTCCACTTCTACACCATGAACCGGGCCGACCTCGTCTATGCCATCTGCCACCTGCTCGGCATGCGGCCGACAAGGCCCGAGCCGGCGGAAGCTGCGGCATGACCGCGAGAAGCGTCATCACTTGTCGCCCTGTTTGGCAAGCGGCACATATCACGGCAATCTTCTCTTCCGGAGACGCGTCCGATGCCTGAAGCCGAAAGCATGATCCTGCCGCCGCTGCGCGAGATCCGCGCCGAGATGAATCGGCGG
>Ga0210086_1000378_pt1 | contig 26415 bp, 17 predicted proteins | sample China_Galinas_PW_3_FD_184867 | JGI IMG/M metagenome (GOLD analysis project Ga0210086, IMG submission 184867) | Wetland microbial communities from San Francisco Bay, California, USA, that impact long-term carbon sequestration - China_Galinas_PWB_D2... | ecosystem: Environmental > Aquatic > Marine...
CTACCTGGCCATGGCCAAGCTCGCCATGATCCAACATTACAACCGACACCTCGAGCCGTCACACAGACCCTAGTACCACTATACCCTCATCCCCGAGCACGGCTTCGTCGATCGAGTTCCTGCACCGCCGCTCGATGTGACGCTGCCACCCGGCCGAGCGGAGCGCCCTGATCCATCCGCCCGCACTCGATCGTGCGAGTCGATCACCATGGGGCAACGAGGGCCGGCACCGGATGACCGCAGAGATGCAGCGAGCCTCCCGAACGGCCGAGTGACTGGTCGTTCTGAGCCATGACGGACCGTGCGAAGTACCCTTCCCGACACCCGTAGCATTGTGCTGCAGGCCGGTGGTAGTTGCGCTACCATCACGCATTCCAAATGGTCGCGAGCCAGTCGCATCCCCGCCCTCTTAGTCTTCCCAGGCCTACTTCGGGACAGGGTGCCTACGGTCTCCGCCAGCGGATCCGCTTCAGACTCCTTTACCCCGTGCTCTACCGCTGGAATCGCCACGTGTCCCGTCTGCCTGCCGTCGGAGCACCAGTCTTCATCGCGGGGTGCGGGCACAGCGGCACTTCGCTCTTGCTCGCCATGCTCTCCGCGCATTCCCACTTCCATGCAGTATCATTCGAGAGCAATCTCGCTCTCGCCTCGCCTCATCGAAGACAGCACCTCGTCCGCATGTTCGATCGACACGCTATCGCCCGCCGTAAACACCGGTGGGTCGAGAAAACACCACTTCATGTTCGACACATCCAGTCGCTATTTGACTGGTTTCCGCGCGCACAAATGATCCTGATGCTGCGCGACGGGAGGGATGTCGCCTGTTCGATCCGAGAGCGCACCGGGGACTTCTCCTTGGCAGTTGATCGGTGGGTACAGGATAATGCCGCCGGCGAGGCGCATTGGAGTGATCGCCGGATACATCTGATCAGGTATGAACACCTTGTACACGCGCCGGAGGAGACTTTGCGGACACTAATGGCATTCGTCGACGAGCCATACGACACGTCGCTGCTGCATTACCATCGCATGCCACTTCGTTTCTATTCAAACCGACTTGCCCGGCCCCCCAGCCCCACGGGGCGCTATCACAATCAGTACCGTAATTGGCAGATTAATCAACCGCTGTTCGACGGCGTCGGCCGATGGCGTGCGGAGATGTCCGCTGATGAACGCCGCCATTTCAAAGACGCCGCCGGCTGTGCTCTCATTCGATACGGTTATGTATCCGACGACAACTGGTGATCCCAATGCCAACGCCATCACTACCAACAACTGCACCGCTCCGCATCGCGGCCATCGGCCTCGGGAGCATTGGCCAACAACACGCCTGCAGAATAGCAGCGCACCCTAGCGCGACCCTAAGTGCGATATGCGACGTGAACACCACTCGCCTCGAGTCCACGGCGCATCAATTCCCGGTCACGACATTTGCGGATCACAGGGCACTCCTCAACGCAGACTGCTGCGATGCCGTGCTCGTCGCAACACCGCACCACACGCACGCGCACATATGTATTGATGTCATCACTGCCGGCCTGCACTGCTTGATGGAAAAGCCACTGGCACTCTCCGTGATGGAAGCCGATCGGCTGCTCGCACACATCGAGGCAGCTGACGTCGTCGTCGGTATCATGCACCAAAGAAGGGCCACGTCGCCATATCTGCATCTTGTATCGCTGCTAAAAGAAGGCGCATTGGGCTCCATTCACTATGCCGCGCTAAAAGGCACATACTTCAGGCCACAGGCACACCTGAACCGGGCCGAGTGGCGATGCAAGTGGCTCCAATCTGGAAGCGGTGCCATGATGACGCAAGCATGCCACGACATCGATCTGCTATGCTCGCTGCTGGGACCGCCATCTCGTGTGTTCGGTAGAGTCCGCAGTCGACTACACAGTGCTGAAGTGGAGGACGAGGCGATTGGAATGCTCACGTATCCCGATGGGACGTGGGTCAACTTGTTCATTTCAACCTGCGATTACCCAAATGAATCTTTGCTGGAGATTCGAGGAGATCGGGGCAGTGCCAAGCTGAGCGGAGAACGGTTGGACATCTTCACACTTTCAGATTCATTGACCTCAAGTGTAACGTCAGCCACTTCTCCGTGGGACAATCCGTCGTGTTCTCACGACACGCTCCAGAACGTCGATACCCGGTGCGTCTATTCAGCAGTGATATCCAATTTCTGTGATGCCATTCTGCGCGGCGCACCACTCATCTGTCCTGCACAGGAAGGGATCTGGGCTCTCGAAGTTGCAAACGCTCTCATCTTGTCATCGCAGATCGGACGTGAAGTTACTGTACCCGTGGATCGTGTCGCATACGCACGCACGCTCCGTCTTCTTGGGCATTCCCGGAGCTAGCTCATGGGATCTTTGGCTGTAGCTGGTGGCCATCCATGCATTCCCGCGCAGACGTTTGAGGCGGCCACCAAGTGGCCGCACTACGGACCAAGCGAACTGGAGGCGGTGTCCCGCTTGGTCACTAAGGGCGAGGTATCACGGTCTGATACCGTGTTGGAGTTCGAACAGGAAGTATGCAAGCTCTGCTGTTGCCGGCATGCACTGACGTTCCCGAATGGCACGCTAGCGATGCTCGCGGCGATGTATGCCGTCGGCATCGGTCCCGGGGACGAGGTGCTGTGTCCATCGAACACTTGGTGGGGTTCGATAAGCCCGGCTCTTTGGCTGGGAGCTTCGGTGTCGTTTTGTGACTGCGAGCCCGGCACCCTGTGCTTAGATCCTGAGGATGTGCTCAGGCGCATCACGCCGTGCACCAAGGCGCTCGTCGCGGTACATCTCTGGGGATTGCCGGCTCCCATGTCTGAACTGCGCGATTTGTGCACACGGCACGGCATCGCGCTGATCGAGGATGCCTCCCACGCGCACGGCGCCCGGTACAAAGGCACACCTGTCGGGTCACTGGGTGACATCGCTGTCTTCAGTTGTCAGGCGTCGAAGCTGTTGCCGATGGGCGAGGGTGGCTTCTTGTCAACCGATTCCTCGGATCTTTACGAAGCCGCATTGCTCATCGGACACGGCGACCGACTGGGTTCCTTTTCGTCAACGAAAACGCAACACCGCCTTGCGGCGACCGGCGCTGGTATTAAGGCTCGCCCGACGCCCCTCGTGGCCGCCCTGGGGCTGCATCAGCTCCGAAGCCTGCGCCGGCACGTAGCCAGCACCTCGGAGGCATTTCGAGCTCTCGAGACTTGCCTGGATTCCATCGGTGGATTCGCCCGCGGTCAGACACCCGGAGATGCGGGCGCGGGGCGAGTATACTATGAGTTCGTCTTTCGTTATAGTCCCGAGCACTTCCCCGGTGTGCTGGCGCCGGATCTCGCGTTGATTCTGCAGAAGGAGGGCGTCCGCTGCGACATATGCAGGTATCCGCTGCTCCACCAGCTCCCGTTATTCCGCGTCCAAGGCGACATCCGAGACCACGCCAACAGCTCGTCATCCACCCTGGTCGACGCCATCTGTCTGCCCGTCTGCGAAACTCTACAGCCGCGACTACTGTCGCTTCCGGCAATCAAGACCCCTACGCTGGAGCTCGCTGAGGCATATGACGCCGCGTTCCGCAAAGTGAGTGCCCACGCAGAGACAGTCGTCGATCTGTGCGCGACCGGGGCCTTGCATGAGTGAGCCAATCTGGGCGACTGCTGAGTCCTGGGGATACGGCCCGGCGGCGAAGCTCGATGCGGTGCTTGAGTGTCTTGCACCGCTCATGCCATGCCAATCCGTTCGGCTATTTGCCAGCGGCAGTTGCAGGCAGTTGCTGTCATACCGAAGCGCACTCGACACGCGAGAAGAGCTGCTTCGACTGCTCGAATCGCGCCTGCCCGGTTCTTCCGCTCCGCTTCTAGTGAATGTCATGGACGCCGAGGTGCAACTAGCAGCGGCCGCCGCCGGAGTGCGGTGTGTCTATATCGACAGCTTGATGCATCTATGGATGACGATGGCCGAATACGGGATACCCTACTACGAAGCACTCGAGCGAGCGTGGCGGTCTGTTCCAGCCTCGGATTCGCGTGCGGCACGTTCCCTGATGAATCCACACGACAAGCACTGGCTTGCCCACAGGGTCTCGTCGCTCTCCTTGTATCAGGAGCTCAATCCGTTCACGGGCTTTCGCCGAGAACTTGTGCGGCACGTTCACGCACGCGCGGTCGGATTGGTTGTCGACCCCCGATTGCGATCCTACCGCGGCCAGGACGATCCCGTCCACGTTCTGATTGCATTCGGAGGTCGTGCGAGAGACGCTGCGTACACAACCGACATTATTGACTCTGTAACCACTGCCCTGCGCCATGCACGACGAAGCTGGCGTATTACTCTTGCTGGCGCATCCGTTGGTGTCTGGACCAGCACCGACGCGAGGGTCACCGCGCTACGCTCTAGGCCAGACTTCATTGCTCGGTTCAGTGCTTCCGGTGTGGTGATTACGCCGCCCGGGCTCACTACCGTTGCTGAGTGCATCGCGACTCGACGGCCTTGCATTGTGCTCCCTCCGACATCTGTGGGCGAGACCGCCAACAGGGCGCTTTTGCAGGAGTGGCACGCCCGGTGCAACGCGCCAGACACGCTCGTCTTCATCGAAGACCCGCGTGCACTCGTGCCCGCGCTGTCATCCGTTCTAACGCAGGACTTGCAAGGCGTACACGGGGTGCCCTGCGACGGCGCCGGCTACTGTGCCCGTCGTATCGCCCGCCTTGTGCGCCCGGTCGCCGAGGTTGACGATGTGCATGAAACTCCAGTGTGACCCCGCTCGTGCCATGATTCACGACGCTTCCCGGTTGCGGCTGGCCGTGCCCTGCACATGGTTCCCCAAGCTCTCGGAGACGTTCATACTTGATGCCGTTCGCTTGCTGACTGCACACAGCAGCATCGAGTGCAGTGTGCTTCCGGTTCGCACACTGCGCGAGGACGCATTGTGCCCGGTCTTCATGAGCACAGGGTTGCAAGCGGTGCGACACCGTCTGATTGCAGACACGGAAGCCGTGCCCCCTCTCCTTGACTATGTTCGAGCCTTGATCGCGGCCAGCCCGGGTGAATCTCCGGAGCTTTGCGCCAGAGTACTTCATGGGTGGCGCTGGGCGTTCGAGCACAACGAATACGATATTGTGCACGCTCACTTCCTATGCCCAGCCGGAGCGATGATCGCCGCGCTGCGGTCCGAGCACCGTCTGCGCTGCCCAGCGATCCTTGAGATGCACGGAATAGACATCTACCGAATCGGCCCCTCCGCGCCGGAGTCGATGGCGACGGTATTGAAAGCGTTCGACTGCATCATATGCAATTGCACTCATATGGCCCGTCAGGTGGCATCCGTTCTCGGAAGCGCACAGAATGTCATGGTGATGAATCACGGCATCGACCTGAGCAAGATCAGGGTCCGCAAGACCAATTATGTTCTGTCCACACCCCCTCACGTTCTCTTCGTCGGGCGACTAGTTGAGAAGAAGGGGTGCGACATACTGCTTCGCGCCCTTCAGCGACTGCGGTCACCCGCGGCCCCGGTGCAAGCCACCATCGTCGGGAATGGCCCACTGGAAGAGGCGCTCAAACAGCAGGCATCTGACCTCGGACTGCAGGAACGCGTGCGGTTCGCGGGAGCCATTCCCAATCACATGGTTCTCGAGATGATGCCGACCGTCGATGCGGTCGTTCTGCCTTGTCTGCGCGCCTCATCCGGCGATCTTGACACCGTACCGAATGTCCTTCAGGAAGCCCAAGCAATCGGTGTGCCCGTGGTTTCCACGACTGTTGCCGGAATCCCCGAGATCGTGCGACACGGAGAATCCGGTCTGCTGGTAGATCCCGGAGATGAAGCGGCCATTCGCGGCGCCTTGGAGCACGTGCTCTCGATGTCAGCCGAGGCGCGAGAAGCAATGGGCACACGCGGGCGAGAGTGGGCAGTATTCGCGCTGGACATGTCACGAACGATGCACGAACGCCTAGTTCCACTCTACCGGCGGCTAGGTGAGACCTCCGTCCGTTAGCTGCGCCCCGACGGGATCGGCCGAAGTGCGGATTCAAGGAGCACCGGCCGGGAGTCACCGGGTACCGCGACGGTCCGAAACCTGGGATGGGCGAACCCCGCTCTCTCCGCGGCCGCGCGATAGTCTGCGACAGTGTGCCGGATGTTCGGAACCAAGACTTCACATCCGGTATCGGGGTCGCGGAAGCGGGGCAGACTGCCGCGCACCTGTGCGAATGGATGTATCTCAAGAAGCAGAAGCGTGCCGCTCGGGGGCAGCCGTCGGTACGCCTCCTTGAACACAGCGGCCAGATCCCGGATGTGATCCTGAACCAAGACACTGACGACTACGTCTGCTCCTTCGATCCAGTCCGGCCACGGCTCCGACACGTCGTGGCGCACAAACGTGGCAGCTGTTCCATGTGTGCGCTTGCGTGCATGCTCGAGCATCCGCTCCGACGCATCGATCGCGACCACGTGCTCTGCCCACCGCGCGAGCCACGCCGTGTTCAGCCCGGTTCCACATCCCAGCTCGATGATTCTGCGCCCTCGAAGAAGTCTCTCGCGGGTTCGCAACAGCCGTGTCGCAAGGTCCCGGGCGCGGTTCGGAACACGATCGTAGTACTGCGCACACGCGTCGTAGGCTTCAGCAATTCCGGTTGACGATTCCCTCGCAGCAACCTCGATAGCTGCTCTCACGGTCATTTTGCTGGCCTGCCCGAGGCAACACTGTTCTTCGACATACGGTTGACTTGCTCCTTCTCGTGCTCTTCAAGATGATTCATCAACGCCGGGTAATTGTCTCGAACGCGGAACAAGTACTTCTTGAACTCCGGCATGGCTCTCGCGTCAGCAAGCCACCTCGTGCACGCATCGCTATCGCCCATCTGCAAGTATGCGTGCGCAAGAGCAATCGCGTGGAATGCTCTGAAGCGGCACCTGGCTTCTGCGTGCAGGCGAAGCAGAAGTTCTTGGACCTCTGGCCACGCTCGCCTTTCATGCGCGGCGTATGCCTTGTTGGCGAGTGCGCGGGCGTAGTATGGATTGTCCTCCCGGGTTTGTTTGAGAATGAAAGCGAACAGCTCGTAGGCCAAACCGGGACGGTCCTGGCCGAATTGTGACCGCGCCAATTCGATCGCCTGAAATGTATCAAGTTCATCGCAAGACGCGGCGAGTCGCTCCACCGTGCTCCGGATCTGGAGCACGTTGCTGTCCGGCTGCAGCATCTCCGCCTGACGCCATAGCTTGAGGCGTTCATCGGACTCCACGACGCGAAGCTGGACCGAGGGGTCAAAGAGCAGAAATTCCCGGCACCAGAGAGTCACGAAGAACGCCAGGGCGATGAAAACAGAATACCCCACGATGAACCACGTGAGCACTGATTGAAGCGACGCCGCAACCAAGCCAATCGCGACGGCTGCAAAGGCATCAGGCAGATACAAGAGCAACGCGATGAGACCGACGGCGTTTCGGGGCAACTCAATCATCTTTGGGCGGAGTTCCATGATTGTGACTCAAAACGCTGAATTCATGCACACCGACATGCAATTAGAATAGAGTACCGAATGGGGAGAATCTCGGGCCAACGGAATTGCGCACCGTGCCATTGCCGCCTAAGCGGCTGTCGAATGCACGGCGCAGTCGATCTTGACTTGGCGGAAGCTTGGGCCACCGTCGCTCCACGCGACAAACTCCACGTCGGTCTGGCGCCGCTTGTTGACGATCGCCTCAGCCTAGAAACGCTTCCAGCCCATCCAATACCCCTTCCTTGGTACGGCTGAGACAAACGCTCAAACCGGACGAGTTCTTGGGAGCAGGCCAAGTGGATTACCCTCGAATGTGCCTCCCTCCACAATTGAGTATTGGTGGGGGAAGTGTCGCGGTTCCTCGTCTTGAGCGTCCCCTGCGACCTTCCAGGGTAGAATCGGATGGAGAGGACGATCCGGATCCCATCGCACCCGATCTGGCTCGAACTCCATGATGATCCAAAGGTGCCTGAGCTACCCGTACGGCTGGTAGCGGCTTTGGAATCCCCGACGTATCAAGCAGAGTGGGCTGCGGAGTCTTCAAATGCTCAGCAAGCTTGGGGCTGTCAATTGGAACCCATCGATCCGTGGACAATTTGTGGATAATTCAACCCCCGGCGCAAACCGGCGGCACCGATTCCGAGCACCAGAGGACGTGTGAGGTAGGCTTTAATGCCCGAGTGCCTCTTGGTCCGAGAACCACGTAGGAACTACTGAGACCATGACTGTTGACACAGCCGGCAGAAGCCCACGAACGCGCCCGAACCAAACCCAGCCACACAGCACTGGTTCGGTAGTTGAGCCGAAACCCGTGTCGATGTCCAACCATCCAGATGACATCCTGACCGACGAGACACTCGACGACCGCACTGTCTCGGGCGAATCAGACATGCTCCGCGTTGTAGTGTCACTCGGCCGCCTCACAAGAGGCCATGCATTGATTATGCCGAACCCTCATGGTCGCCAAGTCGAGTCTATCGCGACCCTTCTCCTAAGGGTGATGCCGAGCAGTGTGGTCGAAGAAGCAATTCGGTTGACTCACCAAGCAAGGGTCCAAGGTATCGGCCCGGGCTATCAAGTGCTCTTTGAGCATGGCAATTCGGGGGACCCATCTTCTTCTCGTTTCGGGACCCGTGTTGCCCACCTCCATTCTGTATGGACCAGCAACCGCAATGCCTTCACAAACCTCCTTGAGAACTACCTAGCGAGACATCAAGGTTGGGAGCGAATTGAAGGATGGCGCAGCCTACCGGAAGCCGTTGGTGATCGGTATGAATACTGCTTCATCCAAGCTTCGCCGGAAGACGCGTGGTACAGAATCGTCCTGGACCCCAATGAACTGCCAATTCAATACCCCCGTCGAATCATACACGCAGTTCTGAACGAAACTGACAGAGCGACCACACCGCCATCTTGGGTATGGCGATCCGCAGACGATCTCGATGCGGCAGAGGAGGACGCGATCGCTATGCGCTCGCACTTTGGCCAGCGACATTCCGGACAGTCATCCATCACAACACCGCGCGTAACAAGCAGAGTTTCGCGCCGCTAGCTTTACAGCCATAGAACAGAAGTGAATGAGTCTGTGACGACGAAGGACACACTCGACGAGCCTGACTCTTCATTTCATATGAGTGAAGAAGAGAGCCTAATACACCGCGATGACTTCGCGGGCAAGATGCGGCGCCTCGTTCCTTCACTGACCAGGTTCTTCTTAGATGAGCATGGTAATTTCCAGGGCCATTCGGTCCGCAGCGCAACCGCTGACGGTCCGCAAACGCCGAAGCCCAAGAAATCGATCCAGCGTTGCCCAACGGTTACCTGCCAACTCATGCTGGCGTGCCTAGAGCTCGGCATTGATAACTGGAGGGAGCTGTCGAGACGGCTGTCGAACTTCGGAGTAACCCTTGCACAGGACTCCCACGCCAGTATGCCGCTCGATATGCTCGCAATCCGCCTCTTGCTTACGAACAAAGAAGTGAAGTACATCGACAAGTTGCCAAGAGGGCGCAACGTCTCGCAAGTCGCGATAGATCTAATTGGCCATTACAAGGCCCGGTTCACGAATGGTGAAGACGGCGATCCGAAGGAGATGAAGAAGGAGTGCAAGCAGTGGATTACCGATCTTCTGAACTCCTCAATGCACGGACGCGAAAACGCCCAGGCTTCGACTCAGATAGTGCTGATCGGCAATCTTCTAGCCGCACTGACCGACTGGCGCCTTATGAAAGCTGGCCAGTTGGCGATCAAGAACCAGGACAGGCTGGAACTCGAACGGAGCACGAGTCGCGACGGCACTACGGAAGGCCGCGAGAAGAGCGCCTTTGATCCCTTGCTCGCTATCGCCGACCATCGCTTGCATCACATGCTGCGCTGGCTCATAGACCAGACGGAAAACGCCGACGGATGGACTATGCATGCCAACTGCATGCCGTACTTTGCGGCGGCCCTACATTCCATGAAACGCCTCTCCCGCTGCCTAGAGAATTCGCCCATCGGAGTAACTTACGACGACGAATGCAGCGATCCCATACCGGTCAACGAGTCCATCTCACAACTCGACGACCGTATGCGAGAGTGGGTGGACGGGTACACAGACAAACTGCTTGCGAAGTTGCAAGCTGAACTTAGTGCGCCCAGCTCGCCCCAGTGGAATATCAAACCACACGACACTTCCTACGACAACGTACGGAGGGCACAGGCAAAGGGGGCATTCCTCTACTTAACCAAGGCGATCCTCGCGCCTCGGACAGAGCGTCATCGCATTGACTTCCATGACTCCATGGATACGCTATTGGAGTCACTCGCCAATGCCGGGTTGCCGAAGGAACATGATGGGTTCGATGCCTGCTGCGGCGACCATGACCAGGCTCCGGCGCCCTCGGAGATAGTCTTCGCCATAACGCGTGCCGCGTATTGGCCTGAGATCGGTCCGCGCCTCCTCTCTCCCAAAGAACGGACACGATTCGCGATGGCAGTCAAGCTGATAGATCGGTTCTTGTCGAGCGAACAGGGCACAGATCGCATTATGGAAGTACGGGACGGAGACGGATTTCTCATAAAGTACGATCCGGATTCGACGAAGAAAGACCTCAGTCACTTGGCCAGCGCGTGGGAGAGCTACCTCACCGTGCGCATCGTCTACATGGGGCTCCGAATGTCATGGGCCCTTGCGCGAGACTCGATACTCAAGAAGTACAACGCAACTAGTGGAAGCAACGCACAGCGCCAGAATCTCCCTTCTCTGCAGCTGAGGAAGTGGACCGACATAGTCGCCGACGCCGAGTCATATACGGCGTACTCCAGTACGATCTTCCGGCAGTTTCTTCGCCCGCTTATCGAGCGCGCTGCCCTGCGAGACACATGCATCCGCCCCGCGGAGGAGAGAACTTCATTCATCTTGTATGGACCTCCTGGGAGCGGCAAGACATACGCTGTCGAGAAACTCGCGGAACAACTGGGCTGGCCACTGGTGTCCTTGAGCCCTTCTAATTTCATCCGAAAGGGCGAAGACAACATCGAAAGTAGCGCCACGGAGATTTTCGGAGATCTCGGGACTCTCTACGAGGCCATCGTGTTCTTCGACGAATGCGACGAGTTGTTTCGCTCGCGTTCCGCCGAGTCCGTTGGCGCCAGATCGGTGTTGTCCTTCGCGACAGCATCGATGTTGCCCAAGATCCAGAGGCTCTCAAAGCAACGGCGTGTACTATTCGCGCTCGCAACCAACTACCTGCAGAACATCGATGATGCTGTCCGGCGCGATGGCCGCTTCGACGCCCAACTGCTCGTCGACCGCCCACACACCGGAGAGCGGTTGAAGTTCATAGTCAACAGACTTCTGCACCAAAAACACTTCAGGAAGCTCGAGGATTATATTTCTGAACATGCCCCGCGGCTTCCTCCTGAGCCAGGAAGTCCTGACTATGGCAGCGCGGTTGGGAGCAAAGCAGAGGCGCCTGGTGAACTGTTGCTGCACAAATGCCGCCAGCTCCAAGCCTTACTGTCTCTGCTCATACTCCGGTCGACTCACGGATTCAGCTACACGCAGACTAATTCCGCCGCCAAGTCAATCCTGCGAGTAATCCCGCGCTCCCAAGAGATCTTCTCCTTAACGCTCGGTGCCGATGAGCTAGAGAAGGTGTTGGACACAGCCATCCGCTCGGTACTCGGCTCGGGACCGGAACAACCGCCAAGCATTTACCCACCCCGCGTCCTGAGTGACCATACTGTTCCGACGAGCATCAGACACACTTGGCCTATCCCGAATGAGCGTCAGTACTATTATCCAGACGATCGACAACTCCCCGATGAAGACCCCAGCCTAAACGCAGCACCATCCGGCTCTGAATCACGGGCTCCAGGGGGTCGCGGCGGCAGCGGGCGGGCGGTGCCTGCCGGCGCAAGCCACATCCATGCGCCTGTCAGACCTGAGGTCGTAGACAGTCCAGTGACGCTGCCCCTGCTCGGCGACATCCTCGATGGCGGGCCGCTCGAGTTTGCCTTTGACATACAGCGTTATGCAAGGCGCCTCGACAAGATCAGAGCTGCAGTCCTTCAGCAGACAAAGTCGTTCAGTGAGGAGGATCTGGTCAGTGACGACATCAACACAGCTTTGCAGGCCATCGCGCTGAGATGGCATCGTCAGGCTGTGTCCAAGTACAAGATCGAGACTTACCTGGCGTTTGAACTCCGCGCGAACGAGCCGCCGCATTGGCCCGCGGGAAAGACCGGTGATTATCTGGAGTGGATTGCGTCTCGCGCGAGCGCCGAACTGAGGGCCGCAAACGTCGAGCACTCAAAGTACATCCAACTCATGACCTATTGGGTCACTATCCCGGGATACCACACCTTCATGCGCGACTGGAAGGCAACCCACATTCGAGACTAACGGCGAATGACGGGCCAGCAAGTTTATGCACCGTACATCGGCCGCTCAGGCAAAGACCCGCAACGCCAGCAGTTTCCGCGAGTACCCGTCGAGCACCGCGGCCACATCGAACCGCTTCCAGAGCACACGGACCTCGGTCAGATCGACATGCCAGACTGCGTGCGGCTCTTTCGGCTTTAGCACGTGCGCAACCGAAGCCCAGGGGTTCGGCGCCGCCTGCCTCACCGTTGCCCGCGCCTTGTCTGGCCTGGCCCGCTTCTCCTCGAGGATGCGGCGGACCAACGTCCGGCTGATCCGGATCCCAGCCCGAATCCTGTGCCGGGCGATGGTCCGTGTCCCGAACTCCCGCTCGGGGCAGCGCCGCCGGATCTCATGGACCGTGAGCCTGACGGCACGGTGCAGCCGGTTCCACGGCGGCTCGCCGACGAGCCGCTCGGCCCTGCTCTTGTTATGCAGCGTCCGTCGCCAGTTGCGGATGGTGTTGGGGTGGAGGCCGAACCGTTCAGCGGCCTCCTTCGCCGACCAGCCACGAAGGGCGGCGAGTTGCAGGATCTCAGCTCGCTGCTCAGGCGCGAACTGCGGGCGACGGGGCGGCCTCGCTAGGCGTTGGGCCCAGAATATCGCGACCTCCCGCTCCAGCAGAGCGGCCTCGCTGTAGAGATGATCCCGCTGGGCGAGCATCCTCGCCATGGGTGCCACGTGCCCCAGCGCGCGGGTCCGTGCCCGCCCGTAGGCTTGCATCATGGCGGTCGCGATGGACTCGATCAGGAGCCACAAACTCGGCGAGGGAGAGGGGGATATGCCCCAGATCGTGGCATGTCCGGGTCATCTGAGGCGGACATCGTCCGAAGACCTCCCAATGGCAGCTCATGGGCCCAGAATGGCATTCTTATCGGACGGATTAGGCTATTCGAGTCCGACGAGGCGGACACATCGGACATCACCAACCCACAACAAAGTGCTGGCCCACCCCGCCTGACGGCCGACAGGCCCGATCTCCCACTCACCCTATGAGGCCCCCGCTACTTCAACTCTGACAGGGACTTGCGACAACTCGCGAGTCCCTGTTTTTTGCCCCCGAACGGGCCTTTGTACACCAGCCCGTACATCGCTTTCCAGAGACTCGCCCAGCCCGGGCCGGAAGGCCCAGGAGCCAGTCGTGGCCAGTCTCGTCAAGCGTGGGAAGATCTACAGCATCCAGTGGCGCGTCGCCGGGAAGATCAAGCGACGCAGCCTCCGCACGTCGTCGTTCCAGATCGCCAAGGCCAAGCTCCGCGACTTCGAGACGCGGCGAGCCCAGGGCGTCGACAACCCCCTGCCGACCCGCACGCCGATCGGCCAAGTCGTCGCGGCCTACGTGCAGCACGTCCGCACCATCAAGACCGGCAAGAGCGCTCAGTCGGACGTGTACGTGCTCCGCCAGCTCTTCGGGACGTGCTGCCCAGAGCTCGAGATCACCAGCCGACGCCCGAGCCCGACGTCGGCCAAGCGGCCGGTGAAGCGTGGGCGCCGCAGCCCCGGCCCCATCGAGGCCGACTGCTTCGAGATGATCACCACCGCCCAGATCGCCGAGTTCATCGACGGCTCGGTCCGGGCCCGCGACCTCGCCCCGAAGACCGCCAACCGCATGCGCGAGATCCTGAACCGGCTGTTCAACTGGGCGATCAACGAGGGACGCGTCCGCATGCCCGCCGACGTCAACCCCGCCCGCCGCGTCCGACGCTACCGAGAGCCCGCGCCCGAGATCCGCTACCTCACCCTCCCGCAGATCGACGAGCAGCTCGCCGCCCTCGCCGATTTCCCCCAGCTCCGGGTCATGGTGGCGACGTACATCTACGCCGGGCTCCGCCGCGAGGAGGCGATGTGGCTGACCCGCGAGGACGTGGACCTCCACGCCGGGCGGTGCGGGATGATCCGCGTGCAGGCCAAGACGATCGGTGGGCGACACTGGCAGCCCAAGACCCGCGTGAACCGGGCCGTGCCCGTCAGCACCGATCTCGCCCGGTACCTCGTTCGCTACCGCCCCCGCCCCAGCGACCACGGCTGGTACTTCCCCAGCCCACTGGGGCGTTGGTGGGACCCGGACAACTTCTCAGCCGACCTGCGAGCGGCCCAGAACCGGGCCGGGCTCATCTGGACGTGCCTCGATTTCCGGCACACCTTCGGCAGCCAACTCGCCCAGGCGGGCGTCACCCTCCTAAAGATCGCGACGCTCATGGGCAATTCGCCGGAGATCTGCCGACGGCACTATGCTGCTCTGGTCCCTGAAGCGCTCACAGAAGAGGTTGAGTTCCACCACAATGCCCCAACCGCTCGCATCCCAATGCCCGGACAACCCGAATTTTGTGGCCGACTCAACTTGCCAACAGCTGGTAACGCCGGCCCGTGAAGGACGCCTCAAACACGTAATCAACTACCGACAACCCCAAAGCGCCGAAGCAAGCTCCCCGCTGCCAGATCCTCAGTCCCACGTTGCAGAGTACCTGTCCCGTTCGCCCTCCTCTCATCACCGATGATCTCCTGGACCACCGTTGCCACAGTCTTCCTTTCAGCAGGGACGATTGGTCTGTTGTGTGATCGTCTGATCCTCCACAGGCAGAAGCAGGCAATTCACGAGCGCCTGATCGGCGCATGGCTCGCGCTCGATCGGACCAAGCTCCCTCGCTTACATACGATCATGGCCGAATGGGCATTGGCACCAATCGAGTGGGCCATGCGCAAGGGTCCATTTAGCGCCCGCACTCTTGCCTCTGCCCTCATGGCCACCTTCATTCTCACCACCGGCTTTGCCCTTGTGGGTCATTTGACTGGCGTCACCGTAGACCCTTTGCGGCCCTCTACCTTCGGATTGCCATACCCGACTTTCTACCTGGTCAACGCCCCATTCGACTTCTTGGCAATGATCATCACTTATCATGTGCTGTGCCTACTCCGTAAGCACCGACTTGGAGTGTTCTGTCTAGCCGTACTCGTTGATCTTCTGGCTGCAGTCAGTCTTCTGCTAATCTGTTCGGCCCTTTCTGGTTGGCTCGCCGTTCGAGCACTTGACGCTCAAGCCATTGGGATGGGCAGCAGTACGCGGCTGATGCGCGAACTCCTAAACCCGGACTGGGATCCCAACGACACATGGCCTCCGCGCGATCAGATCTACACCGAAGTCAACTCAGTGCATCTTCATCTCTCCGATGCGATGCGTCAGAGTCCAGAATGGACCCTCAGCCTTATTCGCCGCCAGCCGGTTGTGATCAACGCGTTCTTCACTCTCACCACTGAATCTGCTGACCGGACCGAATCACAAACACGAACCGGCTACGGTAGCGCTCTCATAGTGCCCTTGATCCCCCTTCTCGCGATGAGCGCACTCCTGCCAACTGCCATGTATCTGCTCGTCCTGCTCATCATGGTTTTGCTCAGGTCTGTGGTCGCATCGTGTCGTGCTTCCGGACTGCATCTACTAGAAGCAATCACTGAGCGCAACAGCAACGAGTTCAGCCCAGGCCTGCTCATAGGTATTAGCCTCGGCATTCTTACGACTCTCATTAAGCTGCTGCTCGACCTCAGTTAGCCCTTGAACATCCCAAGTGTCCGTGCAGCCACCCCGGCGGACTTGCGATCTCCGGAGTGGCCACGGGGTAGAGCTACTTCACCGATCTGCTTTGTTCGAGTGCTTCCACCTCCTCTCTGATGGAGCGGACCATGCCCCGCTCGCCGTGCCCGAGGCAGACCCGCGTCAGCCCCTCACGCCGGGCGATCCGGCCCACGCTCGACCGCGCACACCGCCACCGCTCGGCAAGCTCCTTCGGCGAGATGAACGGCGACCGCTGCTCACGCAGCCCGGCCATAGCCAACGCCTGGTTCCGGTGCCCATCGCGATCACCGCCACGGGATGCCCGGCAGCCTTCGAGATCAACTCGACAGCCCTAGAGGGCGACTCGGCGACCACCGGCGCGACCTGCGCGGCGTTCCACGTGCCGGGGCACGATCACACCGTCACGAGGATTCGGCGTCGCCTACGGGCAGCCGGCGACCCAGAGATTGACGAAGTAGCTGATGTCGTCGGCGGTGACGCCGTGATCAGGCGTGCCGTAGCCCGGGGTTCCCGCCGCGGCGCCCATGGTGGTGCGGTCGGCGATGAGTTCGTCACCCGCGATCCATGCGTTGACATAGAACAGCAGGTCGGCCGCGGTGATGCGCCCGTCCGGCGTGCCGTAGCCGGGCTCGCCGACGCCCGGGCCGATGGTGGTCAGGTCGGCGCCCGAGCACATGTTCTGGCACTCGTCGGGCACGCTGTCGCCGTTGTAGTCGTGACTGAAGACCCACGGGTAGTACCGCACGCGCACCGAGATGAACGAGCCGGGGCACTCATCGGCCCCGACCGTCGCGGACGGCTCGGCATGGATCGCGATGGTGCCGGCGCCGGTGGCGACGCCCGCGTTCCAGATGTCGCGCGGGACGACCAGCGTTTCGATATCGCCGAACGAGAAGCAGAGCGCACCGGACTGGTAGAGCGTCCCCGCGTAGTCGCCGTTGATCGAGACCTCCACCGACTCGTCGAACGCGTCGAAGTCGCCCTTGACGTCGAAGACCAGCGTGACATCGGTATCGGCGGGCGCGACATCGGCCATCGTGAACGTCCGCCCCTCGCCGAAGCCGATCGGCCTCAGCAGCCCCGAGAATACGTCGATGTACGCGCCATCGGTATCGCACGAGTCGGGCACCCCGTTCCCGTTGCAGTCCATGCCGTTGGCGGCGTCGCAGGCGTCGTCGATGCCGTTGCCGTTACAGTCGGTGATGGGGCCGCTGTTGCAGATGCCGTTGACGCAGAACTCGACGCCGTTGCAGGGGTCGCCGTCGTCGCACGCATCCGCGTCAACGCACCCGTCGGCGGTCTCGTAGAGCTGGTAGCGGTACTCCTGGAGCGTGCATCGCATCCGCCGGACCTGCTCGATCGTGAAGTGCTCCATGCACAGGTCCGGTGCGTACCCCATGTAGTCCTGAACGTCGTCGGGCACGCCGCAGGTGTTGAGGCTCGCGCAGTCGAAGACGATGCTGCTCTGTGCGGGCGTGTCGCAGATGAGATCACCGGACGTGGAACAGGTCTCGGGCGTGGTGCACCCGTCAAAGATGTGAAACAGTCCGAAGTAGTGCCCGGCCTCGTGCGTGAGCGACCGCCCGAAGCCCCGCCGCGGGTCGCCCAGCGGGTCGATCCCGAACGCGTCGTACTGGATGACGATGCGGTCGAACGCCTCGCCGACCAGACCGGTCTGCTGCGGGAAGCCGGGCACGTACCCGGTCGCGACCCCGGCTGTATTGGTGTAGACGTTCATGTAGTGGTTGGTGTCCCACGCGAGCGTGGTCCAATAGTCGCCGCTGTCGTTGAACCACGTGTCGTTCGTCGAGTAGGTGATGCCGTTGGTGGGGTTGCCGTCGGGATCGGTCGTGGCGAGGTAGAACTCGATCGAGGCGTCGTTGCCGTTGGCGCCGTTGGTGCCCGGCAGCGCGAGGAAGTCCTCATTGAGGATCGCGATCTGCTCGTGAACCCGCGACTCGGGGATGAACCCCTCGCCGGTCGTCGATTGGATGATGTGGACCACGACCGGGATGCGCAGCCGCCCGCCCACCGGCCCGTACTGCGGCAGCGGGTTGTTGCTGTAGAGTGCGCAGTCGCTCGCGTCACGCAGGTCGACGAGGTCGCGCGGCGGGGCGGGCGTGCCGCAGTACACGCCGTGTTCGGCGAATTGCGGCGACGCCACGTACTCGCCCCACGAGCCGAAGACCCTCCCGTCCGCGACCACGCCGCCCTCCAGATCGGCGTGCATCGCCTCGGGCGGGAGCACGACCTGCGCAGGAACGGGCGTCGCAGCTCCGATCACCATCACGACCGCGGCATAAATATGGCGGGACATGGGATCTCCCTGCGGATCGCGGGACTCGGTTACGGGCAGCCGGCGATGTAGAGGTTGACGTAGAACTGGATATCGGCGGCCGTGATCGACCCGTCCGGCACCCCGTACCCCGGATCGCCGACACCCGCGCCGGTCGTCGTGAAATCGGCGTTCGGGTCGCTCGTGGTGAAGAGGTTGACGTAGTACTGGATGTCGGCGGCGCTGACGACACCGTCGGGCATGCCGTAGTTGGTGTTCCCCGCCCCCGCGCCCTGTGTCGTGATGTCGGCCGCGGAGCACGCGACCGGGATGTGCAGCAACGCCGTGCTCAGCTCGAACGTGGTCGTGTCCTGGAACAGCACGAGGATCGTGCTCGCATCGGCCGAGATGCTCTGGAGCCCGGAGACCTGGACGTCGGCGGGCAGCGTGATGCCGTTGTCGCCCAAGTAGTCGACGACGTCGAACATGCCGGTGCGCGGCGTCCAGATGAACCCGGTCGAGACCGAGAACGGCCCGTTGTCGAAGAAGTTGTTGCCCCCCACGATGATCATCGCGTCGTCCGCGATGCTGTTCGCCCAGGCCCGACCGGTGGACCCGATCGGTGTGCCCGGCAGGTTGCCGATGATCGTCTCGTCGTACCCCGTGCCGTTCCACGTCCAGAACGAAGCGACGCGCGACTCGTTGACCACCGGCCCGATCGCGGTGTTCCCGACGACGATCGAGCCGTCGGCGTTGCACGCCTCGGCCATGCACAGGATGTCGGTGTCCGAGAGCAGGTGCTTGACGCCGCTGCGCCACGCCGTCGGCTGCCATGCGCCGAACTCGTTCGACTGCCAGCCGACCACGACGGTGCCGTCGTAGTTGGCGTCGTTGGCGCGGCTGCTGGGCGTGCCGGACGCCGAGAGACCCGCCGACCCCGTTGTCGTGTTCCATGTGTACGCGTGCGCGCTTCCCCCGCCGGAAACGCTGTTGCACCAGTACAGCCCGACGAGCGTCTGCCCGTCACCCGACAGCCCCCACCCGTCGCAGTACGCACCGTCGATGTTCACGCTGTCGGGCAGCAGGGGCGGCATGCAATCGGCCCAGCCGGTGCTCTCGTCCCACACGCCGCCGGTCACGAACGTCGTGGTTACGTCCGCGATCGTCGCCGACACGCGCGTGCCGTCGTACGAGATGTTCGGGTGCCCCGCGCCGCTGCCGAACGCGATGACTGACGATCGCCCGAGCCGGACGACGCCCGTCGCACGGGTCCAGCGGAACGTCTCGTACGAGCCGTCGAGGGTCACGTTGCCGGCGATCGCCTCACCATCGCCCGAGATGTCGGTCCCGGCATAGCCCGTCGCGATCGGCTCGAGCGTGACCTGCGCGGAGGCGGATCCCGCGAGAAGGCAAACGCCCGCCGCCGTCAGTGCCCTGCGTTCCATGATCAATGCCTCTCCGGACGATCACCGCCCGTGCGTTCCGTCCTCATTCTCGAGATCGCCGGCGCACCCCGCGTCGGCACAAAGGGCGGCCAGCCGGCTACGGCTGAACGCCCCGAAAGGGAAAAAGGGTTCCGGCACATCGCACGACCGAGCGACGACCCGTCGCATCCCGGCCCCCGCCCGCCGATGTGATCTCCCCACCATGATCAGGGGCAGCCGGCGATGTAGAGGTTGACGTAGTACTGGATGTCGGCCGCCGTCACCGAGCCATCGGGCACCCCGTACCCCGGATCCCCGACACTCGCGCCGGTCGTCGTGAAGTCGGCGTTCGGGTCGCTCGTTGTGAAGAGGTTGACGTAGTACTGGATGTCGGCCGCGCTGACGACACCGTCGGGCATGCCGTAGTTGGTGTTCCCCGCCCCCGCGCCCTGTGTCGTGATGTCGGCCGCGGAGCACGCGACCGGGATGTGCAGCAGCGCCGTGCCGACCTCGAACGTCGTCGTGTCCTGGAGCAGCAGGATCATGGCGGAACCGCTCGGAGTGACGTCGACGATGCTGCCGACCTGGATGTCCGGCCCCAGCACGATGCCGTTGTCGCCCATGTAGTCGACCACGTCGAACATGCCGGTGCGCGGCGTCCAGATGAACCCGGTCGAATCCGAGAACGGCCCGTTCGCCACGAACTGGTTCGTGCCCACGATCATCTTGCCGTCATCGGTGACGGCTTCGGCCAGCACCTGCCCGGTCAAGCCGATCGGGGTGCCCGGCAACGAACCCAGGATCGTCTCGTCGTAGCTCGTGCCGTTCCAGGTCCAGTACGCCGCAACGCGCGAGGGGTTGAACAGCGTGCCGATGGTGCTCTGCCCGACGATGACGTCGCCCGAGCCGTTGACGCCGTACGCTGCGGTAAATGCCAAGGGCTCGACGAGCGTGTAACGCACGCCGTTGCGCCACGCGGTCGGCCGCCAGAGACCGGTCGAATCGGCTTCCCAGCCGACCGAAACCGCGCCATCATTGTTCAGAGCATTGACCCGGCTGTCGTTGTCGCTGGGAGCGGAGAGGCTGACCGAGCCACCAGCCTGCGTCCAGTTGTACGCGTGTGCCGACCCGTTCGGGTTGGAGTGCCAGTACAGCCCGCCGAGTGTCAATCCGTCTCCCGAGAGCGCCCAGGCCGAGCCGTACGCCTCGTCGATCAGCGTGCTGTCGGGCAGCAGCGGCGGGAAGCAATCGGTCCAGCCCTGCCCCTCCTCCCACAGACCCGGCGTGATGAACGTTGTGGTCGCGTCGATGATCGTCGCCGAGACGTGCGTGCCGTCGTCCGAGATGTCAGGCGTGCCCGCGCCGCGCCCAATCGCGGCGACCGAGGAACGACCCAGACGGACGATCCCGCCGGTCCGCGTCCAACGGAACGTCTCGTACAGCCCGTCGGTGGTTGAGTTACCGGCGACCGCGTTGGCATCGGCCGAGATGCTCGTGCCGGCGTAGCCCTGCGCGATCGGCTCGAAGGTCACCTGGGCGTGCGCCGTGCCCGCGGCGAGGATGATCGCTGCGGCGAGAGTCGTTCGATTCATCGTGTCTTCTCCTCGGCGTTCTCTGTCGGGGGCTCGGTGCGCCCGCGCAGTCCCTTGTGCGCTGGTTCCGGTCGTCGAACGAACGGAACCCGGAGCGAGAAAGGGCGAGCCGCCCGGTAGAGCGGCCCGTCCGAAGAATGTCGATCAAGCGCGACGGCGACGCGTCACGACGCCGCCCAAGCCGAGCAACGCGAGCGAACCGGGCGTCGGCGCCCAAGAGATGTTGTCCGCGAAGCCGGTCGGGGTGAACCCGTTGCCAAACACGGAGATCGCATCGATCCCGTCCGAGAGCGGGATGTCCACATGCAGCCACTCGTCACCCACGCCGCCCCATGCCGGGGTGAACGACCACACGTCGACCGGGTTGCCGTTGTTGTAGGTAACGAACACCGCGCCGCCGCTGATCGGGTTCGGCGCGCCGCTCGGGTCGTAGAACTGCATGTCGAGCCCGGTGATCGGAAACGCAAACTCCATGTTGATGCCGAAGTTGCAGAAGTAGGAGTAACCGGTGCCGATCGGGAAGCCGAACAGGGCGGTGTAGTCGTCGACGTTGCCGTCGAGCGCGCCGGAGTTGATGTAGGTCATGCCCTGGCTCGCGTAGTAGTCGGTCGGGAGCATGGTCGGCGCGACCGGGATGCCCGGCTCATCGAATGTCGCCGCAAAATCCGGGAACGGGTTCGCGGTCGAACTCTGCGTAAACGTGCCGGCGGCGTTGGCGCTGCTCGCCACGGCCGCGGCGGCGATCCCAGCGATCGCCAAACTGCTCTTGTTCATGTCTGTCCTCCTGATCGTCATTCCGTTCGGACCCAACTGTCGGTCGCGGTCTTGTCTCGCGGCCCTGTCTCCACCGTGGAGACGCGTTCGCAGCCGGCCCTTCGGGGATCCGGTCGGGATCTGCTTCCCACATCCCTCCAGACCGGCTGATCGATCCAACCTATCGCGGCCCCAGAATCCTGTCAAGTTTCCAACTGGAAATCTGATAGAATATCTGACGGGGTATTTCACGCCGCCTCAGATCCTGCTAAGATGGCTCGGTCGCCCCGGAGGGGCCTTGCGGAGATAGGACGTTCCATGGCTGTTCGGGTTTCTGATTTCGAGGATGCCTGCCACGAGACCGTGGGACGGCTCCGGGCGGCGATGATCGAACTCTACGACAGCGTCGGCGCCGACCCCGCGAACCCGCAGGAGGTGGCGCGGACCTTCGGTATCAACAAGACGCTGACGTGGAACATCGCGCGGATGATCCAGGCCACGAGCAGCATCGAGGCGATCCCGCACGTCCCCGGGTCCGCGTCGATCGAGAAGGTCATCCGGGCCGTCAGGCCGAGCGGCGCCAACCCCGAGGCGATGGATCGCGTGCGGACGGCGGCCCGTGCGTTCGACGAGATGGTCGAGGTGCACGTGGGCGATCGCTCGACGCTCGAATTGATCACCGACGGCATGGCGTCGGGCGCCACCGATCGGCTTGAACTCAGCCGCAAGCTCGCGTTCCGCGGCAACAGCGGCATCTTCGGGGTCCAGGCCAAGACGCGGCTGATGACCTGGTTCATAGCCCCGAACGCCGACGACCCGTCGAAGGTCGACATCGCGTCGGTGACCGGGTACGCCGGGTTTCGGCGCCTGCGTTCGTCCGTTCGCTGGCCGCTGTTCAAGCTCCGGTCGTGGAGTTCGCAGGGAGACCCCATTGGCGAATTGCTGTGGCAGTCGCTCGAGGGCAACGGGGCGGGCGACGCCGGCGCAGGGATCCTCGGCGAGTTCACCCGGGGCAACGTCCCCGACATCGAGGTCGCGAGGACCGACGAGGGCGTCGACTTCGTCCTGCCCCCCGGACCCGTCGGGAACTTCGGCGCCTTCGACTGCTTCCGCGGCGAGTGGCACGCCGCGGCCGCCAACCGCTACCGCATGACCGAGGGCGAGACGGGGGAGTTCGGCGTCGTGATCACCACGCCGACCGAGCACCTGGTCTTCGACATCATCGCGCACGAGGATCTGGCGTTCGCGCTCACACCCGACGTGCTGGTGTTCGCCCGGGTCTTCCAGCAGGGGCAGGAGACCGGCGCGATCGACGAGCCGTCACGCCTGCCGATCAACGCACCGGTGGCCGAGCTGGTCGGACGCCCGCCCGCCGTCGCCACGCCGCTCGTGCCGCGCTACGCCGAACTCGTACGCTGGGTGCACCAGACGCGCGGCTGGGACCCCCGATCGTTCCGTGGAGTCCGCATGGAGATGAAATACCCCCCCTTGGGCGCGCAGATCCTCCTGCGCTTCGATCTGCCCGATTCGCACTGACGCTCCGGCTCACCTGCCCTCAGGCCCTCCTACCGCTCGCCGCCTTGTACTGGAACGAGACGCCCCTGGCCGCTTCAGTCAAATCGGAATGCTCCCCCGCTATTAATTCGGTATCTGCACGGGCCGGGACTCGAGGAGTCTCGGCCTTCTTCGTGCGCCAAGAGCGTTTTAGGGTCGGGGGTTCATAGCGCGGTGCGCGCCGGGCCGCAGGTGCGAAGCGTGCAGTGCGCGCTCAGTCGCAGGTGTGAAGGGATCCTCCGCTGCTTCAACTCGGACATGGACTTGCGACAACTCGCGAGCCCCGCCAGGCGTGTGAACTCGTCGCGCGTCAGTGGCGCGTCGCCGGGCGATCAGGCGCCTCAACCTCCACACTCTCGAGCGCGAGCAACCGGTTGTCTTGAGTTCGGGCGAAGATGCGCTCGCCGTCGCCCGAGAACACAGCCTGACGCACGGTGCTCCCGCCGGTGTCGAGATGGAGCAGCGGCTCGTGGGTGGCAAGGTCCCAGATCACGCCGCCGCTGTCGTACGCGGACGAGACCATGCGCGTGCCGTCGGGCGAGAACGAGACGCCGGCAGCGGTCTTCGAGTGCGCATCGATCGAATCGAGCAGTTCGCCGGTGCGCCAGTCCCAGATCTTCATGGAGCCGTCGCCGCTGTACGTCATCAGCCGCGTTGGATTCGGCATGAACGACGCGTTCACGGGCGCGACGCTTGCCTCGATCGTCCGGAGAATCGCTCTCGTTTCGACGTCGATCAGGAACACCTTCCCGATCTGGCTGCCGACAACGATCGTCCCGCCGTCCGCCGAGAGGTCCATTCTGCCCGAGCGTGTGTTCGGCAGATCGATGCGATCGAGCAACTCACCGGACTCGACGTCGTAGAACAGGACGGCCAGCGCGTCCTGCCCAACGATCAGCGTGCGATCGTCGGGTTCCCACGCGAGGTTCCGGATCCAGTTGCCTGCGGTGATGCGGCGGGCGAGGGACCAGTCGGAGGTGTTCCAGATCGCGGCCGTGCCATCGTCGCCGCCCGTCGCGAGCTTGGTCCCATCGTGGCTGAACGAGAGCGACCGGCAGCGGTTGTCGTGCGCCTTCCACGACGCGACAGGTTTGAGCGTCTTCGCGTCCCAGATCGTGACGTCTCCGCTCTCGTCTCCGGCAGCGAGCCAACGGCCGTCCGGCGACGGGAGGAGCACGAACCCATCGGCAGGTGCTCCCGAGAGCGGTGTGATCCCCCCGAGGTGATCCACGCGCCATCGCTTGATCGTGGCCCGGTCGCAGGTCAGCAGCTCGGTCCCGTCGGCGTTGAAGTCCCCCCACCAGCACTCGAAGTCGTGCCCCCGCAGCCGCCCGATGGGCTGCCCGTCGCCGACCCGACGCAGCTGAATCGAGTGAGCCAGGAAGAGCGCCAGCGTCGCGCCGTCGGGCGACACCCGGATTCCCTGGATCTGGGATCCGCAGTCGATCACGAGGTCCGCCGAGCCCCGCCCCAGATCCCAGCGCCGCAGCAGCCCGTCGGCCGAGCCGCTGAACAGATACCGTGCGTCCGGCGTCACCGCGAGCTTGTCGCACTCGCCCGGGTGCTCGCCGAGATCGCGGATGGGCTCGAGCGTCTCGGCGTCCCACAGGCGGATCTTCGGATCACCGATGGCCGTGGTCGCGATCTGCGAGCCGCCGGGGAAGAGGAGCAGCGTCATGCGCCAGTCGTTGTGCGCCTTCACCTCGGCGACGCGCTCGCCTCGCTCGAGGTCGTAGCGCGAAAGCACACCGCCGGAACTCACGAACAGCGCACGCCCATCGGGCGAGAACACGGTTTCACCGACCCGGAACTCGAGGTCGGTGAACTCATGAACGAGCCGTCCCGTCGCGAGATCGATGACCCAGACGCGTTGATCGTGCGAACCGATGGCGAGCAGCGTCTCGTCGCGCGACTTCGCGACGGCCAGCGGTCGGTGGTACTCGAACAGGGTGCGTTCAAGCTCGCCGGCATCGACGTTCCACAGCCCGACGCTGGACTTGAACCCCCCCGGCCCCGTGTCGTACAGCCCATGCGCAACAACGGCACGCCTCCCATCGTCGATGCTCACGAATCCGTTCAGATCCTCCACTCCCGGGTCGAGCGTCTGAACACTGTCGTCGCACCGTGCGCGCATGAACCCCCACTCCCACCCGCGCAACGGCTCGGGACACCGGGAGAGCACGTCCTTCGCCTCACGCACGTTGAACGACTCGTACGCGTTCTGGGCCAGCGCGAACAGATTGCGGTAGTTCGTGCGCTCGAGTTCTGTGTTCTTCGCCAGGGTCTCGGCGTGCGCCCGCTCGGCCCGACGGTACAGCGCGGCGAACGTGATCGCCGAGGCGGTCGTGAGCACGGCAATGAACGCCGCCACCCCCACCGCCGCACGGTACCGCACCAGCGACTTGCGCAGCACGTACAGCGCGTGGTCACGGCGCGCCTCGATCGGCTGCCCGTCGAGAAAGCGCCGGACATCGGCCGCGAGCGCGCCCACCGACTGGTAGCGGCGCTCGGGCTCGCGCGCCATCGCCTTGCCGACGATGGTGGACAGATCGCCGCGCAGGTCCGGGCGGTGCGTCGTGAGCTTGGTTGGGTCCTTGTCGCGGATGATGCGCGGCAGGTCGAACGGGGAGGCGGTCGTGATCGGGTACGGAGAGCAGCCGCAGAGCATCTCGTAGAGCACGACGCCGAGCGCGAACACGTCGGAGCGCACGTCGGGTTCGCCGGGGCGTTGGGCCGAGTCGGTGCGGAACAGCTCGGGGCTCATGTAGCGCAGCGTGCCGATGACCTGGTTGGTGTTGGTCGAGAGGCTGACCATGCTCAGCTCGGCGCTGC
>Ga0210086_1000379_pt1 | contig 26348 bp, 24 predicted proteins | sample China_Galinas_PW_3_FD_184867 | JGI IMG/M metagenome (GOLD analysis project Ga0210086, IMG submission 184867) | Wetland microbial communities from San Francisco Bay, California, USA, that impact long-term carbon sequestration - China_Galinas_PWB_D2... | ecosystem: Environmental > Aquatic > Marine...
AGGATGCATACTTCGACGCGGGCACCCCGCAGCTGCAGGGCCAGTATCAGGACACGACGTACTATCTCATTCCCTCGAAGACCCTCCCGCTGCTGATGCCGCTCGAGCAGATCCCGATCATCGGGCCGCCACTCGCGCAGACTCTCGATCCACCGCTTCGGGTGCTCGTCGAAGCCGGCTACGACCGCACGATCAATCCGGGCCAACCCACGGCAGCGAGGTTTCTGTACTCCCCCAACCCGATCAACACGGCCATCAACTTCCTCGTGGCGATCCCCACCGGGTGGGACAACGGAATCGCCTACATCACCGGCAATCCCGCAAACCGGCCGTTCCACACGACACCGCAGCCCACCTACGGGGTCGGCGGTCCACCGGTCTACACCGGCGCGATCGACCCGTACGGGCCACCTACGCCCTCTCTCGCGACACCACCATCGGCACGGCAGCCGTCGCCGCCGGCGGAGACAGCGGCGGCCGGCACGGGCCGATCGGCGCGCAAACCCACCGTCGACGAGCCCACCCCGGCTTCGGCCTCCGTTTCTCCCAAGCCGATTCGGCAGCCGACTCGACCCAAGATCCGCCCCAGCCTTCGTTTCCAGCCGAACACCACGGGCGCGGTCCACCGGTTCGACGATCGTCCGCTACGGGCACTGGCCCATGGCCACCTCAGCGCCCCGCGGGCACCTGCCACGGGCTCCCCGGCCGGCTCAACGAGGGCGCACGACGCGACCGGCGGCACCGGCAGGGTGGCTGCCCAGCACCGCCGGTAGTTACCTCAGCGCCGCGGGGCCGAACCCCTGCCCTCTGAGACGGCTCCGGCCAGGAAGGGAACGACCAGGTCGGCGAATTCCTTCGGGCACTCGATCTGCGGCATGTGCCCGATATCGGCGAACAGATGCGTCTCGGCGTGCGGGAACACCCGCCGCGCTTCGGCGAGGTGATGCGCGGGCAGGACACGATCGCGATCGCCCCACATCACCAGCGTGGGACGCCGGTGCGGGGCGACGGCGCCGGCCAGCTGCCGTCGCCATTCCGGCTTCACACCGCGGGTGGTTCCCAGTTCGACCGCAGTCTCTCGTAGAACGGCACCGGCGTGGGGTTGTTGCCCAACGGCCAGTGCATGGTCGATACGTTCCTTGGTGGCCACCGACCTGTCCGCGTAGATCGTGCGCTCGAACATCCGGGCGCTCATCCGGGTGGTGCGCCGGGTGCTGAGTGCGCCGATCACGGGCACGGCCAGCATGCGCAGCAGCGGGGTGACCTCGCGTCCGAAGCCCGCGCTGTTGACCAGCACCAGGCTCGCGACCCGCTCGGGCTGCAGGGCCAGCAGCTGAACGGCGATGGCCCCGCCGAGGGAGTTGCCGACGATGTGCAGCGGCCGGGCCTCGCCCACCGCGTCGACCGCCGCCGCGACACCGCGTGCGAAGCCCGGCAGGGTGATGGCCTCGCGGGGCCGGTCGGAGAATCCGAAGCCGGGCACGTCAACGGCGATCACCCGGTGGGACCGGGCCAGCAGCTCGTACTGCGGAGCCCAGTCCTCCATGCTGCGGCCGATGCCGTGCAGCAGCAGCACCGGCGGGTTGTCCGGGGCGCCGTCGAGGCGAACCCGGGTTCGCCGCCCGTCCACCTCGACGAAGTGGGGCCGGCTCATGCCCTGGCCAGGCCCGGCGCCGACGTCGAGCGCGCGGCCGTGCCGAACCGCAGGGCGGGGTCCTCGACCGGCCCCTTGCGCAGTCGGGCATGGTCGGCGCTGTAATCCATCTCCACGTTCCACGGTCCCCGCGACCCCTGCTGTGGGAACAGCTCGACGGAACGCAGGATGTATCCCGCCGGGAAGTCCAGCAGCGGACGCTTGCTCATCGTCGGATCGTCGACAACCGGTTGGACGGTGGTGTATCCGTGCCGGTCCATGTAGGCCAGCAGGCGGCACAGGTGTTCGCAGACCAGGTCGACCTTCAGCGTCCACGACGAGTTCGTGTAGCCGATGGCGAAGGCGAAGTTCGGCACGCCGGACAGCATCATGCTCTTGTAGGCCAGGCGGTCGTGCAGGTTCACCGGCGCCCCGTCGACCGAGAGCTGCATTCCGCCGAAGGCGAGCAGCTTGAGCCCGGTGGCGGTCACGATGATGTCGGCCTCGAGTTCCCGGCCGGATTCCAGCAGGATCCCGTTTTCGGTGAATCGCGCGATTCGGTCGGTGACCACCGACGCCGTGCCCTTCGAGATCGCCCTGAACAGGTCACCGTCCGGCACCGCGCACAGCCGCTGGTCCCACGGTTCGTATGTCGGGTTGAAATGGGTGTCGACGGCGTAGCCCGCCGGCAGCGCACGGGCGTTGAGGGCGCGGATGATGCGGCGTACCAGCTTCGGGTGGCGCTGGCTGGTGCCGTAGATGAGCCGCTGCCGACCGATGTTGAACCGGCGGGTGATCCGGTAGGCGAGCTTGGCGGGTAGGGCCCGCCGCAGGGTGTTGGCGATCGGGTCCTTGCGCGGCAGGGGCATGACATAGGACGGCGAACGCTGCAGCATCGTGATGTGCGCGGTGTCGTCGGCCATCGCGGGGATGAGGGTGACCGCCGTCGCGCCGCTGCCGATGACGACGACCTTCTTGCCGGCGTAGTCGAGATCCTCCGGCCATTCCTGCGGGTGCACGATCACACCCGTGAAGTCCTCTTCGCCCTCGAAGTGTGGCCGGTGCCCGCCGGCGTAGTCGTAGTAGCCGGCGGCGGAGAACAGCACGTCGCAGGTGACCTCGAACTGCTTGCCGTCGCGTTCCAGCGTCACCGTCCACTGGGCGGTCTGCGAGCAGAAATCGGCTCGCAACACCTTGTGGCGCAGGTGGATTCGCCGGGCCAGATCGTCCTCGTCGACCACCTCGTGCAGGTAGTCGAGGATCTCGTGAGCGTCGGCGATCGCGTTGTCGCTGGTCCACGGCTTGAATTCGTAGCCGAAGGTGTGCAGGTCGGAGTCCGACCGGATGCCCGGGTAGCGGAACAGGTCCCAGGTGCCGCCCACCGCGTCACGGCTGTCGACGATGGCGAACGTCTTGCCCGGCTGCTTGGTGGCCAGATGGTGGCCCATGCCGATGCCGGAGATTCCGGCGCCGACGATCAGCACATCCACGTGGCCGCTCAGCGGCCTCGCGGGACGGATCTGGGTGAGCGAGGTGACGGTCATCGGCGCCTCCCGGGCAGGCCTACAAACTATAACGCGACTAATGTTATAGTTTTACGGACGGCTGTCAAGGCCCTCTCCAGGCCCTCTACGGGGCGTCTTGATGGCGGTCCCCGCTCGACTCGACGGAAAGGAGGCCCGACGATGACCGCACCGGTCCAGCGTCGAGAGCCCGTACAGGCGCGAAGTCGACGGACCGTGACCCGGATCCTGGATGCCGCCGCGGCGATCGCCGACGAGCACGGCGTCGACGCCGCCACCACGCGCACCATCGCCGATCGCGCCGGGGTCTCCTACCCCTCGCTCTATCGCTTCTTCTCCGATCGCGACGCGGTGTTCGACGAGCTGATGGAGCGGCACTGCGCCGAGATCGACGCCCGCTGCGTGGCCGCCGAACAGACGTGGCAGATCCGCTCGGTGGCCGAGCTGCTGAACAACGAGATCGGCCTGCACGTCGCGTACTACCGAGAACACCCGAGCGCCGCGCGGATGTGGATGGGCGGGCGGACCTCGCCGGCCGTCACCAGACATGTCCACGCCCGCATGCAGACGCTCGCCGGCCGGCTGCACAACATCCTGGTCGAGGCCGGCCTCATTCCCGCCGACACCGATCCGCGCAACATGCTCGTCGCCGTCGAGATGGCCGATCGCGCCCTCGAGCTGTCCTACCGGGACAACAACGACTTCGACGAGGCGCTCCTGGACATCGGGCGCCAGGCGCTGATCGCCTTCGGGGAGAGCCTGTCAGGCCGCTGAAGTCCGCGATCGGTGACCTTGTGACCTTGTGCCCTTGGGCGAGGCAGCCCCGGCGACGACACTCGCTGCATGTGGGCAGCGTCGTCCGTGGGGTTCTCCGTCTGGCGGAAGATCGCCATGTCCACCTGGCAGCCCAGGACGGACCCGATCATCTGGGCGACCCTGGATGTCGACGCCGGCCGGCTGGTGGACTACATCGAAGACGTCCGCGCCGCCACCGGCCAACACGTCACCGCGATGGACTTGGTCGGCAGGGCCTCGGCGAAGGTGTTCCAGGCGCTGCCCGGCCTCAACGGCCGTGTCGTGCTCGGAAGCTTCCTGCCGTCGCCGACGATCGACTGCTTCTTCGTGGTCTCGCTGCGGACCGACCCGGTGACCGGCGCCGCGGCCGCCAGCACCGATCTTTCCGGGGCCGTCGTGCGGCGAGTCGATGAGAAACCGCCCTGGGTGATCGCCAAGGAGATCGCCGAGCGCGCAAGCCGGATCCGCCATGACGAAGACCCACAGTTCAAGCAGGCCAAGACGATCGCCAAAGCGCTGCCGCCGGTTCTGCTTCGCCCGGTGGTCGACGCCATCGCCTTCGTTACCGAAAGCCTGCAGCTGTCACTGCCGTTGCTCGGGATGGAAGCGCGCCCGTACGGATCGGTGCTGATCAGCAACATCGGTACCTACGGGCTGGATTCGGCCGCCGCACCATGGCCGACGTTCTGTCATGTACCGATCGGGATCCTGATGGGCGCGGTAGCCGACAAGGTGGTGGCCCGCGACGGGCAACCCGTGGTCCGTCCGATGCTTCCCCTGACGATCGGCCTCGATCACCGGTTCGTCGACGGCTATCAGGCAGCGACGATGTCCCGGGTCTTTCGCGAGTACCTGTCCGATCCGGCCTCGTTCGACCCCGTCCCGACACCACCGCCGTCCAAGCGCTCCACCGCGAGGACGCAGAAGGCCGGCCGCTGAGGCTCGATCCCAGTGTCAGGCCGGGTCGGCGCCCATCGCGGCCGTGACCGCCTGGGCGATGAGTTTGACCGCATCGTTTCTGCTCAGTGAGCCCATCATCTGGGCCATGGCGCCCACTTCGTCGCCGACGAAGTGGGTCGGGCCGTTGGCGAGGTTCTCGAACGCCGCGGCGATGACGTCGTCGACCGGCACCGCCCCGGTGGCGGGGGTGTCTTCGGAGGGGATCTGGCCCCGGCTGTGCTCGAGGCGGCGCAGTGCCGGGGTATCGGTCTTGCCCAGGATGAGCCCGAGCACATCGACCCCGCGGTCGTGGAGTTCGGACCACAGCGCCTCGGCGAACACCATGTCGAACGCCTTCGTCGCACCGTAGGCCACCATGTTCGGCCCACCGGCCAGCCCGGCGCCCGAACCGAAGATGACGATCCCGCCGCTGCCCCGCCGCACCATCGGGGCGGCGAAGTGGTGGCACAGCTGGACGGGAACAACGCAGTTGCGCTGCACCATCGCCTCGGCGGCCTCGACCGGGTTGGCCAGAAACGGCCTGAAATCGGGATCAGCACCGGCGCAGTAGACGAGGAAGCCGATATCGAGATCGCCGGTCGCCTCGAAAATACGCGCCGAGGCCCCCGGTAGGGCCAGATCTACGGCCAGCGTGCGGGTTTGGGCTCCAGTGCGTTCGGCGATGCCTGCGGCGACCTGGTCGAGCACGTCCTGGCGGCGGGCAAGCAGGACAACATTGACACCGCGCTGCGCGAGCCCTTCGGCGAAGACGGCGCCCACACCGTCGGACGCGCCCGCGACCAGTGCCCACGGTCCGTATCTGTCAGCGAATGAGGCCACTGGTCACTTCCCGACTGTCGTCACGAGCACCGGCGTGAACTGCCGGCGGGCGATGCGCCAACCTTCGGGGGTGCGGACGATCTCATCGTCGTAGAACCCGTTCGCGTTCACCCCGGTTTGGTTGTCGGCGGCCATGATCAGCCCGTTGACATAGCAGCGGGCCTGTGCCCGGTCGCCGTCGAGTTCGATCACCCGGTTGGTGATGCGGTGCATCGTGTGCCCGGCGGCCGCGTGCGCCTGCTGCATGAACTCGGTGACGGCGTCCATACCCCGCCACCGGCCGATCTCGCCGTAGTCGAGTTCGCAGTCGGTGGTGAACACGGTGCGGAACAATGGCCAGTCGCGCCGGTCGATACCGGTGGCGTAGCGCACCAGCAGTTCGGCGATGTCCTGGCGGTCCGCTCGGCTGTCAGTCACGCGATGTCTCCGTTCGGGTGGACGATGATCCGCGTCCCGTCGACGCCGCCACACGCACGAGGCTCGAACCTCCCAGACTATTCTGCTCTCGATTATTCGAGATAGACTCTCGGATACTTTGTGAACTGTAGGAGCGCAGCCGGACAGGAGTCAAGCAATAGCCGCATCGAACTCACCCCCGACGACGCGCGCGCTCGACGTGATCGAGCTGCTGTCCCACTCCACGGACGGCGGAGTACGGTTCTCCGACGTGGTGGCAGAGCTGGGGCTGACCCAGGCGACCGCTCACGCGATCCTCACCACGTTGTGCGACCGGGGGTGGGCCAGCCGCGATCCCATCACCAAGTCGTTCACGCTGGGCCCCGCGTTCACCGCGGTCGCCGCACGTGCCGATGCGGCACGACCGCTGGTCCATGCGGCACGAGAGGCGTCCCGCAACCTGTCACGCGACGTGGGATACCCCGCCTCCGTCGTCGAGCGGGCCGGCGACTCGGTGGTGATCACAGCCTTCGAAACCGTCGACGAGGCGATGCCGTCGGCAACGCCCGGCGAACGGTTGCCCTATGCGCCACCGTTCGGGATCGCCTTCGCCGCCTGGGATTCCGAAGCCGAACAGCGGGTGTGGATGCAGCGCAGCGGGATCATCAACGCCGACCTGACCCGGCGGCTGCGTGACGTCCTGACCCGCACCCGTCGGCGGGGATACGACATCGACTGGACCACACCGGCTTTGGCGCAGGCCATGCAAGCCCTCAGCAAGCTGCACACCGACGAACTCCCCGGCCAGATCCGCACGATCATGGACCAGCTGTTGGTCGAATGCGCCACCGTCGGGTTGATATCCGACGATCAGGGCTCCCACCGGGGCCAGCCGATCGCGACCATATCCGCACCGGTCTTCGATGATCGGTCCCGGGTCGCACTGATCGTGGGCGTCCATCCGCTGCGCATCCTCACGGAGCGCCAAATCGCCTCCATCGGGCGGCGTTTGACCAGCGTCACCACGGCGCTCAGCGTCGCCCGCCGGTCATGAGTAGTCGCGACACCGCTGTGCAGGGCGGCATTGACTGCCGGCCGGGTGGGTCAGGCCTCCGCGACCTCGGACCCCCCGTTGCGGTGGCGCGTCGCGCCCCACAACCCGACGCCGATGCCCACCAGCGCGCCGCCGAGGCCGATGATCTGCTGGCCACGCGTGAGATCGCGATGGACGCTCAGGCCGCCCAACAGATCGGCCCCGTCTGCCCCCGCGGATGCCAGGAACCAGCCGCGGGTGCCCTTACCGCGCAGCCCGGCCGAGAACAGTAGGCCGCCGATCAGAGCATCGCGGTAGCCCATCGAACGCAGGAGCAACTGCGCCGAGGGGCCCGGCTCGTCGGACCCACCCCAGAGCCGGTTCGCACGCAGGGGGTCGACGAGGAACGAGATTCCGGAGGCCAGGCGAATACTTCCCGCGGCGAGCGCGGCACCGTCGATCGTCATGGTTGGCAGCCTAGGGAACTTCTCGAATCGGCGGGTGCAGTTGGCCAGCTCCCCACCGCGGACCCGGCCGTGCCCCACTCGGCTCTGATCTGCGGCTGTGCGCAGCGACGTCGACACCGTCGGAGCACACCGAGTCGGTGAATCCCACCACCGACCCCGGTGCGGCGGTGCGGGAAAGATCGCTATTCCTGCGAAGAATCGTCGTCGGCGAAGGCATCCACTGCGGCGGCGATGCGATCACAGGCGTCGACACACACGGCTTCGCCATGCCCGAAGCCGGCGATCTGCGCGCCCACGGCGGCGAGGCCGGCCAACGATCGGCTCGCGCTCTGCCGATCGACGTTGAACACACCGAGGATCACCTGGCCGTTGAACTCGGCCACCGCGTCACCGGTCAACACCGTGTCGGCAGCAGGCAGATACACGGCGATGCTGCCCGGAGTGTGCCCCGGCACCTCCACAACACGCGCTCCGCCGGCAAAATCCACGATGTCCCCGTCGTGAACCACACGGTCGACACGGCACGGCGGCGCGTGCGGCGGCTCTCCGGTCGCTGCGTGGATCGCTCCCTCCCTCTTGGTCAATCGTGGAAGGGGGCCCGCCGCGACACCACGCACGTACGCTGCGTCGGCGGCACCGGCCACGACTTCGATCGACGACCAGCCGGCGATTTCTGCGGCCGCGCCAGCGTGGTCCTCGTGAAAATGCGTCAGGACAACGCGGTCGACGTCGGTGCGTCGCCTACCCAATACGGCCAACGCCTCCGCGATCAACCCGGCACTGTCCGGCCAGCCGGTATCGACCAGCGTCACACCACGGTCGTCAACCCACAGATAGCAGTTCAACAGGTGCGCCCGCCCGCCGGGGATCCGCAGCCGATACAGCGATGGGGCCAACTGCAGGAGATCGGGAGAGGCCATGCGTTGGACCATAATTGGTTCACTGCGATCATCCGGACCCAGCATCACCGTAGCGTTCGATGCGTTGCTCGATGGCCTGCGCAGTGGCGCGCACCCGCCGGCCCAGCGCGCGAATGGCCGGACCGGTCAGGGTGGTGAAGGCCGCGGCCATCACGACCAGCACCACCGACCCGTCGGCGTCGCGTACCGGCGCAGACACCGTGGCAACACTGTGCGTCGTGCCGCCGGCGAGCTCCTCGTCGAGGATGTCGATGGCCGCGAGATTGGCATAGGCGCCGGCAAGTTGCGTGGTGATCTCGTCGACCTCACCCTCGGCGCTCAGTGCCCGCAGCGCGGAATAGACCCGCACGTACTCGCGGGTGAGCCGTTCGACCACGAAGCCGCGCTGCCGGATCTCGGCGAGCACGGCGCTCATTCGATCCCGGAAATCGCGACTCGGCGTTCCGATTGCCTGCAACCACCGCTCCTGGACCTCGGCGCTCGCCCAGGCCACGTAGTCGCGGCCGATCGGTGCGACGAACGGGATTCGCATTCCGGTTGAGATCCGCGGCCCCCGAAGGTGCTCGCCGACGGTGTCGATGACCACGATCGTCGAGCCCTCACGACGGGCCAGCGACACCTGCATGCCGGTCGCATGAGCCAGCTGGTGCAGATCCACCCGGTGCAGCTGCCCAGCGGTCGGCCTGGCCAGCGCGGCGATCGCGGGTCCCCACGAGTAGCGGCCGGTCGCCGGATCCCTGATCGCCCACTCGCGTGCCGCCAGCGTCGTCAAGATCACATGCGCCGTGGCCCGGCTGATACCAAGCCGGCGACAGATCTCGGCCAGCGAGAACTGCGTGGCCGGTTCGCGGCCGAGCAGCTCCAGTACGGCGATCACCCGCTCGGTCGGCGGCGACAGCCCTTGACGTGGGGCAGGGGGTGGGTCTACTTTTTCCGCCACAATATCGAACGATATGTCGATATTTCGACATCAGCAAGTCTCGTGGAGGCGCGATGACAGCACTGACGAGCTTCGACGTCGACAAGACTTCGTGGCACGCGGGCGAGGAGCGCCACGTCATGCCGTCGACATGGCGGGCCTTCGCGATCTGGACGGCGGTGTTCTGGGGCGCGACCGGCGTCTTCGCGGCGCTGTTCTATGTGGGCGTGCTCGACTTCCCGACCAGCGCCAAAGCGTCCCTGTACGGGATCAGCATCTGGCTGAACGGATGGATCATTCCGCTACTGCTCCCCGGGGCACGCATGCGACCACGGTTGCAGGTCTTTCACGAGTGCCTCGTGCTGTGGGTGGTGTCCTACGTGATGACGAATCTGCTCTGGGAGATCCCATGGGTGATTTTCTCGCCGTTCGTCTTCCATGACCTGCACACGCTGAACGACATCGCCGCCTACACGCCGTGGATGCGCGAGAACGTCCTGCATATGTACTGGTGGGACCTCGCCTCGTTCGGCTCGGTCGATCTGCGCGCCGTCAACCACAACTCGACGTTCTTCACCCTCGAGATGTACGCCCTCGTCAACCTCGCCGGGTCGGTCGCATTCTGGCGGCTGAACAAGAAGCGTTCCAGGTTGCGCTATCTGATCCCGGTGCTGGGCGCCGGCGAACCGGTTGTGGCGACCTTCATCTTCTCGTTCAGTGAGGTCTTCGCGGGCTTCCCGAACATGGCCGGCGGTGTCGCCGATACCTTGCTGGCGCTGCTGTGGACGCAGTACCAGTACTTCGTGTTCCCGCTGATCTTCGGGTACCTGGGCTGCAAGCTGTTGTACGAGGACTGGCGCCACGGGGGCTTCGGCTGAGCGGCGAAATGCCGGCCGCCGGCTGGATCGCGGCCTGGTCACCGCATCGGCGCAGATTCGAATGCTTTTGTACCGGTTTGGCTTTCGGTTCGCCCGCGCACCGCCGAGTTACCGGTTGACGCACAAGATCACACCGAGAGACGCACAACGACCGGCCACTCGCGCGACCTGGCCGGTCCGCGCCGGCCGGGCCAAAGCTAACGGCGCTCTGGCAGATATTCTTAGTGACGTATTACCGCTATGGGCTTGCCGTCTTAATCTTGGGCCCTACCTTGAAGCTCATGTTGCTCGACGTTCGATGGCTTCGGTTCCTGCTGAAGCGGCCCGCGCACAAGTAGGCCGCCGGCGCGAGCCGTCGTGGCCGCATTCACCGACAATGTCGGTCGGCCTGTCTCGAACGTCTCCGGGCCCGACGTGTTCCCCGCAAGGACGTTGTCGAGGGTTCGCAAGGGGTGCCCGGCCGGCAGCGGCTCGGTATCGAAGACGTCGAGGGCCGCTGCGCCGATGGTCCGCGACCTCAGCGCCCCGACCAACGCCGCCTCGTCGACGATCGGTCCTCCAGAAGTGTTGACCAGCAGCGTCGTTGGTTTCATCGTCGCGAGCTCGCCCGGACCCACCAGGCCGGCGGAGCGCTCACTGAGTTTCATGTGGATGCCGCGCTCCTCGGCAGCGGCCATATCGATGGATGCGTTGAACGGGCCGGTCGAAGCGATCATCTTCAGCCGCGGGAGACGTTCGATGATGTCGCGCAGCAACGGTGTTCGTTCTCGCATCACGAAGATCACGTCGAAGGGGGCCAGGCGAGTGACGACCTCGTCGGGATCGGACACGTGATCGTTGAACACCGTGATGTCGGCGCGGTGGGCCACGGCGGACCAGTCCGCCATCTCCATGGCGACGCTCTGGTAGTCATCGAGAATCGCCACCTGCGCCCGTGTCATCGCCATGACGTGAGCTGCTCGATGAACTCATCCGCCTCGTGCAGGACTCCCCCGCAGGTGGCGAGGCCGTTCCGGTACTCGATCAACACGACGGCGGTGGTCTTCGGGTCAATGCTCACGACCGCAGGCTAGCTCCTGATGTTGACCTCCGGCAGGCGGAAGGCCTGCTTGCAGAGGCTGCTGCGGCGCTCGGGCCGCCGCTACGTGTGGTGATGCATGCCACGGAATTCGGAATCGGCCCCAGGGACAGGGTAGGTTCTTGCGCGGCAGCATGTGCTACCCGCTTTCGCAGACGCTCTGTTTGTCGGGTTTTCCGCATGAATGTGCGCCGCCGCATCTGCCGTCCGACACCGCCGCACCATCGTAGGTATGCGTGCGGACACCGTTGTGCCGCAATGTGAATGGAGTGTTTTGACTACGAGTCGCGAGGTTCCGATGCCCTCCGGGGTCCGGCAGGCCGGCGATCCCAGCACCTCGGTTCTGGCCGCGTTGCGCTCCCCGCGCCGGCTCAGAACCGAAGTCCTGGCGGGCCTCGTGGTGGCGCTGGCCCTCATTCCAGAGGCGATCTCCTTCTCGATCATCGCCGGCGTGGACCCGCGGGTGGGGCTTTTCGCCTCGTTCACGATGGCGGTCACCATTGCCTTCGCGGGTGGACGCCCGGCCATGATCTCGGCCGCGACGGGATCGGTCGCTCTGGTCATCGCGCCGTTGGCCCGCCAGTACGGTATGGACTACTTCGTCGCCGCGGTGCTGTTGGCGGGTGCGCTGCAGATCCTGCTCAGCATCGTCGGGGTGGCGCGGTTGATGCGCTTCGTCCCGCGAAGCGTCATGGTCGGCTTCGTCAACGCGCTGGCGATCCTGATCTTCACCTCCCAGCTGCCCCACCTGCTCGGAGTGCCGGTGCTGGTGTATCCGTGTGTGGCGGTCGGTTTGCTGATGATGGTCTTCCTGCCGAAGATCACCACTGCCGTTCCAGCACCGCTGGTGGCCATCGTGGTGCTCACCGTGGTGGTGGTCGCCTTCAACATCGACATCCCCGATGTCGGCGACGAGGGCGAACTCCCGTCGAGCCTGCCCTCCCTGTTCGTGCCGCACGTGCCGCTGACATTGGAGACGCTGCGGATCGTGGGGCCCTATGCGCTGGCGATGGCGCTGGTGGGGCTACTGGAATCGCTGATGACCGCCAAGCTGGTGGACGACATCACCGACACCCATTCCGACAAGACCCGCGAGGGCTGGGGGCAGGGCCTGGCCAATCTGGTCAGCGGTTTCTTCGGCGGGATGGGCGGCTGCGCCATGATCGGCCAGACCATGATTAACGTCAAAGTGTCGGGAGCGCGGACGCGCATTTCGACGTTCCTGGCCGGCACATTTCTGCTCGCCCTGATCGTCGGACTGGGCGATATCGTCGGGTTGATCCCGATGGCGGCGCTGGTGGCCGTGATGATCATGGTGTCGGTCAGCACGATGGACTGGCACAGCATCAGCCCGGCCACGCTACGGCGGATGCCGCGCAGCGAGACGCTGGTCATGCTCGCGACCGTCGCGGTCACCGTGATCAGCCACAACCTGGCCTATGGGGTGATCGTCGGCTCGTTGGCGGCCATGGTGCTCTTCGCCCGGCGGGTGGCCCACTTCATGACGGTGCAGAAGGTCGTCGACCCCGGTGCCGATGGGGCGCAGCGGGTCGTCTACCGCGTCTCCGGTGAGCTGTTCTTCGCCTCCAGCAATGACCTGGTGTACCAGTTCGACTACACCGGCGACCCCCGCGAGGTGGTGATCGATGTGACCGACTCGCACATCTGGGATGCCTCGACCGTCGCCGCGCTGGACGCGATCACCACCAAGTACCGCGCCAAGGGAAAGCACGTCGACATCGTGGGATTGAACCAGGATTCGGCCGAACGCCACGACCGGCTCTCGGGCCGGCTCGGCGCCGCCCACTAGCGGCCACTAGCGATCGGAGCAAGAGCCGACCAGACCACAGCGTCGCCGCAGGGGCACTGGCGCCCGACAGGCGTTTGCTGGTATCCATAGAACGGCAGGTCTGAAGGGGGTTGCTTTGTCGCTTCACGTCAATATCGAGGACCTGGTCGCCGCCGGCGTCGCGGTCACCGGCCACGGCGAGGACGTGGCGACCAGGCACGCGTCGGCCGACAGCCGGATCGACGGCGCCCAGGCCGGATGGCAGGGGCTGTCCGCGGCGGCGATGACCGCTCGATCGCAGGGGTGGCTGGCCACCACCGCTGCGCTGCTTTCCCGGCTGAGCGATCATGCCCAGGGGTTACACACCAGCGCTGAGGGGTTCGCCGAGATGGAGCAGCACAGCAGCCAGGCGTTGGCGGCCCCGGCGCAGGCCGCCGACGCGATCGCCGGTGAGACGGCCCGTTGAGTCGCCGTGGCCCTGACGGTCGCCGACATCGAGCGCTGGAACGCCGGTGACGTGCGCGAGGTGTTCCACGCCGCCACCGGCCGCGCCCAGGCCGCCTTCGATGCCGCCGACGGTCTGGCCAGTCTGCCGGCCTTCGCCAGTTGGGGTGGCGAAGCTGCCGAGGCAGCCAAAGAGGCGATCGGCCAAACCCGCCGGGACCTCGACGCACACGGCAACGAGGCGCTCGTCGTGGCCAACGCGGCGCGCAGTGCCGCAGACAACATCGAGCGCATCAAGTCAGAACTGGCGACGCTGAAGGCCGACGCCGAAGCGCTGGACATGGAGATCGACCCCGTCTCGAACACTGTTGTGGCGGGGCCGAGGTTCCGCGGAAACGCCATGGCGCTGCTGCTCAAGCAGGAGCAGCTGCAGGCCAGGTTGGACACGATTGTCGCCGAGGCCAACCTGGTCGATGCGGCGCTGGCCAACGCCATCAACATGGCCGACGGCACGACACCGATTCCGCCGTCACTGCACGCCAACGATCCCGAGGTTCAGCAGGCACTCAGCAAGCCACTGCCCGAGGACCCCAAGGAATTCGCCGACCTGTGGGACACGCTGTCCAAAGCGGACAAAGACCTGCTCTACAGCCGCGACCACAACATCGGCAACCATCCGGGAACGCCGGCCGGCGATGCCGAGCATCCCGGGAGCGACTACTACAACCAGCTCCATCTGCCCGGCCTGCTGGCCGAAGCCCGAGCAGCCCAGACCCAAGCCGAGGCGCTGAGGGCACAGCACCCGGATTGGGCTGGCGGGCAGCATCTGCCCAACCCCCGAGACGCCCGCGCCCGCAACACCTACCGGGCCTGGAAGGCGAGATACGACGAAGCGCTCACCGCGGCGAAATACCTGCCCGACCTTGAGAAAGTCGACGAGGCTGTGACCGGGCATCCCGATCGCACGCTGATGCTGCTCGACACCGAGAGCGGCCGCCAGGCCAGAGCCGCCATCGCCGTCGGCGACCCGGATACCGCCACGCACGTCGCGGTCACCACACCCGGTCTCAACACCACCGTCCGCGAGGCGATCGGCGGGATGGCCGACGAGGCGACAAACGTCCAGCAGGAGGCGGTCCACCAGCTTGACCTGGCCGGGCGCGGCAACGAGCCGGTGGCTGCGATCGCCTGGATCGGCTACGACCCGCCGCAGGTCGCCGGAACCCACGAGCTCGGTGCGGCGCTCTCGGGTGGCTACGAGGTGAGTCACGACGATGTCGCCCAAGCCGGTGCCCACGATCTGGCCCGGTTCTACGACGGCATCACCGCCGCCCACCACGGCCCGTTGGACCTCACCGCGATCGGGCACTCCTACGGGTCACTGACCACCGGACTCGCCCTGCAGGAACCCGGAGATCACGGTGTCGACAACGCCCTGTTCTACGGTTCGCCCGGCATCGAGGCCACCACCCCGCAGCAGCTGGGACTGCAGCCCGGCCGCGTCTTCACCATGGAAACCCCCGACGACCCGATCCAGTGGGTCTACGACGGGCCGCCGATCGCGCATGCGGCGGCGCCCTTGCTGCCGCCCCCGCTCAACAATCTCGCAGAATCCGCCCTGCAAACCGCGGATCTGACCGGCGCAGGCCACTTCGGGCCCAATCCCGCGGCCAATCCGAACTTCACCCACCTGGAAACCGGGACGGTCACCCTCCCCGATGGGCACACCCTGCAGGGCGCCAGCGGCCACAGCCAATACCCACGATGGGACACCGCCAACAATCAGCTCTACACCACCGGATACAACATCGCCGCCGTCATCGCCGGCACGACACCGATTCCACAGAAGTGAGCACAACGCCTATGCCACTGCAACGAACCGCCCTACCACCGCGAATCAGCGCGGCCGCGTGCGCGGCGGCGATCACGCTGGGAGCCACAGGATGTCACATGAATAGCCCCTATCGACCCACCGATCCAAGCCACGCCAGCCAGGCCGCGACAGCCCTGCACTCCCTGCCGGCACTGGAAGATACTCAGGCCCAACTGACCTCGACGATCGAACACGTCGGACAACAGATATCGGCCATCGCACCGAACGTGCGCTTCGCCTGGCGCCGCGAGTCCCACAGCGTCGGCTGCAACCCGCCCTACGAACAATCGGAGGGCCGGGCGATCCTGATGCCCAGCTATGTCTCCGATGTCCCTATTCCGGAACAGAATTGGCAACAGGCATACGACATCGCCGCGCAAGCCGCCGGCACACTGGACGCCACGGCCGTCACCGTATTTCAGGACGAACCCGACTTCCACGATGTCCAGTTCTCCAGCAGCACCGGCACCACACTGCGCCTGGGATCGCAAAAGGCCGCTCTCATCACGGGCAGCACCGGATGTCGGCTACCCGCCAACAAGCACTGAGGCCGTACAGCGGCGCGACCGAAGATTGGGGGCTCAATCCGCAACAGGCGGTATCGACGGTGGACTTCGGCGCCGCCAATTCGCCGGAGACCAGGGTCGGGGGCGAGCACCCGAACATCGACACCTCCGACAACGGCGACCACGACCCCGTGGTACTGGGGCTACGCGCACTGGGCCACCAGGTCGACCTGGCCCCGCAAGTCAGTGGGCTGTCGGCGATCCTGCGGGGCCCCTCGGGCTGGGTCGGGGGAGCCGATCCGCGGCGGGAGGGTCTGGTCATGGGTCAGCAGTTGCCCGCTGAGGAGGCCGTGCTGGACCACCTCGCCGAGCGGTGACCGTGTGCACGGCGAGCACCGGATGGCCCGAGAACTCCGTGCTCGGCGCCCGACGTTGGTATCGTGTTTGCTGCGCCTGGCGCGCGGTACGGACTTCGCTACGAGATCCATGCGGAGTACGCAGTGGGAGGGTATGGGGACACGGTGGATAGGCGCCGACAACCGCCGCGTGTGATGCCATGGATTGCGGCACCGGCCGCCTTGGGCATCGCCTTGACATTGCTGCTGGTCTTCAAATGGGGCGGCGAGGGCACCGTCCGCGTCATCGACAACCTGACCTTGCTGATCTTGTCGGTATACGCGACAGGCTGTGCGGCATCGGCCGCCCGATCCGCTCATGGCCGCAGCCGCAGAGCATGGATGACCATGGTGGTGGCACTGGGAGCCTGGGCCACCGGGAATGTGGTCTGGACGTATAACGTGCTCGCCCTGCAGCGCGCCCCGTTCCCGTCCCCGGCCAACTTCTGCTATCTGGCGTTCCCTTTGCTGGCTGCCCTGGCGATGGTTCAGTTGCGGACCGGACCGACGCGGCGGTCTCGGCTGCGCCTCGTGCTCGACGGTGTGACGGTCGCGCTGTGCTTGTCCCTGCTGACGTGGGTGCTGGCCTTACACGAGGTGTACAACAGTTATCGCGAGGGCCAGATCGCGCTCGGTTTTGCGGTGCTCTACCCGGTGGTTGGCGTGCTGGTCTTGACCGTCGCCGTGGGGGTGTTGGTCCGCGCCGAGGCACGTCAGCGCGCCGTCTTATGGTTACTCACCGCGGCCATCGGCGTGATGGTGGTTGCTCAGAATGCGTTCGCCTATCTCGTCGCCGGCGGTCGCTACGACACCGGCGATCTCATCGACATCGGTTGGGCGGTGTCGCTGATCCTCTTCGCCGCCGCCGCCCTGCTCAGCCGCCAGACCCCCGCGCTGCCCCGACCGGCCGGGTCGGTACCGTCGAACTCGTCCCTGTGGCTCCCCTACGTGCCGCTGTTGCTGGCCGGCACCGTGGGACCGGCAATCGTCATGTCGGGGCTGGAGAGCATCCTGGTGCCACTCATCGTGGTGACCGTCGTCCTGCGGCAGTCGGTCGCGGCGTGGGAGAACCGCCGACTGCTGTCCGCGGCGGCCGATCAGGCGTTGCGGGATCCGTTGACGGGTCTGGGCAACCGGACGCTGTTTCACGATCGGCTGGACCACGCGATGATGCTGCGCCAGCGCGAAGATCGTGGGGCGACGGTGGTGTCGCTGGATCTCGACGACTTCAAACTGGTCAACGACAGCCTGGGCCATCCGACTGCCGACGCTCTGCTGGTCTGCGTCGGTCAACGCATCGCCGACTGCGTGCGACCAGGCGACACCGTTGCGCGTCTCGGTGGTGACGAATTCGCCTTACTGCTCGAAGGCCCGGCGGACGATTCGCACCTGGTCGCCGAAACCGTCGTCGATGCCTTCAACGAGCCATTCGTCCTCGACGGCCAGGAGATACTGGTGCGTCCCAGCCTCGGTATGGCCGTGGCCTCCTCCACGGAACCGGAGCTGACATCCGGTGCGCTGCTGAAGCGGGCCGACATCGCGATGTATGCCGCGAAGCGCTCACGCACGTCGGGGGTGCACACGTACAGCCCGGATATGACGTTGGTCGATCCCGACGTGGTGGAGTTCGAAGGCTCGATCGCCGATCGGCCGGCCGGCGATGGAGCCTCGCAGGTTCGCCTGTTCGGCGAGCTGCGCCACGCCATCGACCATGGCGCCCTCGATGTGGTGTATCAGCCCAAACAGGACCTGCGCACCAAGCGGATCGTAGGGGTGGAGGCGCTGCTGCGCTGGCCACATCCCCACCTGGGTGTGTTGCGCCCGGATGCGTTCATGTCGTTGGTGCGCCAGCACGGGCTGATGCGGCCGGTGACCAATCTGGTGCTCCACAAGGCACTCGATGACGCCGCGCGGTGGGCGTCACTGGGAGTGCCAACCCCGGTGGCGGTGAATCTGTTCGCGCCATTTCTGCGCGATACGGCACTGCCCGACACGCTGTCCCATGCCCTCGCCGAACGCGATCTTGCCGCCGATGTGCTGACGGTGGAAATCACCGAGGACATGGTTCTCAGCGATGTCGGCTTGGTGGTGGCGGTGCTACGACGGCTGCGCGGGCACGGGATACGGGTGGCGATCGACGATTTCGGCAGCGGCTATTCGGCTTTGTCCTACCTTCGCGACCTGCCGATGGACGAGGTGAAGCTCGACAGCCACTTCATCGCGTCGGTGACCAGGGACGTGCGGGCGGCGGCGGTGGTGCGGGCGGTCATCGATCTCACCCACAATCTGGGGATCACGGTGGTCGCCGAGGGCGTCGAGGACGCCGACACCGCCGGTTGGCTGCGTGAGCACGGCTGCGATATCGGCCAGGGCTACTTGTTCGGCAGGCCCGTGCCCGCTGCGGCGATCACACAGCTGATCACCGCCGGCGCTGCTCACGCGAGGCCATCGAAACCCGCGCCGGTCATCGAAGACCCGGCACCCGGTGAGCGCACGACATCGCCTTTCGCGCCGCAATAGGCTGAACCGATCGCAGTCAAGCGATGTAGTCGCAAGCAGGGATGCGGTCACCCGCAGCAGCTTTCGCGCCACGTCGCGCGGTAGGCCGGCGAGCTTGTCGTCGACCGTCTCCCGCGGCCCTTGGCCGAGCTGTTGGGCGTGGGATACAAAACATGAGATTGTCGCGGTAGAGCTCTCGGGCGAGACCGACGTGCGGATCGAACCAGGACGTGGCATAGATCTGGCGCTTGCCCCGAGGAAAGTGGCCGGTCGGGAGTTGTTCGTTCTTACCCTTTCTGACCGGCGACCTCGAACACTCTGGAGCCATTCCCCTCGTGCGGGATACTCGACCATCAGGCCGGGGCGAATCCCCGACTGCCCGCTCCGCAGCTTCAGCTCAGAGTACGATCGCGCCTTTCCGGAGGTAGACATGGACGAGCTGGCAAGACTCGACGCCGTCGGCCAGGCCGAGCTGGTGCGCAAGGGGACGATCACGGCCGAGGAGCTCGTCGAGGCGGCGATCACACGGGTGCAGCGCATCGATCCGCAGCTCAACGCGGTCATCCACCACAACTTCGAGCGCGCGCGCCAGGAGTCCCGGTCCCTGCGATCGGAAGCGCCGTTTTGCGGCGTGCCCATTCTCTTCAAAGACCTCGGCGCCGGGAATCGCGCCGGCGATCCGCATCACTGGGGCACCCGTTTCCTGCGCGATGCCGACTACCGCGCTCCCGGAACCTCCTATCTCGTCCAGAAGCTCCTCGACGGGGGATTCGTTGACATCGGCCGCACGAACGTTCCCGAGCTCGGCGCCTGGGCGACGACCGAGCCCGACGCCTACGGACCGACGCGCAACCCCTGGAACACCGAGTACGCGAACGGCGGCTCGAGCGGCGGCGCCGCGGCTGCCGTCGCCTCGGGCATGGTGCCCCTGGCCCACGCCAGCGACGGCGGTGGCTCCATCCGAAACCCGGCAAGCCAGAGCGGCATCATCGGTCTCAAGCCGTCCCGCGGCCGAGTCTCTCTCGGTCCCGAGATCACAGAGATGTGGGCCGGCCTGGCGATGGAGCTGGCGGTGACCCGCACCGTGCGCGACACGGCTGCCGTGCTCGATCTCGTCTCCGGTCCCATGCCTGGCGACAACGTGGTCGCCCCCGCACCCGCACGCCCGTATCGCGAGGAGATCGGGGCCGATCCCGGAAGGCTCCGCATCGGCTTCGTCGCCGAGAGGCCTGCGAGCGCAGGAGGGGCAGCCCCACCGCCAGAGGCGCTTCCCATGCTCGGCCGTCTCATCGAGTCTCTGGGCTTCGCACCCGAATCACCCACCGCCTCCGTCCATCCCGAGTGCCGCGCCGCAGTCACGAGCACCGCCGAGCTGCTCGAGCGGCTCGGCCACGACGTAGAGGCCTCGTTCCCGGCGCAGGTCGTGGAAGGGCCCGGAGTCTTCGTGGTTCCCATCGTTGCTTGCAGCCAAGCGAACTTCGTCGAGCAGATGAGCGTCGCTCTGGGACGCCAGATCGCAGAGGCCGACATGGACACCGACAACTGGCTCATCACCCACTTGGGGCAGCGCACCGCGGCGAGCGACTACCTCACTGCCCTCACTGGTCTGAACGCCTTCACCCGAAGCATGGCAGCTTGGTGGGAAGGCGGGTTCGACCTTCTCCTCACCCCCACCCTCCCCGACTTGCCGCCCCGGCTCGGTACGCTCCGCCCCGATCCCGCCAAGCCCCTCGACGCGTGGATGCGCACCGCCTCCCTCCTCGCCTTCACGATGCCGTTCAACGTCACCGGCCAGCCGGCCATCTCCCTGCCCGTTGGCCTGAGCGAGAGCGGCCTACCAATCGGCGTGCAACTCGTCGCCGCCTACGGGCGGGAGGATCTCCTCATCCGCGTCGCCTCTCAGCTCGAGGAGGCCGGGGCCTTCATCGACCGACCGCCGATCCATGCCTAGCAGGCTCGCGGACGGGGCCGGGTAGGTGGCAAAGGCACTCACGTCCGGAATCGAAACCACCTGCCTTTCGACGGATGCGGCGGCAGGTCGAGGAGTTGTCGGCGGCCTGGCCGCCTGAGACGCCGTTGCACGGCTCGCGGAACCGCCACGACTGGCGCATCATCGCGCTATGAGGCGAGAGGTGGGTGCAGAACTTGAAGTCGGGATCATCGCGCCGACGACGTTGGAGTTCCAGATCGCTGTCGCGCCGCATCCACACACCGAAGTGTCCGAGTCGTTGTCGTTCGTCCTGGACGGATGCCCCCTCCTGCCCTTGGAGATCAGCGGTGTGCACGGGAACCGCATCCATAAGCTCGACGCCGCGGTGGGCACCCTGAAGGTGGACTACGCGGCGACGATCGTGGGTCAGACCGACCCGGCGCCGGTGACCGAATACGACCTATCCATGTATCTGCGCCCCAGTCGCTACGCCGAAGCCGACAAGTTCTACGGCTTCGCCGCCACCGAGTTCGGCAGCTACATCGATTCGACGACGCTGTTGGCCAAGGTGTCCTCGTGGGTCGGCAGCCGGCTGAACTACGTTCCGGGTTCCAGCGACCCGATCGATGGAGCTGTGGACACGTTGCTGGCCGGTGCCGGTGTGTGCCGCGACTTCACGCACCTGGTAGTAGCGCTGCTGCGCGCAGTCAACGTTCCGGCCCGGGTTGTCTCGGTGTACGCGCCAGGCCTGTACCCGATGGATTTCCATGCGGTCGCCGAGGCGTTCGTCGACGGGCAGTGGCGAGTGGTCGACGGAACCCTCATGGCGCCGCGGCAGACCCTGGTGCGCATCGCCACCGGACGTGATGCGGCTGACATCGCTTTCCTGGACAACCACAAGGGTGCGATCACGTTGAACAGGTTGGACGTGATGGCGGTCGCAGCCGGCGAGCTTCCTGTGGACTCGATCGACCAGTTGGTGTCGATCCGCTGAGCCTCGGCCGGAACTCGGCCTCACCGAAACCGTCGGTTCCGCCGCGCGCGGCGATGCGGGCGTTGTCTCACGCCGCCTGCGCTGATGTGACATGCTTCACAGTGCGTGGATGCGCTCGGGTCGATGATCGAGGGGTGCCGAGGGCGACGCGGTGAGAGCACCGGGACCCGGCGGCGGCGAGCAATCCCGCTCATGCGCGGGCCGGAACGGCGGCCTAGCCGTGGCACTGGGGATCGGCGGCGCCGTCGCGATGGGACTGGGGTGCGCCACCGCCACGGCGGGCCCGTCGGGCTCGACGTCGAACTCGGGCGGCGCAGTGCATTCGCACTGCTCCAAAACCGGCGAAGCAATCCGGCGCCGGGCGGTCGCAGACGGCCAGCCACGCCGAGCGCAGCAGCAAACCGAACACCGGCACTTGCGTCAACGGTCGGCGCCCAAGACCCACCTCGCGGTAGGCGCGGCGACAAGGGCAATTCCTCGACGTCGTCGAAGCCCCACCCGCCCAAGGCATCCGACGAGTCGCGCAATCCCGAGGGCCCCACCGCTGCCACCCTGCGGCGCCAACCAGGCAACGACGGCCGCTCGTCGGACCGCCGAACCGCCCGGGCGTCCACCGGCTGCATCGGCGCCGGCCGCCGCCGCGCGCCGAGAGCTCGACACGACCACTACGACGCAGCCAGGACTCGGTATCAGTCAGAGGACTGCCCGGCAGCTCGCCCAACCGGTCGCCATTGCACCGGGCGTCGTGGCCCCCGCGTCGCTGGACGGGCACTACGCCCTGACCGACGCTCCGTCGGTGTTCGACCAGCTGACCATCTTTTCGTTGAGCATCCTTCACCAGATCTCGAACATCATCGGGGTCAACCTCGCCTACAAGTTGAGCGAGGCCATGTCGAGCGAAGACCCACCGTTCTTCACCACCCTGGGGCTTCATGCCACCAAAACCTCATACGACTTTGCCGACACCGGTGGTGGCGCCCAATCGTGGAGAATCTGGCAAGTCGCGCCCACCAACCCGACCGATGACGTCGTCATCGCGGTCCATGGCGGCGCATTCACGTCGCAGCCCAACATGATTCAGTGGCTGGACTACGCACAGACGGCCCGCGACACCGGCCTCGCCGAAACCAGGCCAAACCACATGGTTCTCATCTCACCGGCCCTCAGCGGCAACACACTTTTCACCGACCCCAACGTCGCCCTCATCGACGACCCCGTCAATGGGGTTCCCGATCCCAGCCAGGCGCCCGACTGGCAGGGCGACTTGCCCGACACCGGGCCGGGCGCAAAACTGTGGGATCCTACCCAAGGTTCGGCGGCCGACCTGCCCTCCACCGCGATCTACGTCGGCACCCGCGACATCGTGGCACCCAGCGAAATGACCATTGCCGGTCGGATGGCCGAAGCCGGCTCACCCGTCGACGCGATCGTCGGTGTCGGCCAACTTCACGACTGGGCGCTTGGCGGCATCCCCACCAGTTCACAAGCTCCCCGCTACCGCGGTGACACCTACCTGCAGCTCGGACTGACCGACGACAGCATCGTGTAGTCGCGCTGACCGGGCCGCCGCGTTCTGTGGGCGCTCCGCGTCGGCCGGCGTACTCAGGATTCAACGGGAGCCGATAGCCGAAGGCTGGTGGGGGTTCGCAGGTCGCTGATTCCTCTCCGAGACTGTGCGGGTCCTGTCCGGCAGCCAGTTGCGAGTCGTTCGGGGTGACCGAGTGGCATGCCGCCGTGCGGTCAGCCGCCGGCACCTCCCGCGCCGCCAGCACCGCCGGCTCCCCCTCGTTGTCCTGTCGACGCGTGACCAGCGTGTCCCGGCTTGCCCGCGCCACCGGTCGTGCCTCCACCGCCGGTACCTCCCCCGCCGCCCGCGCCGCCGTGCCCGCCGGCGCCACCCTTTCCGGGGGCGCCAGATGCCCCGTGAGCGCCAGGCCTGCCGAACAGCCCACCGCGACCGCCAGCACCACCCGGACCACCGTCACCACCGTCGCCACCAGCACCACCTGCGCCACCAGCACCACCGGTGCCACCAGCTCCGGGGTCAGTCGCCGGCCCACGGAGGCCAGGGCCACCGGCACCACCGTTACCGCCTGGGCCACCGTTTGCGCCCGCACCGCCATTGCCGCCGTTGCCCCCGGTGCCGCCCTTGCCGCCGTTCCCCCCGAGCAGGCCGCCGCGGCCACCGTTGCCCCCGGCCGCCCCGGCACTGCCGGCGCCGCCGGGAGCGCCATCACCTCCGCTGCCTCCGGTGCCCCCGGTGCCGCCGTTGCCCTGCGCGCCCCACGCCGGCCCACCGTCGCCACCCTGACCGCCCACAGCCCCGGTGCCGCCCGTTCCACCACGGCCGCCGTCGCCGCCTTTCGCAGTCCCGGTTGAGCCGGCGAAAGCCCCACCGCCAGCACCCCCGGCGCCTCCCGTCCCGCCGAAGGCGCCAGAGCCACCGGTCCCGCCGCGACCGCCAACAGTCGTGGCGCCGTTGCCGGACGCGTACGCCGCCCCTCCGGCACCGCCGACTCCGCCATCTGGCACAGGAGATCGGTAGATGCCGCCGGGCTCGCCGTCTCCTCCATCACCGCCGACCAGATCGCCGGAACCGCTGACGCTGGCGCCGATTGTGCCGCTGTGGGCCTGACCGCTGGTGGAGGGCGTCGGGTTGATACCCGCGGCGCCGGGCGCGCCGTTTGCACCGCTTCCACCGTTGCCACCGTTGCCCCATATCAGGCCGCCGCTACCGCCATCGCCGCCGCGTTGCCCGAGCGTGGTTGCGTCGCCACCGTTTCCGCCGTTGCCGAAGAGCCCCGCACGGCCGCCGACGCCTCCGTTCGCGCCGTCTCCGCCGTTACCCCACAACAGCCCGCCGTTGCCGCCGTTGCATGCGCTCCCAACGCAATCGGCGGGAGCGTCGAGGCCATCTCCGAACAATCCCAGAATGGGACCGGTCCGTGCTCGGGCCGCAGCGGCCGCCAGCGCGTCGACAGCCGGCGGTTGGATATCTGTGCCGATCTCACTCGCCGAACGGTGGGTACCGCACTCCGCACCCACCGGGAGCACACATCCGGAAAGAGGCGCGAGTGGCTCCGAGACAGAGGGCGCAGCGGCCGCGGCGGATGCGAGAAGAACGCTTGCGCCGACTGTGGCCGCCCCGGAAAGCCCGATCGCGACGACTAGACGAGCCAGCGGAAACGACTTCCCGGATGACTCCGCGGCGACGGACACGACCGACCCCTTCCCGAAGTACAGGCCCGAAGCTAGGTGCGTTTCCGCTTGATTTGACGACGATCGCGGTAACGTTGCCGACAACCTACCTGATAGTTTTTCAGCAAATCAATCCTCTTTGTGACACGTCGAGCCTCGAGATCGCCCGTGTCGCCGTACTTGGTTTCAGGTCGCGGGTTGGAAGGCGTGATGCAGCAGTAAACTTAATTGATCGAAGTGCCCACTCCGCGGACAGAGCGGCGGCGCCGACAGTTGGTGGAAGCGCTCCAGCTAATCGAAGTTCGTCGTAGCTAATACTGGTACGTTCATCCAACATTTGCGATTGGGCGCTTCGGTTTGCATTCTGCCCCTGATGGCGTCGATCGTCGCCGTTGTAGTAGCGGTCTCCGACCGACCCGGAACCCAACGCGTTGATGCCCGAGTCGACACCGGACATCAGGCTCGTGATCGACAAGGTTGAGCGCTCACGGTCGTTGTTGAAGGAGAAGCGAAATGGCCAAGGCGCTTCCGGGGATGCCGAACACTTCCCGTCAACCGCTCCCATTGGTCTCTGGAAACAGATCAGACCCGATTCGAATATCGGGTCTGATCTGCAATTTACGGAATGGACCCAAGGGGACGACTATCGAACCCTGGCGCCGCCGCCGTCCTACGTCATGCGGCGTTGCTACTGCGGTACGACGATGGTACCGACCGAAGACGGCGCCATCCCTCGTCGGCTACCAATCCCACTGTGCTGGTGATATTTTCAGAGCGCTTCGCCGATATCGGGAAGCAATGATATGCCCTCTGGATGGGGCTCCTCGGGGCGGCGCCGGCGAAAATTTGCGGCCAGTTCGCGGACCCGCCGCTTGGCCCATTCGGGGTTGAAGCGGCCAAGAACCTCGTACTCGTATTGGAACCGCTGTTTGCGATCAGACCACCTTGCTGCGTCATCCACTACCCTGTCTTCGCAATACCAGTACAGAACGTCGTCGAGGCTCCCCGCCTGATCGAATCCGAGCTGGCCGCGCTCGTAGAAGGTGAAGTGATACCACCCATCATCGCCGACGAAGATGTTCAGGCCGTCGTTGGTCAACAAGCCAACGGCCATGGGGCGGACCCCGAGTTGCGCCGCGATCCGATCGATCTCGGTTTGTAGCTCAGCCGACCTGATATGTAGATCGGTTTGTCAAGGGGCAGGGGGAAGCGGACGCCATGACCGTCGTCGTGGCGTCCGCTTCCGTTGACCGAGTCGAACCTTGATAGCGAGCGTGTCGATGTTGTCGACGCGGGTGT
>Ga0210086_1000384_pt1 | contig 26242 bp, 19 predicted proteins | sample China_Galinas_PW_3_FD_184867 | JGI IMG/M metagenome (GOLD analysis project Ga0210086, IMG submission 184867) | Wetland microbial communities from San Francisco Bay, California, USA, that impact long-term carbon sequestration - China_Galinas_PWB_D2... | ecosystem: Environmental > Aquatic > Marine...
GCAGTGAAAGGCCTGGCTGCTCTGCAGGGAATCTCCAAAACCGCAGGACACCCCAGCCTCCACTCGGTTCATCACCGTCGGGTCGAGAACAGGGAGGCTATCGTCGCGCCCCAGGTCTTCGGTCGTGTTCCCAGCTCCAATCATACCGCCACAATACCGCCTCTAGCGACTAAGGTCAAGCTCGTGCTGAAGTCCCGGAGTACCGAGGACCCTGCCGTATGATCCCCCTGCCACCAGCCCGGCGCCGCGTGCACGTTCGTCAGCCAGGAGGACCACCATGCCGAAACCGCCCCCACCCGCCACACCCGTTCTTCCAGATGAGCCCGCCCTCGGCACACATCTCGACCTGGTCTGCTTGCAGTACGCCCGCAAGAACATCCGGGGCCGCATCCCGCCCGACGGACCGACGGTCGTGGTGCGGACCGGTGACCGAAGGGTCCGGCCGGTGCCGGCGGAGATCTTCACCGTCGAGGTCGAGCGCTCCTGGGTCTTCGGCCACACCCGCTACGTCAAGGGCTCCGTCACCGAGAGCCGCCTCGAGGTCCCCCGCCTGGCGCTCCGCCCCCTGGGTCTCCGGGACGATGGGCCGTGGGACCCGGAGGAGGACGCCTGGCTGTTCGAGCTAGAGCCCACCCCGCTCTCCGACGAGATCCGCGCCGCCGGGCCGCGCACCCGCTACGAGATGGAACAGGTCGTCCCGGAGGACGCCGTCCGGCTCGAGTGGGAAGACGACCCGATCCTCGAAGCCGTCGCGCTGGCCGAGGCCGGCGCCGTGGGCGAGGCCGAAGCGGTCCTCTCCGGCCTCCTCACCGCCGACCTCCGCTGCCTCGACGCCCACGCCCACCTCGGCCACCTCGCCTTCCGCAGCAAGCGGGAGCCCCACGCCCGGTGCGCCCGGCGCCACTACCAGGCCGGCGTCGCCATCGGCGAGCTCTCCCTGCCCGCGCCCGTGCTCGACTTCCAGGGCCTCCTCCCCCGAGGCCTGATCGACAACCGCCCCTTCCTCCGCTGCCTCCACGGACTCGGCCTCACTCACTGGCGCGACGGCGACTTCCAGACGGCCGAGCAGATCTTCCGCCGACTCGTCTGGCTCGATCCCCACGACGGCATCGGTGCGCGGATCCTCGTCGAGCAGGTGCGAGCGGGTTTGGCGTGGGAAGAGACCTACGGATAGAGCGGGACGAACCGGTCAGCGGCTGGGCATCAAGCCGCCGCTCATCACGACGGCTTGACCTTCGCCAGCCGCCGGCGCACCTGCTGGAGCGTCGCCACCGTCACGGTCTCGGCCTCGACGGCGCGGAGGAGGAGGGAGAGGGCGGCAAATGCCTCCTGCTTGGCCTCGGCGCGGGTGACGAGGATGGACGCCTCCTCGGCCAATCGCTTGACGGCGCCGGTGTCGCCCTGCTGGAACGCCGTGAGGGCGAGGTCGAGAGTAACGAGGGCGGCATCGTAGTGGAGCTTGTCAGCCGCAAACTCCTCCCGCGTCCGCTCGTAGGTCTGGCGTGCCTCGTCATGGCGGCCCTCGGCACGCAGGAGGTCAGCCTCGATCCACAGACGGCAGATCTGCATCATCCGATCTTGGACAGGCGCCAGACTGTCGAAGAGCTGGCGGGCTCGCTGCGTTTCGCCGGCCTGGACCAGGTAGTACACGGCGTTCTGCTGGGCAAGGATCAGCAAGCTCGCCTCTCGTGCCCCGTTGAGCGCCGCAGCGGCCCGAACGCATTCTTCGGCGGCCTCGGAGGCACGACCCAAGGCGCTCACAACACGGGCGCGCTTCAGGCTGATCCGGCCCACCTCGTGCCGATCCTTGCGCTCCTTCGAGATCTTCTCCACACGATCGAGGAGAGCCAGGGCCTCGTGGTAGCGGTTCTGGTCCATGAGGAGGGAGGCCCTCAGACCTAGCACTCGTGCCTCCTCTCGCCCCGATCCCACGCCCTGCGCCAACCGATCCTCCGCGACCCTGAGCTCTTCCTCTGCGGTACGGAACTGCGCCAGGATGCGGAGCACGTTCGCCAGATAAGCGTGCGCCTTCGCCTGAAGGTCAGCAATCCACTGCGGGTCATAGTCAGCCGGCAACAGCCGCTCTGCCACAGCGACCGCGAGCACTGCCCGATCATGGGCCAGCCGCGGATTGTTGGTCCAGGACCGCTTCGCCTCGAAGAGCAGCCGCTGGCAGAAGCCCCACTGCCGGTAGGGCAGATCCTCGATCACCTTTTCGATCTGTCCCTCGAGCGACAGGTGGCGCACCTCCTCCAGCATCGCCTCGGCCCGCGGTAACTCCAGCGCGACCAACGGGTCGAAATGCTCCAACTCGTCCACCATATGATGCACGACCTCCAGCGAGTCCCGACACTCCGGACAGTCCAGCACCTCATCCGGCACCAGTGTCAGAGCAACCGCCACCTCGCGGCAGCGGGCACATTGCCGTACATGGGCCGCCCAGGCGTGGAGATCCTCGCGCCAGAGCTCCCGGGCACGGGCGCACCAGGCGGCTTCAGGCTCCGGTTGCTCCTCCGACTCGCCCAAGGCCCGAATCCACTGCGGGACGCTCCAGTGTTGATGCATGCTGCCCCTCCTCATATTTGAGAGCACACTGTAGCATTGGCGGACTGAACCTGTCACTCCATCACTGGGAACTGCAACGCTCTGACCATGACCGAATCTCGTCGGGAAACAAGAGGTCAGGGCGTGGGTTTCTCAGACAGACGTCCGGGCTGTCCGGACAGTCCCGGACAGCCCGGCGGAAACCGACTAGACGAGAAACAGCCCCAGCCGGTTCACCGTCCCCCCATCCAACGCAGCACGCGTTCTCAGGGAAGCCACCGGCACCCCGTCCGGGTCCAAGTCAGGCCCGTGTTCCGGCGCGACGACACGCCCGAGCCAATCGCCGTCCGTTGCCCTGGAAGCAGCCGGGAAGACCTGTGGTGAACCGCCTACTACTCCGTTCGGGTCCCCGTCTGGACCACGTTGCGGCGTCGGGCTTCCACTGATCCCGTCACTCTGCGCCCATGCGGCAACAGGCGCCGCAAGCAGCCCAACCATCAACCCGAGCACCATCCATCGAAGAATCCTGAGCATGAAAATCCTCCTCCGGGACCGGGTCATCCCGCCGGCCGCATGCCGGAGGCCGCCCGATCACCCGGGGCTCAGTGTCTCCGATGGACCCGATAGACCACGGCGCCTCAGGCCCCCAACCGCCACATCTTCCGGCTTAGCCTCCCGTGGTTCCGTGCTAGATTAAGACCATTCTGCTCAAGCAGTACGTTCAGCATCCCGAGCCGCCCGCGGACCCGACCGGTGGAGCGCCGCCGGCCCCATCCACCGAGCGGCTCCCCAGCGGACCCCACACTCCGGGAGGCCCTCATGCAGCCCTTCCACCGCCTCGACCGCGCCCTCGAGATCCTCCGCATCCAGGCCGGCCTCAGACAGATCGACATCGCCCGCCGCGCAGAGATCACCGCCGCCATGATCTCCGAGTACGAAGCCGGCAAGAAACGCCCCCACGTCGACACCCTGGAGAAGATCCTCACCGTGCTCGACGCCGACGCCCACGCCCTCGCCAACGCCCTGCGCACCGCCCAGCGCGAAGAGATCGAGCAACCCCTCCCCGAAGACGCCACCTCCGGTGACGAGGCCCGCCGCCGCGCCACGCGGGCCCTCGGAGAGATGACCACCGCCTTCGACACCCTCAGCCGGGCGCTGACCGATCTACTTCTTCCAGCGCCGCCTGCCGGGAGTGATGTCGAGGCCGGCGCCCCGTTGCCACCGAACCAGCCTCGCGCCAGCTCGGCAGATACCAACCGGGCGCCAGCTTCCAGTGCGTGACCAGCTCCGGCCGGTAGCGAGGCGGTCGGCGGAAGTCGCCGGTGTCCGCGGCGGGCCGGCCGGTGACCCTCTGTGCCGGCCCGCCGCGCGACCGGACCCGGTCAGCCGCTCAGCCGGCGCATGATCGCGCGGCCGAGGATGGCGAGGGTCTCGGCGTCGAGGGCCTCCACGAACAGGGCGACGGACGCGGGGTCGGCCGCCAGGCGGCGCACGGTGTGGAAGGCGGCCGGGAAGGCCTCCTCCGGGCGGGTGATGTGGCCCAGGTGCCGGCCCCCGGCATGGATCGGATAGCCGAAGCGGCTCCGGCGGCCACTCCGCTTCTCCGTGTTCAACGTCACGTCGTTCGTGACCGCGAGCGCCGCCAGGGCCGCCGCGGCCAGGAGCGCGTCCTGGCGGTGGACGAAGGCGAGGCGCGCGCCGCCGCCCTCCCGCGCCGGCTCCTCCTTCCGGACCACCACGTACAGCACCCCGTCGCCGGCGGGAACTCGCTCCACCTCCCACGGACCGCGCCAACGGGCCTCCCCGGTGAGGTGCGTGCTCGACAGGCAATCCCCCGGACCGAGATCCGCCTCGGACGCCGCCTGCCGGCGGCGAGCCCGGTCCAGGAAATGGGCGCTGAACGCGCTCTCCTGCGGGGTGAACGGCTTGCGGCGAACGCCGGTCAGCGACGAACGGCCGGTGGACGGGGACGGATGGGTGCTAACCTTCTTCAGGCTCGGCATGGAGTCTAGTCCTCCTTGCTGGGCTAGGCCCGGGTGAGCTGCCACTCGCTCGGGCCGTTTCTCGTTCCGGGGTTGCCAACAGCAGCCCCAGGGCTTCTTACGGCAGACTACCGCCCGAAAAGACAGAAAGCAAGCATGGCGACAACATCCCAAAGATTGAGAGCCGATCTTCTACCGGTTCTGTGTTACCCGCTCGACCAAGGGTGCGCATTCAATCCTCTCCGGCTACGAAGGCGTGGTGATGTGCGACGGCTCCAAGGCCTACTCCCAGACGCCAACTACTCTTGTGCAGCCACAGCCTTCGCCTGGATGTCGGCGAACGTCGTAGTCATCCTCGAGAAAGCGCTCGGCCACGACGACCGCGAACACCGCCCGATCGTGGGCATGCCGGGGGTCGTTCAACTATGCCCGCTTCGCCTCGGTCAGCAGGCGCTGACAGAGCGTCACTGCCGGTAGGGCAGGTCCTCGATCACCCTCTAATTCTAAGCATCGAGCGGAGGGCGGATCATCTCCTCCACCATCGCCTCGGCCTGCGGCAGCTCCAGGGCGACCACCGGATCGAAGTGCTCCAGCTCGTCCACGAACATTGAACGCGGGTGTCTATTCACTCCAGGTAATCACCAGAGGCTCCCTCTCGTGTCTTGTTAGCGACCTCCTTGAACTTGATGAGGATCTCGATCCGCCGATTGATTCTCTTGACGTCGACGTCATCCTGGTCTGCGGTCGGATCGACCGGTTCGTACGAGCTGAGTCCGGCAGCCCAAAACTTTGCGGGGTCCAGTCCGGACCGGTCCTCCGGCGCGAGCCTTTCGACCACGGCGATCGCTCGCATCGCGGACAGCTCCCAGTTCGTGGCGATACCCTGCTGGGCACAGAGACCGGTTTCCGAGGGATGATCCTTGTCTGTGTGCCCGGTGACCTCGATGCGATCGATCGAGGACTGGAAATCCTCCAGGATGGCCTCCAGGGCATCGAGAGCGCGTTGGCCTTCCGGGGAGAGGTGGACGCCGCAGACAGGGAACAACAGAGCCTCCGGGAAGCGAAGGTTCAGCGCTGAAAACTCTTCTCGCGTGATCTGAGGCGGATGAACCAGCTCGGCAGGAAACTGCTCCAGGAATCGTTCCTTGAACTCCTGCTTTTCGATCGGTGGCGTTTCGGTGCCTTTTCGCTGCTCCGCCAGGGTCGTGGCGAGCTCCCGGTATACGAAAACCGACGAGATGAGGATCAGAGCGAGGAAGCCGATGAAGATGTCGGTGAAGACCGGCCAGATGTTCTCACCGACACCATGGCTGATGGCCTTCTGCGGAAACCGGCTTCTCATCGGGAGCCTCCACCTCCGAATAGACGGTCGAACCAAGAGGACGGGGAGGACCGCCTTTCAGGAGGTTCGCTCCTCGGCTGAGGCTCAGGGGGAGGCTGTAAGATGGGGGGACCTGGTGCGACATTGCGAGCACCGGCCGCCGGAATGACGCCGCGTTGCGGCGGTGAGCTGCCGCGCCAGTCTTCCGCAACCTCGCGAAACGAAGCGACCGTGTCCCGTAGAGTACCGATCTCGGGGATCTCCACCTTGACCGATTCCATCGAATCTTGCGCCTGTTCCAGGCGTTGGACCGCAGCGGCCATCGACCCCAAGGTGCCCTGCAACCCCACAACGATCTCTCGACTCTGCTCCGCCAGATCTCGCTGGGCCTCCGCCGCGGCAGCGAGCCGCCCGACCGCTTCGAGCTGTGCCTGGGGATCGGGCATCCGGGCGACCGCAGCGTCAATGCGCTGGTGCAGGTTCTGACTCTGCCCGACAGCTTGCGCGACCGAGTCGGCGATGGCGTGAATCGCCTCGACCTGTTGGCTGGACTGGGCAGCAGACGCCCGGAGCTCTTGCCGGAACGTGTCTACGTCCGACTCGTGCGTCTCGACGGACGTGCGCAGGACTTCCGACGTCACGTCGAGCTTCTCCACCTTGGTGGACAGTGTCTCGACGCTCGCTGCCAGGTTCTTTCCGATGCTCGACAAGGACTCGATTGGAGTGGCCAGCTCGCGTGCCGCTTCCAGGAATTCCTCACGCCCCTTGGCCTGGAGATCCGGCAGCTTCTTGACAATTTCGACGGACTCCCTGGCCACCGTGGTCAGGCCCTGGACCGCTGCGTCGGCGGAGGTACCGAGGGTCTTGACCGCCCCATGGAACCCGTCGAGGATCAAGCGCCCCTTTTCGATGTTCGCCGAGAAGTCCTCTACCTGCTTGGGAACCTCTGCGAGGGCTTCTTTGAGCTGGCCGACCACCGGGTTCAGAATCTGGCCGAACTGGTCTCGCAGGTCAGAGAACCGCCGCTCGATCTCCCGCGCCGTCTCCTCGCCGAACACCGAGTCTGGAGCCCGGAGCATCGGGACGAACCAGCGCTGGCCGAGGCGATCGGCTGCGCTGACCAACTGCTCGGACAGGCTCGACAACAAGAGTGCCAACGCGTAGAGGACGATGGCGCAGCCAACACCCGCCAGGGTCGCGAGGAACACGCCTCCCAGGCCGCTCAGGACGCCGAGGAACTCACCGGTGCTCTTCGCGGTCATCGCGTCTCCGGCGCCGGCAAACGCATTCCGCAAATGGGGTAGCGCCTCGATGAAGCCGAGCACTGTCCCCATCAGCCCGATCAAGACCACCCAGCCGGCAGCCTGGCGGAGGAGGGTCACCGGAAGGTGAAGCATCTCGTGGAAGCGCGCCAGGATCGACTCCCAACCCCCGTCTCCCCCCGACCGCCGCACCGGTAAGAGGTCCTCCACCTCTCGAACCAACTCCCCGACCATGCCTTGCCCGGCCGCCTCCCGCTTCAGGCAGCCCTCCTGGCGCATCCACTTGATGGCCTCTTCGGCTCGCTGGAAAAGCTCCGCGGGCTGCAGGGTCGAAAACGGCGCATGCGTCGACAGATCGGTGGAGATGCTATCGAGTAGCCTCCGCTCTCTGCGCCAGCGCCAGAGGCGCCAAATGCTCCAACAGAGGGCGACGGCAGTGATGGCGACCGCAAGCACTGCGCAGCCGCGGGTGGTCGTCGGCGCGTTGTTCCACGCATTAAGTAATGATCCCATTGCGCCCTTTCTCCTTGGAATCGTTGACCAGCTCGACTTGCTTGCCTCGGCGGATGAGCTTGGCACGGGCGATCGCGGTCCCTCCACCACTCAGGTGGGCGACCGCCCGGATGTCGGCCTCGCGGCGGAACATCAGACCCACCGAGATGGGTGACATGAGCGAAGTGTTGGACTGCGCGGCGACCGTCTGCCACACGTACTCGTCTGGAAGCCTCTGGGCTCTGACCCACAGGGCAACCCGCTCGACCACCACGCCAGTCCCACCGTCGTTACGCAGCACCGGCCAGACGAGCGCCTTCCGGCCGGAACGGCGCCGGTCGAGCCGCCAGGCGAGGGAGAGCCCATCCCCCAACAAGCGGCGCAGACGGAGCTCCTTCATCCGCAGCTCGGGTGACCACCAGACCACCTGATCGCTCTCCAGACGCAAAGGGATCGCCCGTTCGATCGGTTCATCGGACACCGCTTCCTTCGGAAGATCGAAGCTCACGAGCGGTTCCCCGCCTGGGCCGGTGGCATGGGGCGGGATCTCGACCGGCTCGGACGCTCCGCTCCCGCATTTCAGGACGACTCGACCCGACGCGCCGCCGACGTTCTCGATCGGCATGCGAACACGCCAGCAACCGTTCTCGAGCATCGCAACGAGCTCTTCGGGGAGAGGTGCGGACGGTTGCAGCACGGCATCTTGCTGTCTGGATGGCTCGAGAGTCCACTCAACAAACTGCACCGGCTCGCTCGATCCAAGCAACGGCTCGCTCGGCCTAAAGACCACGCGAACGACCGCGGTACCGTCCTTGCCCCCCCTGCCCCCCTTGCCAGCTAGCAGCTTGAAGGTCAGGGTTTCGCTCTCCCCTGCCGCGATTTCCAGAGAGCTCGGGGACACCTCCACCAGGTCGTCGGGTTGAACCTCCACCGTGCCGGCGAGCATCGCCCTGGTCGGATTGTCCAGGACGACCTCGCGCACGAGATACGGTGGCTCGTGGTAACTCCAGCCATGGAGCGGTGGAGCGCACGAGTGGGGATTCCCTGGGTCTCTGAAAGTCCTTCCGTTGGACCGGAAGCGATAGCGGAACGGCATCGCCGGGACGACCAGGTGAAGGTGAGCGGCGCCGCCGTCCACGTTGAGGGCTCCGAGGAGCCGCTCCTCGGCCCCTTCTTCGGGAGAGTCGATCTCCATTTCCAGCTCGACGCCCAACAGACCACCACTCTCCACGTCCGCATCGGAGATCGAAAACAGGTAGGTCGGAGGTAGCGGATAGGTCCAGCTCGACCGACGCACAGGGAGGAGAGGATGGGTCCTGATCCGTAAGGACCGATGAGACTCCGGCAGATCACCGGGACCGAAAATGAGCGCCCCGCCGTCCAGGAGCTTGTTCATCTGTCCCTTGGTCAGTTTGAGGGTGCACCGCACGGTGGACTTCGGCAGCACATGGGTCGGAGTCGGCTTGACCTGAGGCCCTTTGACGGCATGCCCCCGCCGGTCGACCAACCGGGTCTCGAGCTGTGCCTCTCGTTCTCCCAGGTTCTCGATGTCGATGTCAATCTTCCGGCCCCCGTCAGTCGATGTCACGAACATCTCGGTCGTGGCGAGAAGCACCTGGGGGCTGGCCGGCGTCTTCAACGCTGCCAGCACCTCCTTCGGTCTGCGCAACCGCTCCAGGCCTCTGCGCAGCTGGGACCACGAAATGGACAAGCCCGTGCTCATCAGTCGAGGGATTGGACGCTCATCTGCACGAGCGCACGACGAAGAACCTCTCCGGACCTCGGATCGCGAAATCCTGGAAGCACGACCCGGACGACCCGGTTCGGACCCCAGTCGCTGGTGACGACATGGCTCTCCACCTCGTGGAGCTGGCGGTCGATGCGATCCCCAGGCCCCACCGGAGTCTCCTCGACCTCGAGCAGGTCCAGAAGCTCCTGATAGATCGACCGCACTGCATCCCGTCGAGAAGGAGGCCCACCGTCCTGATCGAGCTTCATCCGCGCCGCCGCGACCTGCACCAGGAGGTCTTCCGCCGTCGCGCGCCACTCACCTCCCGTCGGCAAAGCCCTCGCGCCTCCTGTCTCGACCTCAGCCAGGACCTGCTTCGCCCCGTTCACGACCGCCGAAACGTGGCCGAGATAGTCGAAGACACTGCGGCCCTCCCGGCGCCACTCCTCCGGCCGCATGAGCCTGGAGAGTTGCGAGGCGCTGGGCTCGTGCGCCGGCGCCGCAGCCCGGAGACGGGCCGCACGGGATCGGAGGCGGTCGACGCTTTCGCGGTCGCGTCCGCCAGAGGGGAGATCTGCCCAGCGATCGACCAGCGCCGCCACGCGCCGTGCCGCGGTGGCATCCGCACTGTCTCGGCCACCAGATCGATCTCCTGCCGAGAGAACGTTCAATTGTTGGCGGACCTGCCGCAACTCGCCCGATGCCTCTTCGAAGGCTGCCTCGAGCCATTGATCGGTCGCCGGGCGAGCCGCCCCGTCTTCCGGCCGCCGTGCAGCCATAGGCTGGCCTTGTCCAGACGGCGGCTCGGGATCTGTTGCCTGCGGTTCCTCGCTGTCTTCCCGGGGACCTTCCGAAGCTGGTAGCTGTCCACCGCCCAGATCCATGACGACGAGCCGGAGAACAACGACCAAGAGGGTCAACCGTGTCCAGGCCTGTCCCCATCCAGACCCAAGAAAAGGAAGACTGACGAGCAGTCCGATTGCCAACACCAGCAGGACGACGCCAATCGATTGTCTCCATTTCGAGATGCTCGCACTGTGCATGTCAAGCTCCTCGAGGGCTCGCAAAGGAGAACCCTCTCTGTTCGGTGATCGCACCGCGCTGCAAGACCTCCCACTCCACGGAGCCGCCTCCAGCGCGTGCGACCCGGACTGCGATCAGCAGGTGACCGCCGACCGCGAAGAAATTCTTGCCACGTCGCAAGTGGGCCGTACCGAGTGGAAAGGTTTCGTCTTTCGTCGGGCCGTAGCCGTACCGCAGGTCGATGACCACCTCCTGCGGCGGCGGCGCGGGAAGCTCGTAGAGACGCCGCCATGGACCCATTTCCTGGCCTGGGCTTTCCACCCCACCGAGCTCCTCCAACCGATCGCCACCGACGCCCAGCCAGTACCGCCCACGGCGGTCCAGGAGAACCCGCTGGAACGTCTCCGGCGCCGCAATCTCGTCGATCACCCGGCCGACCCATCCTGGGCGTAAGACGACGGGCGATTCGGACTCTGTGAACAGTGGCTCGGCAGCGGGATCTGTGAGGATGATCGGCCCGGTCCACCCCGGGCCGGAGAGAGCCGCCGAAACCGCGTTGCGCTGCTCCGACCTCCGAGACGTGAAGTAGCTCGACATCAACCTCCTGCAGCGTTGGTACCCTTCGAGGACCCATCGATCGGCCGACGCACCGTCCCGGCGCGCCAAGCCGTACAGATCGAGATCGTCACCAGACCGATCGGCGACGATCCAGGTGTCCGCGTCAGAACCATCTTCGGCGGCCGGCGCGCTACCGAGAGCGATCGCCAGGCCGCGTTCGATGCCCTCTTCGACCACGAGCCCGCCCCAGTGCAAGCAGGAGATCAACCGCCTCCTGACCTCCGGCCCCATCCAGGGAGGGAAGAGCAGAAGGTAGGTGATTCCTTTGGCCGTTTGCGGCATCTTCCCCGCCACGTCACGGGCGACGGCAGAGACCAGGGCATCGACGAGATCCTGCTCGACGTCGCCAGAGAGCAAGGCGCCGAGTGCCTCCACTCGGATCTCGTCATCTGCCGGTTCGGCCGGTCGCTCCGGCGGCACCTGGACCTCCACCCGGTCTTCCTGCCCCTTGCGGGCACTGGCAGCGAACGGGAATTCGAGGGTCTGACACGCGCCCCCGCCGTGCTCCTTCCAGGAGAAAGACAACGCCCCGGCGCTGACCAGCAAAACTCCACGACTCACTGAACGTCGATCTCCTTTTCGACACCCTGAAATGCCGCCAGGACCTTCATGCGACGATCCTCGTCGACCAGCAGACGGACTCCGGCCTCTTCCTGCCCGGTCGGATCGACGTCCGCGCCGTCGAACCTAAGCTCCGCGATGCCCACCAGCTCTGCCTCCGGGTTGCCGTCGACCCTGGGATCCAGCGTCGGGTTCTCCCAGATCTCCAGACGGAGCTCGTAGGTGTCCGAACGAAAGGGCGTGGAGATCGGAAGCCTCCGTTCGGCGGACGGCTCTCCGAACCTGGCGCCCCGAGGAAGCAGCTCGATGAATTGCCCCCGTTGATTCCTGAGGCCGAAGCGACTGGCCGAGCGGTCGTCGAGGTTGTCCAGAACGAGCCGTTCATCGAAGCCGGTTCGCAGCTCCTGCGCCAGGCAGGCCCCCAAGGCGACCGCCTCCTTGAGGACAACCTGGCCGCCCCACTCCGGGGAGACCACTTCCAGTCGCGGAAAGCGCTCGCCCAGGTACTCCGGAAGCTCCTGCCGGATGAGCGGCAACTTCGAGGAGCGACCGACGAGGAGGAGGATGTCCAGTTGGTCGATTTCAGAAAGGTCGATAAGCTCCTCGATCTCCTTCCAAAGCGGCTCGACCTGGGGACGCAGCTCATCTTGCAGCGCTACGGGGTCGAAGACGACCGATGGCAGGGGCCGCAGCTCCCGGCGATCGGTGAACAGACTCGCATGGAGCTCAGAAGGCTTGGGATCCTCCGGCTGTGCAAAGATCTGGCGCTTCAACCGCTCGACTGCGTTGAACAGAAGTGCCTGGTTTCGGCGCGCCAACTGGGCGCGCTCTTCGCTCGCGTGGGGCCTGCCCGGCAGGGGAATCCGCTTGCGGTCCGATGGCGAGAGCTCCTGCAGAACCTTCCTGACCATAATGTCCGTGAGGTCCCGCCCCCCCATCGCAGGATTGCCAGTCACGCCCAGGACGCGAGGACGGATCTCGAGGACCTTGGCGGTCTTCCGATTCTCGACCTGGAAGAGCGTGACGTCTGTCGTTCCCCCACCCATGTCGTAGACGAGCATGCTGTAGTCGTCACGATCGCGGAATTGGCCGTACATACTCAGAATCCCCGCCGCGGTCGCCTCATCCATCAGCCAGACGTGCTCCAGACCGAGGCGCTCGAAGACCCTACGGATGGCATCGATCCGCCGCAGGCTGAACCGCGTGGGGTAGGTCACGACGGTATTCAGGATTCTCGCGTCGAGAGTACGCTCCGCGCCCCGTCGCATCTCTTCTGCGACAAAGGCGGCCAACTCTTCGACTTCGATGTCCACCCTATGCCCGTCGAAGAAGACACTCTCGAGCCGTACCTGCTCATCGCGCGAACCCAGTCGGCGTTTCAAGTTCTGGGCGACGGTCAGTTGTCGCACGTCCTTCCGGGCGGCATGCATCCCGTCGACACTCGACCAGTCCAGCTCCTTGACGACGGTCTGCCCTGAGCCGCGCAGCAGCTTGACGTCGGATGGCAAGTACGGTCGTTCGCCGTCGAGTCCTCGGGAAAAGGCGACCGGTGCCACGCCCGGCCCGTTACCGAGCTGGCGGCGGGTTGCGACGGAGGAGACCGATGTGCCGAAGTCGAACCCGACATACTGGCGATGATGCTCCGCGGGCTCCCGGGTGTCGATCCGAAGCGGCAAGAGGAGCGGCTGTCCCCCGTGGCCGGAGAGCCGCAACGTCGTGTCCACGCGACGTCCCGGAGACGCTCCAGCTCGGCAGTGGATCGCCAGCGTCAGACCTTCGCCGGGTTCGATGGTTACCGGGCGCTCGATCCGGAGGCCGGTCCCGGTCGAGAAGAGAGACAGCTCGACCCCGTCGAGCTCAACACCAGGATCGAGGTCCAGCGAAACGTCCTCGAGCGTGAAGTGAAACTGGCCGGCGTTGACAATCGGAAGCTCTGAGGAGACCTCGTCTCCGGGGAAGACCCTGATGTCGAGATGGTCTCTCCCGTCTTCCGGTTGTAGGCGTCCTGGGGCGGCCTCCATGAAACGGAGGGATACCCGCAAGCGGAGATCTCCTCCCAACCGGGCGATCAACGCGTGCTCGCCCCCCTCCAACGCCGCGGATCCGTCCACGGCAATGCGGACCGGCTGAACCTGGTCTTCGACCAGAAGAATCGATGCGCGCGGCGAGATCAGAGAGAGGCCGCCACCCTCGACGTCGAGGGCCAGCTCTTCCCGGCCCTCGGCGAGGCTCAAGCGCAGCTCGACCTCGCTGGTTCCTGAGGGTCGGATCGGAATCGTCTCGGGCTCCACCCGCACGCTCGGCAGTGGCTCTTGGCGAACCGGCAGGACCCAGGTGCCGATCGAGGTAGCGATTTCGCTCGTCACAAGAGACGCCTCCACAGCAGCTGGATTCCCGGTGATGCGTAGAGACGCCGATTGTCCAGGGCCCAGAACGAGCTCACCGCTCTCGGCCGCGGGAGGCGGCTCCAACGTCCACTCCAAGCCCCGTGGCAAGGTGATGCCCAGAACGGCGACCTCTTGCTCGCCCCGGTTGCGGATCACCGTTTCGCCGGGGCGCAGGGTCGCCCCGGCGTGCGGTTCGTCCTCCGCCATACCGACGGTCACGACCGGCGGTTCGACCTCGATGCGACGCTGTTCTTTGCCACAGAACGCGCAGAAAAGATCGCTCGGCGCGAGGTGCCACCCACATCGCCTGCACGCTGGAGTCGCCACGCCCACCCTTCCTACGCTCGCCCGACCGCCGCCTCGCCCACGACCGGGGTCTTGAGGACGCGCAGCGGCGGCTCGAACCAGTGGACGGTCTGACTGATCGACTCCAGATCCCGAGACTCGGTAACCTGCTGGAGGAACTCACGGTCCGCCCCGACGCTCCCTTCGAGAGTGGACTCCAGGCGGATCATCTCCTCCTCGAGAATGAGGCGGCCGTGGGACATGACCTTCTCCATCCGGGCAGCTCGCCTGCGATGCCGGATCGGAAAACTGCCAGTGGGGTCCAGGTTGGCCGAGAGGACCGCATAGAGATCTTGCTGCCGGTCCGGAGACATCGCCGTCATCTCCCGCAGAAGCTGGCTGTCAATTCGTTGGGCCAGTTGCGTGTCCTGCTGGAGGGTGTTGACCGCGAAGAGCTCCGATCCGAGCTCGGTCGGTTGCGGAGGCCGTTGCGATTGGTCCATGTAAGACCAATGGAGTCGTCCCGCCGAGCTCTCGCGAATCCGGAGAACGCCGGTGATCGTGCCGATGAGGAGAATCCTGTACGCATCCAGGTACCTCCGAACGTCCCGGAACTCCCGGACGACGATCTCTTGAGGGAATCGCTCCTCGTGGAAATCGATGTGCACGGTCTCCTTGCGGCGCACGGATAGATACGCCTCGTTCAGATAGCGATCGATCAGCCGGATCGATGGGAGCGAGATGCCGGCGGCCTCCGAGTAGACGTAGACCGAATCCGTCGTCACGTTCTGCAGCGTCTGTAACCGGGTATTGCCAGGGCTCGCGTCAGACAACGCTTCGTTGGTTGCCTTCAGGAGACTTCGCTCCTCCTTGGAGGTCACCTCCGGTGCACCGAGGAACACCTGGCTCATGACGGTCTCGTCCAGATTCGGGAAGCGGCCGACGGCATCTCCCGGAGGAAGCCAGATCGTCCCCCGCCTGGCCCACTGCTCGAGCTCAGCCTCCGGATTGGTCGGGAACACCCGGCGAAACTCTCTCAGGATATCGAACCGAACCGGCAGATGGCCGAACTGGTCGAACGCCAGGGCTTCGACGGACTCGGCGACTCCGTTGATCCCGCGCGACGCCGACACCCTCAACAGATCGGCGACACCTCGCCCTTCAACACTCTCGAGAAGCTCCCTCTCGAAGCGCTGGATGACCTCTTCTTCGACCTTCTGGAACCCTTCGCCGGTCCGCACCTCGAACGACTCGTCAAGGATCTCCTTGTCGATCACCTCGAGAAAGATGCTGTGTCCCTGCTCGGCCTCGAACGCGCCGAGACGCTCGGAGAGCAGATCGCGCGCCGCGCCGAGATCGCTCGCCAACTGGCGGAGGAACTGCTCGAGCTTATCGAGGTACGGGAGCAGGTCTTCCTCGACAAAACTCAGCCCCGTGCGGAAGACGCGCTCCTCGATCTCCGCGACGACCCACGAGCGAAGATCCCGTCGCAACCGCGCGAGAAGAGCCCTCTTGGACGGAATGAGCTTGCCCGCGGCCTCCTCTTGCTCGAGCATGGTGATGCGCCGGTCGATGCTCTCCTTGAGCCGGTCTGACCGAGACCGCCGTGCCTCGGTGAGCTTGCGCCACTGCGTGCACACGTCCTCCCGGAAGTGCTGCTTCGCCGCCTTCAGGTATTGCTGCGCCAACGGCAGCCTGTAGCGCGGATCGTCCAGCCATTGGCGAACGACACGACCGATCTCCCCGGTGGGCGCCACCCCTCCGCGCGTCCACTCCGGATCATCGTTCAGGATCGCCCAGAGGTCGCCCCCCTCCGTGCCGTAGCGACCGAAAAGCCGGATGCCGAGCGTCTGGCGGTTAGCGAGCTCGATCCGCGCAAGCAGATCTCCCGGACGGGCTCCGGGATCGGAATCTTGCCGAAGCTGCTCGCTGAGCTCTCGCCAGAAAGTCCGGACCCTACCGCTCGCCGCGGCGGGCAGCGCAAGGCGCCAGCGTTCCTCCTGCTCATCGATCGAGCGCTCGATGTGCGTCTGGATCAGCTCATCTGAGTTGTCGGCATTGCTCGCCAAAGCCCGTAGCAAGGATCGCTCCTCGATCCCCATGCGCCCGAGATGGTGCTTCCGGAACTGGGCAGAGACGTCCCCGGGAATCGGTGGACTGGTGAGGAAAGAGTCGATGAGCTCGACGCCTAGCCGGTACGCTGAATGGCGCCGGATCCGGTCGGCGGGGATGTAGAGCTTGGTCAAGCCCAGGCTTGAGAACCGGCAGGAGAACACCTCGGTAAAGAGCGTTCGCTTGCCGGAACCATCTTGCTCCTCGTAGTCCATGTCCACCTTACTGAGGAGGTACTGTTCCAGATTGGAGCGGGTCGAACGCTTCGCCGCCGCGAAGCTGCCGTCGTTGAAGTCCAGGAAGACAGCTTCGGCGATCATGTCGCACAGGTGGCGCTTCTGATTCGGGCTGATCGCCTGCCGAGACCCGATCGACTGGTTGTCGATCAAGTAGCAGGTATTGAACGGCGGTCCGACGAGGCTCTTGCGGTCCCCCCGAGTCCACTCCACCTGGAAATGGTGATCACTCTCGTACGCGGCGGCATGCGGTCGCGACTGGTCCTCCGGCCGATTGAGCAGGTCTTTCGCCAGGCTGAAGTGCTCCAACTCCTTGAGCGCCGCATACCCGTTGGCAAAGATCGGCAGCCCTGCCTGGCTGACGACGTCCTGGTTGTAGACCGTGGGTAAGAACACGTACCCGGCGAGGTTGGGGGAGTGTGGCTCCAGGATGTGCCGGGCGAGGAAGGCTGCATCCAGGAACATCCCGCTCCCCGTTCCGCCGGCCACGGAGAAGACGAAGATCACGTCCAGTCGCGTGCGATCGACCTCCGGGATGTCGATCGAGTGCCGGCGGCACAGCGCGACGAGCTCATCCGCCGCCGCCTGATCGAGGACGGTGTTCTTCATCGTCAGGAGCCGCTCTCGAATCGACCGGAAGTGGTGGAAGAAGGACAGACGTCCGAACTGGCGCTTCTGCCCCGCACCGTCGAGCACCTGTCCGTACGATCGGAGAGAAGGATCGAGCCACGAGAAGATGTTCGGATGACTTTCGGGATCGCGGAAGTAGCCGCTGAAGGTCCCCCCGGGGATCTGGGCATCCAACTTTTCCGCCGCGTCGAAGGCGACGCGGTCCATGAGGTAGTCGTACTTCTGTCCCTCCAGGTCGACATTGCGCATGTCGGTATCGATCCAGAGGTACGACATGATCGGGAATCCGGTCGCGCCGAACCGCTCGAAAAATCGACGGCGCACACGGAGCAGCACCTCTTTGCCCGTTCCGCCGAGGCCGATCAAGAGAGTTGGCGCAATATGACGGACATTGTTGCCGATCTGGGCGTCACTCTTGCGGATGGTGATGGCCATGGCCTACTCCTTCAAACCCGCTTGCGCGAGAGAACCGAGAGAACGATCACGATGAGAACCAGCACCAGCAGGAGAATGTACGCGGTCGTCTGGAGGTAACTTCGCAAGAGGACCGCGGCTCCAGCGCAGCTCACGACCACGAAGAGTGACCACATCGCTCTGCGAAGGTTGGCGGGATGCCATTCGCCGTGCTCCACCGCCGGTGCCAGCATGAGCCGGTACAGGAAGTAGCTGGCGACTGCTGCCGCAACAATGAACGAAAGCAGCCAGACCCACACACTGACCGGCACGTTGCCACGAATCAGACCCAACCATTGACTCATTTCGTGCTCCTCAGGGGTTCTCGATCCGTCCGAAAGGGTCGGAATCTGCCTCGGCTTCAGCGCTCTGGCGGTGGTAGCCGCTGGATCCAGACCCTCCAGACGCACCAACCCGCTTGACGTCGAAGCGAACCGTCGTCTCATCCGATTTTCGCTTCAAGTGTACCGTGCCGCCATGCCCGCCGAGCCTCTGCGGACCCGTGCCGTCTTCACGATTCCAACCGGAGTTGGGCGTGAACCAGAACATCGGAGGGAACCTGTGCAAAGAGCCCAGGATGCCGTCTTCTCCCCTGATCGGACGGGAAAGACCGACGCGGAAGGGCCGGTCGGAGCGGACGTCGCCGCTCAGCTCGTAACGCACGTTCCAAAAACGCCAGAGCGTCAGGCACAGGGCCAGGAGCAAGAGCGCAGGCACCAAGATCGAACCGACCAGGATCACTGCGGAGATCGGCGAATAGGCCATCTCGATCCGCACGGGAATCCGCCCGGCGACCTTCGACGGATCCTCCTCGAGCAAGATCTTCTGGCCTTGGACCGTCGGCCTGAGCGTCAGCGTATCGTCGACGAACTTTTCGCGGAACAAGTCCTGCAAACGATAGATCTTGGACTGTACGTCTTCTGATGGATCGTCATACCGGTCGGTGCTGAAGCTCTCTACGTTGGAGGGGTTGATCACGACGCTTCTGCGATCCACGTCCAGCAGGAGGGTGAGGTAGCCCTCGAGGACGCCTGGCTTCTTGCCCTTGGCGAACGCCTTCATGGCGCCGCCGATCGTCCTCTTGACGCGGACGGGCTCCAGGCGGAGGACGGCGTCGAGCGAAACAGGATCGTCACTGATCTCGTCGATCGTCTTCCGCTCGATGTGGGGCTCCACACTCTTGGTGTAGAAGTCGACCGTGGTGAACTTCTCGCTGGTACCGAACCGGGGCCGGACGTTCTTGAAATGGATGCTCTTCGTCTCCGCCTGGAGCTGGATCCTGAAGGTCCCTTCGAAGGGCTTCCCTTCCACTCCATGACCGACCAGGTAGTGGCCTTCCTTCCTCATCGTCCCGCCGGCGAACTCCATGTGCACAGTATTGAGCTGCAACGGCTTGACCCGGAGCTTCATGCTCTGTCCGGGCCGCGTCTCTCCGAGCTTGGCGCTGACCTGGCCGACCGCCTGATCGAACTCCTGGTGCCGCTCCTTGTCGAGCAGGATGGCGTACATCACCACCGCGCGGTCTCCCCGGTAGTTCCGGGTGAGGGCAGTGTGACCGTCTGTGGCGTAGATCGCTCCGGCGAACGGAAGCTTCAGGACGAACAGGGTGACCGCAATGGGTGCCTTGTCGTTCCGCAGCCAGGAATAGAAGGCATCGAGATCTCGATCCGCCCCGGAATGGCTCGGAACGTTGTCGGTAATCAACCACAAGGAACCGGTGGACGGATAGGTTTCCAGGGCACGTCGAACCGTCTGGTAGATTCTCGTTTCCGCCCCGTATCGAGGGAGCGGCTCCTCCGGTAGCAACTCCGTCGACTCCCCCGGCCGGCTTACGACCCGTCGCACCACGGCGGCATGCAACTGCTCTTGGAGAACGCCGATCACCTGGCGTAGCGCTCCCGTCTGGTCGAAGCCCTTCATGCTGCCGGAGTGATCGACGAGCACCACACTCTGTTGAGCACTCGCGGAAAGGGCCAAGGCCATTGACCCACAAACCGCCAACCAGACCGAGAGCGCGCGGCGCCCACTGCAATGTCTGTTCACTCTTCCGTCTCCGTACGACGTCTCCGTTCGATCCACAGCAGCTCGCCCGAGCCCTTCGCGGCTACCGCCCCTCCCCGCAAGACCACCACTCCCCCTGGGACGAGCCGAGGTGGTGAAAGCACGGACCCGCCGACGTCGTACAACAAGTACTCCTCCGGCGTGCTCAGATCGAGGGCGAGCAGAGACCCGGCACCGCGGCTCGTTTGCATCGCGACCACGAAGATGTCCCCGGCGCGGTCCCACGGATGGCGTGTCCTGGCCAGGTCGGGCATCTTCCGTTGCGAATCCCATAGGACACGACCGTCCGGGCGCATCAGGCGGATCCTGTCCGGTTCCGCCACGACCAGAGAGCTCAGCGACGACGCCAACCCGGCTCCGCCTGTCGGCAGGAACGGAACGAGTCTTCCCCCGGCCCGTGTCCACCAATAGACCCGGTTCAGGGTCGAGAGAAAGAGGCGCTCCATTGCTGAGACAAAGGCGGGTGCGTACCCGGGCAGCTCTTCGGGGAGCGCGATCTCGACCGGCGGCGTCGCGGCGAACGCGTCGACCAAGAAGGCGGACGAACGCGCCGCCACGGCAACCTCCTTGTCGTGGACCCACGCCGGTTCCGTCAAGCTCCCCGCCACCTCGAGGGCCACCTCCCCCCGCCGTCCCCTGATAATGACCGCCCCACCGTCCCGCTGAAACGCCCGCAAGGCCCCCCGCTGCCAGAGCAGCTCGCCGTCCTGGTGCGAGAACTCCTCCTCCACGACCCACCGGTTCTCCCGCGGGACAAACCCCATCACCCGGCGGGACGTCAGCAGCGACCAGCCCCACTCGGCGCCCCCTCCCGGGCTGAACGGCGCCATCCTCTCCTTCGGCACCAGGTCGACCGCCAGTTCCCCCGGCTCGAACGCGACCTCCCCGACCTCCCGCAACGCGCGGCCCGGCTCCAGGAGAACCGTTCGCGTCCCCACGCGGCAGCCCAACCAGGGAGCCCCCCCGAACAGTTGACAGTCCCCACCATCGAGCGGCAACTCGCGCACGGCCACCGCATCGTCCCACTCCCCGATCCCCTCCTCGCTCCACGCCCGCGCACGCCAGTCCGCCGGCAAGGGCTGCCCGCAGAGACGGCAGAACCGACCCCCCGCCTTCGTCCTCCCGTTGCAGGACGGATCCGCGCACAGCTGCGACACCCGGCCGCACTCCTCGCAGACCGCGACCCCACCAACCCTCAATGCGTCTGGCATCTCGCCCGGGGGATGCCCCCCCGGGCAGCGCCGATAGGCTGTTCGTAACTCCACGATCGATACCCTACACCCCTCCGTCGGTGCCTGTCCTAGATGCCCGCCTCAAATGCCCACGCTGAAGCGGCCGAGAACCGCCTCCAAGATGAGGTCGAGTCCGCCGAGGTCCTTCTTCGCCCTCACACGCTTCTTTACCACCCACATCCGGAGCCAATCGGAACCAATCAGCAACCCCACGACAGCGAGCATCCCGACTAGCAGGATCCATAGCTTCTGAGTAAGATCACCTCCGACAAACACAACCATGGCTGCGCATGTTAGCATCATCGGTAGTATCACCTGCCCGCATTCTGACAGTGAGCGTAATAGCCACGCATAGCCGAACACTCTTCGACTGTTTGTATTAACCGTAGGCTCTGAAGCACCGTACGGATTCCAGAACCTTCCAATGAGACCCTTGATCCAGTTAAGCAAAGCCCAACAAGCTGCGGCAACCAGCGATGCGCCCCAAGAGACGATTGCAGTGCTACCCCAGCAGCCTGGAGCCGATGTTCCGAACAAAGCCCACCAAGTTCCAGCGAACGCAGCACCAACAGCCAGGCTTGCGAACACGAGCGATGCAAATCGCACCAGCGCCCAGAATTTGCCTCGTGGAGAGAACTCGCATCCCACCTCAAGACATACACATTCCCCTCCGTCTCTATGATTCGTCATACTAGAAGGAAAGAAATATCTAAATTTCATCCAATTGCTCTGCAACTTCCAGTTAACCCACCACCAGCCTATTGGTCGGTAGACTGCACCGACAAGGCCCTCGACAACCCCATTGAGCGGATCACGCTCCCACGTGCCTGTCGTCCTGTTGTTGTTGCCCGGATAATGGATCATTACAAACACTACCCCCCATGCCACTACAAGATCAATCGTGAACACATCCTTTGCCGGAGGAACACCCACTGTAGGTTCCTTTTCCTCGATGGAGCCATCAATCGACTTTTGCCCATTGTTGTAGGAAATGATCTCGAACTCTACCCTCCGCTTGTGAACCCGATAGCAAACCAAGGATGATCCATATTTCTTGTCCAGAAACTTCCTTCCTCTAGTATAGAGATCTATTGAAATTGCGGAATTGGACTCTCGAGTCGCCCAACCTGATGCGCCCAACGCCAGAAACCAACAAACAATCGCAAGGACGGCTGATAATTCTCCAGCCGGCTCTGCCGCTCTATAAAACCTGCTTAATGCTGCCTCACTTGAATCTCGAGTACTCCTAGACTGACCAAGCCAAAAGCCAACAAATCTCTTCTCGCTGGATGACTCAACGAAAGCTTCGACTTCCCAAGGGAGGCTGAATCTTTTTCGTACCTCCATGTCCGAGTTGATCGAGACAGGGATCGTTTGCGTCTGCCATCGACTGAGCGGCGTAGCGAGACGCTGGAGTCGCTCTCGGTGACTGTCACCGACTTGGGAATGGCCCTTGCTTCGTACAGAAACTCTAAGTCCCTCGTCGTAGGTGCCACGCGCTAGGAATCCATAGGTGAGTTCGAGGGTCGAAGAGTAACCATCCATAACGTCCGTCGGCACTTCAACTGGAACGCTTGTGCCGCCGCTCCAGTCTAACGTGTCGCTACCACGGTCCTCAGCCCACTTTGACGGCCAATCCACATGGACGGAGGGCGGGAATCCGAGCCCTGTCACAGTAGTAGGAAACGGTAGTGGAGTACCCGGTAGATAGCATCCTCCCACTGGCCAACGCTCGCCGGCACCTTGTGCAAAGCAAGGATAGGCGCCAGTTCCTCGCCCATGGAAGCGTCGCATCCGTTGCATGGTGCGGCCAATCTCCGGGGCCATGCGCCAAACCGAGATATTGGGTCCCACCCAGACCCCGTCCTGATCAGCCTCGACTTGCGAGTCATTGGTCTCCTCACCCTTATCGAGCGTGCCGCAGATCCGCTCCCTCTCCGAGTCCCATGCTGCAATGATCGGACTCTTCTTCGCCCAGTGGAACCCTTCAACATCGACTATCAGCCAAATCCCCTCCGGCCGGCCAATCGGATCCCGCCAGTTGAAGAGTTCCCCCAGTGGACTGCGGGCACTGCCTAAGGGGTCCTTGACTGGCCCTCCAGAGCTGTCTGGGGTGTCTTGTCCCCGATCAGGGTCGTTCTGGCCGTCTGTTAACACGATGTCTACGTGCCGAAGGGTGCCTATTGCGGCCTTATGTTTTGTTGGCTTACAGGCACACGCTGCGGCCGAGCCACGCCCGTCCGACTCCTCACAAACGGGCTCCGACCTAATGAACGAGAGTACGGCAGCCAGATTGGTTAACTCGCTACCTTCGCTCCTATGCTCTGCACTCAGGGCATCGAGAACCTGAGGAAGGACTGCAGGGCCACCATCTCGATCCTGGGCCCAGTCTGCGAGCAGACGCCCGTTCAAGAAGGCGGCGCTGCCGGTGAACATGGGATGGACGGACCGATCGAAGAGCTCGGGACACACCATGTCCTGCCCCTCAATCGGCAGCTTCCGCAAGAAGGCGCCAACCCGTTTCGCAGTTTTCTCCGGATCCACATTGTAGCTTCGAGAGCCATCGATGAACACGTGCCACTCGATGGGCGTGTTGTAATAATCTTCCAGATCTTTGCAGGTCTTGGCAAATTTCTTTGAAAGTTCTTCCGGATCCAGCGACTCATCCGCCTTGTTGGGGGTCGCCGTCGGATCAGATGCACCAGAGTCCGCAGAAGTATCAGAAGCCACCGCCCCACCAGCGCAACCCATCACGAAAAGCGACCCAACGCTCCCCATGATCATGAGCGAAGCGATCCCCAGAATCCTCGTCCATCGCATACGTCGCGCTCCGATTTCTTCGGCTGCTGTAGAACCAAGCACTGCGCACGCTCCACCGCCCCCTCCCGAATAAAATTGCTGACTCTAGTAGCCGTGCCGGCCGTGGACCCGTGCGTCCTCCGCGGGGCACCCGTGGTTGGATGGCGCCCGCTAGCTCTCCATGACTTCACATTCGATTGTGTCCGTCGGTCTGTCGAATGACACTAACCGCGGCGTCGACGCAAGTCAACCGATATTTATTAAGTGAGATATGCAGAATCGCTGAGCAGGAAGGGCCAGGAGGCACGCCCTGGCAATGCAGCAAGGGCGCGTCCGCGCGGAGGAAGCTTCAGGACTCGACCCAGAGCCCGGGGCCGGGCGACTCGCAGAGAGCGGGGCGGGTCTTCAGACCGGTTCAAGGCCGGCAGAAGCCGCAGGGTCGGTAGCCTGCGTCCAGAGCTGCCTGCCGCGAGGAGAACTGCCGTGTGCAGTTCTTGCAGTCGTAGTACTCGCACCCTGGCCTGTGGAAGACATGGCTCCTCCGGTTGCCATGGTAGGGCGCATCCGGCGTGGCTCGCACCGCGGCGAGCTCGTCGATCGATCGCGGGGGCGGCTCACGACGAGTCTGGCGATCCTCCCACGGCGGCTCGGGGTGTGGATCGATCCACAGACCCGCGGACCTTGCACGCGCTTCCTGCTCGAGACGAGCCAGAGTTTCGTCATCGGAGTAGCGCACGTAATGCCACGCGAGGCCGGAGCGAACCATCTCCTCGGAGGTGTCCAGTCCGCCCACCACGACGCGCGCGACAATCCGGCCGTAGCGGTCCACCGTGTGGGGCTTGAGCTGTACAGGCTCGTTCAAGACGAGCGAAGCCAACTTCTGTCGCGCTCGAGCGGAAAAGGGCCGCCCTCGCTCAGGGGCATCGATTCCCTCCAAGCGGATTCGCTGCTCCCGGCCATTCAGGTCGACTTCAATCGTGTCGCCATCGAGAACTGCCGTGCAGACACCATCGAAGAGGGATTCAGAGTGAGACCGCTCCCCGCATCCCGCGAGAAGACTGAGGGCGAGTACAATCGCCCCGAGCAGAAGAGCAGAACACCGCCGTTCGAAGGAGGTACGGACGGACTTGCCAGAGCCCGCGAAAGGGGCCCTATGGGATTCTGGCCAGGCTACGGCCGCCATGGTCAGCATCATCTCAGGCATGAAGTCTTTGGCTCAAGCTCTTCCGGCACGTCAATCCACAGGGTGGAAGTACACTCGCGCTCCGGGCGTCATGAGAAGCGGCGGATGAAGATCTGGGCTTCGCCGCGGGCCTTCTTGAGGGTGCGCTGGCTCGGCGGCTTCTTCTCCTTGCCGGTCGGGTGCTTCTTGCCGGTGGTGAGGAGGTTGGCGACGAGCTGCTGGGTCTCCTTCCACTCACGGCGGAGCGGCTTCATGACCACCGGTTCGACGAGGGTCTCGATGTCCTCGCGGCTGGTGTAGTGGGCACCGAGTTGGGAGCGCTTGTCCGGGTCCATGCCGCGCTCGAAGAGGGTGCCGAAGATCGACGGGTCGACGGCGCTCCAGTCGAGGCGGGCGGCGCTGTAGAGGGCTTCGAGCTCGTCGCGGCCGAGGTCGAGGATCGGGCCGGCCTCGAAGAGGTTGCCGTTGAACCGGCGGATCTCCTCGGCACCGAAGAGGCCGCCCTGGTTCATCGCCTCGAAGAGCTGTTCGACCGCCTGGCGGAAGATCTCCGGCTTCGAGCGGCTTTTCTCCAGCAGGCGGGTGAAGACCATGCCGGGGAGGAGCTCGATGTCCTCGGCGAAGAAGGAGAAGACGACCCGGTCGAGGAAGTGGGCGACGTCGCGGGGGTCGAGGCCGCGCTCGCGCAGGCCGACGGCGAGCTCGCCGATGGTGCGGGCGGCCTGGGCGGTGATCGCCTCGCTGGTGGAGCCGGGCTTGAGCTTGTGGGGCGCGGTGAAGACGGCGCGGAGGATCTCGAGGTTGCGCGGCGTGTCGAGATCCTGGAGCGGGATGTCGTGGACCTCCTGCTTGGTGGCCGTGAAGTTGGTGTGGACCACGATCCGGTCCATGTCGCAGGTCACCAGGAGCGGCGGGTTCTCGAGCGCCGCGCGGTACTGGTCGAGCTGGAGGTAGGCGGCGTCCAGGTCCTTGTGCTTGCCCTTGTACTCCCAGGCGAAGTAGCCCCGCTTCCAGACGTCCGCCCAGCCGTCGGAGCCGTCCTTCTTGGCCGCGCCCTTCTCGAAGGTGAAGAACTCCCCCGTCGGGTCCGCCTCCGCGGGCTTGGGGTGATCCAGCAGCTCGCACAGGTCCAGGAAGTGCTGCTGGGACGCCGAGCGCTCGGTCAGCTCGACCTTCGCCCACTTGTCGATGAGCTCGGCGACGTTGAGGTCACGTCAAGAAGTGTGTAAACGTCCTCAGGCGACGGCCTCCGTGTCGGCGAGTTGTGGTTGCTCGTCGAGGACTCTGACTCCGTCGACGAAGCGGGCTCCCATGGCGACCTCTGGCAGGAGC
>Ga0210086_1000385_pt1 | contig 26220 bp, 22 predicted proteins | sample China_Galinas_PW_3_FD_184867 | JGI IMG/M metagenome (GOLD analysis project Ga0210086, IMG submission 184867) | Wetland microbial communities from San Francisco Bay, California, USA, that impact long-term carbon sequestration - China_Galinas_PWB_D2... | ecosystem: Environmental > Aquatic > Marine...
GGTCGTGGTCGTGGCCGGGGCGGTGGTGGCCGTCGTTGCCGGGCGCTCTGTTGTGGTGCTGTGCGTATCGCGGCTTTCGATGTTCTCACCGCGGAACCGTCCCGCCGCGAACGCGAACACCACGACGAGCAGCACCCCGAGCAGCGCCGGTAGCAGAACCCGCGGGCGCAGCCACGGCTTCTTCCGGCGCGGCGCTTTCCCGTCGACTGCTTCGAGGTCGGAGATCTGGGTCAGCCGCGTCGCCTCGGGATCGGTGACCACATCGCCCGACGGCCCCGCCGGCATCTGGTGGGCGAGCGCATGTGCGAAGTCCACACAGCGCTCGTAGCGGTCCGCCGGATCCTTGGACAGCGCTTTCCGCAGCGCGGAATCCAGGTTGGCCAACTCGGGGCGGCGATCGGCGAGGCTGGGTGGGACCGCCGTCAGATGCTGGCTGATGACGACAGCGGGGTTGGAGTGCTCGAACGGGGGCGCCCCGGTCAGCAGGTGGTATGCCGTGGCCGCCAGCGCGTACTGGTCGGCACGACCGTCCAGGTCGCGGCCCATCAGCTGTTCTGGAGCGGCATAGGACACCGTGCCCACCGTCATGTTCGTCTGGGTCAGGCCGCTGGCGTCGTTGTCCCAGCGCGCGATGCCGAAGTCGGCCAGCAGGATGCGCTGTTCGCCGGATTCGAGCCTGGCCATCAGGATGTTGGCCGGCTTGACGTCACGGTGCAGCAGATGGCACCGGTGGGCGTAGTCCAGGGCCTCGGCGACCCCGGTGACGATGTCGAGGACCTCGCGCTGCGGCAGGCCGCTCGGGTAGCTGCGCAGCAGGGCGGCGGCGTCGGTGCCGTCGACGTAGTCCATGGCGATCCACAGCTGGCCGTTGAACTCCCCACGGTCGTGCACACCGACGATGTGCGGATGCCACAGCGTGGCCGCGATGTCAGCCTCGCGCTCGAAACGCGCCCGGTACTCGCTGTTGCGGGTGACCGAGGCCGGCAGCACCTTGAGTGCGTCGCGGCGCGGCAGCCGGGGATGCTGGGCGAGGTAGACCTCACCCATTCCTCCTGCTCCGAGTAGGCGCAGGATCGTATAGCCGGCGAATTTCTCGCCCTCGGCCAGCGGCATGGCCCGATCCTACAAATCGGCCTGCGTCTACCCGCGCAGGCGGGACCGCTTCGGTCACCCCGAGCACGCGCATGCACGCGTCGGCGACGTGTTCGGGCCGCGGCGGGTGCGGCGGGCATTAGGCCAGGAGCCGAGCCCTACCGCAGGCGCCGCACTGGGCCGGTCTCGATCGCGTCGATGGTCAACGCGCGCCGATCGATTCGCCAGCCCGCGTCGGTGCGCACGTAGTCGTCGTCATACCGCAGGTACCAGACGAGGTCGGTGATGCCGTCGGCACGGCGGCCGAAGTGGTGTGCGGTCGCGGCGATGCGCCCCCGGGCGATGCTGGGGTCGGCGCCGAATCCGAACACCTCGCCGTCGATGCTGTGGTGGGTGCGACCGACAGAGGTGACCGCGGCCAGCGCGGCCGCGATCGCCGGCCGTCGGCGGTGCGACCGGGTCGCGGCCAGGGTGTCGGGTGGTTCGGGCAGCACCAATTCGGCGCCGGTGGCGAACAATCCGACGGCGGCGTCGACATCCCGGTCGTCGATCGCGGCGGCGTAGCGGTGCACCAGATCGGAGAGGTCCAGCCGGTCGGCCACCGGAAGGTTCACGGCCGCAACCCCAGTCGCTCGGAGCAGGCAGACAGCATGTCCTTGGCCTCCTCGATGTCGGTGACCGGCGGCATCGCCAGCACCAGTCGGTCGGCCCCGGCCTCGGCCAGCCGCCCCGCCCGCTCGGCATCCACCTTGGTGACCAGGTGCCCCAGGGACAGCTCCAGCGCCGCGGGGTCTCGTCCGGCGTCCCGGGCGACCGCACGCATCTCGGCCACCAACGTCCTCAGCTCGGCACCGGCCACCCCGAGTGGCTGCAACCCGTCGCCGAAGCGCCCGGCCCGCCGTGCCGCAGCCCGGCTATGGCCACCGATGTGGACCGGCAGTCGTTGTCCGGAAACAGGTTTGGGATAGCACATGGCGTCGTCGAAGGAGAAGAACTCGCCGTGGTGGCGGGCGCCGTCGGGGGTGTCGGCCCACAGTGCCCGCAACACCTCAATCTGCTCGTCGGCGCGCCGGCCCCGGCTGGCGAAGTCGGCGCCGCAAGCCTCGACCTCCTCGCGCAGCCAGCCGACCCCCACGCACAGCCGCAACCGGCCGCCAGAGAGCACGTCGAGCGTGGCGGCGCGTTTGGCCAGCACGACGGGATGGTGGTTGGGCAGCACCAGAACGCCCGTGGCCAGGCCGAGGGTGGTCGTCTGCGCGGCCAGGTACCCCAGCAGGTCGAGCGGATCGGGGACGGGACAGTCGGCCGCCAGCTCGACCCGGCCCGACGGATCATAGGGGTAGACGCTGGAATACCGGGTCATCAACACGGTGTGCTCGACGGCGACGATCGACTCGAATCCACATGCCTCCAGGTGGCGGGCGAACCCCGCCATCCAGACCGGGTCCGCGCTGACCCCGGCCGCGACGGGAGCCACGACGGCGACCTTCATGACCGCGAGGCTAGCCCGTGGGCTCGGGAGCCTCTTCGTGCAGTCCCGCCAGATGGGGCTGAGCCATCAGTTGGTCGAGGAACACCACATGGCCTGTGAGCAACTTCGTGCGGGCCTGCGCCACCGGCACCCAGGCGACACGGTCGAGTTCGGGGAACTCCTGCAACCGCCCCGAGCCCTTCGGCCACTCCATGGTGAACGTGTTGCTGCGGGCGTGCGTGATGTCGAGGTCGGCGGCCACGGCGAACACCGTGAGGATCTTGCCGCTGGGCTGCTTGACCGGGTCGAATGCGACACGCGGTCCCGGCGGCAGCGGGCAGCCGAGTTCCTCGGCGAACTCGCGCCGGGCGGCCTGCCAGGGATCCTCGCCGGAGCCGTACTCGCCCTTGGGAATCGACCAGGCGCCGTCGTCCTTGCGCGCCCAGAACGGGCCACCGGGGTGGCCGATCAGCACCTCCACCACCCGCCCGGTGACCCGGTGGAGCAGCACCCCGGCACTCAGCTTCGCCACGCCGGTCGCTTCACTGCTGCTGCGACTCGGTGGCCTCACGCAGCACCTCGGCCACGGCGCCCGCGCGCCGGTCGGTCAACACGTCCTCCAGCAGCAGCGGTGCCCCGTCGGGGCCGGTCAGCGGCACCCGCCAGTTCGGGTACTCGTCGCTGGTCCCCGGTTGGTTCTGGGTGCGCCGGTCACCGACCGCGTCGGTCAGCGCCAGCGCCAGCAGCTTCGACGGGGTGCGGCCCAGATACCGGTAGAGCGCCAGGGTTACCGCCTCCTCGTCGGGTTCGGCGTCGGGTTCGGAGTTGAGCAGCCCGACCCGGCGAAGCTCGGCGAGCCACGCGGCCTGCTCGGCCCGGTGGTCTGCCAGCTCCTCCTGCACCGGACGGGTGAGCAGGCCCAGCGCAGCGCGCAGGCGGACGTGCTCGCCGGCCAGGTAGCCCGCGGTGGGCGGCAGATCGTGGGTGGTCACCGACGACAGACAGAATTCACGCCAGCGTTCGGCGGGAAGCGGGCCGCTGCTGGCACCGTCCATCTCGAACCACAGGATCGACGTGCCCAGCAGTCCGCGTCCGCGCAGGTAGTCGCGGACCCACGGCTCCACGGTGCCCAGATCCTCGCCGACCACGATCGCGCCGGCGCGATGGGCCTCCAATGCCACGATCCCGATCATCGCGTCGTGGTTGTAGCGGACGTAGGTGCCCGTGGTGGGGGGCGCGCCGCGGGGGATCCACCACAACCGGAACAGTCCGATGATGTGGTCGATGCGCACGCCACCGGCATGGCGCAGGATCGCCTCGATCAGCGTGCGAAATGGTAGATAGCCGAGCTCTTCGAGCCGATCCGGCCGCCACGGCGGCTGTGACCAGTCCTGGCCCAGCTGGTTGAACTCGTCCGGCGGGGCCCCGGCGGTCACCCCGAGCGCGAGGGTGTCCTGAAGCGCCCAGGCGTCGGCGCCGTCGGGATGCACACCCACGGCCAGGTCGGCCATGATGCCCAGCGGCATCCCGGTACGGAGGGCTTGCGACTGTGCGGCGGCGAGCTGGTCGTCGAGCTGCCATTGCAGCCAGCGGTGGAACTCGACCTTCGCCTTGTTGTGCGCCACGAAGTCGCCGACCGCAGGGTTGGCCGGGTGCTGGAGCTGCGGGGGCCAGCGATGCCAGTCACTGCCGTACCTCTCGGCCAGCGCGCACCAGGTGGCGAAATCGTCGAGCGCTGGTCCTTGCCGGGCCTTGTAGGCGTCGAACGCCAACTGCCGCCCGGCCGATCGGGGGACCCGGTAGACGAGTTTGAGCGCAGCACGTTTTGCCGCCCATGCGGTGTCGCGGTCGATGGTGTCCACGGCATCCGCCCGCTGCTGGACTTCGGCGCGCAGTTTCCGCACCCGGCCCCGCTTGGGCAGGTAGCCGAATTCGGGAATGGCCTCGACGCGCAGGTACAACGGGTTGGTGAAGCGCCGCGATGTCGGTAGGTAGGGCGAGGGTTCCATCGGTTTCGTCGGGGCGGCCGCGTGCAGCGGGTTGACCAGCACGTAGCCGGCCCCGTGGCGGGCGCCGGCCCACACCGCCAGGTCGGCGAGATCCATGAGATCCCCTACACCCCAGGAGTTCTTCGATCGCACGCTGTAGAGCTGGGTGGCCAGCCCCCATGCCCGGCGCGCACCCATCCGTTGCGGCAGCCCCAGCCAGGGCGGGGTGATGATCAGTGCGGTGCTGGTGTCGTCGTCACCGCTGCGCAGGTGCACCCGGTGATAGCCCAGCGGCAGGTCGGGGGGCAGCACGAAGGTGGCCTCGCCCACCAGGCGCCCGTCGAGGTCGAACGGGGGGGTGAAGTTGTCGGCCTGCCGGACGCCGCTGCGCACCGTGCCGTCTTCCAGCCGCACCCAGACATGAGCCGGATTGCCGTGGGTGACATGCGCCCAGAACGACGTTTCGCTGCCGTTGCTGCCGACGATGCTCGGCGGCATCGACCGTGACCAGTGCCGGCGGTCGTGCTCCAGAAGCGCTGCGGCGCGGTCTTCCTCGGTGCCGGCGCTGACCCCGAGGGCGCCAAGAACTGCGACCAGCGTGGTCTCATCGACGGTGACGTAGCGCCCGGTCCAGTCGTGGTAGTCGGTGGCCACGCCGAACCGCCGGGCGAGTTCGGACAGCGACCAGTCCAGCTGTGTCATGGGTGTCATCTTGCTTGGTTCCCCGCCTTCGCGTGCAGTACAGCCAGTGTGTTCGTCGTCGCGTAACCTCCACGCGCGTGGCCAGATCGCCCTTTTCAGCGCGTTCATCGCGCGGGAACGATTCCGGGGTCGACGCGCGTGACCGCCGTGCTCGCCTCGCGACGGCCGCGTTGTTCCTCACCAACGGCGCGGTCTTCGCCAACCTGCTGCCCCGCTATCCCGAGATCAAAGCCGACCTGGGGCTCAGCAACACCGTGTTCGGCCTGGCGGTCGCCGCATTCTCCGCGGGCGCACTGCTGTCCGGGCTGACCGCGGGCGTGTTGATCCGGCGGTTCGGATCGTCGGTGGTCGCGGTGGTGGGCAGCCTGGCGATCGCGGTGTTCACCCTGGCGGCCGGGCTGGCGCCGACGGCAGTGATGCTGGCTGCCGCCCTGTTCGTGGCGGGCGCCGCCGACTCGGTCACCGACGTGGCACAGAACGTGCACGGGCTGCGGGTGCAACGCAACTACCGGCGTTTCATCATCAACGCGCTGCATGCGGTGTGGTCGGTCGGCGCGATCCTGGGCGGGCTGATGGGCGCGGGTGCGATCTATCTGGGCATTCCGCGGGCGGTCCAGCTGGGTGTGTCCGGCATGCTGTTCAGCGCCGTCTGCATCATCGGATACCCGTTTCTGTTGACCGGGCCCGACCATCGCCCCGAGCCGGTCGGCGGCGGCTCAACGCGGTCCACTGTGGGCCGGTCGGTGTGCTGGGTGCTGGCCGCGTTGGTCGCGATTGCCGTCGCCGGCGCGGTCATCGAGGATGCCGGCAGTTCCTGGGCCACCCTGTATCTCCGGGACTCGCTGGCGGCGCCCGCCGCGCTGGCTGCGTTCGGCTACATCGCCCTTGTCGGATTCCAGTTCATCGGGCGGCTCCTGGGGGACCGCATGGTGGACCGGTTCGGGCAGCGGGCCGTGGCCTGGGCGGGCGGTCTGGTGGCCGCCCTCGGCATGGGCGCGGCACTGGCGTTTCCCAGCGTGCCCGGCACCATCGCGGGGTTCGGCGCGGCGGGCCTTGGATCCGCGACCCTGGTGCCTGCCGCCATGCACGCCGCAGATGAATTGCCGGGCCTGCGGGCCGGCACCGGGTTGACCGTGCTGACGTGGCTGATGCGGGCCGGGTTCCTGACGTCTCCGGTCGTCGTGGGCGCCATCGCGGACGCGGTGAGCCTGCGGGCGGGCCTGCTGACGGTGCCCGCGGCCGGCCTGGCGGTGATGGGCCTGGCCGGCGTGCTCAGCCCGTCGATCCGCTCAGCTCGATCGTCAGCACACCGCCGATGATCAGCGCGATGCCCGCCAGCATCAGCAGGGTCAGCGGCTCGGCGAACAACACCCGAGCCATGACGGCGACCAGGGCCACACCGGATGCCGACCACACGCCGTAGGCGATCCCGACGGGCATCCCCAGCGACAGCGTCACCGACAGCAGCACGAACGAGACCGTGTAGCCGACGACGACCGGGGCGATCCACACGCGCTTACGGAACCCCTCCGACGCCCGCAGCGCCAGCGTCGCGAAGACCTCCACCAGGATGGCGGCGGCCAGCGAGAGCCACATCATGACGCGGCCCGCTCGGCTGGGCCGTGGCGCGACCCCAGTTCGACCAGCAGCACCCCGGCGACGATCAACCCGATACCGACGACGATCGGTGCGGTGAACGGGTCGCCGAAGATCACCGACGCGAACCCGGCGGTGGCCGCGGTACCAAGAGCACCCCAGACGCCATAGGCGACGCCGACTGGCATTCCGGCCCGCAGCACGAGCGTCAACAGGTAGAAGGACGTCACATAGCCGGCCACGACGAGGATCAGCCACATCGATTGGTCCTGGAAGGCCCGCAACGAAAGCGTGCCCGTCACCTCGGTGACGACCGCCCCCAACAGCAACATCCAGTTCCGCACGCCGGGCGTACCTCCGTCGATGATCGATCAGCCCGGAAAGGATAGCCCGCCATCCGGTTGTGCGTGCGGTCACAGCCCGCCCGACGGGGTGAGCGGGTGAACGCCGACCAACACCGGCAAACGGCGCAATGCTCAATACCCGTCGGTAACGTGGACAAAGCGGGTGTTGTGCCCGCTATCGCGTGAGCTGTGGCCAAGGAGTGACGATGACAGCGGATGCGGATACCCGCCCGGTTGTAGACCGTCCTGTCGCCGAGACCAGCTACGGCCCCGTCCGTGGTATCGACGACGGGCAGGTCAAGACGTGGAAAGGCATCCGGTATGCGGCGCCGCCCGTCGGTCGGTTGCGCTGGCGGGCCCCGCAATCCCCGCAGCCCTGGACCGACATCATCGAGGCGACGGCATTCGGCCCGGTGAGCCCGCAACCCCACAGCCCGATCCCGATGGGGCTGGGAACCCGGGCCGACGAGGATTGTCTGTTCCTCAACGTGTGGGCGCCCTCGGGTGCGTCGGACACCGACACCAAACCGGTGATGGTGTGGGTGCACGGCGGGGCCTACATCTTCGGGTCCGGCAGCCAACCGCTCTACGACGGCACGGCGCTGGCCGGTGGGTCCGACGTCGTGGTGGTGACGATCAACTACCGGCTCGGGGCACTGGGCTTCGCCGACTTCTCGTCGTTCGGCGGCGGTTTCGATTCGAACCTCGCGCTGCGTGACGTGCTCGCAGCGCTGCATTGGGTGCGCGCGAATATCTCGCGGTTCGGCGGCGACCCGGAGCGGGTGACGTTGTTCGGCGAGTCCGCCGGCGCGGGCGTGGTGACCACGCTGCTCGCGATGCCCGCGGCAGCGGGGTTGTTCTCCCGGGCCATCGCCCAGAGCTCACCGGCGACCTCGGTGTACGAAGGCGACCGGGCCCGCGTGGTAGCGGACCTTCTGCTCGAACGGCTGGGGATGACCGCCGCCGAGGCGCACCGCGCTCCGGTGCAGGCACTCGTCGAGGCGTCGGCACACGCGTTCGACCACGTGCCGATGACCACGCCAGGCCGGTTGGCTTTCGCCCCCACCGTCGACGGCGACCTGGTACCGGACTACCCGGTTGCGGCGGCACGGGCCGGCAGGACGCTGCCGGTGCCACTTCTGATCGGCACCAACAAGGACGAGGCGGCGCTGTTCAGGTTCATGCGCTCACCGCTGATGCCGATCGCGCCCAAGGCGATTCGCACGATGTTCGCCGAGATCGCCGACGACCAGCCCGGTCTGCAACTGCCGACCGAGGACCAGATCGATTCGGCCTATGCCGGCATGCGGGCACGGGCCCGCAGCCTGGGCGTGGCGCGCGACGTCAGCTTCCGGATGCCCACCGTGTGGTTCGCCGAGGGGCACAGCAGTGTGGCGCCGGTATATCTCTACCGATTCGACTGGGCGACACCGGTCTTCAAGCTGATCGGACTGGGCGCCGCGCACGCCACGGAGCTGATCTACGTGTGGGGCAACCTGGTTGCCGGCCCGCGTGATTTCACGTTCAAGCTGGGCGGGCTCAAAGCCGGTGAGCAGTTGTCGCACCGGATGCGGGCCCGGTGGACGAACTTCGCGGCAACGGGCACGCCCACCGGACCCGCCGACGAACCGTACTGGGCGCCCTATGGCAACGACAGTCGCGCCACTCTGGTCATCGATCGTCGCGACGAGGCGGTCGACGACCTGGATCGGCACATCCGGCTCACCTGGGGTGACCAGGTGCTCAGCTTCCGGTAGCGCACTGGATTGGCACAACCGGACGCACCCGGGTCGCCACCCGTGCCGATCGTTCCTGACACGGTGTCTAACAAGCCCCATCGAGGCGGGTTAGACTCGCCCCGGAGGTGTCAGCGTGGACCGAATCGCAGATCTGCTGGCTGTTCTCCCGCCACAGATGCGGGAGCCGGTCCTGTTCGCCATCCCGTTCTTCCTGCTGCTGCTGACCATCGAATGGTCCTCGGCGCGCAAGCTCAAACGCCTCGGCGCCCTCGGGGACCAGGGCCGCCCGCCGACCGGGGCCTACTTCACCCGCGATGCCTGGACCTCGATATCGATGGGGCTGGTGTCGATCGCGACGATGGGTGCCTGGAAGTTCCTGGCGTTGCTCGGCTACGCCGCGCTCTACGCCTATGTCGCACCCTGGCAGCTACCGGCGAGGCAGTGGTACACCTGGGTGATCGCGCTGGTCGGAGTGGATGTGCTGTTCTATGCCTACCACCGCATCGCACACCGGGTCCGGGTGATCTGGGCCACCCACCAGGCTCACCATTCCAGTCGCTACTTCAACTTCGCCACCGCGCTGCGTCAGAAGTGGAACAACAGCGGCGAGATCGTCATGTGGCTCCCGTTGCCGCTGTTGGGCATCCCACCCTGGATGGTGTTCACCAGCTTCTCGATCAGCCTGATCTACCAGTTCTGGATTCACACCGAGCGCATCGGCAGGCTGCCCCGGCCGTTCGAGCTCGTTTTCAACACCCCCTCGCACCACCGAGTGCACCACGGCATGGACCGGGAGTACCTGGACAAGAACTACGGCGGCATTCTCATCGTGTGGGACCGGCTGTTCGGCACCTTTGCCCCCGAGCTGTTCCGGCCGCACTACGGGCTGACCAAGCCGGTGAACACCTTCAACATCTGGAAGCTGCAGACCCACGAGTACGTGGCCATTGTCCGCGACGTTCGGACGGCCACCCGCTGGCGCGACCGGTTCGGCTACGTCTTCGGCCCGCCCGGCTGGGAGCCCGCCCGGCCCGGCCAGCGCCATGTGTCCGCGGCCGCGGCCTAGCTATCCGGATGCACGAAGATCGCGTGGCGGGCTAGCCAGGGGCAGGGCTGTCATCGAGGATGGAACTCATGGAGGTCAAGGAAGTCCTGTTGCCAGGCGTCGGTCTGCGCTACGAGTTCGACAACCGCGACGGCGACCGAATCGGGGTGATCGCCCGCCGCAACGGTGATTTCGAAGTGGTCGTCTATGCGGCCGCCGATCCCGACCAGGCCCGCCCGGTGTTCCGCCTCTGCGAAGAGGAGGCCGAGGCATTGGCCCAGATCCTGGGCGCTCCGCGCATGGTCGAACGGTTCGCCGACCTGACCAAGGAGGTGCCCGGGCTCGACGCCGGACAGATCGAGATCCCGCCGGGGTCTCCGTTCGTGGGTCAGCCGCTGGGGGGCACCCGGGCCCGCACCCGTACGGGAGCGTCGATCGTGGCGATCGTGCGCGACGAGGATGTGCTGGCCTCGCCGGGCCCGTCGGAGGTGCTGCGCGGCAACGACGTGCTGGTCGTGATCGGCACAGAGGACGGTATCGCCGGAGTCCGGCAAATCATCGACCAGGGCTGACTGCATGGAAGTATCGGTGGCGCTGCTCCTCGAGCTCGGCGTCATCCTCACGGCCCTGACCATCCTGGGCGCGATCGCACGCCGCTTCGCCCTTTCACCGATCCCGCTGTACCTGCTGGCCGGCTTGGCTCTCGGCAAGGGCGGTATCGCTCCGGTGCCGGCGGCGGGGGAGTTCGTGTCGGCGGGCGCCTCGATCGGCGTGGTCCTGCTGCTGCTCACCCTGGGGTTGGAGTTCTCCATGGGCGAGTTCGCGGCGAGCATGCGCAGGCACCTACCCTCGGCCGGCGTCGATGTCGTGCTGAACGCCGTACCGGGCGCCGTCGCCGGTTGGCTGCTCGGCCTGAATGCCGTGGGCATCCTGGCGATGGCCGGCATCACCTTCATCTCGTCCTCGGGCGTGATCGCCCGGCTGCTCAGCGACCTGCGGCGACTGGGTAACCGCGAGACGCCGGCGGTGTTGTCGGTGCTCGTGCTCGAGGACCTGGCCATGGCCGCCTACCTCCCGCTGCTCGCCGTGGTCGCGGCCGGGGGGACCTGGTGGGAGGCGTTGTTGTGGATGGTCGTGGCGTTGACCGCCCTTGTCGCGGCATTCACGGTGTCCTACCGATGGGGACACCATGTCGGTCGGCTCATCGCCCACCCGGACGACGAACAGCTCCTGCTGCGGATCCTCGGCCTCACTTTGCTGGTGGCGGCGGCCGCCGAGCATCTGCACGCCTCGGCGGCGGTGGGCGCCTTCCTGGTCGGGTTGACCCTGACCGGAGCGACCGCCGACCGTGCCCGCAGCGTGCTGAGCCCGCTGCGCGACCTGTTCGCGGCGGTGTTCTTCGTGGCGATCGGCCTCTCGGTCGACCCCGCCGACCTACTGCCCATGCTGCCGGTGGCTCTGGCCCTGGCCGTGGTGACGTCGTTGACGAAGGTGGCCACCGGCGGGTTCGCCGCGCGACGAGACGGCGTGGGCCGGCTAGGCCAGTTGCGCGCGGGTACCGCGCTCATCGCCCGGGGCGAGTTCTCCCTGGTGATCATCGGGTTGACCGGGACCACCGTGGGCGCGGTCGCCCCGGTGGCCACCCCATATGTGTTCGTACTGGCGATCTTCGGACCCATCCTCACCCGGCTCGCCAAGTAGTGAGCCGGCGAGGTGGCACCATTCTGGGGTGCAGACTGTCTTCGACCGCTACGTTGACCCCGATCTGATCGGACGCGCGCTGGCCCCCGCCTCGTTCGGATCGATGTGGTTGGACATACCCCGGCCGGACTACCCACGCCTTCCCGGCGCGCTGAACGCCGATCTGCTCGTTGTGGGCGGTGGCTACACCGGGCTGTGGACGGCGCTACACGCCGTCGAGCGCAGCCCGGGGGCGCGCGTGGTCCTCATCGAGGCCGAACGCATCGGCTGGGCGGCATCCGGACGCAACGGCGGGTTCGTCGAGGCGAGCATCACCCACGGCGCCGCGAACGGGCAGTCCCGCTGGCCGGCAGAGTTCCGGCGGCTCGAACAGTTGGGGCTGGACAACCTCGATGGTATGCAGGCCGACATCGAGCGGCACCGCATGAGCGTGGACTGGGAACGCACCGGCATGCTGGCCGTGGCAACCGAGCCCCATCAGGTCCAGTGGTTGCAGGAGGCCGCGGGGGCGGGCGAAGGCCGGTTCCTCGACCAGGCGTCGGTTCGCGACGAGGTCGCCTCACCGACCTACCTTGCCGGCCTGTTCGGTCCGGACACCTGCGCCATCGTGCATCCGGCGCGGCTGGCCTTCGAACTCGCCCGGGCCTGCACCGAGGCGGGCGTGCAGATCTTCGAGCACACCGGGGCGACGGCGATTGAGCGTGAGGGCACCGGAGTGCGGGTGGACACGCCCGCCGGGGCGATTCGCGCACAACGAGTCGTCCTGGGCACCAACGTCTTTCCCAGCCTGCTTCGCCGCAACCGGCTACACACCGTGCCGGTCTACGACTATGTGCTTTCCACCGAGCCACTCACCGACGATCAGCTCGACAGCATCGGCTGGCGTTCGCGCCAGGGCGTCGGCGACAGCGCCAATCAGTTCCACTACTACCGGTTGACCGCGGACAACCGGATCATCTGGGGTGGGTACGACGCCGTCTATCACTACGGGCGGCGTCTTGACCCGTTGTACGAGGACCGTCCCGCGACCTTCCGCCGGCTCGCTGCGCACTTCTTCATCACATTCCCCCAACTCCGCGAGGTGACGTTCACCCACCGCTGGGCCGGCGCCATCGACACCAACACCCGTTTCTGTGCGCACTGGGGCCTGGCCGGGCGCGGCCGCATCGCCTATGTCAACGGATTCACCGGTCTGGGGGTGGGCGCGACCCGGTTCGCCGCCGACGTGTGCCTCGATCTGCTGGACGGGCGCCGCACCGAGCGCACCGAGCTGAAGATGGTGCGCAAGCGGCCGCTGCCGTTTCCACCCGAACCGTTCGCCAGCATCGGGATCCAGGCCACTCGGTGGTCGCTGGACCGGGCCGACCATAACGGGGGGCAACGAAATCTGGTGCTTCGCACCCTCGACCGGTTGGGGCTCGGGTTCGACTCCTAGCGGGTCGTCGCCAACCGGGGCCGATGCATTCGGCGGGGCTTTTACCACTCCGATCGGGAATCCTGCGGGAACGACACGGATACGCGATAGTGCGTTGGTAACGATTCGGCATCGCGAGCCGATACGAAGTCGACACACAATTGCGATCGCGTCGCAGGACGGGTCGCCGACTGATCGGGGTGCACGGTGGCTCGCTTCTCACTGCAATGTGTTGCCGCCGCCCTCGCGGCCGCAGCCGTGTACGCATCAGCGGCGCCGATCGCCCAGGCCGAACCCGGGGTGCTGGTGTATCCCGGGATGGAGATCCATCAGGGCACCAATGTGTGCACCCTGGGCTATGTCGACCCGGTCCAGCGTATCGCCTTTTCTGCGGGTCACTGCGGGGGCAGCGGACCCGTCAGCGACAAGACCGGCAGGTTCATCGGCATGGTGTCCACCTCCCGCGACAACACCCCAGATGGCACCGTCGTACGTACCGACCAGGTGATCAGCGACTACGAGACGATCGGGCTGGCCACCGAGGTCGCGATCAACGACATCCTGCCCGGCGGGCGGCAGCTGGTGGCCGACCCGGCCACCCCGTTGTCGGCCGGTCAGCCGGTGTGCCACTTCGGAGTCGTCACCGGCGAGAGCTGCGGCTCGGTCGAACGGGTCAACAACGGCTGGTTCACCATGTTCAACGGTGTAGTCAGCCAGAAGGGCGACTCCGGCGGACCCGTCTACACGCTGAGCGGCGACGGCAAGGCCGTCATCGTCGGCTTGTTCAACAGCACCTGGGGGCAGCTGCCGGCCGCGGTGTCGTGGCAGGCGACCGGTCGGCAGGCCGCCGAGGATGTCGGGATCGTCAACATCGCCGCGGCCGAGCAGAACTAGCGATGCGGCGGAGTTTCTTCACGTGGTGCGGCGAGCCAGGTGTTGATGGCTGAACGGACTTGTGCGGGCGCTTCTACGGGGGCGAGGTGTCCGATTTCCTCCAGCATCGTGAGCGGTGGTGTACCCGGCAGCGCCTGCTGTAGCCGGGTTGCCTGCTCAGCGGGGAGCCACGGATCCGCGCAGCCCCAGCCGATCGCGACACGGCAGCGCAGTTGACTCAGGTGTTCGACGATCGAGTGAGTGTGCTCGGTGCGGAGCGCGGCGATCTGTCGGTAGAAGGCCGCTTGGCCGTCCTGGTCCAGCCATGGCCGGCTGAGCGTGTCGATCCAGCCCTGGCCCAGTTGCCGGCGGGAAGCTCCGGAGATGTACTGCTTGACAAGCGCTGCGTGGAGCTCGGCGGGCAGCGACGCGAACACGTCGTCGTGGTCGGCAACGAGGCGGAAGAACGACGACCCCCATGGTTCGAGGGCGACGACATCCCAGAGATACAGGCTCGCGTAGTCCCGTTGGTGCAGCAGGTGTGCTCCCAACGCGACTGCGCCCCCGATGTCATGTGCAACGACATAAGGGCGCTCCAGGCCCCAACGATCGAGCAGCTGCGCGAACCGCGACATCTGTGACGGCAGGTCGACCGGCACCTCGGAGTCTTTGGTGGAGGCTCCGTAGCCGGGCATGTCCCAGAGGAACACCCGATATCCCACGCTCAGGTAGTGGGCGGCGTTCGCCCATACTGGCGCTGACCAGGGCGTCCCGTGGCAGAACACCACCTCTCCCAGGGCCTCAGAGCGGGAAGCGGTGAGTGTGTAGGTCATCACTCCTACGCCAGCGATGTCGAGGAGCGCGCCTTTGGGCAGCGATCTGATCGTGGCGTCCATGTCGTGGAACATAGAACTTCAGGTCAACCTGAAGTCAAGTGCGACAATCGACGCATGAGGATCGGCGAGGCTGCACAGCGCCTCGGGGTCGCTACCCATGTACTCAGGCACTGGGAAGACGCCGGCGTCGTGGTGCCGGACCGCACGCGATCAGGCCATCGCGACTACAACGACGAGCACCTCCATCGACTGCGCATCCTGAAGGCCTGTCAGAGCGTCGGCATGCCGCTGGCGGAGATCCGCCTCGTTCTGCACCGTGACGAGCCCGGACGAACCGCGGTAATCAGACGACAGCTTTGCTCGATCAGAACTCAACAAGCTCAGCTGGCCACCGCCGAACGCTTCCTCTCGCACATCATCGACTGCAAGCACGACCTGATCACACGATGTCCCGCGTGCAGCGCCTACAGTGGCGAGACACCTGCAGCGCCCGCCGCGGGTGGTGCAGCGGCAACGACCTCGAGGCCCGCATCGTCGCGCGACTCGACCTGATTGTCACGCTCCTCCTCGGCCCGTGCCGGCCGGCATCGTCGCGCGACTAGCGAGTCAGGGCGAATACCGGTATGGCCGGGGCGGCCGCGCGCAACTGCTCGGCGCTGGACTGCGGCGTGAGTCCGGCGCTGTGTCCCTTGACCTCCCAATGCCACTTGTCGAGATAGCGCTTGAGCAGGGCGGGCTTGGCCTCGTCGGCCACCTCGGTAACGGAGATCGGGGTGCGGTGCCAGCGAGGGCCGAGTTCCACCACACCGGCTGCCCGGGCGTTGCGTGCCCACTGGGTGTTTCCGCGCGGAGAGACCAGATAGTCGACGCCGTCGACGCGCAGCACGTTGACCACCACGCTGCGTACCACGCCGGACCTGCGGCCGCGTACCCGCAGCGCACGCGTCCCGGCGATGCCGATCCCGATCTCGGCGAGCCGGCGGACCATGGCGTTGAAGGCCCGCGCGGCGGCGTCCGGGCGGTCGTAGTACTCGGACATCTGTCGTCTCCCATCCACAATTGAGAGCGGTGCTCTCGTTCTAGGCAAAGCCTGCCATCGCAACGGCCGAAATTCAAGAGCAGTGATCTCGGTTGTGTCAGACTCGGCTCGTGGGTAAGCGGCAGGAGTCCCGGCAGCGCATCGAGGCGCAGATCATCGAGCTGGCCCGCCGGCAGCTGGCCACCGTGGGGGCTGCCGGGTTGTCGGTGCGCGCGATCGCACGCGACCTCGGCATGGTGTCGTCTGCGATGTACCGGTACGTCGCCAGCCGCGACGAGCTGCTGACCATGCTGCTGGTCGACGCGTACTCCGATCTGGCCGACAGCGTTGACCGGGCTCGCGGGCGGGTCGCCGACGGGTGGCGGGCCGATGTCTCGGCCATCGCCCAGGCGGTGCGGCGCTGGGCGCTGGAGCAGCCGGCGTGCTGGGCGCTGCTCTACGGCAGTCCGGTGCCGGGCTATCACGCGCCGGCCGAGCTCACCACCGGACCGGGCACCCGCGTGGTCGGCGCGCTCTTCGACGCGGTGGCCGCCGGCGTGGCAACCGGCGAGATCGTGCTGACCGAGCAGCACGTGGCAGAGCCGATGTCAGCCGATCTGGAGCGGCTGCGCCACGAATTCGGTTTCCCGGGCGACGACGCGCTGGTCATCCGGTGCACGGTGGCATGGTCCCTGATCCTCGGCGCGATCAGCCTCGAGGTGTTCGGTCAGTACGGCACGGATACCTTCGCCGATCCCGGAGTCCTGTTCGACAACCAGATCCGGATCCTCGTCGGCCTGCTGGCCGCCGGCCAGCAGAACTAGAACGCGTTCTAGCCAGGTCGGCACGCCGGAGATATCCTCGAAGCGATGACCAATCAGACACCTGTCCAGATTGCGTGGGTGACCCGCGATCTCGGTGCTACCGAGTCGACCCTGTCGGCCCTGCTGGGGGCCAAGAAGTGGATCCGAATGCCCAACGTGCACTTCGGTCCGGACACCTGCACCCATCGCGGCGAGCCCGCCGATTACGGTGCCGACATCTCGCTGAGTTACGCCGGCGACACCCAGCTCGAGGTCATCGCCCCGACCCACGGTCGAAGCATCTACACCGAGTTCCTCACCGAGAGCGGGCCGGGGCTGCACCACATCTGTCGGGAAACCGCCGATTTCGACGCAGAGCTGGCCGACGCCGGCCGCACGGCCTCCGTGGTCGCACAGGGAGTCATGCCCGGAGGCATGAAGTTCGCCTATGTGTCCGCCGTGGCGGCCGGGGTGCCCTATGTGGAGTTCGCATCGATCCCCGCCGAGATCCGTGAGTTCTTCGACTACGTCAAGAAGGAGCAGCGATGAGCGCTTGCGCGAAGAGCAGAACGACACCGATGAGCGCTTGCGCGAAGAGCAGAACGACACCGATGAGCGCTTGCGCGAAGAGCAAAGAACGCCGATGAGTGGCCTCGACATTCCCCCGACCGTGAGCGCGTCGGACGTGACGCGGTGGTCCGACGACGTCGACGTCGTCGTGATCGGCTTCGGGATCGGCGGCGGCTGTGCCGCGGTCACCGCCGCGGCCGACGGCGCCCGGGTACTGGTGCTCGAGCGTGCCGCCGCGGCCGGCGGAACCACCGCGATGGCCGGCGGTCATTTCTACCTCGGCGGTGGCACTGCGGTGCAGAAGGCGACCGGTCACCAGGACAGCCCGGAGGAGATGTACGACTACCTCGTCGCGGTCTCGCGCGAACCCGAGCCCGACAAGATCCGTGCCTACTGCCAGGGCAGCGTCGAGCACTTCAACTGGCTGGAGGACTTGGGGGTTCACTTCGAGCGCAGCTACTACCCGGAGAAGGCGGTCATCCAGCCCAACACCGAGGGTCTGATGTACACCGGCAACGAGAAGGTGTGGCCGTTCAAGGACATGGCTGTGCCCGCGCCGCGGGGGCACAAGGTGCCGGTGCCGGGTGACACCCAGGGCGCTGCGATGGTGATCGACCTGCTGCTCAAGCGTGCTGCCGAGCTCGGTGTGCAGATCCGCTATGAGACGGGGGCAACCGGGCTCGTCCTGGACGAGGACGGTGCGGTCGTCGGTGTGTCGTGGAAACACTTCGGCGAGACCGGTGCGATCAAAGCCAAAGCGGTGGTGATCGCCGCGGGCGGTTTCGTGATGAACCCGGACATGGTCGCCAAGTACACCCCCAAACTCGCCGAGAAGCCGTTCGTGCTCGGCAACACCTACGACGACGGCCTGGGAATTCGTCTCGGAGTATCCGCGGGCGGTGCCACCAAACACATGGATCAGGCGTTCATCACCGCGCCGGCGTACCCCCCCTCGATCCTGCTGACCGGCATCATCGTCAACAAGCTGGGACACCGCTTCGTCGCCGAGGACTCCTACCACTCGCGCACATCGGGATTCGTGATGGACCAGCCCGACAGCGCGGCGTTCCTGATCGTCGACGAGGCGCACATGCAGCGCCCGGAGATTCCGCTGATCACCTTCATCGACGGTTGGGAGACTGTCGAGGAGATGGAGTCCGCGCTGGGTATCCCTGCCGGAAACCTCGTGGCGACGTTGAACCGGTACAACGAACATGCGGCGAAAGGCGAGGACCCCGACTTTCACAAACAGCCGGAATTCCTTGCACCGCAAGACAACGGGCCGTGGGGTGCCTTCGACCTGTCGCTGGGTAGGGCGATGTACTCCGGCTTCACGGTCGGCGGGCTGGCCACCAGCGTCGACGGTGAGGTGTTGCGCGAGGACGGCAGCGCCGTCCCGGGCCTCTATGCCGCGGGTGCCTGCGCATCCAATATCGCCCAGGACGGCAAAGGCTACGCCAGCGGGACGCAGCTGGGCGAGGGGTCCTTCTTCGGGCGCCGCGCCGGAGAGCGAGCCGCCGCGAGTGCGCAGGCGCGTTAGGGCACAGCGCCGGAGAGCGAGCCGCCGCGAGTGCGCAGGCGCGTCAGCGCGCCGCGTCAGACCGGCGCCGGCTCGTCTCCCTGAACGTGGCCGAAACGCCACTCTCCCTCGCCGAGCAGCTCGAGGTGCTTGTCGTGATGCTGCTCGACGGTGTGGCGGTGACTGACGCTGACCAGGATGGTGTTGGGGAGCTCGGTGCGCACCAGGTCGTAGAGCGCGAACTCGAGGCCCTCGTCGAGCGCCGAAGTGGACTCGTCGAGGAAGACCGCCTTGGGCCTGGTCAACAACACACGGGCGAAGGCGATGCGTTGCTGCTCGCCCGGGGAGAGCACCTTGGCCCAGTCCTGTACCTCGTTGAGCCGGATGGTCAGATGCGACAGCGCCACCTTGGTCAGAGCGCGCTGCAGCTCCTCGTCGGCGATGTCGCCGGAATTGGCCGGATAGGACACCACCGTGCGTAGGTCGCCGAGCGGCACATACGGCATCTGCGACAGGAACATGGTCTCGTGTTCGTGGAGGGGGCGGCGCAGCGTGCCTGAGGTGTAGGGCCACATCTGGGCGAGGCTGCGCAGCAGGCTGGTCTTGCCCGCCCCGGAACGTCCGGTGATCACCATGGTTTCGCCGGGCTCCAGCCGCAGCTTGATCGGATCGACGAGCTGGGCACCGCTGGGGGTGCGCACCTCGACTCCGTCGAGTTCCACCGATCCGTCGGTGGTGGGTTCGGTGCGCAGTCGCGGCAGCTCACGCGCCGATTGATTGGTGTGCACCAACCCGTGCAGACGGATGATCGCGGCGCGGTAGCTGGCGAACGAGTCGTAGGCGTTCCGGAAGAACGACAGCGAGTCGTGAATGGAGCCGAACGCGCTCGATGACTGTGTCACCCCGCCGAGGGTGATCTCGCCGCTGAACAACCGCGGTGCCTGAATGACCAGTGGAAGTGGGTTGATGATCTGGCTCATCGACAGGTTCCAGCCGGTCAGTGCGATGGTTCGGTTCACATACCGGCGATAGTTGGTGATGATCGCGGCGAACTTGGTTCGCAACAGGCCTCGCTCGACATCCTCGCCGCGATAGAACCCGACCGCCTCGGCGGCGTCACGCAACCGCACCAGCGCATAGCGGAACGCGGCGTTGGTGAGCTCGTTTCTGAAACTGAGCCGGATGAGCGGATGGCCTATCCAGAACGCGATGATGGTCGCGAAGACCACATAGACCAACACCACCCAGAACAGCGCGTGGCCGAGGGTGATGCCTGCGATCGTCAACGGGCCGGACAGGTTCCACAGGATCACGGTGAAGGACACGACCGTGACCAGGGAGTTGATCGCGCCGAACAGCAGTGTGCTCGACGTGCCGATCATCGGCGTGTTGGGGGAGGAGCCGACCCCGGCGGTGAAGATGTCGATGTCCTGCTGGATCCGCTGGTCGGGGTTGTCGATGTCGGTGTCGGTGAATCGGGTGCGGTAGTAGGCGTGATCGTCGAGCCAGTCGCAGGTCAGCCGGTCGGTCAACCAGACACGCCAACGGATGATGAAACGCTGCGTCAGATAGATGTCCAACATCACCCGGGAGATGTAGATCGTCGCCAGGACGGCGAAGATGATCAGCGCCATCCAGAACCCGTTGACACCGGATTCACGGACTTCGGCGTCGCCGGCCCCAGCCCCCTGGAATGCGGTCTGCAGTGCGGAGAACAGATCGTTGCTGTAGTAGCTGAGCAACACGTCGATGCGCACCGAGATGATCGTCGACAACAGCAGCACCGCGACCCAGATCCAGACGCCGATGCTCTGTCGGCCCTTGAAGTAGTCGGCGGTGATCCGCCAGTACTGGCGTCCCCACAGCGTGAAGCGCGCCAACAACACCAGCCCGCCGAGGGCGAGGACGGCGCTGATCGCCCAGGCCTTGAGGATCCACAGCAGGGACGGGACCAGCTCGTGGCCCCAGTCCATCGACGGCGTGTACTTTTCCAACGCGATCTCCTCCTGCGGCGGCACGTATGTGACGCCGGATCCGGTGGTGTCTCGGCGAACCTACCTCGGCATCGAGGCAAGGGCTCGCGACAGTCCGAGATGGCCCAGCGAAACGTCAGCGTCGGTTGCGACACCAGATCGGCCTCGATGAGCATCTCGCGAGTGGCGAAATCTAAGGTAGCTGTCCATGCCCGGCCCGCCCCGGGCGATCGGCGCGTCCGGATCGGTCGTGGCGCGATCATCCGGGTAGCTCACTGGCTAGGCTCACCCGATGGGCTTCGACGCCGCCTCCGGGCATACCGTTCATGCCGGCCAGTTGATCGCTCGACGCCTGCGGGCCAGCGGTATCGACACCATGTTCACCTTGTCCGGTGGGCACCTGTTCTCCATCTATGACGGCTGCCGCAGCGAGGGCATCAGGCTCATCGACACGCGCCACGAGCAGACCGCGGCCTTCGCCGCCGAAGGCTGGTCGAAGGTGACCCGGATACCGGGTGTGGTCGCCCTGACGGCCGGCCCCGGTGTCACCAACGGGATGAGCGCGATGGCCGCAGCCCAGCAAAACCAGTCACCGATGCTGGTGCTCGGCGGGCGCGCACCGGCGCTGCGCTGGGGTATGGGCTCGCTGCAGGAGATCGATCACGTGCCATTCGTGGCGCCGCTGGCCCGTTACGCGGCCACCGCGCAGTCGGCGGGCGCCGTCGGCGATCGGGTCGACGACGCGTTGCGTGCCGCGGTCGGCGCGCCGTCGGGCGTGGCGTTCGTCGACTTCCCGATGGACTACGTATTCGGTGAGGCGCACGACCGCGGCGAGCCCGGGGCACTTCGCGAGCTGCCGGCCCCGCCGCCGGTCGACGAGGCTGCCCTGGAGCGCGCCGTCCACCTGCTGTCGAGCGCCCAACGGCCGGTGATCATGGCCGGCACCAACGTGTGGTGGGCACGTGCCGAGGACGCGCTGCTCGATCTGGCCGAGACACTGCGCATCCCGGTGTTCGCCAACGGTATGGCGCGCGGCATCGTCGGCGCCGACCGCGACCTGGGCTTCTCGCGGGCACGCTCGGCGGCGCTGGCACAGGCCGATGTGGCACTGGTGGTTGGGGTGCCGATGGACTTCCGGCTCGGGTTCGGCGGCGTATTCGGCGAGCAGACCCAGCTCATCGTCGCCGACCGTGCCGAACCCGACCGGGAACATCCCCGCGCCGTCACCGCCGGCCTCTACGGCGACCTTTCGACGATCCTGACCGCCCTGGCCGCCGCGCCGCAGTTCGACCATGAGCAGTGGATCGGCTCGCTACGCACGATCGAGGCTCGTGCCCGTGCCGCCGAGACCGCCGAACTGGCCGACGACCGCACCCCGCTGCATCCCATGCGCGTCTACGCCGAACTGATGCCGCTGCTGGAGCGCGACGCGATCATCGTGATCGACGCCGGCGACTTCGGCTCCTACGCGGGCCGGATGATCGACAGTTACGTGCCCGGCGCCTGGCTGGACAGCGGCCCCTTCGGCTGCTTGGGCTCCGGGCCCGGCTACGCCCTGGCCGCCAAGCTGGCTCGCCCGGAGCGCCAGGTGGTGCTGCTGCAGGGTGACGGGGCGTTCGGATTCTCCGGGATGGAATGGGACACCCTGGTCCGACACGGCGTGCACGTGGTGTCGGTGGTCGGCAACAACGGCATCTGGGCGCTGGAGAAGCACCCGATGGAGGCGCTGTACGGCTACTCGGTGGTGGCCGACCTGCGGCCGGGTACCCGCTACGACGAGGTGGTGCGGGCGCTGGGCGGATACGGGGAGCTGGTATCGGCGCCCGACGAACTGCGGCCGGCGTTGCGCCGCGCGTTCGACAGCGGCATCCCCGCGGTCGTCAACACCCTGACCGATCCGGCGGTTTCCTATCCCCGCCGGTCGAACCTGGCGTGAGGCGGCGCAGGCCCGGATCGCGTTGAGCCCCGCCGACCAAGCCCGGAGACGCCTGTGCCGGAAAGGGCCGGACCCAGCAAGTGCGCCGGTTCGGGACGCGTACCGTTGAGCCGTGGCGAAAACTCGCAAGACCTCCGCTGCCGGGCCGGGCCGCTTCAGCAGAGGGTTCTGGCGTCTGCTCGGCGCGAGCACGGACAGGATCAAGGTCGAATCGATGGCCGAGGTCGACGCCTCGGCGGAGTTCGACGAGAAGGCCAAGGACCTCAGCGACGAGCAGTTGCAGGAGGCCGCGCAGTTGCTCGAGCTGGACCAACTCGCCGGGTCGGCCGACATCCCGCAGTTCCTGGCGATCGCACGCGAGGCCGCCGAACGGGCCACCGGGCTGCGCCCGTTTGATGTACAGCTCCTCGGCGCGTTGCGCATGTTGGCCGGCGACGTCGTCGAGATGGCCACCGGTGAAGGCAAGACCCTCTCCGGTGCGATCGCCGCGGCCGGCTACGCGCTCGGCGGACGCAGCGTGCACGTCGTGACGATCAACGACTATCTGGCCCGACGCGATGCCGAATGGATGGGCCCGCTGCTGGAGGCGATGGGGCTGACGGTCGGCTGGATCACCGCTGACTCGACGGCGCCGCAGCGCCGTGCGGCCTACCAGTGCAACGTGACCTATGCCTCGGTCAACGAGATCGGCTTCGACGTGCTGCGCGATCAGCTGGTGACCGACGTCGCCGATCTGGTCTCGCCGAACCCCGATGTGGCCCTGATCGACGAAGCCGACTCGGTTCTGGTCGACGAGGCGCTGGTGCCGCTGGTACTGGCCGGCACGACGCACCGGGAGACACCCAAGGTGGAGATCATCCGGCTGGTCGGGGAGCTGGTGGCAGACGACACGTACTTCGCCACCGACGCCGACAGCCGCAATGTGCACCTCACCGAGGCGGGCGCGGAGAAGATCGAGGCGGCGCTGGGCGGCATCGACCTGTACTCCGAGGAGCACGTCGGGACCACGCTGACCGAGGTCAACGTCGCCCTGCACGCCCACGTGCTGCTGCAGCGCGACGTGCACTACATCGTCCGGGACGGGGCGGTGCACCTGATCAACTCCTCCCGTGGCCGCATCGCCTCGCTGCAGCGCTGGCCGGACGGATTGCAGGCCGCAGTGGAAGCCAAGGAGGGCATCGAAACCACCGAGACCGGTGAGGTGCTCGACACCATCACCGTGCAGGCGCTGATCGACCGCTACCCCCGGGTGTGCGGGATGACCGGAACCGCGCTGGCCGCCGGCGAACAGCTGCGACAGTTCTACAACCTGGCAGTTTCGCCGATCCCGCCCAATATGCCCAATATCCGCGAGGACGAGGCTGACCGGGTCTACATCACCGAGGCGGCCAAGAACGAGGCCATCATCGAGCACATCATGGACGTGCACGGCACCGGCCAACCGATCCTCGTCGGCACCCACGACGTCGCCGAGTCCGAGGATCTCTACGAGCGGCTGCGCCGCCGCGGGGTTCCCGCCGTCGTGCTCAACGCCAAGAACGACGAGGAGGAGGCCCGCGTCATCGCCGAGGCCGGCAAGCTCGCCGCCGTGACGGTGTCGACCCAGATGGCCGGCCGGGGCACCGATATCCGGCTGGGCGGTTCGGATGTCGCCGATCAGTCCGTCGAGAAGAAAGAGGTCGCCGAACTGGGGGGTCTGCACGTCATCGGGACGGGCCGGCACCGCACCGAGCGGCTGGACAACCAGCTGCGCGGCCGGGCCGGACGGCAGGGCGACCCGGGGTCGTCGGTGTTCTTCTCCAGCTGGGAGGACGATGTCGTCTCCGCGCACCTCGACCCCGGCAAGTTGCCCACCGAGTGCGACGACACCGGCAGGATCACCAGCCCCAAGGCGGCCGCCCTGCTCGACCACGCCCAGCGAGTCGCCGAGGGCCGCCTGTTGGACGTGCACGCCAACACCTGGCGCTACAACCAGCTGATCGCCCAACAGCGCGCGATCATCGTCGAACGGCGAAATGCCCTGCTGAGCACGGCAACCGCCCGCGAAGAGCTCCAGGAGCTCTCCCCGGACCGCTATGAGGAGCTGGCCGAGAAGGTCACCGAGGAGGAGCTGGAACGGATCTGCCGGCAGATCATGCTGTACCACCTCGACCGTGGGTGGGCCGACCACCTGGCATACCTGTCCGACATCCGCGAGAGCATCCACCTGCGCGCCCTGGGGCGGCAAAACCCGCTCGACGAGTTCCATCGAATGGCCGTCGACGCCTTCGCGCACCTGGCCGCCGACGCAATCGAGGCTGCCCAGCAGACCTTTGAGACGGCCAACGTTCTCGAGGAGGAACCGGGTCTGGACCTGTCCAAGCTGGCCCGGCCGACCTCGACATGGACATACATGGTCCACGACAACCCGCTGAACGACGACACGCTGTCGGCGCTGAGCCTGCCCGGGGTGTTCCGCTAGGTTCGGTGCCATGACGGAGTCGCACGGCCGGCGACAGGGCGCCAAGCAGGCTCCCGATCGGATACTGACGATCCCGAACGTCCTGAGCGTGGTGCGACTCGTCCTGGTGCCGGTGTTCCTGTACTTGCTGCTGGCCGTCCACGCCTACGGCTGGGCGGTGGGAATCCTGATGTTCAGCGGGTTCTCCGACTGGGCGGACGGCAAGATCGCCCGGCTGGTCGACAATCAGTCCTCGCGGCTGGGCGAGCTGCTGGACCCGCTGGTGGACCGGATCTACATGCTGGCCGTTCCGGTCGGCCTCGGCATGGCCGGCATCGTGCCGTGGTGGGTGGTGGCAACCCTGATCGGCCGGGACGCGGTGCTGGCCGCCACCCTGCCGATCCTGCACGGCCGCGGGGTGACCGCGTTGCCGGTCACCTACATCGGCAAGGCGGCGACCTTCGCATTGATGTCCGGCTTTCCGCTGGTCCTGCTGGGCCAGTGGGACGCCCTGTGGAGTCGCGTGATCGGGGCCTGCGGTTGGGGGTTCTTGATCTGGGGTATCGGCATGTACCTGTGGTCTGCGGTGCTCTACCTGTTGCAGGTGCGGCTCGTGGTGCGCCGGCTACCGAAGGTGCACACGGCCGGCCGGCCGCGGGCCACCCGACGAAGCGACAACAGCGATGCCACCACGACCTGACCCGGCGCTCGGCGGCTTTGACCCGGAGGCGGGTCTGAGAACACGCGACGGGAGTGGGCCGACGCGTTTTCCGGTGCCCTCATTGTTGCGTTCGCTGCTGTCCGACCATCTCGATCCCGGCTATGCCGCCGCGGCGGCCGAACGCGAGCGCACCGGGCGCACGCGCAGCGCCACCGCCCGGCGCCTGTGGCAAGCCCTCGCCGCGCTGCTGATCGCGGTGGTCTTCGCCGCGGCGGTGGCCCAGGCCCGTTCCACTGCGCCCGGCGTCAGCGCAGCTCAGCAGGTACTGGCCGCCAGCGTGCGCTCGGCCGAGAACACCACCGACGAGCTGACGGCCCGCCGCGACGCGCTGGCGATCACGCTGGCGGCGCTCCTCTGGATCACTGGCTTTGCGCTCCGGCCGGATTACTGGTGGCACCTGCCCAACACCTTTGCGCTCTTGCTCAACTATACCGAGGTC
>Ga0210086_1000387_pt1 | contig 26127 bp, 17 predicted proteins | sample China_Galinas_PW_3_FD_184867 | JGI IMG/M metagenome (GOLD analysis project Ga0210086, IMG submission 184867) | Wetland microbial communities from San Francisco Bay, California, USA, that impact long-term carbon sequestration - China_Galinas_PWB_D2... | ecosystem: Environmental > Aquatic > Marine...
GACGTCGACGGTGACAAGCGCGAAGACATTGTGCTCGTCGACCGTGACGTGATCGCGTGGTATCGCAACGGCGACTTTTCGAAGCACGTCATCGCGAGGCGACTCACGAAGCGCGACCACGTGTGCGTCGCGGCGCGCGACATCGACGGCGACGGTCGCTGTGAGATCGCTGTCGGCGGCGAGTGGAATCCGGGCGACACCAACACGAGCGGAAGCGTCCACTGGCTCGTTGCACCCGACGATCGGCGGACGGCCTGGAAGCCCGTCCGGCTACCCAACGAGCCGACCGTGCACCGCATGCGCTGGCTCGACGGCGGCGACGGGGGATTCTCGCTGATCGTCGCACCGCTGCACGGTCGCGGCAACCGCGCGGGTGTCGGGGCCGGGGTCAAGATCCAGGCCTACGAGCGAAATGCCGGCGACTGGAAGATCACGACGCTCGACGATTCGCTTCACCAGACCCACAACATCGATCCGGTGCAATGGGACGACGACCCGGCCGAGGAGCTTCTGGTCGCCGGTCGCGAAGGTCTGTTCGTGCTCGATCACGCAGGCGGCAAGTGGTCACGCACGGCGATTGCAGGCTCTGCCGAAGGTGATCCGTTCGCCGGCGCAAGCGAGGTCCGCCTCGGCCGGCGATCGGGCGGGGGACGCTTCGTCGCGGCGATCGAGCCGTTTCACGGCAACCAGCTCGTCGTCTACCGTCCGGCCGAACCCGGCAGCCCTCGTCGTCTCTGGCGGCGGCGCGTGCTCGACGCCAGCCTTGCCCAGGGACATGCCGTCGCGTGTGGAGACGTGCTCGGCACGGGCAACGACCAGATCGTCGTCGGATGGCGCAAGAAGAACGCAGCCGGCAAGGTCGGCATCAAGATCTACGTGCCGCGGCAACCCGACTTATCCGAGGTTCAGGAGATCGTCCTCGACGAGCGGATCGCGTGCGAGGATCTGCGGCTCGCCGACCTCGACGGCGACGGACGCCTCGACATCGTCGCGGCCGGACGGGCGTCGCACGACCTCGTTGTCTGGTTCAACCGCCTGCGGTGAACGCGAGTTTCGCGTGCTGCGTCACCTGCGCGTTGCGGCTCAGCGCTTCTTGGCGAAGTAGTCGAGCACGCTCATCGCCTGCTTGACGTTCGCGACCAACGCCTGCGGGACGTGGTTGGCCTTCGCGCGCGCAAGGAAAGTCTTGTAGCGCTGCTTGGCCTTCTCGATGACCTTGGGCTTGCTATAGGACGACCCGTCCGAGGAGATCGACAGCGCCGCCCAACGTTGCAGCGCATAGATTCCGATGCACGGGTCGGTCTTTGGCAGGTGTTCGATGGCCTTCTCGTACTGCTCGAGCGCCTCGTCCGGGGAGTCGGTCTTCTCGTAGATCCGACCTCGAAAGAACGCCGGTTCCCAGTCGTTCTTGTTCAGCTTCTGAACCGCCTTCAGGATTCTCTGTGCGACCTTGTGCTTGCCGAGCTGCGATTCGACCCGTGCTCGGAGGATCTCGTGCCGCAGGTAGAGCGCGGAGCGCTTGTTCTTCCGCAGGCTCGCTCCGGACTTCTCGAGCAGGCTCCTTGCCTGCTTCGGCTCGTGCTTCAGGAGTTGGATCTCGGCTCGCCGCACCGCGACTTGCGGTGTGTTCGCTTTCACGCTGTCAGCCTTGTCCAACGAGTTGCTGGCCAGGTCGGTGTCGCCATGCGCGAGCTGGATGATCGCGAGCAGGTAGGCAGCATTGAACCGAGCTTTCGTTTGCTGCTGCCGGTCCTCGTACAGCGTGGCCAGTGCTTCGCGCACGTCCTCGCCCTTCTGGTGCAACTTCCAGAGGTCGGCGAAGCTCGTGGCCTTGTCCTTGGGGCTCTGCGCTTGGCTCGCGCCGGATGTCGTCAGCGCGGCCAGAAGCAGCGCGCCTGCGACCAGATGTCTCGTGTTCATGCAAGTGCCTCCTCGGCAAAAGGGCGGGCGCTTCGCGCGGGTATGGAGACTACGGCCCGCATTCGACACACCCGCCCGGGTTGTCTCTAGGCCAGGAACTCCCCGGCGTTCACGTGAACGAGGGGCAGCTTGGAGACCTCTTCGAAACCCGCCTTCGTCGCGGAACACGCGACCGGGCACATGTGCTGGGTGCAGTTGGCCCCGGGGCAATCGCCATCGTCAGCAGCTGCGAACACAGTCATCGGGGCCAGGCCCAACACGAGAATCGCAAAGACAAGCTTCATCGCTTACTCCATGAATCGGTTTGTGAGAACGCACCGGAATCGACGTTCCGGGTGCGGCGCTAAGACTGTGCGTGGTGGCGAAGTCCTCAAACAAACCCGCGAACGGGAACCATCTCCCGTGCGCAATCGCGCGACCCGATGCGCGGACGCACTCGCGAGGACCTCGCTGTCGGTCAATCTTCCAGACCGCGCCAAAGACCGTCGGTTTGTTTGAGGCACCCGAAGCGAACCGGAGTCATTCACGTTGATGAAGCCCGGTGCATGGACAGGGTGACAGCTTGAACGAAGAACTCTTGTCTCCTCTGTTGAGGAGCATCGCTGCCGACGAGGAGGCAGCCTTCGACGAGCTGTTTCAGCAGGTCCGTGAACCGCTGCTGCGCATGTTCTACCGGCTGGGTCGGTGCTGGAACCTGGCAGAGGACCTGCTCCAAGCCAGCTGCGTCCGACTGTGGCGCTATCGAGCGAACTTCCGCGGGCAGAACGCCCGGGCCTACATCTATCGCGTGGCCCTGAACGAGTGGCACACGCATCGAACGCGCGAACAACGTCAGGCCATCGCTCTCGAGGAGTACCGAGGGATGATGCACGAGAGGGAGTCGGAGCCGCCCGAAGCCCGTGTCGAGAGCGAAGAGCTGAAGCATCGAGTCCGGTCGGCAGTCAACGCGTTACCGGAGCGCCAGCGTGAGACCTTCGTGCTGCATCGCTTCGAGGGTCTGAGCTGTCGAGAGATCGCTGAGACGCTCGGAGAACCGAGAAAGACCGTCGAGTCTCGCTTGCGCCTGGCATTGCAGAAGCTCACGAGCCGACTGCGTCGAGAGGAGCGAAGAGCATGAGCTGCGATCGGATTGCAGACAAGCTTGCCGACTACATCACAGGTCGGCTCGAGCTCGAAGAGAGGGAACGAGTCACCGCGCACCTCGACGGCTGCCACGCGTGTCGGCTGTTTCGTGATCAAGCCGTCGCGCTCTACTCGATCGACTACGACGTGGACCAAGCGGTCCCGCCTACGCGAGTCTCGGCGGCGAGCCTTCTTTGCGACGTCGTGCGCGAGCGCAAACCGACGAGTCACTGGTACGCCACCGCGCGTGTCGTGACCGCTCTTGCCGCGGTGATCGTGCTGTGCTTCTCCTGGGTTCCGAAGACAGGGCCCACGCCGGTCGCACCCGAAGTCGTAAACGCCACTCTCCAGCCGATCAGCCTCGAGGTCCCACAGCTTCCGGCCGAGTATCCCGAGAACGGTTGGCTCGACGACCCGGAGCAGGCGGCGCGGCTGGCCGCCTACACGGGCAAGCCGCTGCTCACAGCCTATTCCTGGACCGTTTGTCCCCGCTGCAAGGCGATGGCAACCCGATTCACGTCCGCCCGCGGTGTCGCGCTGGTGCGCGACTTCATCGCCGTCCGAGTCGTGTTCAGCGGCGAGCTCCCCGAAGCTCTCCGCGGATACCCCATGAGGATGCGCTGGCAGTTCATGATGCCGGCGATCGTCATCACCGATACCGACAAGCCCGGCCCCGCGCGGTTCGCAGTCGGCAGCCTCGACGACGTGTCGCGGTACATCGGTACCTGGCGCAAGACGCGCAAACAGCCGCTTCTGGCCTTGGACCGCTCGCAGTTCGAAGCCTGCCGCAAGGTCCTGAGCGCGATCCCCGCGCAGCTGCAGACCTTCGCCTACGCCGAGCTCCTGGCCTCGTTGGACAGCGTGATCGAGCTCCGTGATCGCTACCGAACCCGGTTCATCTCCGACGCCACGGCGCTCAAGCAGACCCTGACGCGCGAGTTGGACGCGCAAGTCACCGCGATCGAACAGGGCATCAGCAGAGGCGGGGATCAAGCCACGAAGGAACTCGCGGTCGGCCGGCGACTTCGCGCGAAGCTCGGCGACACGGAGCTCGGCCGACGGCTGGCTGCCGTGATCGACGACTAGCGACGCTGCCCCTAACGAATGTCTCTGACACATTCTTTAGGGGCAGCTAGTGCCTGTTGTACTGCAACACCTTCCCCTTGCGCTGCGCGTAGATGTACGCCTCCATGGCGCGCAGCCGCGGGTCGTCTTCCGCCATCGGCTTGGCGCGGACCGGGTGCTCGAGACACCAGTTGATCATGTCGCGCAAGAGCACGGCCTTGCCGATCTGGGTCTGATACTTCGGATACGTCTCCGGGTGGGTGTTGCTGGCATCGGGATGGCACATGTCGCACGAGACCGAGATCGTGCTGCCGAGCAGCTTCGCGTTGTGGAACACGCGGGCACCGTGGACGACCATCTTCTTGGTCTCGCGCTCCCAGATCATCAGGTCGCGCTTCGTGAAGTTGCCGTAGGTGTCGCCCTCGCTCTGGCCCTTGCCGAGCAGCGCCGAGTTGTCGTACGGCGGCATGATCTTGTGCCGCTTCTCGATGATCGCGTCTGGATCCTGTTGGGCCTTGTTGCCCTGTGCCGGCATCTTCCATCGGCCGGGGTGCTTGGCCAGCCACGCGGCCATCAGCTTGTTCGCGATGGCCTGCCCGCCGGCCTGGGTCTTGGTTTCGCTGGCTGCGACCTCCGTCGTGGTCTCGCCGTCGCACAGCCGGACCTTGACCTTGTTCGAGTCCTGCGGCTTCTGGAAGCTGGAAGCCGCGACGACCACAGCGAGGCCGACGAGGCTTGCGACTACGTAGTTCCTGGTAATCACGTCGTAACCTCCGTTAGTAGCTCGATCGGTTGGCTGACTTCGGCTTGTCGGTCTTGCCAAACGACTTCATGTACTCGCGCGAAACCGTCACGGGGTTTCTGTTCCACAGGTCGTAGACCTTGTCGACGAGCCCGTCGTCGTGGACGCGGACCTGCCCCATGCCGCAGCCGTCCTGCGAGTTGAACGGATCGGGTCGGTTCATCTGCACCGTCAGCTCCGGCAGCCCCTGCGGCGCGTACGGCCACGGCCACGCTGTCGACAACATGCCGTGGAAGTAGATGTTGCCGATGCGGTTCGTCAGGAGCTGGTGGGTGTGCCCGTGGATGACCGTGACCTTGTCGAACCGCTTGAGGATCGCCTGGACCTCGTCGGCGTCGTCGGTCCAGAAGTTCCAGTTCTCGTAGTACTTGTAGAGCGGCGAGTGAGAGAACACGACGAGCGGCTTGTCGTTGGGCACCGACTCGAGTTGGCTGGACAGCCATTGCCGCTGCGCCTCGCCGACCTTGAACCGACTCTGGATCCCGTTGTCGAGTCCTGCGACCGTTCCCATGCGCTCTTGTGGGCTCATGCCTCGCGCGGTCCAGAAGTCGTCCTCGATGACGCTGTTGAGGACCACGAACTTGACGCCCTTGTGCTCCCAGGAGTAGCGGTCGTCGCCGAACAGCTCGCGCCACTTTTGGCCCAGGTCGAGATACCAGTCGTGCTCGCCGACCATCATCTTGAGCGGCGCCTTGACGTTCTTGAGGATCTCGGCGCCGAGCTCGAGCTCGCTGGCCGCCCCGAGCTGCGCGAGGTCGCCGCCGTAGAACACGAAGTCGGGCTGTGGGTCGAGCTCGTTGACGTCATCGACCGCGCGCAGCAACGAGCGCACGAACCGGTCGTTGATCTGCTTGTCGTAGAGGTGCGAGTCGCTGATGTACGCGAAGCGGAACACCTCGTTGCTCTTGCCGTTCTCGTCCGTGTCAGTGACCGTCACGGGCTGGAACGAGTGCGGAAACGCTACCCCGGCGGTGGCGGCCGCCGCGGCAGCCGCCGCAGACACCTTGAGAAACGTGCGGCGGTCGCAGTTGACCAACGACCGGAGCACGTTGTCCCGTGCTTCCATGTATTTGGTTTCGATGCTCTTGTGAACCATGGCAATCTCCGATCGGGCTACTTGTGCTTCATCACGCGGTCTTCGAAGCCGAGCTTCTTGCGCATCGCGAGCTCGGTGTCGCGGAACGGCCGCTCCTTGGCCGCGCGGGCCCGCTGCTCCGCGCGTTTCGCGTCGTTTTGCCCACTGAACCGAGAGTCGGTCAGCGTGAACATCAACTCGACGAGCTGGTTGATCTCGTCCTCGGACAGCGCGAGGGCCTCGATGCCGCCGTCGAGGTAGGGGTTGTCTTCACCACCCTTGTTGTAGTGGTCCATGACGTCCCACAGCGTGTGCATCGAGCCGTCGTGCATGTAGGGACCGGTGATCCCGACGTTGCGCAGCTGCAGGGTCCGGAACGCGCCGATATCGGGTCTGTTCTTCGTGAGCATGAACCGCCCGAGCTCGCTCAGGTCCGTCGAGACGGCAAGCCGGTCGAGGGTCGCTTCGGATGCGTCCTCGGCCAGCGCGTCGAGCGCCTGCTTGGCGAGCTTCTCGAAGTTTTGCTTGCGTGCGGACACGCCAACGTTGTGGAAGCGAGAGTCCGTGCCGCTAGGGTTCGAGCTGTTGATCGGGTGGCAGGTCGCGCACCGGGCCTTGCCGTTGAACAACTCCCAGCCCTTCTTCGCGTCCTCGGAGATCGCATCGTCGTCGCCGGCGAAGAACCGATCGAACGGCGAGTCGAGGAACACGAGCGTGCGCTCGAAGGTCGCGATCGCCCGCTCGATGTCCGCGTAGTTGACCTCGCGACCGTAGGCAGCCGGGAACGCTTGCCTGTAATCTTCGATCTTCGAGAGCTTCTCGACGACCGCTTCGCGATTCGGCATGGCCATCTCGACCGGGTTCAGAATCGGCTGGCCGGCCTGGTGTTCGAGTGTGGGCGAGCGCCCGTCGAGGAACATCGGCGTGAACAGCGCGGCGTTCATCGTCGTCGGTGCGTTGCGCCGGCCGAGCTTCTCGCCGACTCCTTCGGAGACCATGCGCTGATCGGTGAAGCCTCGCGTCACGTCGTGGCAGGTCGCGCACGAGACCGTGTTGTCGCGGGACAGCCGCGTGTCGAAGTAGAGCTTGCGTCCGAGCTCGACGCGCGCGGCGGTCATCTCGTTGTCTTCCGGGACCAACGACTCCCAGATCTCTTGGTCGACGCCGGTGGGGGCCTGGTCCCAGTCCTGCAGGGCGAGCAGCTTGCCGAGCTCGGCCTCCTGGCGATCCATCGCCTCGGCGCCGTGCATTCGGCCTTGCTGCGAGGTATCGGCTGCTCGCGCCGCCAGAGACACCGACCCGTTGGTGGTCGGCTGGTTCGCGAACGGTTGTTCGGGAACCGAGGAGCAGCCGTTCGCGACGGCGAACAGCGATCCGAGAACAGCTGCCGCGAGAGGAACGAAGGCCGGTAACCAGTGACGAATGAGCATGTGCGGCTCCTTTGGGCTTGGTGTCGAGGAACTCATTCGACGCCGGACCAGCGCCACGTCGATCGCGTCCAAGGAGCGGAACGTGTCGGATCCGACATCCAGGTAACTGAGCCACCAGGGTGCAAGACCCGAAGCTGATTGACCAGTGGCTCCTGGCCCTAGATCGGAGTCGCCGATTCGCCCACATCCCTGGAGTCCCGCCTCCGGAGCAGGGATCGGCGCGCGCCCCGTTGCCGAGTTCGGCGTTGCCGATACCATCACGTTCCCATGACTCACTCCGTCTCCACGTGCTGGACTCTGATCCGTGGCGCCGCCGGCGGCAATGCCGAGGACCGCGACGAGTTCGCCCGGCGCTACGCGTCCGTCGTGACGGCCTACCTGCAGGCGAGGTGGCGGGGCTCCGCCCACCTCCAGGACGTCGAGGACGCGCTCCAAGAGGTGTTCCTCGACTGCTTCAAGCAGAACGGCGCACTGGACCGCGTCGACTCCGGGCGCGGGGGAGGATTCCGTGGCTTCCTCTACGGCGTCACGCGCAACGTCGCGCTCCGGATCGAGACGGCCAAGGCGAGGCGGAGGGAGCGCCAGCCTTCGACGTCGGTCGACCTCGACGGCATGGAACGACAGGAGCGGAGTCTTTCGCGGGCGTTCGACCGGGCGTGGGCGCAGTCGGTCATGCGCGAAGCCCTGGTCGAGCTGCGTCGCACCGCCGATGCGCTCGGCGAGAGAGCGGCGAAGCGCTATGAGCTGCTCCGCCTGCGGTTTCAGAACGGGCTGCCGATTCGCGAGATCGCCGGCCGCTGGGAGACGCAACCGGAGCATCTGTACCGGGAGTTCGCCAAGGCCAAGGCGGAGTTCCGGGACGCGCTTCTTTCCGTCGCAGCCTCTCAGCATCCCGGCGCCTCCCGAGCGGAAGTCGAGTACGAATGCGCCCAGCTCCTCGATCTCCTGGAGTGACGTCGCCCACCGTCAGCCCGCGCCCGCGCGGCTTTTCTGCAATGGACGGGCGAAAAACACGGGGATCGTTGGAGAGAGGGTGAGCCAGAGACAGGAGTCACGCCATGAACACTTCCTCCCGATGCGCCGGTGGCTCGCCGGACCTGGATCTCGACGGTGCGATTCACGCGGGGCTGCGCGCCGCGTTCGAGTCCGCGTCGATTGCGGAGTTCGGCGACAGCGTCCTCGAATCGGTCGAGCACCGTACCGGCGTGCACCCGAGAGTCCAGCTCCGGGAGCCGAGTGACTCGTCAGCGCAGGCGGCCGCTCCCGCGTCATGGCACGAGGGGGACGAACAGCGCGAGGGCCGTCGCTACGAGATCCATGGAGAGATCGCCAAGGGCGGCATCGGCGTCATCCTCAAGGGGCGCGACAACGACCTCGGACGGGAGGTCGCGATCAAGGTCCTCCGCAACCGCCACTCGTCCAACCCGGACATGCTGCGCCGCTTCACGGAAGAGGCCCAGATCGGCGGACAGCTCCAGCACCCCGGCATCCTGCCGGTCTACGACTTCGGTTTGCGTCCCGACGGGAAGCCCTTCTTCACGATGAAGCTCGTCCGCGGCCGGACGCTGGCGACGCTGCTCGCGGCGCGGCAGGATCCGCGCGAGGACCAGCGGCGCTTCCTGTCGATCGTCGAACACGTGTGCCAGACCCTCGCCTACGCCCACGCGTGCGGAGTCGTTCACCGAGACCTGAAGCCTTCCAACATCATGGTGGGTGCGTTCGGCGAGGTTCAGGTCATGGATTGGGGCCTCTCGAAAGTGCTCTCGCAGGGCGGGGTCGGCGATGACGGGAACGCGGCAGTCGCCGGCACGGCGGCCGTCGAGGTCGAGACCGTTCGTCGCGGCCGGGACTGCGCGCACTCGCAGGCCGGATCGGTCATCGGCACTCCGGCCTACATGCCTCCGGAACAGGCGCGGGGCGAGATCGGGCGGCTCGACGAACGCTCCGACGTGTTCAGCCTCGGTGCGATCCTGTGCGAGGTGCTGACGGGGAGCCCGCCCTACGTGGGACACACGCCGGAGGCGCTCCGGCGCATGGCGGCGCAGGGAGACATCGAGGACGCGTGGGCTCGTCTCGAGGAGTCCGGCGCGGACGCGGAGCTCGTGCGCATCACGAGGTGGGCGCTGGACCTCGAGCGGCAGTCAAGACCGAGAGATGCCGGCGTGCTCGCGAGGGAGCTCACCGGCTATCTGGCTTCGGTCGAGGAGAGGTTGCGCCAGGCGGAGCTGTCCCGCACGGCGGCCGAGGCGCGAGCCAACGCCGAACGACGGGCGCGGCGGCTCACCGTCGCGCTGGCAGGAAGCGTGCTCGTCATGGCGATTCTCGGTGGCGGCGGCTACTTCTACGTGCAGCAGCAGAGGCAGGCCCGCCTCGATGACACGTCGCGTGCCGTCAACCAGGCGTTGCGCGAAGCGAAGCTGCACGAGGGAAAGGCGCGAGTCGCATCGACCGGTGACCTGACCAGCTGGGACCTGGCGATCGAAGCCGCGAAGCGGGCACAGGCGGCCGCGACCGCAGGGGCGGCCGATGTTGCGACGCGCTCCGAGGTGGCGAGTCTGTTGCAGGCGTTCACCGTCGAGCGGAAGCAAGCCCACGAGAAGGCCGAGCGGGCGCAGGCGGACCGCCGAATGCTCGCAGAGCTGAAGCGAATCCGAGATGCCGGGCTGTCCGACGCCGACTACGCGAAGGCGTTTCTCGACTATGGCATCGACGTGGATGCGCTCACCGCGGAGGAGGCCGCCACTTCTCTTCGGGCGAGCTCCATCTGCGAGAAGCTGACGTCGTACTTGGATCCGTGGGCCCGCAAGCGCAGGAACGCCCGCAACGACAAGTCGCTGCATTGGGCGAAGCTCATCGACATCGCCCTGCTCGCCGACGAAGACACGTGGCGCACGAAGATGCGGGAGGCGGTCCGTGGGCGCGACGAGGCGGCGCTCGTCGACCTCGCGCGCTCGGCGCCCGTGCGGGAGCTACCCGCGGTCACCCTGCAGCTGCTCGGCGAGGCGCTCGCCGCCGTTCGGCGGTTCGAAACAGCGGTGGATCTGTTGGCGAGAGCGCAGCGACGCTATCCGGACGACTTCTGGATCAACCATGCCCTCGGCCGCAGTCTCGAGCAGCTCGATCCTCCCCGCTGGACGGCTTCGGTTCACTTCCGCGCGGCTGCGGTCGCGATCCGACCGGATGCCGTGCGACCGCGCGTCGACCTCAGCATTGCCCTGCGCAAGGCGGGCGATACGGACGGCGCGCGAGCCTGGTTCGATTCGGGGTTGGCCATCGACACGAAGAAGGACAGTTACCTGTATCTCTCCTACAGGCTTGGTGACGATCTGGGTGAACAAGACCTGGCCCTGGAGGCGGTCGAGAAGGCGCTGGAACAAACACCGAAGAGTCCGAACGCGTGGTACAACAAGGGCCTGTCCTTGTTCCAGAAGGGCGAGCTCGAGGAAGCCGCCCGAGTCTTTCGGAAGGCCATCGACCTCGCACCCACGGACAGGGCCTACAGCAATCTCGGGGCGACGCTGCAACGTCTGGGGCGGACCGACGACGCGATCGCCGCGTATCGCTCGGGCATCGAGAAGAACCCGAACAACTTTCTGTTGCGGTTCAATCTGGGTGCCTTGCTCCTGGACGCGCAGCGCAATCCGCGGACCGCCGTCTCGGAGCTGGCGAAGAGCTTGGAGCTCAACGCCTACTTTCCCGAGGCGCACTTCCAGTTGGGTCGTGCACTGGAGGTTCTCGGGCGGTGGCCCAAGGCGGTGGCGGAATACCGAGAAGCGATTCGATTGGGGACCCCGCACGACAAGCCGTACTTGTCGGAATGCTATAACGCCATCGGCGTGTGGCGCTACCAACGAGGTGACTTCCGTGAAGCGGCGGAGAACTTCCGCAAGGCCGTCGAGCTGCGCCAAGACTCCGCGATGGCCCACTGCAACCTCGGCAACGCGCTGGCGAAGCTCGGAAAGGTGCGAGACGCCCTCGCATCCTATCGCAACGCGCTCGCCCAGGATCCCGGATACGCCGAGGCAAACCGCGCCATGGGCAGCTTGCTCCTCAATCAGCACGACGTCGACGAAGCCGTCGTCGCATACCGGGGCGCCGTCGATCAAGAGTCGAGCAATCCGCGGTTTCTGAACGGACTGGGCTTCGCTCTCATTCGCAACAAACGCTATGACGAAGCCATCGAGCTCCTGCGCAAGGCACACTCGATCCGCCCGGACTACCTCCTCGCACACTCGAACCTCGGCTGGGCCCTGCAGGAGTCGGGGCGTTTCGGCGAGGCCCTGAGGACATACCGCGAAGTCGGCGAGGCGCACAAGGACGACACGGGCCTGCAGCGTGCATGCCGGCAGTGGATCGGGGAATGCAGGCGTCTGATGGAGCTGGAGCAGAAGCTCACCCGCGTTCTTGCCGGCGAGCAGGCTCCTGTCGATGTTTCGCAGATCATCGAGCTCGCGGAAGTGGCCGCGAAGAAGCAGCTCTGGGCCGCGTGTGCCCGGCTGTGGGTGGCCGCGCTGGCGGCCGACCCCGGTCTCGCCGAGAAGAAGATGTGGCCCGACAACTGCGAATGTTCCGGCGCCTGCGCGCTGGCGATGGCGGGCTGTGGTATGGGAGGCGACAGCGGCTCCGTCGACGCGGAGACGCGCGTCGGCTGGCGGCGACAAGCAGTGGCTCGGCTGGAGCAGCGCCTCGGGTACTGGAAGACGCTGTTGGCAGGAGGGAAGAAGAGCGACGGCAAGAGGACCGTGGTCGGTGCTCTGAAGCACTGGAAGCACGACCCCGATCTCGCAGGACTGCGTGACGAGACCGCCCTCGAGAAGCTGCCCGAATCCGAGCGACGGGCGTGTCGAGCGTTCTGGAGGGCGGTCGACGCCTTGCTCGACGAGGCCCGGCGCTAGCGCCGTCTCACGACTTCGCCGCCTGCCGCGGCAGTGCCGCCACGTTTCGGAGAATTCCGGCGCAAAAGCACGAGGCGGCGTGGAGTTCGAATGAGGCCCTGTCCAGGAACGGCTGAACGCGCCGTGCACGGGTCTACCGAAGCCACGTATGGAGAAGACCAGTGCGAAACCCCCGTCCCTCGAGGCGTGCCTCGAAGATGCGTCTCCTTCACCGAGTGATGCTCCTCGGCGGAGCAACGCTCGTTCCCATGACCCTGCTGCCCGGGCTGATCCCGAGCTCCGCGCCCGTGCCCGAGAAGCGAGCCACCGAGTCCGCGACGGCGAAGGCGGCCAGCGCTTTCGCCGCGCTGCCGCTCGCGTTCGTCGAGAACCAGGGGCAGTGGCGGAAGGAGTGCCGCTTCGTCGCCCGCCGTGGCCGGCTCACCGCAGGTTTGCAGCGGAACGGAATCCACCTCCAACTCGCTGCCGGTGACGGTTCACAGCTGAAGTTCGTGTTCGCGGGCGCCTCGCCGGGCGTGCGTGTCGAAGGAGAGCAGCGGCTCGGTGGCCTCCACAACTTCTTCCTCGGGGACGATCCCGAGCATTGGCGCAAGCACGTGCCCGCGTACGCGCGCGTTCGCTACCACGCGATCTACCCCGGGGTCGACCTTGTCGTGCATGAAGGGGACCGGAGCCTGCAGTACGACCTCGAGCTCGCCCCCGGCGCCGACCTCGACCGGTTCGTCGTGCGGTGCGAGGGCGTCGAATCCCTCGCCGTCGGTGATGACGGCAAGCTGGTCATGAAGACGGAACGCGGCGAAGTCGAGCAGACGTCCCCCGTCGCCTGGCAGACTCGTGGCGATGGCTCGCGCTCGCCGGTCGTGTGCCGCTTTCGCGTGATCGACGACTCGTCCTACGGGTTCGAGGTGGACAGTCTCGACGCGGAGCTCGCTCTGACCGTCGATCCGCAGATCGACTACGCCACCTACTTCGGCGGCAACAGCTACGACAACGTCGCGACGGTCGCGGTAGACTCGCAGGGCTCGATCTATGTCGCCGGCTACACGTATTCGACCGACCTCGATCCGACGGTGACGCACGGCGACACGAGCCGGAACTCGAACAAGTCCGTCGCCTTCCTCGCCAAGCTGGACCCGGTGGCGCAGAACGACAGTCTCGTCTTTCTGTCGATGTTCGGCGGCGAAGGCAGCGAGACGACGGTGGGCATGTCGCTGGACCCGAGCGGAAGCGCCGCCTATGTCGGCGGCTGGACGTCCTCGCGGAGCTTCCCCACGCAGACGCTGAACCCGGCGTTGCGCACGCACAACGGTGGAGCCAACGACGGCTTCGTCGTCGCTCTCGACACCGCTACGGGAGCGACCATGCTCTACGGAGTCCTGCTCGGGGGCAGTGGGAACGACCTCGTCCACACCGTTACCGTGGATGCCCAGGGCAACGCGCACGTTGCCGGCGTCAAGGAATACGACGGAACGTATCAGCTCGGCGGCGCGGCGGCTCAGGTGCATGGCCCTCTGGGGGACAAGGACGCCTTCGCCATCGTTCTCGACGCGGCCGGCACCAACGTGCTCGCCCGCGCCCTCATCGGCGGCGCCGGCGAGGACTGGCCGCATGCGATCGCGCTCGACGGTGGCACGACCTATCTGGCCGGGTGGACGGTGAACGACCCCGCCAATCAGCCCGGTTGGTTTCCGACGACGAGCGACGCCCTCAAGCGAAGCCCCGCGGCAGGTGGGGGTGGTGGCGGCGGCAAGGGGAAGGGCAAGAAGAGTCAGACCACCAGCACGACCGATCTCGATGGGTTCGTGGTCCGCCTCGATCCGACGTTGGCCACCGTCGAGTACTCGACCCTGCTCGGTGGCGGTGGGGGAGACCTCGCATTCGACATGGCACTGGCGGGCGGTCGCGTCTATCTGTCCGGATACACCCTGTCGAGCGACTTCCCGACCGCGAGTCCGGCCATCGACGCGTCGATCGGACTCGCGGGCGACGTCTTGAGGGGAGAGCGGGACGCCTTCGTAAGCGTCATCGACTTCACGGCGTTCGATCCGGGTGTGGTCGCGCCGACCCTCGCGTTCTCGACGTACCTGGGCGGTGACAGCGTGGACTCGGGCGGCGGCATCGCCGTCGATGTGAGCGGCAACCTCTACGTCGGGGGTGTTACCGAGTGGGTGAAAGGCAAGCAGCAATCTCTTCCGGTAGTCGGCGATCAGCTCAAAGCGTCCAAGACGTTTGCTCGTGACGCGTTCCTGGCCGTGTTCCGGCCGGCCGGCAACGGCTACAACCTGGCCTACTGCACGCTGGTGGGTGGAAACGACCTCGACAACGCCGCCGATGTCGCACTCGGACCGCAAGGCAGCGTGCACCTCGTGTTCTCGACGCAATCGACGGATCTCTTCACGACGGCCAACGCTGCGTTCGGCAGCAGCGCATCGACGATCTGGGGCGGGTACGTCCTGAAGATCGCGTCACCGCTGTAGGCCGGCCCGGGACGCCCCCAGCTCCCGCCGGACGCAGTCATGAGTCCACGTGCCCAGTGAGCAGGTCGGCCACTGACGAGAGCACGGCGTCGGGCTCGATGCCGCTGTCGAGGTCGGCGGGCCGGAACTTCCCGGTCCGCACGAGGACGCCGGCAAGCCCGGCTTCGATCGCCGCACCGACGTCGGTGCGGACGTCGTCACCGACGACTGCGACCGCGGCGGGCTCACAACCGAGGCTTCCCGCGACTGCGTGGAAGAAGTCGGGCTCCGGCTTGCCGAACACGCGCGCCTTCCTGCCCGTTGCATACTCGAGGGCGGCCACGAACGGCCCGGCGTCGAGTTGCAAGCCGGCGGTCGTCTGCCAGTAGCGCGTGCGCCCGAGCCCGATGAGCCCGGCGCCGCCGACCTGCACGAGACGGAACGCGTGGTTGAGCGTCTCGAACGTCCACTGCTGCGCGAGATCCCCGACGACGACCCAATCGGGTCGCTGCGCGTCACGCCGGACGCCGAGAAAGTCCGGCAACGCCGCTTCCTGCACGAACAGGCTCGCCGACGCGTTCGAGCTCCTGAGGAACTCACCGGCGACGAACGGTGGCGAGAGGATCTGATCCGGTTCGACCTCGAAGCCGAGACGCACGAGCTTCTCGGCGATGCTCGCCCGACACTTCGACGTCGTGTTGGTCAGAAACCGCAGCGCCACTCCGCGCGCGCGCAGCGCGCGCACGGTCTCTCGGGCACCGGGCAGTGCGTCGTCGCCTTCGTACAGTGTCCCGTCGAGATCGAACGCGATTGCACGGACGCCTGCTGGTAGGAGCTCGGTGGACACTCCACCCTCATACACGTCTCGACGTGCACCGCCAAGACCGTCACGACGCTACTTCTGCTTGCCGTTGTCGGGCACGTAGATGACCTGGCCGGACGCGAGACGATAGGCGACGCCGAGGCGCACGCCTTCGCCCTTGGACCTGCCGTCGGCGGGGCGGAAGTGCTCGAGTGAAACCCTGCGCGACTCGGGTGTCTCGTCGGGCGGGGAGCCCGGGTTCGGGCGCTCTTGAGCCATCGTGCCCTGGACGACGAGCAGGAGCGCGGTCGCGAACACGATCGCGCAGTCGAAGAAGTTGACGAGCAGCGCCAGCGGGTCGTCGTCGAGACGGCGGAAGCGCGTCTTGCGCAGGACGGTGCGTTCGCCGCGCCGGTCAGGCATCGGGGCCTCCGGCCAGCGCCTCCATCGCGCGAAGGTCCTCTTCGTACCAGCGTGCCCGGATCGAGCCAACGACGAAGCGGATCGCGCAGACGACCAAGCCAGCAACCGTCGTCGTGAAGGCGACGACGATCTTGTCGGCGAACAGCGAGAAGTCCGCCTTGGTCAGCTCGTGCAGCGCCGGGCCCAGCGGGATCAGCGTGCCGGCGAGGCCGAGCATCGGGCCGATGCGGCTGACGATCGTGTTGCGGTCGATGCGGCGCGTGAGCGCCTTCTCGATCCGGTCGAGCTCGGTGACCGTTTCCCGCGGTTCCTCGGCCCGGTCACGTGCAAAGGCGGCGAAGCGGTCGACACGCGCAACGAGTCCGCGCCGCCGGTCCACGAGCTCGCGTAGGAACGAGCCGAGCTCCAGGAACGACGTAGCGAGCAGGAACAGCAGAATCGCGACGACGGGGACGAGGAGCACGCTCGAGACGTGCAGCAGGGTTTCTTGCATCGGGTCCACAGCGTTCTCTCCTTCAGCGCGGCTCGCCGCGGACGAAGCCGATCAGCACGAGCAGCAGCAGCCCCGCCGCACCGAGCAGCGGCAGCAGTGCGCTCGGAGTCTCGGGCTGACTGTCGTCGGGCACGAGCTTCTGCCCTTCGACGAGCTCGGGTGCATCTGTCACAGGTGTCGGGTCCTCGGCTCCTTCGGGCGTTTGCGCGACGCGACCTCTGGGCTCGGCGCTGGCTTCGGCGGCCTTGGGGGCTACCTGCTGTTCGGCGAACGCGCGCGTCTTGCCCTTGCCGGCCTCGAAGATCCCCGCGGCTTCGCCGTGCTCGGCGATCGAGTCGAGGAGCGTCTGCGCGATCTCGCGGAGCAAGGCCGGATCCGCCTTCCAGTAGCCCTTGCGCGCGGCTTCGAGCATGACTTCGGCCATCTCCTGGAGCGCGAACGGGTTGACCTCGTCGAACCAACGCCGCAGTCCCATCTGCAGCCGGTCGTCGAAGAACACCGACTTCACCTGCTCCCACATGTCGGGCCGGATCGAGCCCGAGCGCATGATCTCCCAGCCGTAGAGGTTCTTGACGTACACGGCGACCTGGTTCGCGCCGGCGTAGCCCTCCTTCTGCATGCCGGCGATCCACTTGCGGTTGAACAGCCTGGTCCGCAAGTCGCGGTGCATCGCGTCTTCCGCGTCGAGCAGTCCCGCGCGATCGACGTCGCGGACGTCGGAGAGTACGTACTCGGGACGCTTGCCGCTCACGTGCTCGATCGCAAGCGCGAGGGAGCCGCCCGTGTACCATGTGTACTTGTTGGACAACGGGCTGGTCATGGAGTCGTACCACGTGCGCAGCACGATCTCCGAACCGCGGATCGCCTCCTCGTAGCCTTCGCGCGCCGGCTCGCCCCACAGGTCGTCGGTGTAGACGTGCGAGACCCGTTTCATGTAGCGCTCCATCAGCTCTTCGCGCGTGTCCCAATCGCCCGAGCGCTCGACGAGATAGTAGTAGGACGGGTCGGAGACGCTGCCTGGGGCGTAGCCATAGACACGCGCGCGGGCGAGCTTCTTCGCGCGTGACACCGGAATCTGTCGCGCCAGCAGAGCCCGCTCAGCGGCCAGCGCATTCTCACGCAGGTAGTTGTTCGGCTCGTCGATCGCGATCACCGCGCGGATCGCGTCGTCGAGCAGGCGCATGCGGCTCGGGAAGTTGTCGCGGTAGTACGACAGGGCGGCGCAGAACACGTCGACGCGCGGCCGGCCGAGCACCTCGCGTGGTGTGATGCGGAACTCGAGCACGAGGTTCTTCGCGTTCCAGATCGGCTCGACGCCGATCGTGCGCAGGATCTGCGCCTCCATGACGCCGTAGTCCTGGAACGTCGCGAACGAGCTGATCGAGAACGCGACCTTCTTCGGCCAGTGTCCGAGCTTCTGCTTCTGCTGCGCGAGCAACCGGTCTGCGAGCTCGCGGCCGAGCTCCCACGACGGCCGGCTCGGGACTTCGTCCGGACTCAGCATGTAGAGGTTGCGACCGGTCGGGAGGACGCCCGGGTTCCTGTCCGGGCCGCGGCCCGGACCCGGCTCGACGAACCGTCCGTCGAGTGCATCGAGGATCGCGGTCACTTCGCGTCCGCTCTGCGCATAGCCGTCGGCGAGCTCGCGCGCGACCTCGATCCCCTTGGTGATCGCCTCGGGCAGCTCGCTCGGTTCGCGATCCGTCACGACCTGAACCGCCTCGCGTGGCTCGAGACCGCGCTCGAGGACGAGACGCACGAGCTTCTCGGCCTGCCAGGCAATGTGCGTGGTCTGTGTGCCGTTGTCGAGGAGCCCGGCGAGCGCGTCGGTGAACGGCTTGCGCAGGCAACAGACGATGCTCGGGATCAGGTCCTGCTTGCGCGGGGCTTCGCCGAGCACGTGCAGGCGATTGGGCACCTTCTCCTCGAGGATCGAGTGGAGGTACTCGTCGACCGCCTGGATCTGCGCGTCGTCGATCCTGCCGCCCGCCGCGAGGTCGAGGTGCAGGTCGCGGTCGAGCTTCTGCGCTCGGACCGCGCGGTCGATCGCGTCGCGGAACTTCTCTTTCAACGTGCCCGGGGCGAGCGTCGCCCACTTCTCGAGGTCGTCGTGCAAGCTCGACAGCCCGTCGGCCAGACCCGCCTTCATGAGCGGGGGCGGCTGGTGGCCGATCGTCAGCGCGTAGACGCGGCGCTTGGCCGGCGCGGCTTCGCCGAGGTTCTCGACGATCCACGGGTTCACGTTCGGCAGGTCGCCCAGGACGATGTCGGGCCAGTCGTCGCTCGACAGTCCGACACTCTTGCCGGGCAGCATGAACTCCGAGCCGTGGGTGCCGAAGTGCACGACGGCGTTCGCGTGCAGCTCCTCCTCGAGCCAGAAGTAGGTCGCGAGATACTGGTGCGGCGGGCAGGTCAGCTTGTCGTGTGCGCTGGAAGAGTCGTGGGCCTCGCCGCGCATCGGCTGCGGCAGCAGGACGACGCCGCCGAAGTCCAGGCGCGGGACGACGAAGAACGCGCGGCCGCCCGCGTCGCGCCAGACCATGAAGCGGCCCGGGGCCGGGCCCCAGCGCTCCTCGAGCTTCTTGCGCGCGCTCGCGGGGACCCGACGCGCGAGCCACTGGTTGTAGCGCTCGACCGGGATCAGGACCGGGTTGCCTTCGTGCACGAGCCGTGCGAGCTCCTGCTGGTCGTCGACCGGGAGCTGGCGGCCGTGGTCGATCATCTCGGCGACGAGCTGCTTCTCGTCGGGTAGGTGCTCGACCTCGTAGCCGTGCTCGCGCATCGCGGCGAGCAGCTTGACGATGCTGCGCGGTGCGTTCAGGTACATCCCGGTCGCGCTGCCGCGCATGAGGCCGCCTTTGTCCATCTCGCGGTCCCAGTAGAAGATAGCGATGCGCTTCTCGGAGCTCGGCGTCCGCCGCAGGCGTGCCCAGGCGCTCGCGCGCCGCACGAGCTTGTCGATGCGGTCGGGGATGGGTACGAAGCTGTCCGCCGTGCCGCCACCGACGAGGGGCCCCGCGCACGCGTGCGGCTCGATCGCGCCGAGCGGCTCCTGGCCCGTCACGTGGAACGCGATCTCTTGGGGATCGATGCCGTCCTTGCTCGCGCGCCACTCGTCGATCGACTTGTTGCGGAAGAACATCGAGTGCAGGTGGGGGACATCGAGCCTCACGCGTAGCGATACGCGGTCTCTGCTGTGGCACGTGTGCACGACGACGTCCGGTTTGGCAGCGGCGAGCAGCTCCTCGTAGCGCGCGGTCTGGTCGCCGAGTCCCTCCGAAGTGTCGATCACGACGAACGCGGTCATGCCCTCCTGCTCGAGCCGGCGCACGATGGCTTCGACGACCTCGGGTTGCTGGAAGTCGAGGTGGATCGAGTGCACGAGCACGGCCGCGCGGGGGCGTTGTTTTGCGCCAGGGTTTCTGGCCTCGAGGAAGTCGAGCATGCCCTCGGCGTCGAGCACACCCTCGTGGTCGGGGTGCCAGAGACCGACCGAGCGCGCGGGCTCGGGTGGCTCGATCTCGCCTTTGGCACCGCAGTAGCGGATCGCGACGTAGCGGAGCAGGCGCCGCAGGTTGTCAACGGAAGTCGCGTAGTAGCGCGAGAGCGCAGGGTCGCACGCCAGAAGGCCCTGATGCTCGGGCTGGCTCGTCAGCGCTGGGGGCTGACGGGCGGTGAGCATCAGGGCCTGGAACCCGGGCGTTCGGCGGCGAGCGGCGAGGATCAGCTCGGCGAGCTGTTCGCCGTCGGCGGCCCGGAGGTGCTGCACGAGCAGGACGTCCACGCCGTCCAGGCTCGCGCGTCGTTGTCGCACGGCTTCGTCACTCAGGAAACGGACCTCCACGGCGGCGCTTTCGGCGACCTGCTCGATCTCGGGATAGACGCCGCCGTGGAGTCCGAAGAACGCGATACAGGGTCGCTCTCGCGCGGGTTCGTTCTGCGAACGGCCGCCAGGCAGCAGAACCGCGAGAACGACGGTGGCAATGCGGAGGCTCATCACTCGGACCCTGCGTCGCTCTCTCTCTCGTCCCTCCTACAGGAAGATCGGCCGCATCGCATTGGACAGCCAGGGCTGTCCCTGCTTGGGAATCAGGATGCTCTGCATCAAGATCGTCCGACCAGCGAGGCTCGGATCGGCGGGCACGTCGAAGTAGAGGTCGAGCGCGCCGCTCGCAGGGATCGTCGTCAGCGGCACGGTGATCATCGTGGACGGGTCCATCCACAACGTCCCGAACGGGCCCGCATCGATCTCCTTGTGGGTGATGCCGAACAGCCCGACCGCGAAGGTGCCGGGTTGGCCGGTCTGCAGATAGCGGAACGGTTGGCCGCGGACCGCAAAGCGCGAGAACTCGGCGAAGCGCGAGTCGTTCGACAACGATCCGTTGGCCGTGAACACATAGACGTGCGAAGAGGTCAGCGCGAACCCGATCGACGAGTTGGCGCGGTGCGTCGAGTACGTGCCCTTGAGGACGACCGACTCCCACGTGTTGTGGAACAGGCTGTAGCCGTAGGCGCGAACGTTGTCCGTCGCGATCGCGGTCAGACGCCAGATGCTGCGGCCGCCGACGTTGGGCGTACCGATGATCTGCTGCGAGGTCCAGCGGCCGAGGACGGAATCGAAGGCGTCGATCCTGTTCTTGAATGCGACGAGCGTCAGCGCGCCCGAGGTCTGCGTCACGAGCGTGCCGCCGGTCGCGGGGTTGCTGGCCCACTTGGCCAGCCGGGCGCTGAAGCCGTCGTACCCGCTCTTGGTCTCGAGCACGATGCCGTTGAACATCGGATTGACGGTGATCAGCTGCGGTGCGGGCGAAGGTGTCGCGACCCATTTGTCCTGGATCGCCGAGTAGGCGTAGCTCTGCTTGCCGCCCGCGAAGATCGCCGTGTCTCCGAGCGCGAACGAATACGGGGCATGGTTCGGAGCCTCGGTCAACCGGCCGGTGATCCCCGAGAACGCCAGGTACTTCGTGCCGGTGTCGAGCAGGGCGCAGACTGCGAGCGACTTGCCGCCGATCTGGATGTTGCTCGCCGGGACGACGGCCGGGGTTTGCGTCCAGGATCCGGTGCCGGGCGCGTAGCAGCTCGTGCGCGCCGTGCTCGTGAGGACGCAGACGTTGCGGGCGGCGAGCACCTGCGGCACGGCGGGTTCGACGCGCCGCGAGAGGCTTCCGTGCAGAGCGTCGAATGCGAGGAAGTCACGGCCGGCTTGGAGCATCGCGTAGCCGTCCTGCAGCTCCGCGACCGCGGTCGCAGCGCCGGTCCAGGCCATCGAGCTCCAGGTGTTGGTGTAGCTCGAGAACCCGAGCACCTCGTCGGGACCGGTTTGACCGAGGAGCGCGCCGCTGCGGAACGCGTAGCGCGCGTTGGTCGTGCGAATCTTCTTGACGACCCACGAGCCGTGGAACGCGCTCCAGCCGTAGGCGTTGGTCCCATCGGTCACGGCCGCGACGTAGGACCCGAGATCGATCGTCGCCGCGGTTCCGGCCAGGCGCTGCTTGACCCAATGGCCCCGAAACCCCGACCAGCCCCACATCGTCGTGCCGTCGATGACGACCGCGACCCAGGACGAGGTCAACGAGCCGACCGAGAGCTTTGCGTTGGCGGAAACCGACAGCGTGTCGACGGCGCCGGTCCGACTCGAGTAGCCGTGGATCTGCTGGCCGTCCTCGATGATGCAGTAGGAGTTGGTCAGGCTCAGCGTCGGCGACTTGCCGACCGGCTGGACGGTCCACTTGCGCAACTGACCGGAATAGAGGTGAACGGCGCCGGGGGCTTCGAGTGCGACAACGGACCCGAGAACCGTGTAGGTCGTCATCCCCGCCGGGACCGGATACTCGTTCCAGTACGGGCCGTCGGGGTTCTGTGCGAGGGCGCCGGCGGCGAGGATGCAGGCGGTTGCGGCTGTCAGGGGAAGTCGTCGGGGGATGCGCCGGTACATGACGTCTTTCTGTGTGGTGGTGGTGCCCGGAGTACGCAGAGAAGGAAGCGGCCGCTGTGCAAGGGCCGTTCCGCAGCGTGCGTGGTCCGCGGGATCGGAACAGCCTCCCGGCAGCCGGGTGAAATCCCCGTGAATCGCACGTTCCACCCTGGTGGCTCGCGCGGTCCGATGAACAAAAACCGAGCACGGGCGCGCGTGTCGTGGTCGGTTTTTGTCCAGGGCTCAGTCGCCGTCGAGGTCCTTGAGCTTGCGGCGCAGCGTCGCGCGGTTCATGTGCAGCTCTCTTGCCAGCAGCGTCGGCTTGTCTTCGAAGCGCGGCAGGAGCGCGCGCAGGAGCTTGCCTTCGAGCTCGCCTTGCAGCGTGTTGTAGTCCGGAGCATCGCCGAGCTTCTGGTCGAGCCACGCCCGCAGCGCGTGGTCGAGAGCCACCTCCTTGGCGGCGGCGCCGGTCGTCGGCAACTCGTTCCGGTTCGAGAGGTCGCCGCGCAGGGCCTCGGGCAGGTGGATCTCGAGCATGACGCTTCCGGTGCAGACAGCGGCCGCGTGCTCGAGAACGTTGCGCAGCTCGCGCACGTTGCCGGGCCACGGGTATCGAGTGAGCGCGGCCATCGCCTCTGCGGAGATCGACAGGCGCCGCTCGGGGTGGAGGTTGGCGAGGATGTAGGCCGACAGGGCGGGCAGGTCCGACGCGCGCTCCGCGAGGGGCGGCAGCGGCACTTCGAGTACTCGGAGTCGGAACAGCAGGTCCTCGCGAAAGCGCTTCTCGCGTACGGCCTTGTCGAGATCCTGGTTGGACGCTGCGATGATCCGCAGGTCGACGCGGCGGTCCTCGCGGCCGCCGACGCGCACGAAGGTCTTGTCCTCGACCGCCCGGAGCAGCTTGACCTGCAGCGCCGGCGGTATCTCCGCGATCTCGTCGAGGAACAGCGTGCCCCCGGCCGCGCGCTCGAAGTGTCCCGTTCGCGTTGCTTGCGCGCCGGTGAACGCGCCGCGCTCATGGCCGAACAGCTCGGCCTCGAGCAGAGCTTCGGGCAGGCTCGCGCACGACAACGTCACGAACGGGCCGGTGTGTCGCGCACTGTGCCGGTGAATGACCTGCGCGGTCAGTGACTTGCCGATCCCGGTCGGTCCGGTGATCAGCACGGGCGCGTCCGAGACACACGCGTGCGCGATCGCGGCGAACGCCGGTTGCATCGCCGGCGCGGAGCCGATCAACACCGGCGCGTGGTCGGGCACCTCGGGGAGCTCGCCGGGAGCATCCGCGACCTCCGACTCGAGCAGCGCTCGGATGCTCGATTCGAGCTCGGCGAGATCGAGAGGCTTGACGAGATAGTCGGTGGCCCCGCGCTTCTTGGCTTCGACGGCGTTCTGCAGGCTGCCGTGCGCGGTGATCACGAGCACGGGTAGCTCCGGCGACTCGGAACGGATCCGTGCGAGCACCTCGATCCCGCTCTCGTCGGGCAGCCCGATGTCGAGAAGGATCAGATCCGGCGCCTCGTCGGCGAACGCGGCCAGACCGAGCGCTGCCGACGGTGCCTTGATCGCGACGTGGCCCATGCGCTCGACGAGCATGCCCAAGGCCGTGGCCAGCGCGGCTTCGTCTTCGATGATCAAGACCCTGCTCATGCGGACTCCCGTGCGTCGTTGCCTACGGCCGCGTCGTGCGTTCTCGGCAGGACGAGCACGACCTGGGCACCGTCGTCCGTGTTCGAAGCACGAATCGTGCCGCCGTGCGCGCGAACGATCTCTTTGGCCACTCCCAGACCGATCCCCATGCCGCCTTCCTTCTCGCTGTAGAAGAACTCGCCGAAGCGATCGAGCGCGACCGCGGAGAACCCGGTTCCCGTGTCCCGGAAGCTGAGCTCGACGTGGTCCGTGCGGCCTTGCGCCAGGATGCGCAGCGATCCTCCTTCCGGCATGGCTTGCACGGCGTTGGTCACGAGGTTCTGGAATACGTGGGACAGCCGGCGGGCGTCGCACTCCAACGTCAGCGCTCCGTCGCGCACGAGCTCGGCATCGACACGCGCGTGCAAGAGGCGCGTGCGCAGCATGGACAGGACTTCGTCGACGAGATCGCCGACGTTCGATGCCCCGAGCGCCGGTGGCTCGGGTCGACTGAGGAACATCCACTGTTGCACGAGGCTCTCGATGCGCGCGGCCTCGTTGACCATCAAGCCGGCGATCTCGTCGGCGTCGGAACCCTGTAGCAACTGTGCGTGCATCTTGATCGCCGAGATCGGGTTCTGGATCTCGTGGGCGAGGGAGGCCGTCATCCGACCGAGGAGCGCCAGCTTCTCCATCCGCGCTCGTTCGTCCCGCTCGACGAGCAGGGCGCTGCGCGTCGCATCGAAGGCGCGGGCGACATCGCCGATCTCGTCGAGGCGCTCGGCCTCGGGAACGTCCAACGCGGCGTCGCTTTCGATGTTCGGCAGCTTCGCGGCGAGGCTGCGCAGCGGACGCACCATCCCGCGAACGACGAGCCACGCGGTCAGCAGACCGAGAACCCAGCAGGCGAGCACGACCTCGATGACGAGCGGGCTCAGGAACTCGCTGCCGACCGTGTGCGCGAGCACCAGGTCCTTCCCGTCTCGCACGGGCACGATCGCCCACTCGAGGTTGCCGTCCCGGTGCACGGCTCCGTCGGCGGGCACGCTCGCGACGAGCGCGGCGCTCGGCGCGCCGTCCGCCGCGTCTCCGACGAGTCGTCCCCGCTCGCGTAGGAACACGTCGAAGCCCGTCACCCGCTTCAGGTCGCGCAGCATGCCCTCGCTCAGCGGCAACCCCGACTCACGGAGGAACCGGGCATCTGCGGCCGCTACCCGTTCGAGTTGCTGCCGCTTCTCCGCGGCGATCTGTGCCGACATCAGCGTGGCCAACGCGAGCGATTCCCCCAACGCGAGCAGGAGGATCGGGAAGCCGACACGCCATGCCAATCCGCGAAACGCCATAGTCGTTGGATGCTACCCGGTTCCCCCCGGTCGGCGACAGATCGCTCGACGAGAGAACACACTGGACTCCGATCCTGAGTGGAGTCGTGTTCCACAACGAGTGGCTCGCCCTCGACCCACGTGCCAATGCGCTCGGCCTGAGCTTCTCCAACGGCGGGACCTCGACGATCGGGACGTGAGGTCGCCGTCGGGGTGTCGCGTCGTTCGCGACACGACCCCCGAGGTCACTGAGGCATCGGGGCTTCATCGAGGATCTCGATCTCTTCGATCTTGCGAACGTCGTTGCGCGCGCGCTCGGTCCGCGGGTTGTCTTCCTCGAACACGAGGGCTATTCGAGGAACCCCATGAACCTCTCCATCACGCAACGTCCTAATCTCCTGGTCGACCAGGAACCGGTCGAGATCGTCGAGCGCAAGGGGATCGGCCACCCGGACACGATCTGCGATGCCCTGGCCGAGCAGCTCAGCATCGCGCTCGCCCGTTTCTATCTGGAGCGGTGCGGCGCCGTGCTCCACCACAACGTGGACAAGGTTCTGCTCGCGGGTGGGAGCTCGGCTCCAGCATTCGGTGGGGGGCGGATCCTGGCTCCGATGGACGTGTTCCTGGCCGGCCGCGCGACCTGCGAGGTCGAGGGGGAAGACGTGCCCATCCAGGACCTGGTGGTCGAAACTTCGAAGGCGTGGCTCACGACGCATGTCCCGACCCTCGACCTCGACTCCGGCGTGAGGATCCACAATCTGGTCCGCGCCGGGGCCAGCAAC
>Ga0210086_1000388_pt1 | contig 26101 bp, 24 predicted proteins | sample China_Galinas_PW_3_FD_184867 | JGI IMG/M metagenome (GOLD analysis project Ga0210086, IMG submission 184867) | Wetland microbial communities from San Francisco Bay, California, USA, that impact long-term carbon sequestration - China_Galinas_PWB_D2... | ecosystem: Environmental > Aquatic > Marine...
GCTAGGCCGAAGTTGCGGTGGTTGACTCGTGCGATTGATCTGCTGACCTGCAGATGGTGTCCGATCTGGCGATTATCTGTAGTCAGAATGTCATGGCGTGTCGGCTTGGAGTGCTGGGGCCTCGCCGTTAAGCTGCTTGTTATGTCGCGGGGCAGTGGAAAGGTCCACGTAGTCAGAGTTCGGAAGACACACGTGGACAAGCGGGGCAACCCTCGCGAGTACCTTTCGGCGTATCTGCGGCGCACCTACCGTGAGGGCAAGCGGGTGCGCAACGAGACGGTGGCCAACCTGTCGACGCTGCCCGAGCACGTCGTCGACGGGATCGACGCGGGCCTCAAGGGTGCGCGGCTGGTGCCGGCCGGCAGTGAGTTCACCATCGCCCGGTCGTTGCCGCACGGGCACGTGGCCGCCGTCGCGGCGATGGCCTCCAAGCTGGGCTTTCCCGCGCTGCTGGGTCCGGCGGGTCGGCAGCGGGATTTGGCGCTGGCGCTGATCATCTCCCGGGTGCTGCGGCCGGGCAGCAAGCTGGCGACCGCGGCCTGGTGGTCAGACACCACCCTGGGGGTCGATCTTGAGGTCACCGGCGCGGGCGCCGACGAGGTCTACGCCGCGATGGACTGGCTGGCCGACCGGCAGGAGGCCATCGAAAAACAGTTGGCGGCCCGGCATCTGGATGAATCGGTGAATCCCGGGCGGATGGCGCTGTTCGACCTGACCAGCTCCTGGGTGACCGGGCGGTGCTGCGAGCTGGCCGCGCGCGGCTACTCCCGCGACGCTAAGAAAGGCTGCGAGCAGATCGAATACGGGCTGCTGTGCGATCCGGCCGGCCGGCCGATCGCGGTGCGGGTATTCCCCGGCAACACCGCCGACCCCACCGCGTTCACCGAAGCGGTCGGCGCGGTGCGCGACACCTTCGACCTGGACAACCTGGTGCTGGTCGGCGACCGTGGCATGATCACCTCCGCCCGCATCGCCGCGCTGCGCGAACTCAACGAGGACGGAACCGATTTCGGGTGGATCACCGCGTTACGCGCCCCACAGATCGCCCTACTGGCCGCCGACGACGGGCCACTGCAGATGAGCCTGTTCGACCAACACGATCTGGTCGAGATCGCCCACCCTGACTACCCCGGCGAGCGGCTCATCGCCTGCCGCAACCCGCTGCTGGCCGCCGAACGCGCCCGCAAACGCAACGAGCTACTGGCCGCCACCGAGACACTGCTGGATCCGATCATCGCCCGGGTGACCGCGGGACGACTGTGCGGCGCCGACGCCATCGGCGTCGCCGTGGGCAAGGTGATCAACAAATACAAGATGGGCAAGCACTTCCACTACACCATCACCGACGCCAGCCTCACCCTCGAACGCCGACACGATCAGATCGCCGCCGAAGCCGCCCTGGACGGCATCTACGTACTGCGCACCACCGTGCCCGCCGACCAACTCGACCCGGCCGGGGTCGTCGCCAGCTACAAGAACCTGGCCAACGTCGAACGCGACTTCCGCATCATCAAAATCGACGACCTCGACCTGCGCCCCATCCACCACCGCCTCGCCGAACGCGTCAAAGCCCACATGCTGATCTGCATGCTGGCCTGCTACCTGATCTGGCATCTGCGCCAAGCCTGGGCGCCAATGACATTCACCGACGAACATCCACCCCAGCGGGACAACCCCGTCGCCCCTGCGCAGCGCTCCACCGCCGCCGAAGCCAAGGCCTCCACCCAGCGCGACCCCACCGGCAACCCGCTGCGCAGCTTCCGCGGCCTGCTCGATCACCTGGGCACCCTGACCCGCAACCAGGTCCAGTTCACCGGCACCGGCGCCGAAATCCCCACGCTCACCGAGGCCACCCCCGACCAGCGCCGCGCCTTCCACCTGCTCGGCACGGCCATCACCCTCACCGCGTAGTCAGACAACCAAACCACCAAAACCGCACAATCCCAGGTCAACCGTGCAACTCACCGTCACACCACCCGTAACTTCGGTTTAGGGTTGCCGAATGACTGCCTACGACGCCATCAGCTTCGAGCGATCCGGCCCCATCGCTCGCATCACGTTGAATCGGGCCGATGCCGCCAACTCGATGAACGACACGATGACTCGCGAGTTGGCGCACGCAGCAAGGCGCTGCGACGATGACGTGACGAAGGTCGTCATCGTTACGGGCGCAGGGCGGTTCTTCAGCGCGGGCGGCGACCTCCGTGGGATGGCGTTGTCCTCGACGACGCGGGGGCACTACGTCAAGATCATCGCCGACGATCTACACCGAGCCATTTCCACATTTGCGCGAATGGATGCGGTCTTGATCACCGTCGTCAACGGAGTCGCGGCAGGAGCGGGTTTCAGTCTGGCGGTAACCGGTGATCTGGTGTTTGCGGCCGACACCGCGTCGTTCACGATGGCCTACACCGCAGCGGGTTTGAGTCCCGACGGCAGTTCCTCGTTCTATCTGCCCCGACTGATTGGGGTCCGTAAGACGCAGGAGCTGATGTTGACCAACCGCAAGCTGTCTGCCGCCGAAGCGTTGGATTGGGGCCTGGTGACGGAGGTGGTCGGTACTGCCGAGCTGCCCGTCCGAGCGGATGCGTTGGCAGAGCAAATTGCAAGCGGCGCAAGGGGATCCAACTCAGCCGCCAAGAAGTTGCTGTTGATGTCGTTCAAGAACGGGCTCGAGGAGCAGTTGGAGTGGGAAGGCCGGCTCATCGCCGAGTGCGCCGACTCGGCCGACGGCAATGAGGGCATCGACGCGTTTCTGGAGAAACGCCGGCCCGAGTTCGCCTGAGCGGCGGGGTCCAGGCAGATGCGCAGTAGAGGCGGATTACTGCGGAACAAAGGTCTACGCGTTATAACGCGGATCCCACCGACGGCGGAGGCGGCGCCCACGCCGGCGCACACGACTGCGCCCACGTCGGCGCGCGCTGGTACCACTCGGGGACCGGCGGCGGTGCCCGACGATCACCACCCCGTTCTCGTCCTTGATGGCGGTCGCTGGCCGACCTTCTCGCGGCGGCGCATCACGCGAGCCGATAGACGCCGCGCGCCTGGCGCCCCATGTCAAGCGCAGACTGCAAATCTTCTATCGTGTCAGCCGTGCGGGCGGCCTCAAGCAACAGGCTGCGCTCGTGTTCGGCCAGCTCGAACTCGTCGACCACATAGTTCCACAGTCTGCGGCCTCCCAGCATCGACGCCGGTCGCATCGAGGCCCTCGCCGAGAACGGCGATGACCCGCTTCAGCAACTCGTACCCGAGTTCTATGACGTGCTTGGCTATTGGCCTGCGGGAACAAAGGTCCACGCGTTATAACGCGGATCCCAGACTGCCTTTTGCGGTACACCACACGACCAGTCAAAAGGCGAAGGACACATCACCGACGGCGGAGGCGGCGGCGGCGGCGGCGCCCACGGCGGCGCCCACGACTGCGCCCATGTCGGCGCGGCCTGGTACCAGTCGGGGACCGGCGGCGGGGGCATACACAACTTGGCCACCGGATCCCACGCGCGACCGCCACAATCGGCCGAACTGACAGCCGGCGCCGCGAGCGTGACGATCGCCATCGGCGACAAAGCCACCATGGTGATGGTGGCCAGACGGCCAAGAAACATTCTCATCACACCAGCTCCCCAGAGGAACCGACTCTGACGGCTTCAGCCTATGCCGTGCGGAGAGCTCGGTGGATGCATTTTGCAGTTTCGATTGCTGGTTTATGTCATCGAGTGAGAGCGGGAAGCAGTGCTGGTGAGCGACGAGCCGTGGAGTTGGTTTGCGCTTTGACTGGCTTGTCGTGGAGGCGATCCGCGCAGGTGCGGCCCCCACGTTGAGCCAGCAGCGTAGGCCTGGTGATCGCCGACTTTACGACTTGCATCGTGGCGACTGACCCGGCTGATACCGGGAGTTCGGCCACACGCAAGTTCGGAGCCGACATCATCGTCTCCTTACTCGATGGTATCGCCATAGATGTCCAGCAGCCGGAAGCTGGTTGCGTCGAGGCGCTCACCCAGAACTGCGATGACCCGCTTCAGCAATTCGTACGCCAGCTCGTGGTCCTTTTCGCACTTGCCCCGCAGGCACTTGCCGTCGAACCCGATCGCTCGAGTCATCTCGGCGGCGCGCGCGTCGAACCGCCAGTTGTACGGTGGTATCAACCACGACCACCCGAGGATCTCACCTTCGCCCAGCGTTTGGACCGTCAGGCTGCCGCGGCCGGGTACGGGAATCTCCAGCGCGACCTTACCCGCGCGAATGAGATAAAAGTCATTGGCTTCGTGGCCATGGCGGAAGATCAACTCGCCGGCATTGAAGCGGACGTTTGCCGCACACCCGACAACCAACTCCAGATACCGCGCCTCAAGCCCGCTGAAGAACGGATGCTTGGCCAGAACGCCTTCGAGCGTCCTCACTGCATGTTCCTTTCGCCGATATCCTGGCTTGAGACGGACCATAGAGGACGGAGACCGCATTCGTCCGCGATCGGCGAAAAGCAACTAGTTACGCATGTGCTCGGCAAGGTGCATCCGCTGGCCCAAACCCGGCCTTCGTGCTCGTCGTCTTTGGAATACTCGACCTCGGGACCTTGACTTTGTCGCGTGGCGACGTGGCCAGTCACTGAAGCTTCACGACGTCGATATCGCACTCGAACACTGCAGGGGAACGACATGAGCGACAACGAAATCGACGATCATGAGATCGCCAGGTGGGATCCTGTCTTCACCAAGCGCGCGATGAGTTCTATCGCAGCGGTTTTCAAGCGATATTTCCGCGCAGAGGTGCGCGGCTTGGAATCCTTTCCGCCGACCGGCGGAGCTTTGCTGGTTTCGAACCATTCCGGTGGTGCGCTGACGCCTGATCCGCTGATCTTGCTTCCGGCGTTCTACGACAAGTTCGGCTATGACCGGCCTCTTTACAGCCTCGCCCACTACGGGGTGTTCATCACGCCCTTCCGCGGATACCTCGGGCGCCTCGGCACTGTTCATGCCAGCCCGGAAAACGCTACGGAGGCGTTGCACTCTGGGGCAGTGGTGCTCGACTTTCCCGGCGGTGACTACGACGCCTTCCGGCCGACGGTGACCGAGAACATCATCGACTTCAACGGACGCACCGGGTATGTCAGGACGGCGATTGAGGCCGGTGTGCCGATCGTGCCGGTGGTGTCGATCGGGGGCCAGGAGACGCAACTCTTCCTCACCCGCGGAGCAGGGCTGGCAAAACGACTGGGTCTGACGCGCATTCGGATGAAGATTCTTCCTTTCACCGTCGGCTTCCCGTTCGGCTTGACGACGATCTTCCCGGCCAACATGCCGTTGCCTGCCAAGCTCGTTTACCAGGTGCTCGAGCCGATCGACATCGGCGCGCAGTTTGGGAAGAACCCCGACGTCGACGAGGTCGACGCGCACGTGCGCGCGGTGATGCAGACCGCGCTCGACCGGCTGGGCCGCGAGCGCCGCTTCCCGGTACTGGGCTGAGAACCGCCCCGCAGACCGCCCTTAGACTTAGATGGCGGTAGCGGTGACCCACTCCCGGTGGGGTGATGGCGCCGTTGGCGACGGCGCTGCGAACATCCTCTGGACGCAACCGCGCCAACCGAAAGGTCCTTGGCCGGAATCAATGTGCGCAATCCGATCCGTTAACGCATCCAGTGCCAACGGATTTGACACCAGGCCGACGTGGCTGCTGTGCACGGCGACGTTCTCGGTGTTGTCTCCGTCGACGGTGCAACTGCGCCAGTGCAGGATCCCGTCGGTGCGCGAGAAGATGGCTGTGGTGGGCACCGGCAGCGGTTCGCGCAGCGTCTCGAGCACCTGCTCGGCCCGGTCCGTCACTCCGAAAACTTGCACGGCGCTCTTGAAAAGCCCTGAGACGCGAGTGCGTTCGCCCTCGGCACGCCATGGCGAACCCATCATCACCACATGGCGAACCTTGTCGGGGTGCTGGTGAGCTAGCCAGCGGCATAGCAGCCCGCCGAAGCTCCAGCCGACAATGGTCAGTGGCTGGTCGTGACGCTTGGAGAGGTTCACCAGCCGGTCGGAAAGGCCGTCGAGAACCTTGTCAGTGAGCCCGAACGGGCGGCCGACCCGCGCTGCGTGGACGTGAAATCCGCGGTCGCGCAGATGGCCGCGCAGTCTCTTTGGTCATGCCGTCGCTTGCTCCGAAGCCCGGCACAACCAAGATGGGCCTGCCCTGGCCCACATCGCGTTTAGGCAGTACCCGAGAAAAAGCGCGGTGCATGCCGACCTCAGTCGCCCAGCGGCCGAACTCCGTTGCCGTAAGCCAGATGCTCGGCGTCGGGTTCTGTTGTCGAACGCCATCTGGTCCGACGACCTCGGTCATTTCATACATGCTGTTTCCATGCCGTCGCGGTCGGTGCCGTTGGGGCGGCCTCGGGCCCACCGGGCCCGTCGCTGGCCAGGTTCCGCGACACACCTGTCGCTGCCCGCAATTCTTCGAATGACGATTGGATTCGCCGTGTCAACCACTCTGCGTCGGGCAGAGTTCTCGAGCAGCCGTACACCGCGAAGTTGAGCATCTTGTTGTAGCTCCAGACGGTGATGTTGACGCCGGCCGCGAATTTCAGATGGCCGCAGGAGATAAAGTTCTCGATGCCCATCCCGCCGATGTAGCGTTTTTCGTTGGGGCCCTTGACGTTAGACACAATAACTCCCCCGCCCACCTTCTGGGCCGCGAAGCGAGTCAGCTTGAGCATCGGACCAAAGAGGAACGGCGGGACGAAATCGAACCAATCCTCCATCTGTACAGCCCGGGCGGCCACGTCCGCCTTCACCGCCGCGTTCTGCACGTGAGCCGCGCGGAGACGCTCCATCGGATCAGCCAGGTGCGTCGGGAGCGCAAACGGTCGAGTTGTAACGGCAGTCCCCCAGAGGTGGGTGTCGCCCTCCTGGCGATTCTTGGCCGCGGTCTCGGCTAGCGCCGGGCGGCCCGTCAGCATTCCCTGCTCGGCCAGGCACTCGCGCACCGCGCCGGCGACAATGGCGAAGACAACGTCGTTGGCGGTGCCGGAAATGACCTTCTCGATCTGCTTGACCTCATCGAGGGGTACCGAAACCCACGAAAAGGACCGGCCAGGTGTCAGAGGTCCGCGCCACGGCACCTTAGGCGCACCGAGCACCGATGGTAGCCCGATCGCCGGCGTGCTCTTGCGGGCTTTTTTGCGTGCCTGCCGGATGGCTCGCAGCCGCCGGGGCAATTCGCGTCGGTACTCCTGCCACAGCTCGCGAGCGCCATCTCGCAGCGCATCCCCGCGGCTTAGTGCCGTGACCGGTCGGGGGATCGGCGGCGCTGTGGGCGCCACGCCCGGTTCGGGGCTCGTCAGCAAATCGAGCAACTCTGCGAACGTGCCCCCGTCGGCCATCGCGTGATTCATTTTGAGGACGGCGACCACCTTGGTGCCCTCAAAGCCCTCCAGAAACCACAGTTCCCAAGGGGGCCGGCCGGGCGCTATCGGGTCGGTGGCGACTTCGCCGATCATGTGACACAACTGCGTCTTGGTGCCGGGCTCGGGCAAGCGGGCGTGTCGGAGGTGGTTGCGGACATCGAACGCGGGGTCGGTGATCCACACCGGCCGGTTCAGGCCCAGCGGCACCGACTGCACGCGCCACTGCATCTGCGGAAGAACAGTGACGGCTCCGGCGAGCGCTTCAGTGGTGCGCTCAAATTGAAGTTCCTTGCTTGACGCTTCGTCGAAAACCGCGATCTTCAGGGTGTGTTGAGGTTCGGTCGGTGCATCGATAACAAATGTGGTGTCACTGCCCGACAGCCTGAGTGCCGCGTCCGAGGTACGCCCAGATGCCATCGTTTTCGTCCTCTCCGGCCGGAGTTGCCCAACTTTCGGGTCGGCCTGTGGAAACGCGCTACTCGTGATGCGCCTCACAGTAAGCTTACGGACATCGACTCCTGCCACCGGATTTTCTGCAAGTTCGGGTCGCAAAATGCCGCGGAACGATACAGTCCTGCGCCCTACCAGGAGGTTCACGTTGGCTGACACCGACCAAGACATCCCGCGGCCGGGAGACTTCACCGGCGAGTGGCACCCGGTGATGCTGCGCCGCATGGTCACGCTCGCGCGTCCGATCTACAAACTCTGGTTCCGCTCTGAAGTGCGTGGTCTGGACAGGATGCCGGCCGGGGGAGCGCTGATCGTGTCGAACCACTCCGGCGGCACCACTCCCCAGGACGTCCCGATCCTCTGGCTCGACTTCTTCGAGAAGTTCGGTTACGACCGCCCGCTCTACACCCTCGGGCATGACCTCTTGTTCCGAGGACCGGCCAGCGCAGTCATGACGCGAATGGGCGTCATTCGTGCCAGCAGGGACAACGCACAGAAGGCGCTGCGCGCCGGCGCGGCGCTGATCGTTTTCCCGGGCGGAGACCGCGAAGCACTGCGGTCCACGTCGCAACAGGCCACCATCGATTTCAGTGGCCGGACCGGCTACGTCACCACCGCGATCGAGGCCGGCGTGCCGATCGTGCCTGCCGTATCGATCGGCGGACAGGAAACCCAGTTGTACCTGACTCGCGGTGAGTGGCTGGCCAAACGACTCGGGCTCAAACGCCTGACGCGCACCGAGCAGCTGGCCGTCTCGATCGGTATCCCGTTCGGGCTAAGCGTGGGGGCCATCAACATGCCGTTTCCCGCGAAGATCGTGACCCAGGTCTTGGACCCGATCGACGTCACCGCCGAGTTCGGTGAAAAACCCGACGTGGCCGAGGTCGATGCGCATGTTCGCAAGGTGATGCAGTCTGCGTTGGACGAATTGGCTGCCCAGCGCCGGTTCCCGATCGTGGGGTGATGCTACGATGTCGCTGGATCACTCTGTGCCCCAGGATGTTACGGATTTTGGCGAATCTCTACTCCAACCCGGGCGTCGGGCATGCTACGTGGCTGAAGCGGCTAGATCACTTCCGCGGTCTTGCCATGTAAACCCGCGCGTGAGGTGCCTACGCCCTCATGAATCTCGTTGAGGAACAGTCCGATCGCTGTGACCACCGATGCGGTGCTAGCACCGTCGGTAAGGTCGAAACCGTGTTGGGCGCCGGGCACCTCCAGATAGCCGACCGTCGAATGTGATGCCTCGCGCAGCCTATCGACGAACTCCCGCGCTTGCGCCACCGGAATCACTGTGTCGTTGGACCCGTGCACGATCAGGAACGGCGGGGCGTCTGGTCGCACCCGGGCGATCGGCGACGCGTTGCGGAAGAGTTCTGGATGCTGCTCCAGCCGCTTCTTGACCACGACGCGTTCCAGAAATTCGACGAATCGATCACGCTCCGGAGTTGACCGGTCCTCCCAGTCGTAGCGACCATACATACCCACCACGGCGTCCACCGTGGTGTCGGCGTCGGAGGGCAGCTCGACGTGGAAGTCGGGGTCGTCGAAGGTCAGACCGGTCAGCGCCGCCAGGTGTCCCCCCGCAGAACACCCCGCGGCAGCCACGAAGTCGGGGTTGCCGCCAAACTCTGCGACGTTGGCACGAGCCCAGGCAACCGCGGCCTTCACGTCAGTGACATGCCGCGGCCAGCGATGACGCGGAGACACCCGGTAGTCGATCGACAGGCAGAGCCAGCCCTGCTCGACCAGGTGCGACATCAGCGCATGACCCTGCAGCATCCGCCTGCCGTGCACCCACCCGCCGCCGGGCACGTAAACCACGACCGGTGCGGGCTCCGCCGGCAAGTCCTCGCGTCGCCAGATTTCGAGCACCTGTCCCGGCGCGCTGCCGTAACTGACCGATGACCGGTGCAGGTATTGGCGACGCTTCTTGGCGTACTTGAACATCGGAGGCTGCCGGTCTGGACCGGGCCAGGCGATGTCGAGCCGCTCCGCTGACACGAGGCCCCGCAGCGCGGCCGCGCTGACCTCGTGTGCTGGCTGCAGGTCTTCCCTGCGCGGTTTCGGCTCGCCTGAGGGTAATTCCCCTCGTACTGCATAGGACAGTAACTCCGGCGTCACCCGGCAGGCCCACAGCGCCATCGCGGCGAGGCCTCCGAGCGACTCGAGACGCTTGCCCACCAGCGGCAGGGCGGCACATGACTCGGTTATCGCCATCAAGTAGTCGGCTGGATTGAAATGGGATAAGAAACTTTTCCGCGCATGCGGCTGCTTAAATTGCACTCTACCTACTCAGTCCCGGCTGAGTTCCGAACTGAGGCACCCAGCCTGCTTGCGGTTCAACGCGTGATGCGCCTCGCATCAAGCTAGCAGAACCTGAATGCCTGCCACCGGAAGTTGCTATAAGTTTGGTGCTCACGAAGTACCGCGGAGCGATACACTCGCGCATGCCCACCCCGAAGACGGGCGGTGTGTCGTGGCGCGTGGAGCAAGACCGAGCAAACACGGTGGAATTGGTGGCGTTGCAGGGATTTTCGGCGGTAGTCAGCAAGGGTACCGGTGGCCTGCTCGTGGCAGGGCGTGGTGGGATGCGCCGGCACCACCGAACTGCCGCTCAGCAACGGCTGCGTCAATGACCAGATCCCACTGCTCGACGCGTCGCAGCGCTTCCCGCCGCAGTCTGTCTCAGCCGGCAACAGGAGGTCCGGATTGACTGACACCGACCAAACCCCACCCCGGCCGGGGGACTTCACCGGAAACTGGGACTCGGACATGATGCGCCGCATCGTCTCGGTTAGCCGTCCGGTCGTCACACGGTGGTTCCGCGGGGAGGTGCGGGGTCTCGAGACGTTTCCGTCCGCCGGCGCGCTGATCGTGTCAAACCATTCCGGCCTTCCGTTTGCATGGGACGTTCCGGTCCTTTGGGTTGACTTCTTCGAGAAGTTCGGCTATGACCGCCCGCTGTATACCCTCGGCCACGACATCTTGTTCCGGGGGCCGCAGGCTGGACCTCTGATGCGAATGGGAATGCTGCGCGCCAGCCGCGACAACGCCAACAAGGCGCTGGGCTCGGGTGCGGCGGTGATGGTTTTCCCCGGCGCAGCCCACGACGCGGCGCGGCCAACATGGCAGATGAACACCATCGATTTCAGTGGCCGGACCGGTTATGTCACGATGGCGATCGAGGCCGGCGTGCCGATCGTGCCTGCCGTATCGATTGGCGGGCAGGAAACTCAGCTGTACCTGACGCGCGGGGAGTGGCTGGCAAAGTGGCTGGGGCTGAAACGCCTGGTGCGCCTTGAGGAAATGCCGGTCTCGATTGGCTTCCCGTTCGGGCTGAGCTTGGGAACAGCGAACCTGCCGCTTCCTTCCAAGATCGTGACCCAGGTGCTGCCGCCGATCGACATCACCGCCCAGTTCGGCGAGAATCCTGACGTGGCCGAGGTCGATGCGCGTGTCCGCAAGGTGATGCAGTCTGCGTTGGACGAATTGGCTGCCCAGCGCCGGTTCCCGATCCTAGGGTGACCTCTGTGACCTCTGCGGAACACTCACTCTCCGGGCGTACTAAGGAAATCCGCAAAGCCATTCGCGCGCTGCGGAAGGCGCGGCTGGTGGTGGGACTGCGCCCAGACAGGTATTTGCGGATGGGCGCGGCCATGCTGCGCGAAGGGGTCACCAACACCGTCGGAATTGCGGTGTCAGCGCAGCGCTGCCCAGATCGCCCAGCTCTGATCGACGAGCTCGGTGTGCTCAGCTATCGCGAACTCGACACGCGGGCCAACGCACTGGCGGCCGCACTGCAGCGGTTGCCCGGCGGCACCCCGCACATGGTGGGCATCATGTGCCGCAACCACCGCGGGTTTGTTGACGCGCTGGCCGCCACCGAGAGGATCGGCGCCGACGTGCTGCTGCTCAACACCTCGTTTGCCGGTCCCGCCCTAGCGGATGTGGTGCTGCGCGAACGTCCCGACGCCATCATCTATGACCAGGAATTCAGCGCGAGTGTCGATCGTGCAGTCAGCGAAAAGCCGGACACAGCGCGCATCATGGCGTGGACCGACGATCCAGCCGACCAGATCACCGTCGAGACGCTGATCGCGCGGTATGCCGGGCTGCGGCCGACCCGCACCCGCCGCAAGTCCAAGCTGATCCTGCTGACCTCGGGCACCACCGGCACACCGAAAGGGGCCCGGCGGGCGGCCGGGGGTGGTGGCGCCGAAGGACCAGCGATCCTTGCGCGGCTGCCGTGGCGCGCCGAGGAAACCACCGTGGTGGCAGCGCCCTTGTTTCATGCGTGGGGGTTCGGACAACTGATCATGGGCACGATGATGTCGTGCACGCTGGTGATCCGACGTGCATTCGATGCCGCGGCCACGATGGAACTCGTCGACCGCTACCGCGCCACCGGTTTGAGCTTGGTGCCGGTGATGCTGGACCGGATCATGGAACTGCCCGACGAGATCCGGAACCGCTACAGCGGGCGGTCGCTGCGGTTCGTCAGTGCTGCCGGTTCGCGAATGCGACCCGATGTCGTCATCAAGTTCATGGATCAGTTCGGCGACGTCGTCTACAACAACTACAACGCCACCGAGGTAGGCGTGATCGCCCTCGCCGCGCCCGAGGACCTGCGCGCGGCCCCCGACACCGCCGGTAAGCCCATGCCGGGTACAGAGATTCGCATCCTGGACGAGAATGACCGCGAAGTTCCGCGCGGCGAGATCGGCCAGATCTTCGCCCGCACCACGACGCAGTTCGAGGCCTACACGACCGGACAGACCAAGGGTTTCCGCGACGGCTTTATGGCCTCGGGCGATATCGGGTATCTCGACGAGGCGGGACGACTGTTCGTGGTGGGTCGTGACGACGAGATGATCGTCTCGGGCGGGGAGAACGTGTACCCGCTCGAGGTCGAACGGACGCTCGCCGCCCACCCCGCCGTGGCGGAGGCGTCCGCACTCGGTGTCGACGACGAGCAGTTCGGGCAGCGGCTCGCGGCTTTCGTGGTCCTCGCACCGGGCGCGTCGGCCACTCCCGACATGCTCAAGGCACATGTGGGGGAAAACCTCGCGAACTACAAGGTCCCACGCGAAATCGTGGTCCTCGACGAGTTGCCCCGCAGCGCCACCGGCAAGATTCTGCGCAAGGAACTCAAGGCGCATCTCGTCGGCGCGGGCCAGGGGAACTGACCGGCGCTTGACGCGGCGTTCGTTCTTCGGTGAAAACTCACCAAGGGCGCCTATGCTCGGCGGGGGACAGGATGGATAGCGACCCGTTTCCGACACAACGCGACGTGGGCTCTGCCCTCGTCACGGAGTTGAGTGCGGTCGGATTCGCGGATGCCGACGAGATCGGCCGGGGCGGTTTCGGCATCGTCTTTCGCTGCACCCAAGTGGGGCTGGATCGGGTCGTCGCCGTCAAGGTGCTCACCGCCGAGCTGCACGAGGACCGGGAGCGGTTCCTACGTGAGCAGCGCGCGATGGCAAGGCTGACGGGGCATCCGAACATCGTCGGGATCCTGCAGGTCGGCGAAACCGCCAGCGGCTACCCGTACCTGGTGATGCAGTACCACGCTGAGGGGTCTCTGCAGGCGCGGATCAAGCGGCTGGGTCTGCTGCCGATCGAGGAGGTGCTGCGGGTCGGGGTGAAGATGGCCGGCGCGCTGGAGTCGGCACACCGCCTGGGGATCCTGCACCGCGATATCAAGCCGGCGAACATCTTGCTGACCGACTACGGTGTGCCGGCCTTGACCGACTTCGGAATCGCCCACGTTGCAGGAGGATTCGAGACCGCCGCGGGCATCTTCACCGGGTCGCCGGCGTTTACCGCACCGGAGATCCTGTCCGGCGAGCCGCCCAGCGAGGCGTCCGACGTGTACGGGCTGGGCGCCACCTTGTTCGCCGCGCTGACCGGGCATGCGGCCTTCGAACGCCATAGCGGTGAGGAGGTGGTGGCGCAGTTCGTGCGCATCGCCACCGAGTCGGCGCCGGATCTGCGTGGCGGCGGTATCTCCGACGACGTCTCGGCCACCATCGAGAAGGCGATGACGCGCGAGCCTGCGGACCGACACTCGGTGATCGCCCTGGGCGAAGAACTGCAGCGGGTGCAGGCGGCCCACGGATTCCCGGTCGACGACATGGCGTTGCGGGATGGCGAGCACGTCGGCCGAGCCGAGTCCCCTGCCCCCGCGCGCCGCACCCGCGGCGGTCTTCCGCTGGAGCTGACCAGTTTCGTCGGGCGCGACGCCGAATTGGGCGAGGTGAGAAAGGCGTTGTCGACGTCGCGGTTGGTGACGTTGACCGGGCTCGGCGGCGTCGGCAAGACGCGCCTGGCGCGCAGGGCCGCGGCCGAGGCCCGGCAGCATTTCCCCGACGGCGTGCGGCTGGTCGAGTTGGGTGAACTGCGGGACGGCTCCCTGCTGGTCGACGTGGTGGCCGCTGCCTTGGGCCTGCGTGACGAGTCGGACAGTCCGCTGCATGAAGTCCTCGTCGACTTCCTTGGCGGGCGCCGGCTCCTCTTGGTGCTCGACAACTGTGAGCAGCTGATCGACGACGTGGCGAAACTCGTCGAGGAACTGCTGAGGGGCTGTCCGTACTTGCGGATTCTTGCCACCAGCCGTGAGCGCCTCGGCGTCTACGGCGAATCCGTCGTGCCGCTTGCTCCGCTCGCCTGCCCCGAGGCCGACGACCCCTCGACGCTTGGTTCGCTGGCCCGCTATGACGCGGTTGCGTTGTTCAGTGAGCGAGCCGCCGCTGCGGTGCGGGGCTTTGCCCTTTCCGAGGAGAACAAGACGACGGTGGCGAGCATCGTTTCCCGGCTCGAGGGAGTGCCCCTGGCGATCGAGCTCGCCGCGGCGCGGCTTCGTGCCATGTCCCTCCAACAGCTGCAGGAACGACTGGCCGACCGGTACCAACTGCTGACACGCGGCAGCCGTGGCGCGCCCAAGCGTCAGCAGACGCTGAGTTGGAGTGTGGGTTGGAGCTACGACTTGTGCACACCGGCCGAACAACGGTTGTGGGGGCGGCTGTCGGTGTTTGCCGGCGGCTTCGAACTCGATGCGGCACAACATGTTTGCGGTGCCGACATGGCCGACTACGAGTTCTTGGATCTGGTGACGTCGCTTGTGGACAAGTCGATCCTGATACGAACCGAATCCAACAGCGCGGTCCGGTTTCGGCTGCTCGAGACGCTGCGCGAATACGGCAGGCAACAGGTCGAGCAGACCGACGAATATCGCGAACTACGTCGGCGGCATGCCGACTGGTATCGCGGGGTGGCGCGGGATTGCTTCGACAACTGGTTCAGTCCGCGCCAACTCGACTGGCTCGCCGGCATCCAGCGGGAAATGCCGAACATACGGGAGGCGCTGGAGTTCAGCCTGTCCGAAGACGGCGAGGTGGCACTTGCGATTGCCGCTGCATTACAACCTTTTTGGATGTGTCGCGGAATGCTGCGTGAGTCGCGCAGCTGGACGGACCGCGCATTGGCCCGCGCGCCACGAGAGCCGACTCGCGATCGCGTGCAGGCCCTCTTCAGCCTCGCGACGATCACGACGCTGCATGGCGGCTTGTCGACGGGCGCGGCCCGGGCAGCAGAGGCGCGAGCCCTCGCCGAAAAGACGGATGATCCGTTCGCGCACGCCGGGGTGGCCATGGCCGATGGCATGACGGCCCTCATGGGTGGCGACCTCGAGCGTGCCGCCGGGCACTTCGAGGATGCGCTGCGCGCCAGCGACGACGACAACCTGCAAGTCAACGCGATGCTCTTGCTGGGATGGGCCCTGGAGTTCGCCGGTGAGACCCGCCGCGCACTGGGCTGGCAGGAGAAAGCGCTCGCCCTCGCGACATCCCGCGGCGAGACGGTTTATCGGTCATATGCGTTGTGGGAGTTGGGGATTCGATGGTTTCAACATGGGCGCCCTGATCGGGCTGAGGAGCTGCTCAAAGAAGGCCTTCGGTTCGCGCAACTGATCAACGATCAGCGCAACGCTGCAGGCTGCCTGGAAGGATTGGCCTGGATTGCCGCAGAGCGCGATAACGCGAGGGGCGCTGCGGTGATGATGGGGGCCGCCGACGCACTCGCCCATGCGGTCGGTAGTCGCGCGCTCCTACTTGCCCGGTTGCAGGATTTCCGTGCCGACTGCGAGCGACGATCGCGGGAGGCGCTCGGTGACGCCGAATTCGACGCCGCACGTCAGCAAGGCGCCGCAATGAGTTCCGACGAGGCGGCCGCCTACGCGCTTGGCGACGACAATTAGGTCCGTCAGGCGAAACGCCTGCTCGACCTTCACAACCCCACAGTGCGTGACTCGGTAACTGCATATGCCCCAGAGCCCCCTTGCCGGATGGGATGCTGTGTCCTGCTCGTCAAACAGCGCCGGCGAGTCCGACCCCAAGGGACCAACATGATCGAATACGACCTCGACACCGCGCACTCCATCCTGGTCGTGCGACCAGAATCTGCGCTCGAGCAGGACGACTTTGTGCAACTCGCGAAGGCGGTCGATCCACACATCGAGGCAACCGGCGGTCTTGCCGGCCTCATCATTGACGCCCCGGCGTTCCCCGGATGGGAGAGTTTGGGGGCGATGGTCACCCACTTTCGCTTCGTTCGCGATCATCACAAGCGCGTAAAGAGAATCGGACTCGTAACGGACTCCGCTCTGGGAAATGTCGCAGAACATTTAGCGTCGCACTTTGTGGCAGCGGAGATCAGGCATTTCCCCGCCGGGCAACTCGAGGCAGCAAATCACTGGATCGTGAGCAGTTCGTGACGCGTTGACGCGCCGGGGCATTGGTCGCTGACCTTGGACACGCCGTGGCATGCCACGTGCCTGAATCAGGGCGGCGGCCGAGATGGCAGGGTTCGCATGGCTTGCCGGGGAACGGAACGCGTCCATTCCGGGTGGGCCGATCCGATCGTGCCGAGGGCGCGACGCCATGTCCAGTAGCCGCGAGGAGAGGGAATGATCGGTGTGCGCGCGAGTTCCCAGTGGATGCCGTTGATCGGGTCGTCGAAGAACACTGCGTATTAGCCGGGTGTGTAGGTGGGGTATTCCTTGGGTTGGTCGGTGACGGGAATTCCGCGCGTCATCAGGAATGCATTATAGAAAATAGAAACGGTCGACCTCGGCGCGGCTTCGCGCCCAGAGCGCGATGTGGTTGATACCGACCGCTTGGGCACTGTGATGGAGCTTCTCTCCGGTCCGGGCGGGCTGGATACCGATATAGCTGTGAGGAGCCGGGAACCGAGCCATGTAGTAGGTCGATCGATACACGATGTCGAGCGTCCAGAAGCTTTTATATCCGAGCCATCCGAACATGTTGTCGTAGAAAGCAATCGAATCATCTTAGTCCATGACGGCGAATTCGACGTGGTGAATACCTCTCCAGCGCATGATGGCTCCTTAGAGAACGGACACTAGGTTGGCCGGTAGGACTCCAGGATCCACGATTTTCGAGGTCGAGGTGATGCTCTCCGGGTCTAGATCGCCCGCTTGCGCAGGTTCGGCAGAGACACGCGCATCGGTCTCAGTGCAGCTCCCGCGGGATGCCGACACGATCGTCCGCCGCGCCCTTCAGTACGCGATAGTGCCGAATAGCCCTGCGCCTCTTCCCCTTTCCCGCCCCAATGCCACGCAACGGAACAGTTCCATAGCCACGGAGCTTCGGCTCCTCGGGGTCACGCCACTGGGTGCCATGGACATCGATCAGGGGGCGAACGCCTGAAGGGGACACCATGAGAAATTCCGTAACTCCGCCGAAACACGAAACATTTCGGAAACACGGCTGCCTCGCAGTTGAAACGCTGCGCCGACATCCTTCTCGGGACCGTCGAAGGGAGCCGCGTTGCAATCGATCGATCCCGCCGCCACCGCCTGGCTACTGGCCAGCACAGCGCTCGTGTTACTGATGACTCCCGGCTTGGCCATCTTCTACGGCGGCATGGTCCGCACCACCGGCGTCCTGAACATCATCATGATGAGTTTCATCGCGATTCCGCTGGTAACTGTGGCATGGCTGCTCGTCGGCTACACGCTGGCGTTCTCCGGAAATGGCGCATTCGGCCTGATCGGCGACCTTACCCACCTCACGATGGCCGGCATCGATCCGGACACCCCCCACGGGGCGGTTCCGGAACTGCTGTACGCGACGTTCCAGCTCAGCTTCGCGATCATCACGGCCGCGCTGGTAAGCGGTGCGATCGCAGACCGCGCCAAGTTCGCCTCCTGGATGGTGTTCGTCCCGGTGTGGGCCGTCGCGGTCTACGCGGTGGTGGCGCACTGGGTGTGGGCGCCGGGCGGGTGGCTGTTCAAGCTCGGGGTGCTCGACTATGCGGGTGGGCTGGTTGTCGAGATCGTGTCCGGCGCGTCCGCCCTGGCTCTGGCTCTGGTCCTGGGGCCCCGCATCGGCTTCAAGAAGGACGCGATGCGTCCGCACAATCTGCCGTTCGTGCTCCTCGGTGTCGGCTTGTTGTGGTTCGGGTGGTTCGGGTTCAACGCAGGTTCCGCGCTGGCGGCCAATGGAACGGCCGCGGCGATCTTCTTGAACACGCTCGTCGCGGGTTGCCTCGGCATGCTGGGTTGGCTCTCGGTCGAGCAGATCCGCGATGGCAGGCCCACCACGTTCGGTGCGGCGTCGGGTGTGGTCGCCGGCCTGGTCGCGATCACGCCCTCCTGCGGAACGGTGAACACTCTCGGCGCCGCGATCGTCGGCTCGGCGGCGGGAGTCGTCTGCTCGTTTGCGATCGGGCTCAAGTTCCGGTTCGGCTACGACGACTCATTGGACGTGGTCGGCGTGCACTTCGTCGGCGGAGTGGTCGGTGTGCTGCTGATCGGGCTGCTCGCCACAGAGGTGATGACCGGCGGTGCCCGGGGCCTGTTCTACGCCGGCGGATTCACGCAGCTGGGCAAGCAAGCGCTCGCCGCGGTGGTGGTCGCCGGGTACGCGTTCACGGTGTCGTATGCGTTGGCCAAGTTGATCGACCGCGTCATCGGCTTCCGGGTCAGCGCCGAAGACGAGACCACCGGCGTCGACTTCACCCAGCATGCCGAGACCGCGTATGCCGAAGGTGTGCACGGGCACCAGCCGTCACGCCGACCCGACTCGTTGGGGGAGTTCGGTGCGCCGCGGCCCCGACCCGAGACGGCCGAAGAAGGTTGAGAATCGGACTCGGCGGCTAGCCGGCTCGCGGCAACTTCCTGGGGTACCGCGGTATTCGCGGCCTTCGCGCCCTCGGTATTGCTGCGAGGTCGCCTCTTGGCTCCGAGCATCGATTTGGCGACGCCTGGTTGGCGTCCTCGCCCGTTGTCGCGATGAAGTCGTCGAGGAGAGCCACGACGGTCTCGGGACGTTCCACCTGGGGGTGGTGCCAAACGTCGGGAATGACGTGCAGGCGGCTGTTCGGCAGGGCGGCGTGCGCCGCATGGGCGTGAGCGACCGGGATTACCTTGTCCTGCTCGCCGCAGATGACCATTGCGGGCATGTCCGCGTTCAACTGGAGCCGATTAAGTGCGCACACAGACTGGCCGCGGTGGTCGACGACCGAGCGCAGCGTCCGCAGAAACGCCTGCCTGTTTTGCGGGTTGGCCAGCGACGCATGGGCGTGCAGGGTTTCGCTGAACCGACTGACCTCGCGGTCGGAGGACAACCGGGTGCGCAACGCGTTCGCGGCGCTGACCGCCGGCCGTGACGCGAAAATCGGCAGCACGAGTTCGGCCCCGGGCAGGGAGAGCACCCGCAGCAGTCGGCCGACGTCGCTTCCGAGGCCGCCGCTGCTGACGAGCACCAGGCGCTGGCAGTAGTCGCGGTGCTGATGCGCGAACTGCATCGCCACCCCGCCGCCGAGGGAGTGGCCCACCACCGTCGCCTTCGGTATGTCCAGCGCGTCGAGTAGGTCACGCAACCAGACAGCGAAGGCGCCCAACGAGTAGTCACCGCGAGGCTTGTCGGACTGGCCGTGCCCGAGCAGATCTGGGGCGATGACGCGGTACTTCTCGGACAGCTTCGGTACGACGGTGCGCCAGCTGAACGAACTGCCGCCCATGCCGTGGATCAGCAGCACGACCTCCCCGGCGCCCTCGTCGCGGTATGCGACACGGTCGCCGTGCAGGGTCATCGTCTTGAGGTTCGTCATGTTCGGATGCTCGGTGGTCCTCGGTTGCTGCTTCCGATAGGGCATGTTGCTCACGCCGAGGAAGTCTGCAGGGCGCGCCTTGGAGGATTCTAAATGGCTGTTTCGGCGAAGTGCGGGGTCGTCGTCACCGGATGGCCCCGCGTGCCATGTCGGTGTTGCTACCATCGCGCGGTGCACGAGTCGCCTGCGCCTGGTGGGCGCGGCGGGATGCGATCGTTCTCGCGACGCGACGCCCTCAAATATGGCCTCTGCGCGCCGGTTCTGCTGAGCTTGGGAACGCTGGCGTCTCTCGACGGGCCGACGGCGTCAGCCGCCAACCTCAAGCTGGTCGATTTCACGGAGCGGCTGGTCCCGGCGGATCAACTCAAATCGGCGGGCTATGCCGGGGCGCTGGTCTATGTGTCCGAGTCCCGGCCGGGCGCGAACTTCGATTTCAAGCCCGTCACCCGCGAATATGCGAATGCGCTGCGCGCGCAGGGTCTGCAAATCGTCAGCATCTACCAGTACGGCAAGCCCGGCTGGCCCGATCCGTCGGACTTCACCCGCGGGTACGACGGCGGCGTGGCGGACGCTCAGAGTGCTCTGCGGCTGCATGCAGCCGCGGGGGGACCGGACTCGGCGCCGATCTTCTTCAGTGTCGACGAGGACATCGGCCTCGACACGTGGAAAGGCGTTGCCGTGGAATGGTTTCGAGGGATCAACTCGGTACTGGGCGCTGGCCGCACCGGCATCTACGGCCACGCCCGGGCGTGTGCATGGGCGATCGACGATGGTGTCATCGGCCGCTCAACCAGTCCAGGGCGCTGGTGGGCTTGGCAGACGAGCGCCTGGTCCCATGGCGAGCGCGAGCCCAGAGCGGTGCTGTATCAGGCTGTGGTCAACACCCCGTCGAGCCCGGGTCCACTCGTGGGAGGGATACACGTCGACGTCGACGACGTCCTCGCGAGCGATTTCGGGCAATGGGACCTCGATCGATGATGTGCGGCGGGCGCTGTCAGCCTCCTCAGAGGCCGCCACAGCGCGTCGGGGCCAGGATCGGCGACCATGGTGGGCAATCCGGCGGTAGAGGCTGCCATGGAGCAGGCGGAGGAGCCGGTCCCACCGCTGGCGGAGGCACGGCCTCATGTGTGACGCCGTGCCACGGGTAGACGATGTTGGTCGCCACGTCGACGGTTCCCTCCGAGTCCCAGTACCAGTCGTGACAGATATTCCAGTCCCACGTGATCACCTGGTTGCCCGGGATCAGGGAGTCGCCCGGGCACCAGTGAGTGCAGGTGACCCCTTCCGGGCAGTTCCCACCCTCATAGCTGGGGCCCCAGATGGGGTCGACTTGAGCGGTTCCAGTGGCCAGACCCAAACCAGCCAGACCAATGCCGCCGGACACCACCACCGTCGTCGCCAACCGCGCCATCCGCTTCATGGTCGGTCCTTTCGCAGGTACCGATGTCGTTGATTTCATCGCTCTTTGGATAACCAATGTTACTCGGCAAGGAGTCGCCACATTTGTAAAAAGTGACATAGGGAACCGCAGTTCATGATCGCCGAATATCCGCTCTAGCCAGCAGATTTTGTTATCGCTCGGAGCGGATCACTGTTCTAAAGGCCGCCGGCTGGACAATAACCCTCATGGCCAAGTATTCAGCGCACGAAGCCGTCGTCGCCAAGGCGCGAAAACTCATCGACGCCCGGCAGTACGTCCTCGATAGCGACTGGGGTGAGGTGCAACCGCGTGCTGACGCCGCACCGGCCTGATCGCGTGCGTCTACCGCGCCTCGGAGTGGCGACACAAGGCCGTCGAGCTGATCGCTCACGAACTGCTGCAATATCTGGACAAGAAGACGGGGTTGGAACCGACCCGGTGAACGTCGCCGTCATGAAGATCGCCGAGCGTGGCCGCCGGCACGGCAACTCGGCCGTCGCAGGCATCGCGCCGTCAGTGGCCTGCCCCAATGGTTTCGACGAATGCAGCCTTGAGGTCCACGGTGCCCGCAGTGCCGACACCGATAACCAACACCCCGCGACAATTGAGCCACGACTTTGTTTCTCGGGGGTATAAGTGGTTTCTGTCAACGAAACGCATATATGACAGCCAGTTCTTTTGAGAATGAGGCAGCCATGACGAGTACCGGCGAACCGCAGGATTCACCGCCCACACCGACCTGGCAGTTGGTGCACGCCGAGCCGGGAGCACTGGTATTTGCGGTGCCGGGCGCAAAGCCGGCTTCACATCCAATGGCGCGCCGCACCGATGGCCGCTCCGGTGGCGGCTGGATCCCGAGCAGGAAGCCTGCTAATTACCGTCAGTCGGGTAGGCCTTCGGCGCTGCACTATGCCGAATACATCGGCCGGATCGGATTATTGGCTGCCGCCCTGGGCGTGGGAGCGGCGGTGGCGGGGATGCCGGGCATCGCATGGGGCGAGCCCACCGACGCCGACTCCTCGACCTCGACGTCCTCGTCATCGACGTCGGGCGAAACGGAGTCCGAGTCCACCGAATCCTCGTCAACGTCCTCGTCAACCGCGGAGTCACCCCCTCGCCCGACCAGCGTGGTGAGCAGCTCCGGCGGCCCGCGCACCGCCGCCACCGGCACGTCGCCGACGAGCGCCGCGGAACCGCCGGTGTCTTCTGGATCGGAGACATCGGTATCGGTGTCGGCGCCCGGCAGCAACAGCCCGCCGGTCGTGGTACGTAGCTCCGGCGGCGCGCAAACCTCCACGCATGAGTCGAGCACCGCCCCCACGGCGCAGACTCGTGCGCAGCAGGCAGCGCCCTCTGAGGGCACCGAACCCTCCTTATCCTCGGCCGTCCCGGAATCGACGGTTCCCACCTCCGAGATAGCGGCCGAGTCCGAGGCACCAGCCGCCGACCCGAAGACTGCAGCGCCGGAGGCCTCCGCGGCCCCGGCGCTCGAGGTCACCGAAGCTCCGGGCAGAACCGCGTCGGGGCCGCGGCACACCGCCGCGCCGCATTCCTGGCCTGCTAACGCTGCCGTCGCGCCCGTTTCGGCGCGGCGCCTGCCCGAAAGTGTTGTACGGCCGGGTCCGCCGCCGGTGCGGATGTCGGCGTCGGCACAGGCAGCACCGACGGGCGCCGCTGCTGACGTCTCGGTGGGTCAACCCGCTGCCACCGCCGCCGACTACACCGCCTCGGCTGCCGAGTCGGTGCCGGCACCCGTCGTCAACCGGATCATCGCTGCGGTGCTGTCCCCGTTCACCGCACCGACGGCCACTCCGGCGGTCACAGCCGCGCAGACCCCTGTTCTGTGGGGCATGTTCGCCTGGCTCCGACGCAACTCTCTCAAGAACGCCGCCAGCGTTTCCGCGCCCACCGGAACCGGGCTGGTCGACGACACCATAGGCGGCGATCTCACGACCACCGATGCGGAGGCCTGCACCTCGACCCAGCCTGACGGCGTGTTGGCGTTCGACGTCGCCGGCGGTCCGGCCAAGGGCAGCATCACCCTCGACCCGGCTGGGACCTTCACCTACGTCCCAACGGCTGGCCACGCCGACACCGTCGAGGCCGCCACTTTGCAGGACACCTTCGCCGTCACAGTTGACGACGCCCACGGCGGCAGCACGACCGTCCCGGTCGCCGTGGCGATCGACGCGGCCAACGCCCCGCCTGCCGTCAGCCTGGCCGTATCTGACCCCGATCAGACCAGCGGCCTGGTGAACGTCTCGGTTACCGTCACCGATCCCGAAACCGACCCCGTGACCTACCTTGTCGTCCAAGATCCGTCCTATAGCAGCCCCTCGACCAGCTTCGCCGCAGTGGAGCTGATGAGCGCGGCGGTGACGACGCCTGAATATCCGGCGACAACGAGGACCCCGACGCCGATAAGCACGATCACGGATTTCATCGAGTTCGTCACCGGACCGGGCAACCTGAACCAGACCGATCAACGCTTCAACATCGGTGGCACCGATCTCGGGATCATGTGGGACAACGGCATCGCAGATGATCCGAACACCCCGGTCAACGAGCATCAGGTGCTCATCGCATTCGGCGATACCTTCGCCAACGCCTACCCTGCACGGACTGGGTTCTGGCGGATGAACACCCTGCTGCGCAGCCCGGACAACACGCTGTCCAATGGGTTGTACGTGCCGGACACCGCACCGGGCGACATCTACAGCGGTTCATCGACCATCGGATCGGCCGATCCGAAGGAGATCGTCGACAGAAACGACATCGCCGGCTACGCCATCGGACCAGAGGTGTCGATCATCCCGACCGCCGGCATTTCGGTCACCGACGAAAACGGCCACGCCAGGCAGTACGTGAACTTCATGTCCGTGCGGTCGTGGGACACGCCGGGCCAGTGGACGACGAACTATTCGGGCATCGCATATTCCGACGACAACGGTCAGACGTGGCATGTCGCCGACTCGAGTATCCGCCCGGCGGCGCCGGGACGATCGACTAAACCGTTCGTCGCGGGCAACCAGAACTTTCAGCAGGGCGCATTCGTCAAGGGCGTCGTCGTCGATGCGAACGGAGAGCCCGTGCAAGATGCCAACGGGCAGGTGATGACCGACGGTTACGTCTACTCATACGGCACTCCGTCCGGACGCCTGGGCACGGTGTATCTGTCGCGAGTCGAAGAGGCCGACATCCTCGATCAGACCAAGTACGACTACTGGAACGGGACCACCTGGGTGAGGAACCAGCCGTCGGCCGCAAAGCCGATCCTGCCCGGAACGACCTCTCCCACCGTCAGCGAACTGTCGTTGCAGTACAACGAGTACCTCAACAAGTACGTCATGGTCTACGGCGACCAGAACAACAACATCGTGCTGCGGACGGCCGACTCACCGCAGGGGCCGTGGTCGACGACGATGACGTTGGTGACGTCCGCACAGATGCCTGGTCTGTACGCACCGATGATCCACCCGTGGTCGGGCACGACCAACGTCCCCGAGGCAGAGCGGCAGTATCTGCACTGGAATCTGTCGACGTGGGGGGACTACGAAGTGCGGTTGATGCGCACCGACCTGAGCGTTCTGAAAGAATCGCCGCTGCCCACGCCGACGCCCACCCCGACGCCGACGCCGACGCCGAGCGGGTGCGCCGGCTCGGCCGCAGCGAGCGTGGCACTAGTCGCAGCAAGCGTCTACTGGCTCAGTCGGCTCAGAAGTCTGCTCGGCTGACGAGAGATCGGGTCCGGCCAGTCACTATGCGCGAGATTGAGCTCCTGAATTGATCCTGATCGCGGTGTCGGACCCAACATGAGCTCCGGCATCCGAGTCGGGCCGAATCCTGGGCACTCCCAACCGCCGCATGAAGCGCTATGTCCGCGCCAACGCTGACCGTCACGATACGAATCTCATTGTGGGGCAGACGTATTGGTAACCCCATTCTTGGGCCTCGCCTGGAATACCCCGCCCGTTCCCGACCACTCTCGGTAACAAACGGTAGCTGAAAATCTCATCAGATCGTGAAGCCGCCGTAGACCGTAGTCATCACCCATCGCCCGCCGCGGGCTTTGCGATGCGGCGCGCGGCCTACACCAGAGTCGAGGCAGCTCGGCTCGCCTTCTTGCGGTCGCCCGAACTTACCGACTGGTGTGTGTATGCGACTTTAGACTTCATGCTCAATAACGTGCGGAGGTACTTGGCTGCGTCAGGCTGGGCCTTTTCTAACAGGTCGATCGCCTGATCAGCCAGGCTCGTGACCCGGCCACGGTGAGTCCGTGACCGACCACATCACGGACCATCGGCTCGGCGCTAGCAGCGCGCAGATCGTCGATCGTGTACTCGACGACGCGCGCGTCGTTGCCTGTCCATCCGGTAACCGTCGTGGCAAGCTCGCCCACTTGGTCTGACCAGACGGTGTCCGAGGAGTCGTGGGCGCGTACAAGGAAGATGTCCACGTCGCTGTGCAGTGTCATGGCGCCCGTCGCCGCGGATCCGAACACCGCCGCGTATGCCGGCGGCATTCCGCGAGGGTTCCGCCCGACACAAGCCCCGTAGCTCCGACGGCATCATCCCGCGATCCGGTCGTAGAATCGTCACGGCCCATCAAGCCGGCCGCGTTAGCTCAGTTGGTAGAGCGTCGCCCTTGTAAGGCGAATGGCGAGAGTTCGAGTCTCTCACGCGGCTCCATTCCAGCGGCTCCATTCC
>Ga0210086_1000389_pt1 | contig 26082 bp, 24 predicted proteins | sample China_Galinas_PW_3_FD_184867 | JGI IMG/M metagenome (GOLD analysis project Ga0210086, IMG submission 184867) | Wetland microbial communities from San Francisco Bay, California, USA, that impact long-term carbon sequestration - China_Galinas_PWB_D2... | ecosystem: Environmental > Aquatic > Marine...
CGGCTGATCGTTTACAGTACGAAACACAATGTCCTCGAATCCTTCTCGCCAAGGGTTCGAGGACATTGTCCCAGTTCAAGGTGTATCCGGGCCCGTCGCCACGCCCGACTTTTTCAGGTCGAAGTAGTTAGAGGCCTTCGAGGAAGACGAGCAGCTTGTCGCGTGGTCGGTAGCAACCGGGTTTGGTCGAGGGCGAGGTCATCGCGTCGAGCGCTCGCTGCTTGATTGTGAGGTCGGTGTGCAGGTAGATGCCGGTTGATCGGATGTCGGCGTGGCCGAGCCACAGAGCGATGACCGCGGTGTCGATTCCGGCTTGCAGCAGCGACATTGCGCAGGTGTGCCGAAGCACGTGCGGGTGTAGTTCGTCGGGTCGGATCGTCGGGCATGTCCGGGCGGCGGTGACCGCATGTAATCGGACGAGGCGTTCGACTGCGTCGGTGCTGAGCCGCCGTCCTGTCCTGGTCGGAAACAGGGGTTGATCGGGCGCGTCGCCACGCTCGGTGAGCCAGATGCGGAGCACTGCCTGGGTGGTCGTGGTCAGTGGCACGGCGCGGCGCTTGCGGCCTTTGCCCAGGCAGCGAACGCTGGATCCGTCTCCGAAGGTGATGTCGCCGCAGTTGAGACCGGTCAGTTCGGAGACCCGCAACCCGGTCTGGGTCGCCAGCAGCAGCAGCGCACGGTCTCGGCGGCCTTCCCATCGATCCGTGTCGGGTGCGTCGATAAGCGCGTCGATCTCGGCCGCGGTGAGAAAGGTGATGAGCTGTTTGTCGAACCGTTTGGCCGGTATCGCCAAGACCCGCTGGATCACCTCGGCGTGCTCGGGGTGGCGCAACGCGGCGAAGCCGAACAGGGACCGTACGGCGGTCAACCGGAGATTGCGGGTGCGTGCACTGTTGTGTCGGGCCTGTTCGAGGTGGTCGAGGAACGCCGCGATCAGGTCGACGTCGAGGTCGGTCCACTCCAGCCGGGAGGGCGCCTTGCCGGTGCGTTCCTGGGCGAATCCGATCAGCAGCCGAAGGGAGTCGCGGTAGGACGCGATGGTGCGTGGACTGACTTGTCGCTGCTTGGTGAGCCGGTCAGTGAAGAACGCCTGAATCGTCGGCGCGATGGGGCTCATCGGGTGCCGCCCGGTGTGGCGGCGGCTTCCAGGCGTGATGCCGCCAGGGCGAGCAGTTCTGGGGCAGCCGACATATACCAGTAGGTCCACCGTGGATCCCGATGGCCCAGGTAGGTCGATAGGACCGGCAGCCGGGCCTCGACGTCCTCTCCGGCGCGATACCAACCGATCAGGGTGCGGATGGCGAAGGTGTGCCGAAGGTCGTGAATCCGTGGCCGCGAGGGTGCATCCGTGCCGATTCCCGCACCGTCACAGAGGTTTCGGAATACCGCCTGAACGGTGGGATAGACCATTCTGTTGCCGCGGCTGGAGACGAAGAAGCTCGCTGTCGTCGGCCGGGGATGAAGGTCGTCACGCAAGCTGGCGTAGCGCTGCAGCGCGTCGAGCACCGACGGATGCACCGGAACCATGCGCGACTTGCCGAACTTCGATTCGCGGATCAGCAGCCTCGCAACGGAGGAGCTGAGATCAGTGTGGTCGAGGCGGATCACTTCACCGACCCGCATCCCGGTGGCGGCCAAGAGCCCGATAACGCTGTGATGGGTTGCGCAAGCGAACCGAGTCCGTAAGCCTTGGGCTCCGCGCAACAGGGTGTCGATTTCGGCGGGGTTGAAGATGTAGGGCTCGTGACGGTGCCGCCGTGGACCGACAACGCCGAACGGTGGGATCTCGGTGCGGGAGTCGAGTCCGGCCATGTGCCGGGCGAAGCCACGGGCGATGGTCATCCGGCGGGACGCTACGGTGCCCGATGGATCGACCTCGGGTGCGTTGGCCCACGCCATGGCGGCGGCCACGGTCACCGTTGGCAGGCCGGCGTCATCGAGGAAGGCCACGAAGCGAGGCAGCAGTCGGTGGTATTCGGCCAGGTCGTGGCCCAGCTGATTTCGCAGCCGCAGATAATCCGCTGCGGCGTCGGTCAGCGCGGTCACTGGTCACCCCCGGGCCAGGGCAGCGTGATCGTTCTCAGGGTCGCCAGGTCGACTTTGGCGTAGAGCGCGGTGGTGGCCAGATCGCGGTGCCGCAGCACCTGACCGATATCGGCCAGCTTGACTCCGCGCTGCAGCATCTCGGTGGCCAGGGTGTGCCGCAGCCGGTGCGCCCCGACACGTGGCAGCCCGGCCCGATCGCAGGCCCGCCGTGTCACGTCGCTGACCAAATCTGGTCTGATCGCCCGCCGTGGCGCTTTGCACGACATGAACACTGAGCGCAGATGGGTTCGTGGGCGGACGTCGGTGAGATAGTCAGCCAGCGCTGCGCCGACTTCTGTCGGCAAGGGCATTGCGTCTTCGCGAGAGGCTTTCCCGTGCAGAATGATCCGACCGGCACGCCAGTCGATGTCGTCGAGCTGCATTCGAGCGACCTCGATCGAGCGCAAGCCGAGGCGGGCCACCAGCATCAGAATCGCATAATCGCGAACCTGGACGGGATCGGTGCGGTCGCAATGATCCAGCAGATGCTGCACCTGCCCGACAGGCAGGGCTTTGGGAATGCTTGTGTCGCGCCAGCCCGCAACGGGGGGAACTGCGGTGGTCAACAGTCGCGGCGTCAGCCCCCGGACGAACAAGAACCGCAACAACGACCGCAGTTCGGCGACTCGGCCCTTGGCCGAGCCGACACTGACCCGCTGGCTCTCCTCCAGCAGAAATGCCACCACCTCAGCGCCGGTGACCGCCACGCCGACATCGAGTGGATGCAGCGACAGGAATCGGCGGGCCAGGTTCTCGTAGCGAATGACAGTCGCCGGCGCCAGACCCCGTTCCTCGATCAGCCAGCAGCGGTAGTCGGCGAGCAGCCGCTGCCCGGGGCCATCATCGGTGGGCGTTTCAACGAGCACACCCTGCTCGCGGAGGAACGCGAGCAACGGCTGGAAGCTCTTGACGCTCGGTACCTTTCGCCTCCCCGCAGCAACCTGATGCTTACGGAACTCGCCGAGCAATGCAGACGACAGATCGTCCGGTTGCACATCCTGCTCTTGCATCCACCGGCCAACAGCACCAACATCTTTCAACATATTTCGAATCGCGAGATCCGAATATCCCAACCCCGACCACCTCGTCTGCAAGCCGGCGATAAACGGCCCCATCCGACCGGGTTTCCTGCGGGTTCCCGACATGACCTCACCTCCGTCTCGGAGCACCGTGCTCCAACCACAGAAGCGTCGCCACACTGCCGGAACTATGCCGAGCATTTGGAGACTCTGGCACCGATCACCACGACCTTTACAAGGCACTTCGCCCAGCGACGTAGGCAGCAGTCGGCATAGTTACTGGGTCGGCATAGGTCGATTTATCCCGATGTCAGGATAACTTGACGAACTGGGCTATCTTCCACTGCCCGCCGAAGCTGCTTCGGCGCTGTTTCAGGTTGTCTCCCAACGATATTTGAAAACATCGATCGTGATCACCACCAACCGCGGCGTGGGCGCTTGGGGCGAGATCCTCGGCGACACCACCGTCGCCGCGGCCATGCTCGACCGCCTGCTACACCGCTCGGTGGTCATCAACCTCGACGGCGAGTCCTACCGCCTGCGTGACCACCACGCCGCCGCCGAAACCCTACGCCGAACCACCACCGGCACCCGCCAACAACTACACTGACCCCCGCTCACAGGTGAGGAATTTCGGCGAGCACACCTGAGGACTTTCGATGAGCGCCATCAGTGGTTAAGATGCGGGCACTGAATGGCGCTCAACGGTTGCGTCACCACAGCACAACCGCCTGCGATCAGACCCGTAGCGAAGAAGTGCCTGAGGTCGTGGAGTTTTCTTGCCAGAACTATTTTGAGGCAACTTTTGCGGCACACCACATGGGCATTCTTGTGCTCCTAAAGCACCGCCGTCCGATGTACGAATCTAAAGTTTTGCAACACCGATCAGTTTTGCACAGAAAGTCCCATGTCGTCCTCGATATCGAGGCCTACACCATTAAGGCTTAATTGCAGGCCACACCGTCCGTCATGTCGACGGGGGAAAGCGCGATTGACACGCTGCAGCGCTGCCGTGTCATCCACGCGACAGCTCGAGCGTCTTGCCACGCGCCCCAATCAGCAGGAGACGGATCGATTGTGCGAACCGGGTCTCCTAATAAGGTGGTGGTGCCGGAAGTTGCACGTGAGTCAAGTTGGCGAAGGCCTGGACGCGCAGCAAAGAGGGGCGATCGGATGGATTTAGACATTGTCCCGTGGATACGTGGACAGGATGAGACCGGCGCGGTGTTCTTGGCCCGATCACTCTGCATGGCCGAGGCATGGCGGCATGAGATCTCGCTCAGTGCGGTGTCCATCAGCGGGCGGGTTAAGGCGCCCGACCAAGGCATCGATGGGCGAACGGAGTTCCCGCTGGACCTCAAAAGCTTCTTCCCGCTGGGCCACATGGATCTACAAGTCTTGGCATCGGTGATGGGAAGCCGGTTAGCCATCGAAGTCCCCCGCATTCTTCAATTCATCGAACTTAGCCTTCATCGTCGGGTTGCCCCGCGTAAGCTTCTTGATCGTGAGGTCATCGGCCTTATTGTTGGCTAGGCGGAGGTTGTTCTCCGAGCCGAGCAGCGCATCCTTGGTCTTCTGGAGATGGTCGATGGTTTTGTCAATCTCGCCGATCGCGGTCTTGAACTTCCTAGAGGCCAATTCATAGTTACGGGCAAAGCCATGCCTGAACGCCTCAAGCTCGCTCTCAAAGTTCGTAATATCGATGTTCTGCTCGCGCACCCGGGCAAGCTCGTTCTTATACGACAGCGAGTTTAGGGCGGCGTTGCGCAGCAAGGTGATGATCTGAATGAAGAACTGCGGGCGGACCACGTACATCTTGGGGTGGCGATGCGACACGTCGACGATGCCGACGTTGTACAGCTCGCTGCCGGGCTCGAGAAGCGAGACCAGAACGGCGTATTCGCAGCCCTTCTCGGTGCGATCCTTGTCGAGCTCCCTGAGAAAGTCCTCGTTCTTCTTCTTCGTCGCCGTGTCGTCGCTTTCGTTCTTCATCTCGAACATGATCGAAATGAACTCCGTGTCAAGCTCGTCGGAGTCGCGGAAGATATAGTCGCCCTTGCTGCCTGATCGAGCGTCGCTGTCCTTCTCGAAGTAGGCCCGCGGGAACGCCGTGGCGCGGATCTTGTTGAACTCGATCTCGCAGTGCTGCTCAAGGCTCTCGCCAACCATCTTGGTGGACTGCTTCGCCTTGAAGTCCTTGTAGTAGGCGATCTGTTCGTCCTTGGACTTGAGCTCTGCCGCATGAGCCTCTTTCAGCGACGACTCAAGGACCTTCTGCTCCGCCTCTTTCGCTTCGAGATTGCGGGCGAGATCATCCCGGTGCTTCTCAACCGAAGTGACGGCTTCCTTCACCGCCAGTTGCTTCGCAACCTCCGTCGCATTGAGCTCAGCCTTTAAACGCTCAATCTCCGCGTCTTTCTTGGCAGCCTCCTCCTTGAGCGTCGTTTCAGCCTTCGCCGCAACAAGTTCGATTGCATTCTCCTTTGAAGCCTCGCTAGACCTCAGCTGCTCGGTAAGACGCTCGATCTCGGCGTCCTTCTTGTCGAGGTTGCGAGTGAGGTCGTCACGTTGCATCTCAACGGAACCGACGGCTTCTTTCACCGCCAGCTGCTGCGCAACCTCCGTCGCATTGAGCTCAGCCTTCAAACGCTCGATCTCTGCATCTCTCTTGGCCGCTTCCTTCTCGAGCTCACTGGTTACCTTCGCCTCGGCGAGCTGAATCGCGGTCTTCTTCTCCTTTTCCGCGAGCTCGAGTTGCTCGTGCAGGGCTTTGGCGAACTCGCGGTCACGAACCTGCTTCAGAATGTCTGCGTACCCCGCTTCATCAATCTTGAACGCCTTGCCGCAATGCGGGCAGATGATCTCGTGCACAACTAAACCTCCTCAATTGCTTCCGTTTTGATCCATGACAGGCTGTGTCTGAAGCAACAGATCGGATGGCGCGACGCCGATTACCTCGCACAAGCCCTCAAAGTGCACCTGGTCGACGGCGTTCATGAAGGTGAAAACCGCAGCGATCGTGGCTCCGATCTCGTCAGGGTTCACCGCCACGTCAGTCTCGGGAGACTCGGCGTGCGAGTTGGCGTGTGTGAACCGCGTGAGCTGGAGACGCAGCGCGTCAGCATCACCTTCATACCCGAGGGATTCGAGCGTTGCTCCGACTTCCCTCATCGAGTTGGTGAATTTCCCAACCGATGTCGGGCTCTTGAAAGCAAGGAAGGTCTCGAGCATGCGCCGCAGCACGTTCGGATAAAGGAGTAGTGCGTCGAGTTTCTTCTCCGTCGAATTGTCCTTAATCAGCGCTTCATATGCACGAACGGCAGTGATAAAGGCATGGTGGTAAGCGGATCGGACCTTAAGCCGCGCGTCATCGCTCGGCGGCCAGGTGATGAACAGCGGGACTCGTTTAGAATCGCCACTCACGTTCTTGTGTGGCGCGATGAGTTCGTAGCAGCTTGAGGGGAACCCCTTGTTGTTGGTCGCTCCGCGCGTGCCCGGCAAACCCGCGATCTGAATATCCCACTGGCGGAACAGCTCGAAGTTGTGCGTCAGCAAGAAGACTTGCTCGATGTGATCCTTTGAGACCGTCTCGCTCCAGATGTATGTCGAGATTCCCGTCCACGCACCACTGTCGAGGCTGGACACAGGGTCATCGATCACCACGATCGGCTTGCCCAGGCGGGCGGCCGAGCGCTTCACGTTCTCAAGGAAGTGGATGAGCGTAATGGCCGTGCGCTCGCCGGTACTCAGGTCGCGAGCAGGTTTTCCGTGCCGGGTAACGCGGTAGTGCTTTCCGTCAGGAAGTAACTCGAACGACAGTTCACTGCGGCCAAAAATTCGCGTCAGTTCCCTTGCCATCACCTCAGCGCTCGGCAGAGGATCGCCTTCGACGTTCTCCAGAGCAGCCACCTCCTCACGGTGCTTCCGCAGATTCTCTTCGAGATCGCTCTTTGTCTTCGCCGCCTTCTTGGCCGCTTCGTCCAGCTCGGCGACCTTGGCTTCGGACTCCTTGAGGAGATGGCGTTCGACTTTCTTAGCAGCCTCCTGTACGAGAGTTGCGTGTTGGGCGACACGATCGTTGTGGCGTTTCAGCGCGTTTTCAATTTTAGAGCCGTCAACAACAGGCGGCTCTGTGATCTCGTGGTCCACACGGACGACGACGTTGGCTCGCTTCTTTTCGAGAGCCGCCCGTAGGCCCTTGATCCACCTGTCGAGCTCGCCCGCCTGGATCTTCGCTTCGGCGTGGGCGGTCTTGAAGCCGTCACGGAGATCGTCGAACAATGTGCCAGCAATCGCGCCATCACCAAGCAAGTCCAGCAGCGAGGTTTGCGCTGTTTTGATCTCCTCAATCAGAGCGTCCGCAGTGCGTTGCGCCTCCTCAACTTCATCCGAGAAGTGCTGCTCGATCTGCTTCTTTCTTTCCGCAGTAAGAGCACCGCCGCAGAAGATGCACGTGTCGAGTCCGCTATGAATGCCGCGACCGCTCTCGACCCAACTCGATGCCTCTTCGTGCTCTCTGAGCGTGTCGAGAACTACCGAGACAGGCGACGTCGTCAACGCTGCTGACGCCTCCTCGCGCAGCCCAGTCCTGATCGTGAGCGAATACGACTTGATCGGAACCGTCTGCCGCTCATCCGAGTTCACAGTCGCCAGAGCAGCTTCTTTATCCCTGTCGGCGAGCAACGCCCATGCAGTGTGTGATTCCGCGAAACGCGTCTTGACGCTCCCCTTGCTGTAATTGCTGTTGGAGCGATACTCGCCGCCAGCTCGACTGAGGGCGGTAACAACACCTCGGGCGATAGTTGTGTACTCGTCGTCTATCGCCTTGTCCGCCTTGCGCGATGCCTCCCCCGACTTTGTCAGTTCGCCCGTGCCGGTCTCGATGAGACCCTTCAGCTCAGTGATGCGCTTCTCATCCTCGACCGAGCGTTCGCCAAGTGTGAGGACTGCCTCTACCTCGGTGTCACCATCGAAGTCGTGGTTGCGGACAACGTAGCCGTCGCAAAATACGAAGATTCGATCGAACTCGCCGTCGTGCGCTTGGCCGCTCTGACGATCGTGGGTCTTGTCCGCGTTGCTCATCCGGATCGAGACCTTCGTGAAGCCTTGGCTCTCGCCGCCGAGGCCATCGAGGGCACGAGAAAGTGAAGTCTTGCCGGTGCCGTTCGCGCCGTAGATCAGATTGATACGCTCGAAGTCAGCGACTGACGTGTTCCAGTGGAAGTCTTCGAAGATCCCACAGCCCTTAATCGACTCGAGGCGCCGAAACATAGCTACCCCCCTCTTCCGTTGACAGCCAGCCCGAAGAATCGATCAAAGAACGCGCCAAAACGCGACAGGACACCTTGCCTCTTCTCGCTGTGGGCACAGTCCGCCGCGAAGCGACGCGCGGACGGCAAGATCTTGATTACGGCCGTTCCCGCGATCCGGCTAACGCCGTCGCGGAGCGGGGTGTTGATGAACTCCGACGTCTCGTGGGGTTTGAGCCCGTCGCCGTTGAGAACCTTTTTGTCCTGAACCGTCCAGCCTGCCTGGATCAGTTGCTGGTCGATGCGCACACGAGTGCGCGTCTTCGCGGGGAGAACGCTGACACTGCGCTCATTACTCATGGCGTGGCAAACGTTACCGACACCAGCCCAATCTTTGCTGATGATTCGTTGGCTTTATGCCCTCCCTCGATCACGGCGACTTGTCAGTGGCAAGCACAGTTCGCCGTCGATACTTAGGCCACCCTAACTCTGCCACCTCCCCGAACATCACACCTCTTGCACACAGGTCACGAAACGATAACGCAATTTCGTCACTATGAAACTATTTAGGCTCCACTACCATGGTGATTTGTGAAGGAAAGATGGTGTCCACGATGCGGTGGCGCGCTGCCCGTTGCCCCGTGGCCGCCCAAGCCTGGACGCCCCCCAGTTTGGTGCTCACAGCGGTGTCGACGCGCCGCGTACGAGGAGCGCAGGGCCGCCGCGAACGGCGCAATCGGTGTGCGCATCGAGATCGTCGAGAAACCCGTCGAGCGACTCGTCGAGCGGGTACGAATCGAAACCCAGCGCGGACCGGTCAGCCCGGCAGAAGCGGCACAAGTCGTGCTCGGTTCTCCCCGTGCCTGCCGCACGGTCTTGGAGTCCCTGGCAGCGGAGGCCGACGCCGGCCGACTCGAGGCAGGAGTCCACGCCCCGACGCTGCGGGCGGCCACCTGGTTGCTTCAATCACTCAAGAAGGCACGTCTCATCGACGATCAATAGAGGCGGCTGTCCATGCCACGCCACGGCGGTGGCAGGCGCCCGTTCCGCGGCGGATCGCCGGCGACTTGCCGGCACATGGTCAGCGCCGTGACCGACGACGAGCACCTGTTCGTTTGCCCCACGGCCCGGGACCACGAGGCGATACCGGTAGCTGACGTCGCACTGGCACTCGCTGGCGATGAGGTGGCGGATCACACCCACCAGTTGGAACTTCGCATCACTCGCGGCGAGACTACCGCCGAGGAGGCCGTCGCCGACATCATCGCCCGCTATGCCACCGGGCGTAGCCGAGACATTGTGCCGACGTAGCGCGGATCGTCGTCAGCTGTGACTCACAGCCAACAGCTTTCGATACTCGGACGAGTCCGCCAAGTTATGACCGATCCAACAGGCTGGACGGAAATAGTGAGTACTGAGGCGCTGGCGTCGGAACACGAGCGGGCTTCACGCGTCTATGACTGGTACGTGTGAGACCCTCAGAGGCGCCGCTGGCCGCAACTGCGCGGTCCGACTTCGGAATCGGGCACACCTTGAAGATGTCAAGGCAAGCGTCGATATCGCCTTGGGTCATGCGCCACTTCCGGCCGACCTTCCGCCCCGGTATCTTCCGGGAACGCAGCTGCGCGGCCAGCCACTTCTCCGATACGCCGCCGATGCGTTCGGCCGCTTCGGTGAGGTCAAAGGTCAGCGAATCGGCCATGAAGGAACCCAGTAATAGTCAACAGACACAACAGATTCTGCTATCACAGCCGAGATGCCGCCATGCGCCGCAGCGTTCGGCAATCGGGCCATGATTCACGGTAAGCCCAGCCCAGTCCCCCCGCTACAGCCACCATCGGAAATCTTCACGGATTTTCGGAAAGCCCAGCGGTCGCCGCCAATCGAGCGCTAATCGCGGCGGCCGCCGCCTCGGCGCTACGCCGGTCCAAGTGCCCGTAGGTGCCGACCGTTGTTTCGATCGACTCGTGACCGAGGTGCCGCTGCACCACCGCCAACGGGATGTTATCGGCAATCATCCATGACGCGCACGTGTGGCGCAGATCGTGAATCCGCGGCTTCTTTCCCAGTTCGGCCCTAGCCACCGCGGGCGCCCACACGCGCCGCGAGAAGCCTTGCGCCCGTACATAATCGCCAGCGCGGTTGCGGAACAGCCAATCACCGTTGTAGTCCAGCTTGTCGAGCACACTGCGGGCAACGTTGATCGTGCGCACCGACTTGTTCGACTTCGGCGGCCCGAGCTTCACGCCGCCGTCGACGACCTTCCAGGCGCGCACGATGCGCACTGTTCCTTGATCGCGATCGACATCGCCCGGCCGCAGTGCAGTCGCCTCGCTCCAGCGGGCACCCGAGGCCACCAGGAATTCCACGAAGGGGCGCCAGTACCCCGTCACCGCGGTGAGGAGTGTCGCGAACTCCGCCTCCGTGAGGAAGACCATTTCCCGTCGCTGCCAGCGCGGCAACCGAAGTCCACGGCACGGATTGGTGCCCAGGTGCCCTGCAGCCACCGCGGCGTTCAACGCGCCGGAAAGGAAGCGTTGTTTGTTCGCGATGGTCTTGCCCGAAGCCTCATCGTCGGCCATCGCGTTCACCCAGGCCGCGATGTCGTCGCGCCCCAGGGCCACCAATGGCATCGCACCCATCACCGGCGCGATGTCGTTGGCAAGGTATGCCCGATAGCGCTGCACCGTCCCTGCTTCCACCCCGGTCAGGTGATCCAGGTGATGGGTGATCCACTCCTCAACCGTCAGGGCCGCCGCAGCATTGGTCGCAGAGGCCAGAACGTCCATAGCCTTCGCCGGCCCTACCCGATTGACCAAATCCTTGAACTGAACAGCCTTGGCATGATCGTCGAACGACATCGAGGACTGTTTGCCCTCCGCGCGGAACAACACTGATGTGTACGCGCTGCCGTCCTTGCGGGTACGCAGCCGGAGGGTCGCCATGCAGGCACAATACGCCCGATGTTGACGGGAGTGTTGACGAGGAATCCACGTAAGTCATCTGACCTGCGGTTTTTCGGTGGAGCTAAGGGGACTCGAACCCCTGACCCCCACACTGCCAGTGTGGTGCGCTACCAGCTGCGCCATAGCCCCAGGTGTGCCCAATGAAGTTACACCACCGGCGGGCACGCCTCAAAACCGCTGGTCAGTGGATCTATTCCGTGGGGTCGGGATCCGACGGCTGCACGGGGACGGGCCGGTAGCGCACCGCGTCGCGGGTTTCGGGGGCGAACACCCACATCAGCGCGGCCGACAGCAGGATCGCGCCGCTGGCCGAGTACGCCCAGGCGAACGACAGGTGCTGGGCCATCTCGCCGACGGCCATCGACCCGGCGATCGCGCCGAGATCCGCCATCATCTGGAAGGTCGCGACCGCGGTGCCACCGCTCGCCCGGTTCCCGATCACGTCGGCCACAGCAGCCTGCTGCGGCGAGGTGAACATGCCCGAGGCCACACCCGCCACGAACGTACCGACCAGGAACAACGCCAACGACGAGGCGAAGCCCACCCACACCGTGGCGACGCCGGCAACCAAGAGCCCACTGATCAGCAGGGCACGACGGCCCACCCGGTCGGACAGACGTCCGCTCGGCACGACAGCGGAGACGTTGCCGACGGCGAACGTGGACAGTGCCACACCGGCCATTGCCGGACCCCGTGCCAGCACCTCGGTGACGAACAGCGGCATGAGCGCCGTGCGCAGACCCATCACCGACCAACCGGTGGCGAAGTTGGAGAACAACGCCGACCGGTAGGCCCGGTGGCGCAACGCCACCCACACCGTGACCACGAGTTCGTCGCGGGCCGCCGGGGCCGCCAGCGCCGAGCGCCGCAGGCTGAAGAACACCACCGCTGCCGCGACCAGCAGTGCGACGCCGTAGATGAGAAACGGCGCCGCCAACCCGAGACCGGCGCTCAGGCTGCCCAGAACGGGCCCGCCGACCGAGCCGACCAGGAAGCCCGACGCATACAACCCGGCGACACGGCCACGGGCATCCGGTGGTGAGATCCGGATCATCAGTCCCAGCGAAGATACGGAGAACATCGCCGAACCCAGCCCGCCGAGGGATCGGAAGATCAGCAGCTGTTCATAGGTCGTCGCGAAGGCGCATGCCCCGGTCGACAGGGCCACGATCAGCAGGCCGGTGATGTAGACGCGCCGCTCCCCCAGCTTCTGCACCAGCAACCCGCTCGGGGGTGCCGAACACAACCGCAGCAGCGCGAAGGCGGTGATGACGAAGGTCGCCGCACTGATGCTCACCCCGAAGTGACGTGCGTACTGCGGCAGCACCGGCGACACCACGCCGTAGCCCAGGGCGATCACCGCATTGGCGACGACGAGCACCCACACCTCGCCGGGTAGGCGCGCCGTGCCCGATCGGGCGCGGTTGTCCTGCGGACAGCCCGCGGGGCAGTCGCCCTCGGTCACCGAACTCACGAGATGACTGTATTCACCACTTCCCGCGCCGCTTGCTGCACCTGCGCCAGATGCTCGGGACCCTTGAACGACTCGGCGTAGATCTTGTACACGTCCTCGGTTCCCGACGGGCGGGCGGCGAACCAGCCGTCGGCGGTGGTCACCTTGAGCCCGCCCAGCGGTGCGCCGTTGCCCGGGGCGGCGGTCAGCTTGGCGGTGATCGGCTCCCCGGCCAGCTGGGTGGCCGTCACCTGATCGGCGGACAGCTTGGCCAGCCGGGCCTTCTGTTCCCGGTCGGCGGGCGCGTCGACCCGGGCATAGACCGGGGTCCCGTACTTGGCCGCCAACTGCTCGTAGCGCTGCGACGGGGTGGATCCGGTGACAGCCAGGATCTCGGAGGCCAGCAGCGCCAGGATGATGCCGTCCTTGTCGGTGGTCCACACCGAGCCGTCCCGCCGCAGGAAGGATGCGCCGGCCGACTCCTCGCCACCGAAACCGATGGTGCCGCTGATCAGTCCGTCGACGAACCATTTGAAACCGACCGGCACCTCGATGAGCTTTCGTCCCATCCCGGCGACCACCCGGTCGATGATCGACGAGCTGACCGCGGTCTTGCCGACCGCCACCCCGGCCGGCCAGTCCGGCCGGTGCGAGTAGAGGTAGTCGATCGCCGCGGCCAGGTAGTGGTTGGGGTTCATCAGCCCGCCGTCGGGTGTGACGATGCCGTGCCGGTCGGAGTCGGCGTCGTTCCCGGTGGCGATCTGAAAGGCGCCGCGGTTGGCGATCAGCGATGCCATGGCGTTGGGTGAGCTGCAGTCCATCCGGATCTTGCCGTCGGTGTCCAGGGTCATGAACCGCCAGGTGGCGTCGACGAGCGGGTTGACGACGGTGAGGTCGAGGTGGTGCCGCTCGGCGATCGCGCCCCAGTAGTCGACGCTGGCTCCGCCCAGCGGGTCGGCGCCGATGCGGATCTTCTCGGCCCGGATGGCGTGCATGTCGACGACGTTGGGCAGGTCGGAGACGTAGGCGTCCAGGTAGTCGTGGCGCTGCACACCCTGCAGGGCACGGGCCAGCGGAACGCGCTTGACGTCTTTGCCTCCGCCGCGCAGGATCTCGTTGGCGCGCTTGGCAATTGCGCTGGTGGCGTCGGTGTCGGCCGGACCGCCGTTGGGCGGGTTGTACTTGAAACCGCCATCGCGCGGCGGATTGTGCGACGGTGTGACCACGATCCCATCGGCCAGGCCGGTGGTCCGGCCGCGGTTGTAGGTCAAGATGGCGTGGCTGATCGCCGGGGTCGGGGTGTAGCGGTCGGCTGAATCGATCATCACCGCAACATCACCGGCGGCCAGCACCTCCAGCGCCGACACCCACGCCGGCTCGGACAGGCCATGGGTGTCGCGGCCGATGAACAGCGGGCCGGTGGTGCCCTGCGCGGCCCGGTATTCCACGATCGCCTGCGTGGTCGCCAGGATGTGGGCCTCGTTGAACGCGCCGTCGAGGGCCGATCCCCGATGCCCCGAGGTGCCGAACGCGACTTGTTGGGCGATATTTTCTGGGTCGGGAGTCACCGTGTAGTAGGCCGTGACGAGGTGAGGCAGATCGATCAGGTCTTCGGGGAGCGCCGGTGTGCCGGCGCGGGGATTTGCCGCCATGGGGCAATTCTGCCTCTCTGCGCGCGATACTGGCTCCCTGTGTCACCCATTGTCACCCACGGTTAAGGGAGTTGCCCTTGTTCGGCCATGACAATCGCGAGCTTGCCGCGGTTTTCGTCGGTGGCGCGCTCGGAACGGTCACCCGCGCGGCGCTGGGAACGCTGGCTGTCGACGATCCGGCCCACTGGCCCTGGCCCACATTCGTCGCGAATATCGTCGGTGCCTTCCTGCTGGGCTACTTCACCACCCGACTGCTCGAGCGCCTGCCGCTATCCAGCTACCGGCGACCGATGCTGGGCACCGGGTTGTGCGGCGGGCTGACGACGTTCTCGACGATGCAGGTCGAGACGTTGCGGATGATCGAGCACCATCACTACGCGCTGGCGGCGAGCTACACCGTGGCCAGCATCGCGGCCGGCCTGGTCGCGGTGTACTTCGCGACGGTGCTGGTGCGGCACGTGCGGATTCGCGCATGACCGTGGTGGTGTGGGCCGGTGTACTCGTCGTCGGCGGACTGGGGTCGATGGCGCGGTTCATGGTCGACCGGGCGGTCGCCCGCCGCGCCGCGCGGTCGTTTCCGTTCGGCACGCTGGCGGTCAACATCACCGGCGCGGTACTGCTGGGCTTCGTCACCGGACTGACGCTGAGTCACGAGGCCGCGCTGCTTGCCGGCACCTCATTCGTCGGCGCCTACACCACGTTCTCGACGTGGATGCTGGAAACACAGCGGTTGACCGAGGAGCGCCAGGTCTGGCCCGCCATCGCCAACGTCGTCGTCAGCGTCGCGTTCGGCATCGCCGCCGCGATGCTCGGCCAGTGGATCGCGAGCCTGCTGTGACCACCCCCTACCTCAAGCTCACCAGCTATTTCGGCGAACGCCAGCACACCGGCTCCCGGTTCCTGGCCGAGGAGATGCTGGACCTGTTCACCGACCGCGGCGTCGCGTGCAGCGTGATGCTGCGCGGCATCGCCAGCTTCGGCCCGCGTCACATCATCCGCACCGACGAATCGCTGACGCTCTCGGAGGATCCGGCGGTCGCGGTGGCCGCCGTCGACACCGAGGCCACGATCGGTGGTCTGGTCGGCAAGGTGATCGACATGACGGGCCGCGGCCTGATCACGCTGGAGCGGGCCCGGCTGCTCAGCGACGAGCTGGCACATGCGCAGCTGCCTGACGGCGCCGAGCACGTCAAACTGACCATCTACCTCGGCCGCCGCCAAAGCGTCAACGGCACACCCGGCTACTACGCGGTGTGCGATCTGCTGCATCGGCACGGCTTCGCCGGCGCCTCGGCGTTCCTCGGGGTGGACGGGACCTCACACGGCCAGCGTCGCCGCGCCCGCTTCTTCAGCCGCAACGTCGATGTGCCGGTGATGATCATCGCCCTCGGTACCGCCGAACAGGTGCAGCAGGTGCTGCCCGGGCTGGAGGCGGCGTTGAACCGCCCGCTGGTGACCGTGGAACGGGTCCAGCTGTGCAAGCGTGATGGCCGACTGCTGGCCCGCCCACCCGCGCTTCCCGCCGTCGACGCTCACGGCCGCGAGTTGTGGCAGAAGCTGATGATCTACACCTCCGAGGCCACCCACCACGACGGGTTGCCGATCCACCGTGCCCTGGTGCGACGGTTGTGGCAGTCGGGGACGGCCAGTGGCGCGACGGTACTGCGCGGCATCTGGGGTTTCCACGGCGACCACAGTCCGCACGGCGACCGGCTGATCCAGCTCGGCCGCCAGGTTCCGGTGATGACCGTCATCGTCGACACCCCCGAGCGGATCGCCCGCAACTTCGACATCGTCGACGAGGTCACCAACGCACACGGGCTGGTCACCAGCGAGATGGTGCCCGCGCTGCTCGCACTCGACGGTGGTGAACGCCGGGGCGCCACCGACCTGGCCGACTTCCGCTTCTGACCGATCAGCTATCGGCAAGCACGGTCAGCAGCACGACGGCGTCCTCCTCCGCGTGCAGCCCGTGCCGTTCCCGCGGAACCACCAGCAGATCACCCACCGCGCCGTCCCAGGCGTCATCGGCGGTGTTGAGTTTCACCCGCCCGCGCAGCACCTGCAGCGTGGTCTCACCCGGGCTGTGGTGTTCGCTCAGATCCTGCCCGGCGGCCAGGGCGATCAGTGTCTGCCGCAGCTGGTGGTCATGGCCTCCGTGCACGGTGTGCGCGGCCCGTCCGCTGTTCGCAGACCGGGCGGCATCGAGTTGTTCATCGGCAAGCCGGGTCAGTGAGACCGAATCCATACCCAATCCTCCTTGTGCAGCGGCGTCACATCAGCAGCAGAACGCCGGTGACCAGCAGTGCGACGACTTTGACGACTTCAAACACGACATAGATGTAGTGCGCCTGCGACCGGCCCGCGGCGGCCTGCGCCCCATCGGCCAACACGGCGTCGGAGCGTCGGGTCAGCGCCGGGCGCACGCCCACGACCTGGATGGTCAGTGCGCCGATGGCGACCAGGAAGGCGACGATGACGCCGGCGGACGGCTCGCCGACGATCAGTGCGACGACGGCGATGGCCGCCAGCACCACCTCACAGACGTTGAGCGCGCGGAACACCAGGCGACCGATGCCGAGGCCGAGTTGGATCGTCACCCCCGGGGCGCGGAATTTCAGCGGCGCCTCCAGGAACGAGATCGCCAGGACCATGCCGAGCCAGATGAACACTGCGGCGACTGCCACCGCTGTCCAGGGGTTCACGACTCCTCCTTGCGTTCCTCGCAGTTTCGCTCGTGATCATCGCACGCGGCCACTCGATGGTGGCCGGAGTGCGCGAGGACGGAACCAAGGTTTTGGGCGGACCCGACTCGGCCGTGAGACTCGACGCGAACAATCGGGTGGATGATGAGGGCGATATCGGATGCGATACCACTTTCTGGCCGCGGCCTGGCCACCACCCTGGCCGGGCTTGCGCTGGTGACCGCCTGCGGCGCCACCACTGGAACGACCGCGGTCTCCCCGACTCCGCCGGTTTCCACCAGGACCGCGCCGGTCGCCACCACGACCGTCGACGCGTCACCGCCGGCGCCTGCCGCCCGCACCGAGAAGTGGATCGATCTCACCGCCGGTGACTGCCTTGCCGACCTCCCGCCGACCGATCCCGCGGTGGTGACCGTGACCGTCGTCGACTGCGCGTCAGCACATCTGGCCGAGGCCTATCTGCGCGCAGCCGTGCCGGTCAACTCCGCGGTCACCGACGTCGCCGGTCGCACATGCGAGTCGGGCTTCCACCAGTACACCGGCCGGCCGGTGAGCGGCAGCCCGTTCTCGATCACCTACTTGATCGACTCGGTTCAGGACCGAACGGCGAACAACCCCTATCCGAGCACCGTGATCTGCCTGCTGCAGGGCGCCGACGGGCAACCCCTGACCGGATCCGCCCACCGGTGAGGGTGACTACACAACCGACGACTCGAATTACTTTGGTCACCAAAATAATTCGTGAGACCGCCCGGCCCGGGTACGGCGCGGCGGCTATCCCGACAGGTTGAACTTGCCGGTGGTGCCGTAGACGGCCAGCGAGATCAGCAGGGTCACCGCCACCACCACGACGAGCGACGTTCGCACCGCGTCACCGGTCGCGACCCCGACACCAGAGGGCCCGCCCGATGCGTAGAAACCGAAATAGGTGTGGATCAACAGGATAGCCAGCGCCATCATGATGGCCTGCCCGAACGACCACAACAGGTCGATCGGGTTCAGGAATGTCGAGAAGTAGTGGTCATACAGACCCGGCGACTGCCCCAGCAGGGTCACGGTGGTGGCGCGGCTGGCCATGAACGACAAGATGACAGCGATGGAGTACAACGGCGCGATGGCCGTCATTCCGGCAACGATTCTGGTGCTGACCAGAAACGATATCGGCCGGATGGCCATCGACTCCAGCGCGTCGACTTCCTCGTTGACCCGCATGGCACCCAGCTGCGCGGTCACCCCGGCGCCGAAGGTGGCCGCCAGCCCGATTCCGGCGACCACCGGGGCGGAGATCCGCACGTTGATGAATGCCGACAAGAACCCGGTCAACGCCTCGATGCCGATGTTGCCCAACGAGCTGTAACCCTGCACCGCAAGCGTGCCGCCGGTGGCGATGGTCAAGAACCCCACAATGACCAGGGTTCCCCCGATCATCGCCAGCACTCCTGCACCCATGCTGATTTCGGCCACCAGCCGAATGACCTCGATCTTGTAGAAGCGGACGGCATACGGAATCCCCGCAATGGCCTGCCAGTAGAACAGCGCCTGATCACCGATGCGGTCCAAGGTGACAAACGGCCGTTTGAGCACACGGGTCACCCGAGGGTAGACGGCTCGTTGCGCCATGGCGGCCTCCGACAGGAAAAGAGCGACAAACGCGTGGGGACGCCATCTCCGCGACCCCGCGCAAAGTCTGCGCCCGCGGTCGTCCGAACTATAGGAGGATTCGAGCCGGGTATGTGGCAATTGCACAATTCATGTCGCGACTCGCCCCACCGCGTGATCGCGCCTACCTTGCGAAGTAGGCCTTGCCGGGTGGGGGCCGAGGTCCTGCTCTGCCGCAAGGAGGTGCGCCGTGGGTGACCGCATCGACGCCTCTGCACTGGCCGTCGGGCGCGAGGATGAGGTGCGGCGCCGGCTCCAGCGGTCGGTCGCCGCGCTGGAGTACATGGTCGGTGCGGGATGGTTCACCGACCATGAAGACACCATGGGTATGGAGGTCGAACTCGATCTCGTCGACCCGTTGGGCCGGCCGCGGCTGATCAACGACGCGGTTCTGGCCAGCCTGCACCGCGCGGACATGCAACACGAGCTCGGGCAGTTCAACGTCGAGCTGAATCTGGCACCCCGCCAGCTGCGGGGCCCCGCACTGCGCGACTACCAGCAAGTGCTCACCAGCGTGCTGGACGCGGCCGCGGCCCGGATCGAGAGCCTGGGGGCCCGGCTCATCGCCATCGGCACGCTGCCCACCCTGGGTGCCGAACACCTGACCGTCGAGCGGCTCTCCACCAACCCGCGCTACTCATTGTTGAGCCGGCGCATCCGCGCCGCTCGCCACCGCCCCTTCCTCGTGCGCATCGACGACGCGCGGGAACCGGTGGAGTTCACCACCGACTCGGTTGCTCCCGAAGCCGCAGCGACCAGTCTGCAACTGCACCTGAGGGTGCCGCCGGATCGGTTCGCCGACTATTTCAACGCCGCCCAGATGATCGCCGGGGCGCAGGTGGCGGTGGCCGCGAATGCGCCGTTTCTGCTCGCGCGGCAGGCGGGGCAGGAAACCCGGATCACCCTGTTGGAGCAACTGCTCGACTCACGCCGGCCCAGGGAAGTCAGGGCCAATGCACCCGCGCGGGTGCGGCTCGGCGACGGGTGGGTCACCAGCGCCGTGGAACTCTTCGACGACCTGGTCCGGCAGTACCCGCCGTTGTTTCCGACGCTGGAGACCGAGGACCCCGACACCGCACTGGAGGCCGGATGCGCTCCGGCGTTGCGCGAACTTCGGCTGCACAACGGCACCGTGTGGCGATGGAACCGTCCCGTCTACGACGTCCAGGCGACCTGCCCACACCTGCGCATCGAGAATCGCGTGCTGCCAAGCGGTCCGACCGCCGTCGACATGCTCGCCAACGCCGCCTTCTACTACGGCCTGGTCCGCGCGATCGTCGACCAGGGCCATGCCCCATGGAACGAGATTCCGTTCGCGGTGGCCGAGCGGGACCTGCACCGCGCGGCACGTGACGGGCTGGCGGCACAACTGCACTGGCAGGGCCGCGACCACCCCGTCGAGCGGCTCACCGCTGAGGTGCTACTGCCGGCGGCTGCGGACGGCCTCGACGCCTGGGGCGTGGATGCCCGTGATCGTGACCACTACCTCGGTGTCATCGAACAGCGGGTTCGACGTGGCCGCACCGGAGCCGCCTGGCAGACGGAGATGACCCGCCACCTCGAAGAACACGGAATGGGGCGCACCGCCGCCCTGCGGGAGATGACGCGGCGCTATCTCGAGTACGCGCACACCGGGGCCCCGGTCCACGAGTGGCCGCTGCCGTAGCCGGGTTCGGCCGGTGCCCTCAGTACCCGATCGAGATGGTCAGCCGGCTCGGCGGCTGGGTGTTGTCCAGGATCAGCACCGAACTGCGGCTGTTCACATCGTCGTAGGGGAAGCCGTAGGCGTAGTGCCCCAGGCTGAGGTCGTGGAAGAGCTTGGCGTAGGCGTTCCACCGCTGCCCTTCCGGATAGTAGGCGGCCTCGGTGCCCCACAGCTGCGGGTCGCTGGCCACCCCGCGGTTGAACGCGGCGTCGAACTCGGCGAGGAACGCCCCCTGGGCGCCCGCACCGACGAACGGCCCATTGGCGGCGAAGATTTCGGCCGACGTGGGCTTCGACATCGCGTAGACCGTCGAGACGTCTTCGGAGGCGACGACGTAGACGAACTCGGAGTTGGCGTCGACGCCGCCGGACACCGTGTAGCCCGGGCCGGTGTACGAGAACGGCTCGGCTGCATACTTCGCCCAGAAGTCGTTCACCGGATCGTCGAACCACGGATTCAGCGACTCCGGCGTCGTCGAGCGTGGGGACAGAATCCGCAGCGGGTTGCCCCTGTCGTCGTGGACGACGAGGCCCTGGAACTCGGGCGGGAGGCTCTGCGCGAAGCTCTCGAACACCTGGGCCCGCGTCACGGTCAGGCCGCGGGCGGCCGAGAAGCCGCTCGCGGCCTGCTCCAGCGTGAACGCGAGGGGCAACCCGAACTGGTCCACCTGTGTGGTGTTGCCGCCGAAGGGGATGTGGCCGTAGTCGAAGGTCATCTCGTACCAGTCGTAGGTCGTGTCGTAGTTGGGGTCGGTCGGGTTGAGCGGGTCGGGACCGGCCCAGCCGGTGTCGTCGGGACTGATGCCGATGTAGAGCGGCTGCCCCATCGAGAGGTAGATCCGCGCGCCTTCGAGTTCCGGCGGGATCCGCAGGTCCGTGGCCGCTGCGGCGGTGAACGACATCTTGGCGTAGTTCACGCCGTCCTTGGCCAGGTGACCCGGCGCGTCGGCGGCGGTGTGGTCGAGCGGGTGGGCCGTGCCGGCCGCGTCGACCCATGCCCAGTTTCCGGGTGTCGTCTGGCCGAGCACCGTCACGAAGATCTGGTCGTCGCGGTAGGCCCCGCCGGTGTGGTTGACCAGCGACACCGGAAACGAGCCTTCGACGGCCGGCGGCTCGGTCGTCGAAGGGGTGACGTGCACGGTGAGGGTGCCGGTGGCGGTATCGCCGGCCTCGCCCAGCAGGCCGAACGTCAGTACATGCAGCAGTCCCTGCACTCCGTGGATGTGCCAGCCGCTGCCGGCATCCGAGGCGGTGACGGTGAATGTGTCGTTATAGGTTGTGTCGCCGCCCCAGGTGCTCGGCGGGGTGTAGGTGGCGCTGCCACCGGATATGTCGAGGACGCCACCGGCGCTGCCGGCCTCAGGGCCGCGAACGGTGTAGGTCAGGGTATCGCCGTCGGCATCGTAGCCGCCCAACGCAATTGGCCGGCTGGTCTGATCCTCGCCGAGAGTCACCGTCGACGTTTGCGGCGTGAACGTGGGGGTCGCGTTGTCGAAGGTGTGCCGGAACCAGTTCAGGACGCCGTCCAGGGCCGGGGGCAGGTTCGAACCGGTCGGCGCGGCGGCCGCCCTGGGCGAACTCGTCACGGCCCGCGACGACTCGGTGACCGAGTTCGCCGCGTTTGCCTGCTGGGCACCCACATCGGTCGTCGCGGCGGCCGGCGTGTACTCGTTGTCGCGGCGCACCCAGGCCAGCACCGCCCACAGCATCGGCGAGGGCGGTGGCGGGACGCCCGGGGCCGGCAGCGTCCCCAGGGCCGCGTCCACCCGCTGCGTGGCCGCTTTGACCACCGCGGCGGGGGTCTGCAACAACGTTGCGGCAGAAGGCGTCTCGAAGGTCACTACCGTCGCGGTGCGCCGCGTCACGCCGTGCGCCGCAGCTGGGGTGACCGCGGGCAGCACCGTCGAGGGCGTCGGTTGCCGCTCGGTCGCCGCCGAGGGTTGGTCGGCCGCCGCGGACAGCGCCCGGACCCCGGCATGTGCCGCGGCGCGTTCGACGTCCCCGGATGCCGGCGACCTCGCCGGCGCGTGGCTACTGCCTGCGCCGCTCGATGCGGTGGCCTCCCGATCACCGGTGGCAGTGTGCGCTCCGCCGGAACTCCTGACCACCGCCTTCGGGTCGCGGTGCCGCCTCACCGGCGACCCCAACCGTGCGGAAACGCTCCGGGACGACCCGGGTTCCCGGGAAGCGCCCACCCGTGGTGAGCTTCCCGTCGCGGACCGAGCTGAGGAGTCACCGGAGGCCCGCGAGCTCGTGCCTGCGGAGTGCGAATCCGACGAGTCAGCCCAGCTATTCGCCGGCGTTGCCGCCAGCACAGCGGCCACCCCCACGGCCACCGCACCGACCCGACACGCACATTGTGCATCGACCATGACGTTCCCCTCCGAACAGCTGCCACAGGCGTTTGCCTGGAGCCGGGACCGCTACTGTCCAGCAAACAGCAACCATACCGCCACCGAGGCTGCAGCAACGGCGAAATACGCGACGAACGAGCCCGGGGCCTCCCTGCGGATAGCCTGGGGGACACCGGCAGGGCACACACCCGGCGGTGTTCTCGCCGACGGCCTGCCCAACCCCGTGTCGGCGCAGATGACGAACGGAGATCAGCGGATATGCCCAGACTGAACCGGCGCACCGCCCTCGTGACGCTCGCTACCGGCGGCCTGCTCGGGCTGGGGTACGTGCTGCGCAGTGTCGTCGACCCACCCGTGAGCCATGCCGGACCCGGAATGGGCGGCGCGTCCGGCATGGACATGCGCAAGTACATGAACATGTTCATGCGGCACACCGAACTCACCCGCAGTGTCGAGGACGTCCCCGGCGGGGTCCGCACCACCACCGAATCGCACTCTCCCGACCTCGCCGCCGAGCTGCAGGCCCACGTGTCGTCGATGTATGTCCATCTCGACCAGGCGACCGAGGTGGTCTGCATGAGTTCCAGCCTGCCGACGCTGTTCCGTCGCGCTGCCGACTACCGGCGCGAGCTCAGCTACACGCCCAACGGCGTCGTGGTCGTGGAAACCGCCTCCGACCCCGACGTGATTGCCGCGATCCGCGAACATGCTAGGGAAGTAACCGGTTTCGTTGATTACGGCATGCCGGCGATGATGCGCCCCATGATGGGCGGCGGGAGGAGGGGTCACGGCATGATGGGCGGCGGCGGAATGGGGCCCGGGATGATGGGCGGCAGTTAGGTTCCCCCACCCTCCGTTTCCCCTCACCCCCCGGTAGCCCTACGCCTTGGTTACCCAATCCGCCGGCGTACAGCGGATCCCGGCTTGGCCGAAGACGCCGGTGACGAGAGCCGTCTTCGCGGGCGTCAGCGGTCGCCCCGCTTGGCGAACCGGGCCGCGGCGTCGCGCAGACGTGGCGAGATCCGCACGGAGAAGACAGGATTGAACAGGTCCTCACGCAGCCGGGTCAGCTTGGAGGTCTTGATCCGCCACTGCCCGCCGGCTTTCTCATAGCTTTCGTGGTAGTGGCCGTAGCCCTGCATATTGACTCCGGGTGCGAGGCGAACCACGTCGTTGAGGGCCCAGATCCCCGTCGCGGCAGACGGCGAGGTCAGAGCGATCTCCGGGGCGTGCACCTGGTGCACCGTGGGTTGCGAGGGTTTGCCGAGCATGGACCGGATGGACGCGACGAATTCGTCGGCGCCGGTGATGACCATGCCACCGGCCTCGGAGGTGTCGCTCACGAAGTCATCGGTGAACAAGTCTCGCCAGGCGTCCCAGTCTTTGGTGTCCAGCAGCCGGCAGTACCGGGCCTTGAGTTGCTTGATGGCCTCGATGTCGACCCACTCGGCCGGTTCGGTCATCCAACGCCCCTCTTCCGTCGAGAACCACAGCGCTGTGCTGTGCGCTCGCTCAGCATAGCCAGGGGCCATCAGCCGCAGGTTGCGATCGGAGTCGCTCGGTTGACGGGTTGCGACACGGTCACGGATCCGTATCTGTTGATACATCACTGATCACAGAAGACACATGCGCCCCTATCGTCACATGGGTCAACTGCCGACGTCACCGCGACGTCCCGCCCCGAAAGGTGTGAAGTGTCGCCACGTCCTGGCATCCCGTCACTATCGATGGCATCGGCGGTTGCCCTGTGCGCCGCCATGGGCGTTGCCCCGCCGGCCGCGGCGGATCCGTGCCAGGGCGCTTCCGCGGCGGCGCAACCCCGTCCGAATCAGGCCTTCCAGATTCCGAATCCGTCCAGGATCGCGCCCTTCGACCGTCCGATCGGGCACAAGCCCGCCGGCGCGAATGACCAAGCGCCGCTACCGAAACTCGGTCAGTTGCTCATCAACACCTTGCTCCCGAGTTCCGCCAAGGTGCACAAGCAGGCGGCGGTGGCTCCATCGCCCAAACCCGGCACCGGCACCAATCAGACGCCGGCGGCCCAGCAGGCCCCGGCACCCGCGGCGGCTCAACCGGCGCCGTCCACCGCCCCGCCAGGGACGTCGGTGGTCGGCTGGGTGACCGGGCCGGACAGCCCGAACAAGACCATTCCCCGTTTCGCCGTCACCGGGACCGACCTCGGGATCATGTGGGACAACGGCGATCCCAACAACGACCAGGTACTCATGGCCTTCGGCGACACCAAGGGCTACTGCCAGATTCCCGGCAAACAGTGGCGCTACAACATGCTGTTCCGCACCCGGGACCGTTCCCTGGCCAACACGATCTCGGTGCCCGACGGCGTTGTCGGCAACAGGTACTCCGGCTCGCCGGTGTGGCGGGCGGGCATCTCGAAACAGATCGTCAACAGCATCAACGCCGCCCCGCAGGAGACCGGCATCATCCCCACCGCCGGCGTGGCCGTCGGGCGTAACCAGTACATGAACTTCATGTCGATCAAGAGCTGGGACGGCAACGGCTCATGGACGACGAACTTCTCGGCGATCGCAATGTCCCCCAACAACGGCGAGACGTGGGGCGTGTACCCCGGGACCATCCGCCCACCGGCCGCGGGCAACCAGAACTTCCAGATGGGCGCATTCCTCAAGCCCGGACCCGGCGATCCCTACCTCTACTCGTTCGGCACACCGGACGGTCGCGGCGGTTCGGCGTACGTGGCGCGGGTCTCCCCGGGCTACCTACCCGACCTCACGAAATACGAGTACTGGAATTCCGACACCAACTCCTGGGTCCCGAAGAATCCGGCAGCCGCGACACCCGTCATCCCGGGCCCGGTGGGCGAGATGTCGGCCCAATTCAACACCTACCTCAAGCAGTACCTGGTGCTGTACTGCAACGGCGCCAATGACGTGGTGATGCGAACGGCACCGGCTCCCCAGGGACCGTGGGGTCCGGAGCACATGCTGGTGTCATCGATGCAGATCCCCGGCGGCATCTACGCGCCGTACCTGCATCCGTGGTCGACGGGCAGGGAGCTCTACTACAACCTGTCGCTGTGGTCGGCCTACAACGTGATGCTCATGCACACCGTGCTGCCCTGAGCCCATCGACGATCGGGTACGGCTCGCAAACCGGGCCGGCGATGGATGATCTAGTGCATGGACCCGCTACGAAGTGGCCCCATCGCCTTCGCCCACCGTGGGGCCCGAGCCCACGCCCCCGAGAACACCGTCGAG
>Ga0210086_1000390_pt1 | contig 26059 bp, 25 predicted proteins | sample China_Galinas_PW_3_FD_184867 | JGI IMG/M metagenome (GOLD analysis project Ga0210086, IMG submission 184867) | Wetland microbial communities from San Francisco Bay, California, USA, that impact long-term carbon sequestration - China_Galinas_PWB_D2... | ecosystem: Environmental > Aquatic > Marine...
TCGATTCGGCGAGTCGGCGCAGCAACGCGCTGCGGCCGTGCGTGGGAACGGTATGTAGTGGGTGTCCGGCCAGCCCCCAGCTGCGCAGCAGGTGGTTGGCCGCCGACCAGCCGGTGGTCGCCGCGCGTTCCATCAGCGCCACCGGCAGATCGATCCGGATGCCGTCACCGGCGAGCATGAGCCTGGGATGCGGCGTGACGACGCCCGGGCGACGGGCATGGTCGCCGGGGGCGAAGCGCGGGCAGTCGTCGCGGCGCAGGGTCTTCTCGGCGACGATGCGGGCGTCGCGGGTCTCCGGATACAGCTCGTGCAGCCGGGCCAGCATGCGCTCGGTCGAGCCGTCGGATGGATCATGCGCCGCGTAGGAGTGCAATTCGACCACCGAGCCGCCGTGCCACCGTGACCAGTCGATGGCTTGGCGCTCATAGCGATCCAGCACGCTGACGTTGTCCAGCGGCTCCAGTCCGCCGGTGCCGAGGAAGGCCGGACGGTCTGCTGCCACCGGCCGGTCCAGCCATAGCCGTTGCACGACGAACGGCGGCGCGGTTCGCAGATCGCGCACCTGCTCGCGCCATCGGTCGTCGCCGACATCGGCTGAGGCATCGATGATGCGCCGTAGGCCGGCGACGTCGGTGGCCAGCACCACCGCGTCGGCGTCGATGTGCGGGCCCGAATCGTTGACTACCCGAAAGGCATTGGGACCGTCGGTTTCGACTGCGGTGGCCCATACTCCGGTGTGGAAGCGGACCCCCCGGCCGGACAAGTACTCCCGCAATGGTTCCCAGAGGCATCCGTCGAAGTTCGCGTTGGCGACGTCGAACACCAACCCCTCACTGGAGCCGAGGAAGTAGATGTGAAACATCGTCGCCAACTCGGCGGCCGATAACCGCGTCGGCTCGGCGAAGAAGCTGCGGGAGAACACCTCGAACGCCAGATGCCGTGCCGCGGCCGGGAATTTGATGTCGTGCAGGAACGTCTCGGCGTCGACGTCGTCGAGCCGCTCGTAGATCTCCGGCACCGACACCGCCGCCAGCGGGGCGGCCGCCCGGGCGTTGAGCGACATCAGATCACGCAACCGGAAGGTGGGGCTGCGCAATGCGAACACGATCGCGTTCCACGGCGGAGTGCGCGGCAGGCCACGGAACGTGTCACGCCGCCCGGCCGCGTCCACGAGCGGATAGTCCGTCACGGGGACGAGCCGGGACAGGTTGGAGTCGCTGCGCCGCAGTAGGTCTCGCAAGTTGTAGTACTGGCGGAAGAACGCGTGGAACCCGCGGTTCATCGCGACGGGCGTGCCGTCGGGTGAGTTCTCGGTCCATCCGCCGACCCGGCCGCCGAGGTAGTTCTCGCGCTCCAGCACGTCGACGCTGACGCCACGCTCGGCCAGTCCGGTGGCGGCGGCCAGGCCCGCGATGCCCGCTCCGACGACCACGACGTGCGGCCGCGACGCCAACCGACCGGCATCGGGCAGGCCAGGGTGGGCCGAGTGCGTGACCCGGCGCGGATCGCGGTGCCCGTTACCGGTCATGCGGGGCATTCGCCAAGAACGTGTGCACGATGTCGCGCTGCCAGCCCGGCATCGTCTCGCTGTGCACGCCGACGAAGCCGGCGTCGGCCAGCCTGCGGCGGAACCGGGTGACACTGTCGAACGCCAGCACGCTGCGCCACAGGTGCCGGTACAGCGTGGTGTCGCGGGTGTGACGCCACCCCGACGGGATGATGATTCCCCAGCAGACGGCGTTCCAGGTCCAGACGGCCCGCCGGGAATCGCGCACCGAATATTCGTGCGCGGCCAGCGTCGCGCCGGGGCGCAGCAGCGTCAGGAATCGCTTCAGCTGGGCGTCGGGATCGGCCAGGTTACGCACCAAGTAGGCCGCGAGGATGCCGTCGAAGGGGCCCTCGACGCCAAGGGCGGCGAGGGCCTCGATGCGGCCGCGGACGAACTGCACCGACGACGGCCACGACTTGGCCTCCGCCTGACGCAGCATTCCTTCGGATGCGTCGACCGCGACGATCTCGGCCTCGGGTGCTGCTTCCAGCAATGCGGCGGTGGACGCGCCGGTGCCGCAGCCGGCGTCGAGCAACCGCAGTCCGCGGCCGCGGTCGGAAATTCTCATGCGCAAGGCCGAGATTCGCAGATGGTCGTGATAGCCGGGGTTGGCACCCACCATCTGGTCGTACGCGCCGGCGCCGGCGTCGAACGCGTCCGGTACGGCGCCGCGCGGCAGCCCGGTGTCACCGATGCTCACGTTGGCGCTCCCACAACAACAGCACCGCGGTCACCAGCGCGAAGCCGAACAGGAAGTCTTCGACGGGGATGTCGAACGGGAAACGGATTCCGCTGGTGTGCTTTTCGTCGTAGATGACGATCGGCGCGCTGAGCTTGGTCAGCCAGCCGTCGACGAGAACCTCGAAAACGAGCACGATCAGCATCGACAGCCAGTAGGCGGGCTTGCGGAACAGCCCGGTGCGCCACACCGCCAGCTCCAGCAGTACGACTACGACGGCTGCGATCGCGGCCGGCAACGTGTAACCCAAGCCGGTCAACGGGGTTGTCTCCTCTTCGCGCGAGCGACCATCGGCTTCCGCATCCGGCTCAACATGGCCGTCACCGCGTTGTAGGTGAGCAGTCCGCACAACGGGATCACGATGAAGAACAGTAGTTCCTCCAGCGGGATGCCGAACCCCAGATGGATGCCGGTGATGTAGCGGGGGTTGTACGTCCACACATCACCGGCGATCGCCAGCGCGTCCCACGCGACGAACACCGCTGCGACGGGTAACACCGCGCGCAGGGCTCGCATCGGCTGGCGGTAGACACCTTCCCCGAACAGTTCCAGCGGTGCGGTGATGGCCAGGCAGGCGCCGAGCACGATCAGGTACTGCCACTGATCCATGTCTACGCGGCGCCGATCGTGGGTTCCGTTGGCGGCGCGGCACTTCCGCGTCGGGTCCGCCACGCCTGGATCAGCGCGCCGCCGGCAACCCGGAGACGACGCGCGGTGCCGACCCGGGCGCGCTGACTGAACACCGCGAAGTCGCTGGCCTCGATGCGGTCGAGGATTTCCGAGTACAGCGTCAGCGCGGTGGCCACGCACGGCCGCGACCGCGGTGCGAGCATCTGCACGCCGTCGGCCGCGAACCGGTAGACCTCGCGCGTGACGTGGTGCTGCGCGGCCAGCGCACTGCGTACCCGGGGGTCGGTGCGCCGGTGCACGTGACACCAGGTCAGAAGCTCGCGGTCGACGTCGAACGCGGCCAGCTCGTCGGCCGGCAGATACACCCGCTCCCGGCTCAAATCTTCGTCCACGTCACGCAGAAAGTTGGTGAGCTGAAAGGCTTCTCCGAGCGCTGCCGCGTACGGCGCCGCCTGCTCGGCGGGTCCGACCGTGCCCAGCACGGGCAACAGCTGCAGACCGATCACCTCGGCCGAGCCGTGCATGTACCGGTTCAGCGCTGCCCGGTCGGGATAGTCGGTGACGGTCAAGTCCATCCGCATCGACGCAAGGAAGTCGCCGAACAGCTCGGGAGCGAGGCGGTACAACGCCGCGGTGTGTCGCACTGCGGTCAGCACGAGGTTGGTCTCGTCGTCGGCGCTGCGACCCCCGTCGAAGAACAACGTCGAAAGATGCTGCAGCCGTGTAGTTTTCTCGTTCACGTCGAGAGGCGAGTCGAGGTCGTCGAGGATGTCGTCGGCGAGCCGGGCGAATCCGTACAGGGCGTGCACCGCCGGGCGCTGGGCCGGTGCCAGTAGCCGGGTCGCCAGGAAGAACGTGCGACCGTGGCGGGCGTTGAGTTCCCGGCAGCGCAGATACGCCTCGCGCAGCCGTGGCTGTGAGACACCCGCGGCGTCAAGCTCGGAACGGATCATGCCCGCCTGCCTTCCGCGGCGACGACCCGACGTGCCGGAATCGGCTGACCGGTGATCCGGTCGGCCGCCAGCCGCCCGGACAGCAACGCGGTCGGCACTCCGACGCCGGGAACCGTCGATGATCCCGCGAGTACGGCGTTAACCACGCCTCGCACGGTGTTGGCTGGCCGGAACGGACCGGTCTGGGCGAACGTGTGCGCCAGCGCGAACGGGGTGCCGGCCACCATGCCGTCGCGCGCCCAGTCGGCCGGAGTGACCACGTGAAGCAGCTCGGCGTCGTCGCCGACTCCGGGTAGCCTGGTCCGCACGGTGTCGAGCATCCCGGCAGCGTAGCTGTCCTTGATCGCGTCCCAATCGACGTCGCCGCGAATCAGGTTCGGCGCTGGGGCAAGGACGTACAAGAGGTCGCGGCCCGGCGGGGCGAGCGACGGGTCACTCGCGGAGGGCCGGGTGACCAGGAGTGACGGGTCGGCCATCGGCCGGCCGGTGCGGATGATGTCGTCGAACGTCTGCTCCCACGCCGAACCGAACAGGATCGTATGGTGCGCGCCGCTTTTCACGCCGGCGCAGCCGACATGCGCGACGACCGCCGACGGTGCCGGCCGCAGCCGCAGCGGCCGCCGCGGGGTGCGCGACAGGAGTTGGTAGGCCTGGGGGAGCTCGGTGGTCAGCACCACAGCGTCGCACTCGATGCGGGCTCCGCCCTCGGTGCGCACGGCTGTCACCCGGTCGGCGGACCGCTCCAGCGCAGTAACCGGTGACGAGTACTCGAATGTCACCCCGGCGTCGGCGGCCGCGGCTGCCAGCGCGTCGGGGAGCGCCCGCATCCCGCCGCGCGGAAAGTACACGCCCGCAACGGTGTCCATGTAGGCGATCACCGCGTACACGGCGAGCGCGCGGTGCGGCGGCACGCCGGCGTACAGCGACTGGAACGTGAACACCCGCCGCAGCCGTTCGTCGGCGATGAACCGTTCGACCACCCGCGCCCACCGCCGGAAACCGCCGAGCGCCGCCAACCGCGCGAGTTGCGGGGTCAACAGCCCCAGCGGCGAGTCGAAGTTCGCAGCGATGAACCCGTCGAATTCCGTGCGGTACAGCCGAGTCAACCAGTCCCGCAGCCGTAGATACCCGGCCGCGGTGTCGGCGCCGGCGAACGCCTCCACCGCGGCGGTCATCCGGGTTGTGTCGGTGTGCACTTCAAGGCCGCTGCCGTCGGCGAACGCGGCATGGTAGGCAGGCTCGACCGGCATCAATTCCAGTCGGGCAGAGCGGCTTTCACCGACGGCCGCGAACGTGTCGTCGATGATGTCGGGCATCGTCAGCACTGTCGGCCCGGTGTCCAGCAGATAGCCTCGCGTGTCGACGCGACCGACCCGGCCGCCCGGGACGGCGTGGCGCTCCACCACCGTGACCTGGCGGCCGCGGCCGGCCAGGTGCAGCGCGGCCGACAGTCCCGCCAGGCCGGCACCGACCACGACGACACGATCCGTGCGTCCGTCGACAGTGCGGATCATCATGCGGTCCGCATGGTACAGACCGCGGCCATCCCGGCCAACGCCGCACGCACCGACTCGTCGAGCCGGTCGTCGGAAATCGTGTGGCGGGCTGCGGCGACTCGCTCGGCGATCATCTCCTCGATTCGCTGGACCGCGCCCGTGGCCACGATCAACTTCCGCCAGCGCGCGATGGCGTCATCGTCGATCTCGTCGCAGCTCATCAACTCGGTGAGCTCGCGGCGGATGGCCGGGTCGGCCATCTGGTGCGCGGCGACGACGACGCTGGTGGCTTTGTGCTCGGAGAGGTCGCCGCCGCTGGGCTTGCCGGTGACCGCCGCCGAGCCGAAGATGCCGAGCAAGTCGTCACGCAACTGGAACGCCTCACCGACGGCGCTGCCGTAGCCGCCGAGCAGCATCATGGTCCGGTTGTCACAACCGGCCAGGGCGGCGCCGATCTCCAGCGGACGGCGCACCGTGTAGTTGCCGGACTTGCGGCGCGCGACGTCGAGCACGGCCTCCAGGGTGGGCAGCCCGCGGGCATCGTTCACCAGGTCCGCGAACTGGCCGACCGCCAGTTCCGTGCGCATCGCGTCGTAGGAAGGCCAGGCCCGCTGCAGTGCGTCGGTGGGCAGACCGCTTTCCCGCAGCATCTGCGCGGCCCACACCAGGCACAGGTCGGCCAGCAGCACGGCCGCCGATTCGCCGAACCGCTCCGCCGACCCGGAGAGTCCGCGATCGCGGTGCCACTGGCCGAATTGGACGTGCGCCGCTGGGCGGCCGCGCCGCAGCACCGAACCGTCCATGACGTCGTCCTGAAGCAGCGCGAAGGTGTGCAGCAGCTCGAAGCTGGCCGCCGCACGCAGAGCAGGGCGGCTCTCTTTCGTGCCGCACAGCCAGCCCAGATAGACGAACGTCGACCGCAGGCATTTCCCGCCGGCGACGAATCGCAGCAGGACGTCGGTGGCGATGTCGACCCCGGCGCAGCCCAATTCGGCGGCACACCGCAGCCGCACGAAATCGTCCACGTGCGCCAAGACCTCCCGTTGGACGCCGGCCCGCCAGTCGTCGAACGGCGAGGGCACGACGGCGACCGGGGCCGCCACAGCCTCGGCCGAGCCGCCTCCCGCGCCGGGTGCGTCGAGCAGCTCGACCCGGCGTGCGCTCGGACCCCGAAAACCCATCGACCTTTTCTACCTCGTCACCGTCTGGAGCAACCAGTGCCTATTACATCTGAGCCGGGGATGCGTCGCTCACCGGGCGCACGGATGTCACGATTGGGTCATCAAATCCGACTGCAGCATTACGTTTCCCGGGCCGGCCCGACCGTTGGCGACGCTGGCGCCGTTACGACGTGGCCGTGGCGACCCGTGCTTCGTGATCGCACCCGATGGCGCGATCTGGCGGACCAGCCTGATGCCCAGCGGAGCTGCCACGGCCCGGATCACGAATTCGGCGCCCGAAGTCGTCGAATGCGAGGCGTGGGGTGCCGGCGCCGCCGAGTTCGTCGACATGGCGCCCGGGATGCTCGGCGCACACGACGACGTGACCGGGTTCACGCCCGACGAGCCGACGATCGCGGTGGCCTACCGCAGGGCGCGCCACCTGCGGCTGGGCCGCACCGGGCGGGTGCTCGAGGCGGTGATTCCGGCGGTGCTCGAGCAGCGGGTCGCCGGCGCGGACTCGTTTCGGTCGTGGCGGTTGTTGGTGACCAAGTTCGGTGCGCCGGCACCGGGTCCGGCCCCGGCCCGGATGCGGGTGCCGCCGTCGGCGGAGGTGTGGCGGCGCGTCCCGTCGTGGGAGTTCCACCGCGCCAACGTCGACCCGGGCCGGGCCCGCACGATCGTCGGCTGTGCCCAGCGGGCGCCGTCGCTGGAGCGGCTGACGCAGCGCACGCCGGGATCGGGCCGCGAGGCGCTCACGTCGCTGCCGGGCGTCGGGGTGTGGACCGCCGCCGAGACTGCGCAGCGAGCGTTCGGCGACGCCGACGCCCTGTCGGTCGGGGACTACCACTTGGCCACGGTGATCGGTCGGACCCTGCTCGGCCATCCGATCGACGACGCGCAGATGGTTGCCCTGCTGGAGCCGCTGCGGCCGCATCGGTATCGCGCGGTGCGGCTGCTCGAAGTCAGCGGACTCGCCGGCTACGCGCGGTTCGGACCGCGCCAGCCGATCAAGAATCTGTCGGAGCTGTAATAAGTCGCTCGATTACGTGGCCGCCCGCCTGGGTAGCCCTAGGCTTGACCGAGTCCAGAAAACCGCAAGGTACGAGAAGGTACGAGGAGTTGCAATGGGCAAGTTCACTATTCCCGGCTTGTCGGACAAGCAGGGCGCCGAGGTCGCCAGGCTGCTGCAAAAGCAGCTGAGCCGGTACAACGACCTTCACCTGACGCTCAAGCACATCCACTGGAATGTGGTCGGTCCCAACTTCATCGGCGTGCACGAGATGATCGACCCGCAGGTTTCGCTGGTACGCGGCTACGCCGACGAGGTCGCCGAGCGGATCGCGGCATTGGGCCAGTCACCCAAAGGCACGCCCGGCGCGATCGTCGACGACCGCACCTGGGACGACTACTCGGTGGACCGCGACACGGTGCAGGCGCATCTGGCCGCCCTCGATCTCGTCTACAACGGCGTGATCGAGGACACCCGCAAGAACATCGACACCCTCGAGGACCTCGACCTGGTCACCCAGGACATGCTGATCGAGCACGCGGGCGAGATGGAGAAGTTCCAGTGGTTCGTCCGGGCGCATCTGGAAAGCGCGGGCGGATCGCTGTCGCACGGGGGTGCGCGCACCGAGCGCGGCGCCGCCAAGAAGGCGAAAAGCGCCTAACCGGCCTCGCCCACCCCGCGGGCGTCGACCGGGTTGCAGCGGCTCACGATCAGCGGATCCTCCGGCGTGAACGGGAACACCGGAAGCGCCGCCAGGTGCGTGTTGAACGTCGCTGCCAGCACTTGGCGTGAGTAGGCGCTGACCGATGCGCGGTAGCCGATGTCGCCCGGCGTCGGCTGGTCGAAGAACACCAAAAAGTGGATGTCGTCGCTCTCGAATACCTCGATGTGGTGCGGATATGCCCGTGGGATGAAGTAGACGTCGCCCTCCTGTAGATACCAGGTGTCGACGGTGCCGCCGGGCTCCATCACGGTCATGCGCGCCGAGCCCCGGTGGACGTAGCCCATCTCGGCGGTGACGGGGTGCCAGTGCGGTTCGCGCATCCCGTCTTCGCGGATTCGCAGCGAGTACATCGACAGATCCTTGAGTGCCGGCCAGAACTGCACCCGGGCCACATGCGCCGAGCCGACGGCGATGCTGATCTGCGCCGCACTGGCTTCGACCGAGAACTTGTGTGGGTCCGAGAAGTACGCGGTGGCCGGCACTTCGGCGTCGCCGTCTTGGGCGGCTAGTGCCCGGTCGGTTGTGTCGCGCCGGAGCGTGGCGAAGTCGGACGCGGGCAGGTCGTAGGTGTTGCCCAGCACCGCGTCGGTCATCGCGCCGAACGAGGCGGCCAAGCCGAAGTCCTCGGGGCGTTCGTGGCGGAACGCGATGACGAATTCCGCCGCTTTTTCGCCGATGTTCTCGATGTGATGCAGCGAGCCGGAGTCGATGTGGAACATGTCGCCTGCGCTGACGACGAACGACGAGAAGCTGCTGCCGTCGTCGAGCACCGAGACCAGCGCCGCCCCGGACACGCAGTAGGTGAGTTCGTTGGCGTTGGCGTGCCAGTGCGGCGTGCGCATCGCGCCGGGGTTGATGACCACCCGCTTGATCGACAACCCGCGCAGGATCGGGAAGGTGTCGGCGGTCACCCGGGTGATCGAGCCGAGTTCGGACTCCTCGACGACGGTGCCGTTCGTCAGCGAGGCCGCGTGCGGGCTATGCGTGATTGTCATGGCGCAAAGCTTCCGCCGAGTGTGGAGTTGTTGCAAACACCCTTTGAACCCAACTGCGTGAAATGTGCAAGAAGTTCACGTTCGCCGTCGGCATAGCCGACAAGGGTGCTCGACCACCACGCGGTAGCGCTATCGGCGAAAACTGTCAGCGCGAAAAGTGTCACCGGCACGGGCGGCGCGCGCTCCTACCCGTGAGGCCGCCCCGGGGCAGTTCAATCGACCACAGGAGCACGTTATGACCGCCATCCACGAAGTCGGCACGATGCGCTACGCAATCGCTCGCCCGACCGCGGGCAACCCCGCGCCGGCGGCCTCCGCGGCCGCCCGGCCGGCAGCGTAGAAAGTTCGCCGACCTTTGTCAGACGCCTCCGGCGCATGCCTCATCCGCACTAGGATCACGACCTATCCGCAGGGGAGCGATTCCATGACCGCACTTCCCGACTGGGATATCGTCAGCGACGCTGAGTTGGCATGTGCCGCCGCCGCCGGAGACCGTCGCGCGTTCGCCTCCATCTACGACCGGTACGCCGATCGGCTGCACGACTTCTGCATCGGGATGCTGCGCGACCGCGACGCCGCCGCCGACTGCGTCCAGGATGTGTTCTGCGCTGCGGCGACCCGGCTTCCCCAACTTCGGGAGGCGGACAAGCTGCGGCCCTGGCTGTATGCGATCGCCCGCAACGAGGCGTTGCGCTGCATCCGGGCCAGGGGCCGCGAGCGGGTCTATGACGAGATGCCCGAAACCGAGTCGGGCGAAGCCGGTCCGGACACGCTGGCCGCGCGCAGCGAGCTGGCGAACCTGATCGCCGAAGCCGCCGGGGGATTGTCGGACAGCGACCGGTCGGTGCTCGAGTTGGCATATCGCCACGGTCTTGATGGGCCCGAACTTGCCGAGGCTCTCGGGGTGAGCGCCGCGAACGCCAAGAAGATGACGCAGCGACTGCGCGAGACGATTGAACGGTCGTTGGGCGCGCTGCTGGTGTCGCGCCGGGTGCGCAGCAACCCCAGTGCATGCCCGGAATTGGGCGAGATCCTGGTCGGCTGGGACGGGCAGTTCTCCGTGCTGATGCGGAAAAGGATTGCGCGCCATATCGAGTCGTGCCCGGTCTGCGATGAGGAGCGCCGGCGGCTGGTCAATCCGGTCGCGCTGCTCGGTGGCGTACCGGTGTTCATCCCGGCACCTGCATGGCTACGGGACCGCACGCTGGACCAGACGGCCGCTACCACGCCGGTCACCTCCTCTGATGAGTCTCAGCAGGCCCAGGCGAACAGCGATCCTGACGCAACCGATGACGCCCTCGCCGAACCTGCCGGCACCGGCGATGCCGGCGGCACCGGCGATGCCGAGCAAAAGTTCTTGTCGCGGGGGGCGGTAATTTCCATCGCGCTGGGCGCCCTCGCGCTCATCGTCGTGCTGGGGATGGTCATCGCCTGGCAGCATCAGCGCAGCGCACACCTCACGCCGGCCAACGTCACCAGGCCCGCGCCGGCACCGACCAGCCAGATGCCGCGCATGTTCGCACCGTCGCCGAGCAGTCCAGCGTCCCCGACAGCTCCATCCGAAGTGCCCGTCACGACGACGATCCCGGCGGCCACGTCGCAGCCACCGGTGCAATCGCCAGCCCCGCCGCCGGCTACCTCGACGGTTCCGGTCGCGCCGCCGCCGGGGCGCGGGCCGTCGTCGGGCACCTCCACGCCGCCGGTGTTCACGCCGTCCACCACGCCGGATGAACCGCCGCCGCCGTCGCAAACCGAAACCCCGGCCCCGCCGGTCGAAACAGAGCCGCCGGTGAAGACCGAACCGCCGTCCCCGCCCCCGACGAAGCCGCCCCCGAAAACCCCGGTGAAACCGCCGACGGCCACGGTCGGGCCTGCCGCGCCGCCGACGACGCAGGGTCCGACCATCTACTGACGATTCACGACGTTGAAGTGCTCCAGTTTCGGCGGGGCAGTCAGGCGTCGAGGTCCTGCTGCACCAACTCGGCGATGGTCCGCATCGCCTGCTCGTCCTCCGAGGCGACAGTCACCTGTGCGCCGTTGCCGGCCCCTAGCGTCATGATCATCAGCGTCGAGCCAGCGTCCACCGGCTCGCCACCGCCGACCGAAAGCATCACGGGGACACCGGCATTGAGTACCGCTCCGGCGATGATCGCGGCGGGCCGGGCGTGCAGGCCGATGGCCGAGCCGACGACGACAGTCTTGGTATGCATCTAAAGTGAATCACCTTGCTACTTCGAGGTGACCGCGCGGTCGCGTCCGACCGCCGCTTTCGTTTACGCCTGTTTGTGTTGACTTGTCAAGCGCGCTCGTAACCTGTTTCGCATGCCACTGAGGTCACGGCAAGCAGCCGTACTGCACGGTATGCCCGTCGTCGCCGGGATGGCGTACGGGCCGGTGATCAGGCCGGGCCGGTTGCCGGTGCTCGACGACGCCGACGCGCTGCCCGAGGTCGACGAGTCCGAGCGCCCCGCGGAGGCGGCCAGGTTCACCGCGGCCGCGGCCGCGGTGGCCGAGCGGCTCCGCGAGCGCGCGCAGCACGCCACCGGTGCGGCGTCGGAGGTGCTGGCTGCCACGGCGGGCCTGGCCCAGGACCGGGCGTGGCTCGGTGCCGCGGAGAAGCGGATCGCGGCCGGCGCCCCGGCGGTTCGCGCCACCGTGGCCGCCGTCGAGCAGTTCGTCGACCTGTTCACCCAGATCGGTGGGCTGATGGCCGAGCGGGTGACCGACCTGCGCGACATCCGCGACCGCCTGGTCGCCGAGCTGTCCGGACTGCCCGAGCCGGGGGTGCCGCAACCGGCGCAGCCGTCGATCCTGTGCGCAGAAAACCTCGCGCCGGCCGACACCGCCGGACTCGACCCGGCACTCATCGTCGGCTTGGCCACCACGCTCGGCGGCCCCACCGGCCATACCGCGATCATCGCCCGGCAGCTGGGCATCCCGTGCGTGGTGGCGGTCGGCGGGCTCGACGACGTCGCGGCCGGAGCGATGGCCCTTGTTGACGGCACGCTCGGCACAGTGACGGTGTCGCCTGACGAGGCGTCGGCCACCGCGGCCGTCGCGACGGCCCGGCGCGACGCGGAACTTCTGGCTGGCTGGTCCGGCCCGGGCGCGACGGCCGACGGGCACGCGGTCCCGGTGCTCGTCAACGTCCACGACGGTGCCGCGGCGAGGGCCGCGCGACGGACACCGGCGGAGGGCATCGGGTTGTTCCGCACCGAGCTGTGCATGGTCAACCGCGACCGCGAACCGTCCGTGACCGAGCAGACCGCCATTTATGCCGAAGTGCTGCGGGTTTTTGAAGGCCTGAAGGTCGTGATCCGCACACTGGACGCGGGGTCGGACAAGCCGCTGACGTTCGTGCGGCACCCCGACGAGGCCAACCCTGCGTTGGGTGTGCGGGGGTTCCGGATCGGCGACGGTAACCCGGGGCTGCTGGAGCGTCAGCTCGAGGCGGTCGCGGCCGCCGGCGCGGACACTGCCACCTCGCCCTGGGTGATGGCGCCGATGATCGCCACGGCCGACGAGGCCAAGACTTTCGCGGCGCTTGCCCGCTCGCGGGGCCTGACGCCCGGCGTGATGATCGAGGTGCCCGCGGCCGCGCTGCTCGCCGGCAAGGTGCTCGAGCACGTCGACTTCCTGTCGATCGGCACCAACGACCTGGCCCAATACACGATGGCCGCCGACCGGATGTCGGCGGAGCTGGCCACGCTCACCGACCCGTGGCAGCCGGCGGTGCTCGCGCTGGTGGCTATCACCGCACGCGCAGGCGCGCACGCCGGCAAGCCGGTCGGGGTGTGCGGCGAGGCGGCCGCCGACCCGTTGCTGGCCTGTGTGCTGGTGGGCCTGGGTGTCACGTCGCTGTCGGTGGCGGCTGCCGCGGTGCCGGCCGTCGGCGCGAAGCTCTCGTCGGTGACGCTGCGGCAATGCCGGGACGCGGCCGACGCCACGCTGGTCACCGCGAGCGCGGCCGCGGCGCGAGCGGCGGCGCGCCACGTCCTGGGGTGGGAATGAATCGGCGGCAGGCTGATCACCGTCGGCGCAGCCGCCGCACAGGACTCCAACCGGCCCGCCCCGGAGGTCCTGTTGTTGGGCGGCAGACCGATACGCGAGCTGGTGTTCGCCTACGGCCCGTTCGTGATGAACTCCAAGAGTGACGTCATCACGGCGCTGGACGACTACGAGTCGGGGCGGTTCGGCAGGATCCCGCCGAACGCGCTGATGCCGCATCAGATGTAGCGGTCGGCCGAGGATGGCCGCGCAGTAGGCTGACACGTCATGTGTACGCGAGTGCTGTGGAACGACAACGATCTCGCCATTCTGGCTGGCCGCAGCATGGACTGGCCGGAGTCCACCGAGCCGCTCATCGTGGCATTCCCGCGGGGCATCAAGCGCGACGGTGGCTCGGCGGCCGGTCAGGCCGTGGTCGCGCAGAACGCCTTGCGATGGACCAGCCGATACCGGACTCTCGTCACGACCGTCTACGGCATCGGCTCCGTCGACGGACTCAACGAGCGCGGCCTCGCAGTACACGGGTTGTATTTGCAGGACACAGATTTCGGGACGCGAGATCCGTCCAAGCCGGGCGTGCACGCAGGCCTGTGGGTGCAGTACCTTCTCGACACCGCCACTGGTGTCGGTGAGGCATTGCAGCTGTTGGAGGGTATCCAAATCGTGATGGTCAGTGCCCACGGACACGACGCGACTCTGCACCTCGCGCTCGAGGACGCCTCCGGCGATTCGGCCGTGGTCGAGTTCGACCGCGGCCGGCAGGTGGTGCACCACGGCAGAAACTTCACGCTGATGACCAACGACCCGACCTACGACGAACAGCTGAAACTCTTAGCCCAGCAGGACTTTTCACGTCCCAGCCGGGATTTGCCGCTGCCCGGGAACGTCAACGCTGTCGACCGGTTTCAGCGGGCCGCGTACTACAGCGCGCTGCTGCCGAAGCCCCAGACGGAACGGCAGGCGGTAGCCTCCGTGATGGCGATCATACGCAACGTCTCGGTGCCGTTCGGTGCGCCCTACGGCGAATTCGGTGTCTACAACACCGAATACCGGACGGTCACGGACTTGACCAACCGGCTGTACTTCTTCGAACTCACCACAAGCCCCAATGTCATCTGGGTCGAGTTCGACAACCTCGATCTTGCCGACGGCGCCGACCCGTTGGCGATCGATCCGTACGACGAGACGCTGACGGGCAACGTCACGTCCCGGTTCGCGCCATGCCCAATCATGTTCTGACGGTGCGGGAATCAGCCGTGGAACGGTAGATCAACTCGAGCTCGCCGAGGCTGGCCGCGACCGTCACCAACGGCAGCGCCGCCGCGACCGCCCGCTCATCGCCGGTAGACTCGGCGCGCAGCGCCGGCACCAGGTCGTCACTGATCGGCCGCCACACCCTGGCGTCGCGACCCGCGAGCCGATCGCACACCGCGTCGGCGTGGCCCTCCAGGATCTTCTTGGCCCGCGGATAGGCCGTCAGCGGGGGAGGCCATTGGATGTCGGCGATCAGATCGGCAACTGAACGCATCCGCATCACCCCGTTCGACGAACGAACCACTGGCGCGCGCGCGTCCGTCGCACCTGCGTTTTCCGAAAGGTATTGGCGCACAGCGTCGTCGACGATCCGCCAGGCCACCAGCCCGTCGTGCCCCAAGGCTGTGACGTTGTCGTCGACGGCTTCCGACGCGCCATGCGTGATCCGGTACACGGCAGCCTGCAGGTAGCGCGAGAAGGTCTTGCGTGCCGACTCGATGGCTGCGTTGACCACCGGCTTGGCGCCGCGCGGCCACAGCAGCACCGACACCACCAGCCCGGCGAACGCACCGACCACGATGTCCTCGACGCGCACCAGTCCGACGCGCCAACCGGTCGGCACGATGAGGTTGAAGATGACCAGCACCATCATCGTGAACGCGGCCTGCGCGGCGGTGAACGACGCAACCTCGGGCACATAGGCCGACGCGAACACGAGTACCGGCAGCAACACCCATAACACCGCGGGATCCACGCCGAGGATGGTGATCAGCAGCGCGCCGATTACGAACCCGATCGTGGTGCCGGCCACCGCGCGTATGAGGCTGGTCCCGGTGGTCAACGCGCTGCTGCGCAGTACCGACATCGCACCCAGCACCACCCAGAAGCCGTGCTGCACAGGAAACAGGTGGGTGATGGCGACCGCCAGCGCAAGGCCCAGGCCGGTGCGCAGGCTGTTGCGCAGCGCGACCGAGCGGATCGCAAGGAAACCGGTCGCAATGCTGGCGACGGCCTGGGTTTCCGGCAACACCCGGTCGGACGCACCCGTCTCGGGCAGCCCGCGACCGAGCGTGCGGGCCCACACCGGACGCGCGTCCGCGGCCGCAGCCCCCGCGATGACGCGACCGGTCGCGCCGATGGTCGCGGCGATCGTGCGGCGGGTCAGCAGCCGGCGCCCCACCGCGACCGCGGACTCGTCGTCGGGCTCGCCGAGCACCTCTGCGATATCCTCCCGGTAGCGGCCCCGCGCCACGGACCGAAGTTCGGCCAGCGCTGCGGCAAGTTCGTCACGGCTGGCCGCGCGGTCGGCCGGGCGCGAAATGCTCAGCACCCGCGCCGAATCGCGCAGCACCCGTACCGCGGGCTCTTTCATGTCGGCCAGCACCGCGCCGGTCCCGGCGCCCACGCGGTCCGTGACCCACTCGAGGTCGTCGACCACCCGCACCAGCGCGCGGCTGCCTGCCGTGAGCCCGACCGGACGGAAGTCGGCGCCGAGGAAGTTGGCGCGCAGCGCGTCCATCGCGGCCGTCACCTGCTCCGCGGACCCGCTGCCTTCGAGGCGGTCGGCCAGCGCGCCGCACACCTGAGCCGCATGCCGGCGCAATTCGTCGTGATGGCGTGGCGGCAACAGGAACAGCGATGCCGGCACGCAGATCGACAGCGCGATCAGCCAGCCGAGCAGCCGTTCGTCGATGGGCCCGGGCGGCGTGCACGCCGGCAGCACGAACGTCAGCAGCGTCGCGCGCCGCCCGGCCGCGATCGTCTCGGAGAGCACTCCGCAGAACGTCACCACGACGCCCAGCGCGAACATGGCGCTCACCGCCAGCCACGGATTCGGCGCCACCAGGGTGCCCACCGCGATCAGCACCGCGCCGTTGATGCCGAGGCCGGTATACGCGAGCGCGCGGTTCTGGCGGTTGCCGGGAATGTCGGCGAGCACCATCAACGCGAACGACCCGAAGATCGTGAACAGCGGAGTCTGCGATGCGCCGATCCGGAAGCTGACCGCGGCGGCGACCGGCACGACGATAGCCGCCCGCACTGCGCGCCGCAGGCCGTCGCGCTCCGGGTCGCGTGTGTTCAGCCGCCGGACCGCCCGGTCGACCACAGCCGGCGGCAACATGGCTGGATGGTAGAACGCGCAAGCCTCACCCGCGCTGAGCGATGGTAACGAACCGGCCCCGGCCGACGGCCTCCCCGGCGGCACCCACCCGCGCGATGCCAACCGAAAATTGCACCGGCGAAACGTCGAGTGAGGGCAGACAGCTACTCCCGAGACGGGATTCACCCCGATGTAGATCTGCGCTGTGCATGGTTGTGATCAACGCAACAGCCGTGTGGCAGAATGCGGAGGTGCCGAAGGCGTCCAGGGGCCCGGGAAGACCGCCCGCAGCGAAGGCTGCGGACACCCGGGAGCGCATCGTGCGGGCCGCTCGCCAGGTTTTCAGCGAACTCGGCTACGACGCGGCGACCTTTCAGGAAATCGCGATTCGGGCCGACCTGACGCGGCCCGCCATCAACCACTATTTCAAGAGCAAGAAGCTGCTCTATCGGGAAGTGGTCGAGCGAACCAACGAAATGGTCGTCCGGAAAAGCGTGGAAACGGCGTTCGAAGCCACGACGCTTCTCGGCCAGCTGGAGGGCTTCATCAATGCGGCCGTCTGGTCCGATTTGGAGGACCGGTCGGCAGCGGCCTTCCTGGTCACCTCAGTGCTCGAATCACAGCGCCACCCCGACCTCGGGCGAGAGGATCACGACGCGCTGCTGGGTACTCGTCAGTTCTTGACGTGGGCGGTCAGCGGGGCGATCGAACGCGGTGAGCTCACCAGCGACACTCCGGTCGAACAACTCGTCGAGGTGATGACCGCGATGTTCTGGGGGATGGGCTTCTACGCGGGCTTCATGGGCGGTCACGAAGAGCTGGAGATGATCACCGAGCAGTTCAAGAGACTGATGATCGGCAAGCTCTGGGACTGGAGAACCTGAAGCTGCGGTGATGTGCGGCACACGCCGCATAGGTTACCTAACTTATTGTGTAGTATAGCTATGAAATGAGTGAGCTGCACGCACCCGTCGACCCCGTCCCTTCGGTACGCACGCCCGGTGACAGCTGGGATATCACCGAGAGCGTCGGGGCGACCGCGCTCGGCGTCGCGGCCGCACGGGCCGCAGAGACCGCGCAACCCGACCCGCTGGTCCGGGATCCGTTCGCCTACCTGCTGGTCTGCGCCGCCGGGCCCGCATGGGCCGAGTTGGCAAGCGGCTCCTCACCCCGGTACGGCTCACCCTCTTGCAGCGACGACCAACGCGGCGGACGCGAGGAGCAAGACAGAGTCGGGGAGCTCATCGACGAGATGTCGCGCAGCTATCAGGCGGTGCGCACGCACTTCTTCGACGAGTTCTTCGGAGCGGCGTCCCGGGACGGCGTGCGGCAGGTGGTGATTCTGGCCGCGGGCCTGGACTCGCGGGCTTTCCGGCTTGACTGGCCGGCCGGCACCGTGGTGTTCGAGATCGACCAGCCTGAGGTGCTCGCATACAAGGGCGCCACACCGGCCGGCCCAGCCGCGCCGCCCGCTGAGCTGATAGTCGAGAGCGTGTCCAGCGCGCTGCTCTCGGCCCAGCGCCGCTGAGACCAAAAAGCAAGTCTGACAAGCAAGTCTGACGAATAGGATTCAGGAGAAGAAAATGAGCGCGTTGCGCACCGACGACGACACCTGGGACATCGCCACGAGCGTGGGCAGCACGGCGGTGATGGTGGCCGCGGCCCGGGCCGCCGAAACCGTCCGGCCGGACCGGCTGATCAGCGACCCGTACGCGCAGATTCTGGTCGCCGGCGCCGGCACGGGCATATGGGAGCAGATGCTCGACGACGAGGTGCCCGCCAGGCTGGCCGCCGTCGACGAGGAGGCGGCCGCGATCTTCGAGTACATGCGCAGCTACCAGGGTGTGCGCACCCACTTCTTCGACGCGTTCTTCGCCGACGCCGTGACGTCCGGCGTTCGCCAGATCGTCATCCTCGCCTCGGGGCTCGACTCCCGTGCGTACCGGATCGACTGGCCCGCGGGCACCGTCGTCTACGAGATCGACCAGCCCAAGGTGCTCGAGTACAAGGCCGCAACGCTGGCAGCGCACGGAGTGCAGCCGTCCGCGCTGCGCTACGAGGTGCCGATCGACCTGCGCCAGGACTGGCCGTCCGCGCTGCGAGCGGCCGGATTCGACCCAACGCTGCCGACCGCGTGGCTGGCTGAGGGCCTGCTGATGTACCTGCCCGCCGCCGCGCAGGACCGGCTGTTCGAGCAGGTCACCGCATTGTCGGCCGCGGGCAGCCGGATCTCGGTCGAGACCGCGGGCCGACACGCGCCGGAGCGCCGCGAGGAGATGAGGCAACGCTTCGAGCGGATCGCCGACCAACTCGGCATGCAGGAAGCCCCCGACATCACCGACCTGACCTATGACGACCCCGATCGCGCGGACGTTCAGGAGTGGCTCAACGGCCACGGCTGGACCGCGACGGCCGAGCCGTCACACGACGTCCAGCGCCGGCTCGGCCGCCACGTGGAGGTGCCGATCAGCGACGGGGACGCGTTCGCCACCTTCGTCACCGCCGAAAGGCGCTGATTTCAGGCTTGCCACGGTTGGTTAGGATCACGTCATCCGAGTCGTTTGCTCTTCGCGCAAGCGCTCATCGCCGGTCAGACGAACTTCAAGGAGGACCGGGCATGACCACTGAATCCGTCGCACGAACGCAACAACAGGCAGCCGCCGTCCCGGCATCGGACATCGCGCAAACCGTCGCCCGGCTTCGCCGGACCTTCGCCACCGGCCGCACCCGCAGCGTCCAGTGGCGCCAGGACCAGCTGCGCAAGCTCGAGAAGCTGATGGTCGACAACGAACCGGCGATCGCCGAGGCGCTCGCCGCGGACCTCGGCCGCAAACCGTTCGAGGCCTGGCTGGCCGATGTCGCCAGCGTCGCCGGTGAGGCGAAGGACGCCGCGAAGAACGTCCGAAAATGGACGCGGCGCAAGTACCGGCTGCTGGAGCTCTCGCAGCTGCCCGGCCGCGGGTGGGTGCAGTACGAGCCGTACGGCACGGTGTTGATCATCGGCGCGTGGAACTTCCCGTTCGCGTTGACGCTGGGGCCCGCCGTCGGAGCGATCGCCGCGGGAAACACCGTGGTGCTCAAGCCATCCGAGGTGGCGCCGGCGTCGTCGGCGTTGATGGCCGAGCTGGTGCCGCGGTATCTGGACGGGGACGCGATCGCGGTGATCGAGGGCGACGGCGCGGTGAGCCAGGAACTGATCGCGCAGGGCTTCGACCATCTGCTGTTCACCGGCGGCACCGAGATCGGCCGCAAGGTCTACGAAGGCGCGGCGCCGCACCTGACGCCGGTCACCCTCGAGCTCGGCGGCAAGAGCCCGGTCATCGTCTCCGCCGACGCCGACATCGACGTCGCGGCCAAGCGAATCGCGTGGACCAAGCTGATCAACTCCGGCCAGATCTGCATCGCTCCGGACTATGTGCTTGCCGACGCGAAGATCCGCGACGAACTGGTCGACAAGATCAAGGACGCGGTCACCGCTTTCGAACGCGGCGAGACGGGCGGGAAACCGATCGTCAACCGTCGGCACTTCGACCGCTTGACGAATTCGCTGGCCGCCACCAAGGGCACCGTCGCGGTCGGTGGCGGCTCGGATTCTGATCAGTGCCGGATCGATCCGACCGTTGTGGTCGACCCCGATCCCGACGAACCGCTGATGACGGACGAGATCTTCGGCCCGATCCTGCCGATGGTGACCGTCCAATCCCTCGACGAGGCAATCACTTTCGTGAATTCGCGGCCCAAGCCGCTGGCCGCCTATCTGTTCACCAAGGCAAAGAACGTCCGCGAGCGGGTGATCAAGGAGGTGTCGGCCGGCGGCATGGTGGTCAACCACCTCGTCTTCCACTTCGCCACCAACAAGCTGCCGTTTGGCGGCGTCGGCCCGTCGGGCATGGGCGCCTACCACGGCAAGTTCGGCTTCGAGGAATTCAGCCACCGCAAGTCGGTGATGACCAAGCCCACCCGCCCGGACCTCGGGGGCATGCTGTATCCGCCGTACAGCGCGAAAGCGTGGAAGCTGGCGCGCAGACTTTTCTGACGCCCTCGCTCGCTTTCCAAGGCCGCCCGTACCTACGAAAGGAAATCCAGTGCCAGGAGTGCAGGACCGCGTCATCGTCGTCACCGGAGCGGGAGGGGGCCTCGGGCGTGAATACGCGCTGACCCTCGCCAAGGAAGGCGCCAGCGTCGTCGTCAACGATCTCGGCGGCGCCCGCGACGGCACTGGCGCCGGTTCGGCAATGGCCGACCAGGTGGTGAACGAAATCAAGGACGCCGGCGGCCGGGCGGTGGCCAACTACGACAGCGTCGCGGACGCCGACGGTGCCGCCGGCATCGTCAAGACCGCGCTCGACGAGTTCGGTGCGATCCACGGCGTGGTAAGCAACGCAGGCATCCTGCGGGACGGCACGTTCCACAAAATGCCGTTCGAGAACTGGGACGCCGTGCTGAAGGTGCATCTCTACGGCGGCTTCAACGTGATCCGTGCGGCCTGGCCGCATTTCCGCGAGCAGAGCTTCGGTCGCATCGTGGTCGCGACATCGACCAGCGGTTTGTTCGGCAACTTCGGCCAGGCCAACTACAGCGCCGCCAAGCTCGGGCTGGTCGGCTTGATCAACACGCTCGCACAGGAAGGCGCGAAGTACAACATCAAAGCCAACGCGGTCGCGCCGATCGCGGCGACCCGGATGACCGAGGACGTCCTGCCACCGGAGGTGTTTGAGAAGCTGACGCCGGAATACGTCGCGCCGGTGGTGGGCTACCTGTGCGGCGAGGAGGTGCCCGACACCGCGTCGGTGTTCATCGTCGGCGGGGGCAAGGTGCAGCGCGCCGCGCTGTTCCAGAACGAAGGGGTGACGTTCTCCGACGTGCCGTCGGTGGACGAGGTGGCCGCCAAGTGGAACGAGATCGACGACCTGTCCGCGGCGCAGCAGGCCAGCTTCTCGCTCGGCTAGCTTTTCATGAAAGCCGTTGTCGCCGAGGAACTCTCCGGGCCCTCGGGATTGGTCTACCGAGACGTCGACGACGTCGCCGACGAGGTGGACGGCGCGGTGGTCATCGACGTGAGTGCGGCCGGCGTGTGCTACCCGGATCTGTTGGTGATCCGCGGCGAGTACCAGATGAAGGCGGCGCCGCCGTTCATACCCGGCTCGGAGGTCGCCGGGGTGGTCCGGTCGGCTCCGGAGGACTCGGGCTTCACGGCCGGCGAGCGGGTGGCGGCTTCGACGATGCACGGCGGTTACGCGGAACGGATCGCCGTTCCGCCCGAAAGCGTGATGCACACGCCGGCAGGGCTCGACGATGCGCAGGCCGCGGCGCTGCTGCGCAACTACTGCACGATGTACTTCGGGTTGGTGCGACGCGGTGCGCTCCGGCCAGGTGAGACTGTCCTGGTGCTCGGGTCGGCCGGCGGAATTGGCTCGGCCGCGGTACAAGTGGCAAAAGCATTGGGCGCGTGGGTGATTGCCGCAGTTCATCGGCCGGAGGCGGTCGACTACGTCGGTTCTCTGGGCGCCGACGTGGTGCTGCCGTTGACCGAGGGATGGCTGGCGGCGGTGCGCGAGCACACCGGCGGCAAGGGTGTGAACCTGGTCGTCGACCCGGCGGGTGGCGAGGTGTTCGACGACGCGATACGCGCGCTGGCGCCCGAGGGCAGGCTGCTGGTGCTCGGCTTTGCTGCCGGGCGCATTCCGACGGTCAAAGTGAACAGGTTGTTGATGCGCAACGTCGGGGTGCTCGGCGTCGGGTGGGGAGAATATTTCCTGACGCATCCCGGCGCCGAGCGGCTGTTCGGCTTCGGTGTCGGCCAGCTGGTCGAAGCGGGCCTGAAACCGCCGCCACCGGTGCGCTATCCAATGTCCAACGCCCGCGACGCGCTGCAGCTGCTTGCGGACGGCGGCGTGTTCGGCAAGCTGGTGCTGCAGCCGTAGTGAGCGCCACTGGCACGTTCCTCGTTGCGCTGGCGATCGCGATCGGCTTGGTGGGCATCGTGGTGCCGCTGCTGCCCGGGCTGCTGCTGGTGTATGCGGCGATTTTGGTTTGGGCAGGCGTCGAGCACACCGTGGCCTCATGGGTCACGTTGGGAATTGTCACCGTCGTCGTCGGCGCCACGACCGCGGTCAAGTATCTCTGGCCGGTGCGCCGGATGCGCGCCGCCGACGTGCCGACGTCGGCTGTGCTTCTCGGCGCGGCGCTGGGCGTCGTCGGGTTCTTCGTGATCCCGGTGCTCGGCCTCGCGCTGGGCTTTGTCGGCGGCGTGTATCTGGCCGAGCTGGCCCGCCGCCGGGATCAGCGTCGGGCGTGGGCCTCCACGGTGCACGCGGTCAAGGGTGTCGCATTGTCGGTCGGAGTCGAGTTGACGGGCGGCCTTGCCGTCGCGGCGATCTGGCTACTGGCGGTGCTGCTCACCTGAGGATGGTCAGCATCTCGCCCAACGTGCGGCCACGGCGAAAAATCGGCGACATTTTCGCCACCAGCACACGTTCGGCGTTGAGGGCAGGACGGCTACCGCAGTGCGGCGCGCAGCTCGTCGATGTCGTCGGCTGACACGCCGGCCTCCCGCAGGTATCCATCCAGCGATCCGAACGTGGCGTCGATGCTCTCGCGGGCCGCCGACAAATATTCCTCGCGCACCCCGAGCACCTCGTCGGACAGCCGCGCCTCGGCGAACATCACCGCTTCGGGGGTCAACTCCGAGCCGGCACGCTCGTGCACCATCGTCAGGATGCGCTCGCGCAACTGCGGGACGGCGGAGTTGCTGCGCAGGTAGTCGGCGAGGATGGCCTTTCGGTCGACGCCGAGCGATTCGAGCACGACGGCCACCGTGAAGCCGGTGCGGTCCTTGCCCGCAAAGCAATGCGTGATCACCGGGCGCCCGCTCGCCAGAAGTGAAATCACCTGGCGTACCGCATTCCTCGCACCGCCGAGGGTTGGAAACCGGCGGTACTCCTCGGTCATGTATCGCGCTGCGGCCTGTTCCGGTGGCTCGTCGCCGGGTGTCTCTGTCAACATCCGGGTGAACGAATGCTCGTGCGGCGCGTCGCCGTCGGCGTCGGAGGCCAGGTCCGGGAAAGGCAGCAGGTGGATCGCGACGCCGTCGTGAACCCGGCCGGGTCCGCGGCGCTCGACCTCTCGCGGCGAGCGCAGGTCCGCGACATCGAAGATGCCCAGCCGCCGCAGCGCATCGCGCCCGCCGTCCTCAAGCGCGCTCAACTCGCTGGACCGGAAGAACCTGCCGGGCCGCACGCCGGTGGCATGGGCCACGTCGCGGAAGTTCCACGCTCCCTTCAGGTCTGCCACGATCAGGTGACCGCTGCAGCGAAGGCGCTCTTCTCGCGGCCGATCTCGGCGCGCGCCACGGTGCGCATGTGCACCTCGTCGGGGCCGTCGAAGATCCGCATCGCCCGGTGCCAGGAGTACAGCCGCGCCAGCGGGGTGTCGTCGCTGACCCCGGCCGCGCCGTGCACCTGGATGGCGCGATCGATGACATCGCAGGCCACCTTCGGCGCTACGGCCTTGATCTGGCTTACCAGCAAGTGGGCGGCCTTGTTGCCGTGCTCGTCGATGGTCCACGCCGCTTTCTCGCACAGCAGCCTGGCCTGGTCGATCTCGTTGCGGCACTTGGCGACCGACTCGCGGACCACGCCCTGCTCGGCCAGTGGCTTACCGAATGCCACCCGATTGCGGGCGCGGTCGACCATCAAAGCCAGTGCCCGTTCGGCGGCGCCCAGCGCCCGCATGCAGTGGTGGATGCGGCCCGGCCCGAGCCTGGCCTGAGCGATCGCGAAGCCCGACCCCTCGTCGCCCAGCAGGTTGTCGGTGGGCACCCGCACGTTGTCGTAGATGACCTCGCAGTGCCCGTGCTGGTCCTGCCAGCCGAACACCGGAGTGGAACGCACGACCGTGACGCCGGGGGTGTCGGTCGGCACCAACACCATCGACTGCTGTTGGTGGCTTGCGGCGTCGGGGTTGGTACGGCCCATCACGATCAGGATCTTGCAGCGCGGGTCGGACGCGCCCGACGTCCACCACTTGCGCCCGTTGATGACGTAGTCGCTGCCGTCGCGGACGATCGACGTCTCGATGTTGCGGGCGTCGCTGGACGCGACCGCCGGCTCCGTCATGGAGAACGCGCTGCGGATCTCGCCGGCCAGCAGCGGCTCCAGCCACTGCCGGCGCTGCTGCTCAGAGGCGAACAGATGCAGGGTCTCCATGTTGCCGGTGTCGGGTGCCGCGCAGTTGGTGGCTTCCGGGGCCAGCTCCATGCTCCAACCGGTGAGCTCGGCCATCGGCGCGTAGTCGGTGTTCGACAGCCCCGACACCGACGGCAGAAACAGGTTCCACAGCCCACGCTCGCGGGCGCGTTTCTTCAGCTCCTCGATGACCGGTGGAACGGTGTGGTCGTCCGGCCCGTTCTCGTGGCGGTAACGCTCGTAATCGGCTTCGGCCGGGAACACGAACTCGGTCATGAATGCAGTCAACCGCTGGTGGTAGTCCTGCGCCTTGGCCGACATCGCGAAGTCCATGTCGGTCACCTTAACTTCCGTGCAGGGGGCGCTAAACCACAGCCCTCGTGCAGAACTCGCGGAGCTACGTCGTCAGCGCTCGCGCGATCACCAGGCGCTGAATCTGGTTGGTGCCCTCGAAGATCTGCATGATCTTGGCTTCGCGCATGTAGCGCTCGACGCGGTAGTCACGGGTGTAGCCGGCCCCGCCGAACACCTGCACCGCGTCGGTGGTGACTTTCATCGCGGCGTCGGAAGCCGTCAGCTTGGCGACGCTGGCCTGCGTGGAGTACGGCCGGCCGGCGTCGCGGCGGCGCGCGGCGTCCAAATACGCGGCCCGGGCGCTAATCGCTGCGGCGGCCATGTCGGCGAGCACGAACCCCAGACCCTGGTGGTCGATGATCTTGCGGCCGAACGTCGTTCGTTCGTTGGCGTAGACGGTCGCCTCGTCGAGCGCGGCCTGCGCCAACCCGACGGCGACGGCCGCGATGCCCAGCCGCCCGGAGTCCAGCGCGGAGAACGCGATCTGCAGGCCCTGGCCCTCGTCGCCGAGGAGTCGGTCGGCGTCGATGTGGGCGTGGTCGTAGAAGGCCGACGTGGTGGGGACGGCGTGCAGGCCCATCTTCTCCTCCGGCTTGCCGAACGACAGTCCGGGCAGATCGGCGGGCACCAGGAAGCACGAGATGCCGCGCGAACCTTCCCCGGTGCGGGCGAACAGGGTGTAGAAGTCGGCGCGGCCACCGTGCGTGATCCACGACTTCGAGCCGTTGATGACGTAGCCGGCCCGATCATCGGAGTCGGCGCGCTTGGCGGCGCAGCGCAGCGCCGCGGCGTCGGATCCGGCCTGCGGCTCCGAGAGGCTGTAGGCGCCGATCTGCTCGCCGGACAGCATGCTGGGCAGCCAGCGTTGCCGTTGCTCGTCGGACCCGAACACCAGCAG
>Ga0210086_1000391_pt1 | contig 25933 bp, 24 predicted proteins | sample China_Galinas_PW_3_FD_184867 | JGI IMG/M metagenome (GOLD analysis project Ga0210086, IMG submission 184867) | Wetland microbial communities from San Francisco Bay, California, USA, that impact long-term carbon sequestration - China_Galinas_PWB_D2... | ecosystem: Environmental > Aquatic > Marine...
ACGTGTGTCCTGCCAAACCCGCGGCGACCCGTTCGAATTCGGCGGCGTAATGATCTTTAGTTTGTATTACGGCGTTCATATTCACGGTGATTTCCATCGATGGTTGCTAGATCAGGCGCCGGCTGCGGCGGACTCTATCCAGCCATATCCTTTGCTTTCCAGTTCCAGTGCCAAGCCGCGGTCGCCGGACTTCACGATCTGGCCGTGGACCAGCACGTGGACATGATCCGGCACCACATAGTCGAGCAGACGCTGATAGTGCGTCACCAATACCATGGCCCGTTCCGCATTGCGCAAGGCGTTGACGCCGTCGGAGACGATACGCAGGGCGTCGATGTCGAGACCGGAGTCGGTCTCGTCGAGAATACCCAGGGCCGGCTCCAACAAGGCCATTTGCAAGATCTCGTTGCGCTTCTTTTCACCGCCGGAGAAACCTTCGTTGACGGCGCGGTACAGGAACTGTTCGTTCATCTGCACAAGCTTCATCTTGTCCTTGACCAGGGACAGGAAATCCATGGCATCCAGTTCGCTCAAGCCGCGGTGTTTACGCACCGCGTTGACCGCCGCCTTGAGCAGATAGACATTGCTCACGCCGGGAATCTCCACCGGATATTGAAAGGCGAGAAACACGCCTTCGCGGGCACGCTCTTCCGGTGCCAGTTCAAGCAGGTTCTTGCCCTGGAACCATACCTCGCCGCCGACGACTTCATAGCCGTCGCGGCCGGCCAGTACATTGGCCAGAGTGCTCTTGCCTGAACCGTTGGGCCCCATAATGGCATGCACCTCCCCGGCCTTGACCTCGAGATTGATCCCCTTGAGGATGGCCTTGCCGTCTACGCTAACTTTCAGATTCTTGATACTCAGCATGTCACTCGTCTTCTCTATTCAAAGCTGTAAGCCATTAGCCATCAGCGTTCAGTAAAAACATATAGGAAGCTATTAGCCGACAGCTAACAGCTGATTACTATTAATCATCCCACACTGCCTTCCAAGCTCACGCCCAGCAGATTCTGGGCCTCCACGGCGAACTCCATGGGCAGCTCCTTGATTACCTCTTTACAGAAACCGTTGACGATCATGGACACCGCATCCTCCGCCGTCAGTCCGCGCTGCCTGCAGTAGAACAATTGATCCTCGCTGATCTTGGAGGTCGTGGCCTCGTGCTCCACCTGGGCACTGTGATTCTTGGCCTCGATATAAGGGAAGGTATGGGCGCCGCACTTGTCGCCCAGCAACAGCGAATCGCATTGCGTATGGTTGCGCGCGCCCTCGGCGCTTTTCAGAATCTTGACCAGGCCGCGGTAGGCATTCTGGCCGTGGCCGGCGGAGATACCCTTGGATACGATGGTACTGCGGGTATTCTTGCCGATATGGACCATCTTGGTGCCGGTGTCGGCCTGTTGATAGTTATTGGTCAAGGCCACTGAATAAAACTCACCCACCGAATTGTCACCTTCCAGGATACAACTGGGGTATTTCCAGGTGATGGCGGAGCCGGTCTCCACCTGGGTCCAGGCGATCTTGGAATTGTCGCCGCGGCAATGGCCGCGCTTGGTGACGAAGTTATAGATGCCGCCCTTGCCTTCGGCGTCACCGGGATACCAGTTCTGTACCGTGGAATACTTGATCTCGGCATTCTTGAGAGCCACCAGCTCCACCACCGCAGCATGCAACTGGTTCTCGTCGCGCATGGGCGCGGTGCAGCCTTCCAGATAACTCACATGGGCGCCTTCGTCGGCGATGATCAGGGTCCGCTCGAACTGGCCGGTGCTGGCGGCATTGATGCGGAAATAGGTGGACAATTCCATGGGGCAGCGCACACCCTTGGGTATGTAGACGAAGGAACCGTCGCTGAACACCGCGGAATTGAGCGCCGCGTAAAAGTTATCGCCGGGCGGCACCACCGTACCCAGATATTGCTGGATCAGATCCGGATATTGGTGTACCGCCTCGGAGAAGGGGCAGAAGATCACGCCCTTTTCGCCTAGTTTTTCCTTGAAGGTGGTGGCCACCGACACGCTGTCGAATACCGCATCCACCGCCACCCCGGCGAGGCGCGCCCGCTCGTGGAGCGGCACGCCCAGCTTTTCGTAGGTGCGCAGCAATTCGGGATCGACCTCGTCCAGGCTCTTGGGACCGTCTTTCTTCTTCGGTGCCGAGTAATAGCTGATAGCCTGATAATCGATGGGCGGATAGTGGACGTGAGCCCAGGCCGGGTGGCTCATGGCCTGCCACTGGCGAAAGGCCTTCAGCCGCCACTCCAGCATGAACTCGGGCTCGTTCTTCTTCGCCGAAATCGCGCGAACGACACCTTCATCCAGGCCGGGCGGCAGGGTGTCGGACTCGATATCGGTAATAAAGCCGTGTTTGTATTCCCGGCTTACCAGATCGTCGATGGGCTGGGTCTTTGCCATAAACTTAAACTCCGATTCTCAAATACCTTCGGCGCGGGACACTATCCCCGGCGCTGAGAAGTGCAGGGGCTGCGCCATGGGACGCGCCAGCTCCGCCAGGGTTACCCGCTCCAGCGCCTCGCTCACCGCCTTATTGATGCGCTGCCAATTACTGCGCACCGAACACTGCGGCTCCTGGCCGCATACTCCCGTGGAGTCACTGCACTCGGTCAAGGCAATAGGACCTTCAATGGCCGATATGATTTGCGCCACGGAAATCTCCTCGGGCGCGACGGCGAGACTGTAACCGCCCTTGGCGCCGCGGTGGGACACCAATAATCCGTGCTGCACCAAGGCCTTCAACACCTTGCTCACCGTGGGCAATGCCAAGCCCAGCTCGGACGCGAGCTCATTGGCGCTGTGCATACGCTGCGGCTGCCGGGCGAAAGACGTCATCACCACCGTCCCGTAATCAGTCAATTTTCCTACTCGCAGCATAGACGACCACCGCTTAAATCATATTGGACTATTTTGGTACTAATTAAATCTATCGTCAACTCCCTATTAATTTATGGAAATCTCTGCCATTGACCACATCCGCAGATTGCGGTGGCAGTGAAACCGGGGTAGCTTAATAGCCGGATACCCGCAACAGCGACCACCATGAACGCCAAACCCCTGACCGGCCGTACTATTGCCATCCCCGAAACCCGGGAACTCGACCTATTTGCGCACATGCTGGAAACCCGGGGAGCAATCACGGTGCGCTGCCCACTGGTCACCATCCTCGATGCGCCCGACCAGGAATCCGTCATCGCCTGGCTCCGGCAGCTCGCCGCTGGCCACTTCGATGATGTGATACTGCTCACCGGGGAGGGCCTGAGACGCCTGCTTGGCACCGCGGAACAAGCCGGCATCGAGGAGACAGTCATCGCCGCCCTGGGCAAGGCGAGGAAGATCACCCGCGGCCCGAAGCCGGCTCGTGCCCTGCGCGACATCGGCTTGCGCCATGACCTGGCGGCGGAGCAACCCACCACCGCGGGCGTCATTGTCGCCTTGGCCAAGCTGGACCTCAACGGGCGTAAGCTCGGCGTGCAACTCTACGGCTCGGAACCCAATCTCCCACTCATTGATTTCATCCGCCACTCCGGCGCGACGGCGTTTCCGGTGGCACCCTATGTCTATGCCAGCCAGGCCGACGACCGTAAGGTCATCGCCCTCATCGAACAACTGGCGGCGGGCGAGATCGACGTCATCGCCTTCACCAGCGCCCAACAAGTCACGCGCCTGTATGGCGTCGCTGCAGCCAATCGTCTAGAAGATGATCTCGCTAAAGCCTGGTCGCACGCCATAGTCGCCGCCGTAGGTCCCATCGTCGCCGAGACCTTGCAAAGCCGCGGCGTGCGTATCGACATAATCCCCGATAACAGCTTCTTCATGAAACCCTTGGTAAATGCCATCGTCGCGGGGCTGGGCGCGGTAGCAGTCGGCGACAGCTAAACCTCCCGCAAAGGAAACGCCTTAGTTGTCGTGCAGTGGGAGAATTATCGAGATGGATGATATAGGCTAATCTCACGACGCCCCGCACAATTCAGGACGAGCAGCCGACAGGGTTATCCAAATACGCGTGATAAGCGCCCTGCTTCTGGGGGAGAAGGCGGGCGGGAAGCCGCGCTCAGTTGAACAGGCTTCTTAATTCCTGTAATTCCTCGCGCACTTCCTCGAGGGTTTTGATGGTTTCTTCCGGGGTGAGCCCTAATTTGGCGAAGGCGGGGATCTCTGACCAGTCCTTCTGGGTAAGATGGTGTTGCGTCCCCAGATAGCTGTGCAGGTTGGCGACGATTACCACATCCACGTAGCTGACCCCGGGACCCTCGCTGTGCCACAAATCCTCGTGTTGAGAGGTCACCGCCACCAACTCCGGCGAAAAACCCCATTCATCCAGGATATACGGACCGATGATTGTATGGAGGTGTTTGATCACTTCCTCCAGGGCCTCGGGATCATCGGCCAACAGCGGATAGGCCTCGGCACGACGCAGGATAGGCAAGACGCCGATGTCATGGATCAATCCCCCCAGCAAAGCCTGATCGGGCTGTAGCTGGGTAAAGCGGCGGGCCAGCACATAACTCAAGGTTGCAACCTTAGCGCTGTGCGACCACAAGGTCTTCAAGCGTTGCTTGGTGAGTTGGGTGCCCTTGGCTTGATAGAGCTGCTGCATCACGAGGGCGGTGACCAGATTGCGAACTTGCTCGTTACCCAGGCGGGTCACCGCTGTTTGGATGTTATCGATCTTATCCTGGCCGCGATATAAGGGGCTATTTACCACCTTCAAGAGGCGCGTAGTCAGCGCAGGATCGACCCCGATTAAACGCGAAATCTGGCGGTCCGTAGTATTCGGGTCAGCGACCAGCTTGCGCACCTGCACGGCTACTTCCGGCAGCGTAGGCAATACGACCCGATTGCGGTTCAGGTCTTCGAGGAAACTGGCAAGAAACTGTTTTTCAACTTTCACGTGGCCACCACCGATCATAAATCACATCATTGTATCGACTGCCATTCGCCTTCCTGGAGGCCTAGGTCAACGATGCAAGGCCCGCCCGCCCACTGCCAATGCGGCTTCGTGGATTGCCTCCGATAAGGTGGGATGGGCGTGTACGGTGCGGGCAATGTCCTCCGCCGCGCCGCCGAACTCCATGACGGTCACCAGCGCACCGATCAATTCAGAGGCATAGGGACCAATAATATGTGCGCCCAGGATTCTATCGCTCTTACTGTCGCTCAATATTTTCACCAATCCTACGGCATCACCCATGGCATGGGCGCGACCGTTCCCGCTAAAGGGGAAAACACCGGCGCGAAAATCCGTATTGCTGGCTTTCAGCTGCTGGCTGGTCTTGCCTACCCAGGCGATCTCCGGCCAGGTATAGATCACCCAGGGGATGGTTGCATAGTTCACCTGACTCGCCTGCCCGGCAATTCGTTCCGCCACGGCAACACCTTCCTCCGACGCCTTGTGGGCCAACATAGGGCCCCGCACCACATCGCCGACGGCATAGACTCCCGGGAGATTGGTGCGACAAAACTCATCAACGATGATATAACCGTGTTCGTCCACGGCCAAACCCACGGCTTCGGCATTAAGGCCTTGGGTGCAAGGACGGCGCCCCGTCGCCACTAATACACGATCCACCTTCAGATTCTGCTCGCCCTGCGCATCCCGGTAATGAACCGTGACATGCTTCTTGTTGACCATGACCTTGGCGAGTTTGGCGCCGAGGCGAATATCCAGACCTTGAGCGATGAGTTGGCGCTGGGCTTCCTTGGCCAAATCTTCTTCCACCTTGGCAAGCAGAGTAGTACCACGATTCAGAATAGTGACCTCCGCACCTAAACGCCGCCACACGCTGCCCAATTCCAAGGCGATGACGCCACCTCCGATCACCGCCAGATGCTTCGGCACCTCGGTGAACGCCAAGGCCCCGCTGGAACCAACTATCCGCTCGCCGTCGAAGGGCGCCTCAGCCAACGACGTTGGCGTAGAGCCGGTAGCCACGATGATATGCTTGCTCTCCACCAGCCGCTTGTCGCCGTGATGAGCCTGGATCTCCACCTGATTCTTTGCCAGCAGGCGGCCTCGCCCCTGCAGCCAGGTGATCTTGTGCTTGAGAAACAGCGCTTCGACGCCGCCGGTGAGCGTGCGCACCACTTTAGTCTTGCGCGCCTGCATGGCGGGAATATCGAGTTGTACGCCCTTGACGGTGATACCATGGCTGGGCAACCCGTGCTGCAACTGATGAAAGTAGTGGGAAGAATCCAGCAGGGCCTTGGAAGGAATGCAACCCACATTGAGGCAGGTACCGCCTAATGCCGGCTTGCCCTCCTCGGTCCGCCAATCATCCACGCAGGCGGTACGCAGCCCCAATTGCGCGCAGCGAATGGCGGCCACGTAACCGCCCGGCCCGCCGCCGATCACCACCACATCATATCTATCCATGGCCACCCCTATACCTGCAGCAACAAGCGCGCCGGATCCTCCAGCATGTCCTTTATCGTCACCAAAAACCGTACCGCATCATGACCGTCGATCAAACGGTGGTCATAGGAAAGGGCGAGATACATCATGGGCCGCGCCACGATGACACCATCTTCCACCACCGCGCGCTCGGCGATTTTATGCATGCCGAGAATGGCGCTTTGCGGCGGATTGAGGATGGGGGTAGATAGCAATGAACCGAAGACTCCGCCATTGGTGATGGTAAAGGTCCCTCCGGAAAGCTCCTCCATGGTGAGCTTGCCGTCACGGGCGCGGCCGGCGTAATCGCTCACCGCCTGTTCCAGCTCGGCAAAGGTCTGGATATCGACATCACGCAGTATTGGCACGACCAGACCACGCGGGGTACTCACCGCAACGCCAACATCAAAATAATTGTGGTAGATGATATCGCCGCCGTCTATGGAGGCATTGACCACCGGATATTGCTTCAAGGCTTCCACGGCCGCCTTGATGAAGAACGACATGAAACCCAGCTTGATGCCGTACTTATTCTGAAAGTGTTCCTGATAACGACTGCGCATCTGCATGGCCGGCTGCATATTTACCTCGTTGAAGGTGGTCAGCATGGCGGCGGAATGCTGCGCCTCCACCAGACGCTCGGCGATCCGGCTGCGCAGGCGCGTCATGGCAACGCGATTATCTCTCCGACTGTCGGTGTCGAGCTTTACTGTCACACAGCTGTCCTCACCCGGCTCCGGCTGCTGCTCCAAGTGACGCAAGACATCGCCTTTGGTAAGGCGACCGTCCTTTCCCGTGCCGGAAATCTGCTGGGGATTCATCTGATGTTCCGCCACTAACTTACGCACCGCCGGACTGAGTTCGCCGGTCACAGCAGTCGTCTCAGGGGCGGGTTTCGCCGCAGTCACCGCGGCAGCTTGCGCAGCATCTTTAGTCGGTGCCGCCATCGCCGCTCCCGAGGTATCTATCAGTGCGACGACTTCCCCGCTCTTAACGATGGCGCCATCGGGATATTTGATCTCGGCTAGCACCCCGTCCTGCGGCGCGGGGATCTCAAGCACTACCTTATCTGTCTCCAGATCCACCAAGTTTTCATCACGGTGCACCGCGGCACCGGACTGTATATGCCACTTGGACAATGTCCCATCCGCCACGGATTCGGGCAAAACCGGCACTTTCACCTCAATCAACATAATCAGCTCCCTGCTCTTTATGCTATGCGCATATTGCCTTTTTGTGCTTTGACGCGCACCCCTATAGCGGCTGCAATGAGCGTGGACTGTGCCGCCTTATGCTTTGCCATGGAACCTTCCGCCGGGGCCGCATAAGCGGGGCGACCGGCATAATGCAAGATCTGGTCTGCCTTTAAGTAGCCTTGTAAATACGGCTGCATGTAACGCCATGCCCCTTGATTCTCAGGTTCTTCCTGACACCACACGACATCTTTCACTAAGGGATAACGCAGCAATTCCTGTCCCAGCGCTTCCCGGGGAAAGGGGTTTAATTGTTCGATGCGAATGATGGCGGTGTCTGCACGCTGTTCCGCCCGCCTTTGTTCCAGCAGATCGAAATACACTTTGCCGCCACAGATAATCACCCTGCGCACCTCTCTATCCTTAAGGGCATCCATCTCACCGATGACGGCTTTAAAAGAGCCGTCGGCCAGCTCGGACAAGGTGGAAACGGAAAGCCGGTGACGCAGCAGGCTCTTAGGCGACATGATAATCAGAGGCTTGCGATATTTGCGCAAGGCCTGGCGGCGCAACATATGAAACATCTGCGCCGGCGTCGTGGGCGTGCACACCTGGATATTGTCGCCGGCACACAGTTGCAAGAAACGCTCCAAGCGCGCTGAGGAATGTTCCGGTCCCTGGCCGTCATAGCCGTGGGGCAGCATGACCACCAATCCGGCCAATCGACTCCATTTCGCTTCGCCTGAGCTGATAAATTGATCGATCACCACTTGGGCATTATTGGCGAAATCACCGAACTGCGCCTCCCAAATCACCAGACCCTCCGGCGCGGCGGTTGCATATCCGTATTCAAAACCCAGCACCGCCTCCTCGGAGAGCAAAGAATCGATTACGGTAAAGCTAGCCTGCTCGTCGGACAAATGTTGCAGAGGAATATAGTTCTCGACATCTTGCTGGTTATGCCACACGGCGTGACGATGAAAGAAGGTACCGCGACCACTGTCTTGCCCGGACAGCCGCACGGGATAGCCGGCATGCAACAAAGTGGCATAGGCCATAATCTCGGTGAAACCCCAGTCCAAGGGGTGTCGGCCCGCGGCCATCTCCCGCCGGGCTTCATTTATCTTGATCAGCTGCGGATGGAGTTCGAAATTCTCAGGCACTCGAGTCAAGCGTTCCGCCAATTCCTTAATCAAGTACGGAGATATGCTGTCGTCGATGCTATCAGTCCATGAGCCGCTTACATAGGGTGCCCAGCCCTGTGAATACTTCCTTTCGCCGTCCTTGACGATATTGCGCGCCACAACGTCACCCTCGTCCAGAGCGGTGTGGTACTCCCCAGCCATGGCGTCGAAGTCCTCCATGGTAATGACGCCGTCCGCGATCAAGCGATCTGCGTACAAACGGGGAACGCGGTGATGATTGCGGATCGCATGATACATCTGCGGCTGGGTAACCGCGGGCTCATCGGCCTCACTGTGACCGTGCCGCCGGTAGCACACCAAATCAATCACTACATCGCGCTTGAACTCCATACGGAAATCTAAGGCTAGTTGCGTCGCCCACACCACCGCCTGCGGATCATCGCCATTGACGTGAAAAATGGGGGCCTGCACCATGCGCGCCACTTCGGTGCAGTACAGGGTGGAGCGGGCATCAAGGGGATTACTGGTGGTGAAACCGATCTGATTGTTCACCACGATGTGCAGGGTGCCTTGCGTGCTGTAGCCCCGCGCCTGCGACATATTAAAGGTCTCCATCACCACGCCCTGCCCGGCGAAAGCGGCATCGCCGTGGATCAACACGGCTAATACCTGTTCGCCCAAGCTGTCCTTGCGCCGGTCCTGGCGTGCGCGCACCGAACCCTCCACTACCGGAGAGATGATTTCCAGGTGAGAAGGATTGAAGGCCAGCGCCAGATGCACCGGACCGCCGGGGGTTTCGATGTCCGAGGAAAATCCCTGGTGATACTTGACGTCGCCCAGTCCTTGACCATGACTGTCATATTTCCCCTCGAACTCGCGAAACAGCTCCTTGGTACCCTTTCCCAGCACGTTCACCAAGACGTTGAGGCGACCGCGATGGGCCATGCCCAAGACGATTTCCTGCACCTTGCGGGTGCCGGCGCGGCGAATCAACTCATCGAGCAGCGGGATGAGACTCTCACCGCCCTCCAGTGAAAAGCGTTTTTGCCCAACATATTTAGTATGGAGATATTGTTCCAGGCCCTCGGCGGCAATCACCCGCTCCAGGATCTGGCGGCGGAACTCCGGGGCAAATTGCACTCGGCTACGCACGTCTTCCAGCTTGCGCTGAATCCAGCGCTTCTGGTTGGTATCGGTGATATGCATGTATTCGGCGCCCACATGCCTGCAATAGGCTTCGCGGAGAATGGTGACAATCTCCGCCAGCGTCGCCTGTGGTGTGCCGACCAGTGAACCGGTGCTGAACACGGTATCCATGTCCGCCTCGGTCAAGCAGTGAAATCCCGGATCCAGCTCGGCGATCGGCGACTGTTCCTGAATACCCAAAGGGTCGAGAATGGCCTGCTGGTGACCGCGGAATCGATAGGCATTAATTAGTTGTAAAACAGCCACCTGCTTGCTTGCCGTGGCAGCAACGTTGCCGATCTCCGGCCCGGCGGGAATACGTCTGCGCTGCGCCTGGGCGACCAAGGCGTCACGGATCGCCGCGTGATCCATGTCGATTAACTCACCCTGACCGGAATTCAAAGACTGAAAATAAGCGCGCCAATCATCGCTGATCGAGCTGGGATCCTGTAGGAAACGCTGGTACAATTCTTCAAGGAAAGGGGCGTTGCCGCCGTAGAGAAGGCTGTCTGGTTGCTCCGCCATGTTATCGTTAAACCATCTTGGTTATTAATTCCCTGGGTAATTTGTCGCCCATTTTGTCCACAACTTTAGAACCGCCACTGCGAACATCGCCGCACCCGACCCGGGTGAACTGGCTGGTAAGCCCTCGCAGGAGAAATACTACCAAGTGGAATAAACGTCAATGGTTTATCATAACGTTGATTTTGGCACTCGGGGAAAATTTAAATCCCGGGAAATGCTCACCTACTTAATTGACACTCAAGTCTGGCGAAAATTCGCCGACTGTATAGGCCAGAGTTACGGTGGCATGGTGTAGTGGAACATATTCAACCCTATATCATCCAATACTCTAGATATATGTAACAATTTTTTATCCATGATCAAACGCGTAAAATGCGACCTCATTCATGTTTGTACCATGCTTAATTCTGTAGGATAGTCTTTAAAATACATGAACATAGCCTCTCATAAACTTATCATCGAAGGTGTCCGGGAAGACGGCAGTCGCTTCCGCCCCAGCGATTGGATCGAACGGATTTCCGCCACACTCGCCACCTTTGGACCGGATCACCGCCTGCGCTACGCCCGTAGCGTTCAACCCAAGATCATCAACGGGCAGAAATGCCTGGTGCTCGACGCTTCTCTGCGTGATGAAAATCCCGCCGCCTATGAATATGTGCTGGCCTTTGCAAAGGCCAACCAACTGCGGATTCAGGAAATCAACGCGCCCTTGGAGGGCGTAGGTTAACACCCCCGTCTGCCCAGGGAGCGGGCATGCGCAAATACCACGGCACCGTCATTCACCACTCTCAAGATAGCCACGGCACTATCGAAGTCGTGGACGATGGCTACACCCGTTCGATGCATTTTGGCAATGCGATTCGCCAAAGCGCTATGGACGTGTCCCGCCCGGAATACTTGGTTTTAACCTATACCCGCGCCATGATGAGCAGCCTGCTCTTCGGGCCCTCACCGCGCCGTGTGTTGCTGATTGGCCTGGGCGGCGGCTCGCTGGCCAAATTTATTTGGCATCATTTTCCGCAGTGCAACATCGATGTAGTGGAGCATCGCGAGCTTGTCGTCAAGTTGGCTCACGGTTATTTCTTCCTTCCCGAGGAGCAACGCCTGCGCATCCATATTGCGGATGGCACCGAATTCGTGCAACGCCAAGCGCATAGCTCTCCGGGCAGTTATGACCTCATCTTGATCGACGCCTACAACGACGCAGGCATGGATGACAACATGGCGGAGCAGCTATTTCTTCAAGCCTGTCACCTCCTGTTAAGCGCCGATGGCCTATTGGCCATAAATTTATGGGGTCGTGATCAACCGCGTTACAGCCGGGTACTACGCACATTACAGCGGTGTTTTGCCACCAAACCCTTATTGTTGCCGGCTGAAGGCACCACCAACATCATCGCCATGGCGTCGCGTCGGGCAAACTATAAAAACACATTGAAAGCCACGGAAGCGCGCGCCAAGCTCTTGGAAGACCGCACGGGTGTGGAGTTGGTGCGCTTTTCCCGGACCTTACGCAAACAATACGGATCCCTCCTAAATAGAATTCTCTCATAAATTATATAGTTAATATGCCGCGCCTGGCAGTAGGCCGCGACAATCAAAGCGGCACCATTATCTCCGGCATCGAACTTGACTGCTTTTCGTGATCAAGCTTGCGGCCCAGGCAAGTAATAAATTTCCGATTCGCGGACTAGGCGGCACATTTGATGTGAAAGCCGTCACAGTTGCCCCTCAAAGTCTCTATTAATCTTCCGACATCTCTAAGCAAGAACTGCGGGTTCCGGCAACAGACGGCAAGACGGCCTCAGCACCCGGTAAGCGGCATCCCTAATCCAGGAAGATGGTCACCATGAATGCATCGACACAGACTATCGACGAAACTCTTTTCAAGAGTTTTACGCCTTTAAGTTCATTAGACAATCACACGCTTGAGAAGCTGGCTCGACACGCCACCGTCAGGCGCATAGACGCCGGCAATTTTCTGTTCGAGCGAGGGGATAGGACGTCGCAAACTCTATTTTTATTGGAAGGCGAGATCGAGCTATGCTCCCCGGTCTTCCCTACACAAAAAGTGACCGCGGGTTCCGACGCCGGACGCTATCCATTGGCGCACTCATTCCCAAGACAATTCACAGCCTTGACGGTAACTGATGTCCGCGTATTAATCCTGCCACTTGATATTTTGGAAGTCATGCCTGTCGATGCAGCTCAAGCAAAATCGACTTCCAGCGAAGTGGCGAGCGATGCATGGAAAACCCAATGGCTGAACTCGGCCATGCTGAGCAATCTTTCGGCCGCCAACAAAGAAGACCTGTTGTCGAAGATGGAAGAAATAAAGGCGCAGGCCGGCCAGGTAATTATCCATCAGGAAGAACCGGCGGACAGCTATTTCGTCATAAAAAAAGGCCGCTGCAGCGTTTCACGACGACCCGCGCCCGGCGCCCGTGATGTCAAGCTAGCGGAATTGACGGAAGGCCAGGGTTTCGGCGAAGAAGCGCTCATTACCAATGTTGCGCGCAATGCCTCAGTAACCATGCTCAGTGATGGCATCTTGCTGCGCCTTAGCAAGCAGGACTTCATCACCTCATTGGCTAGGCCGCTGCTGCACCACCTGCCGTTTCAAAATGCCATCGAACTGGTGGAACAAGGCGCGGTGCTGATAGACGTCAGAGCCCCCGAAGAGTTTGAAATCGATGGTCTGATCGGCAGCCTCAACATGCCGCTCCCCGTACTGAGATTGAAGGCCAATCGCCTTCACCGCGACTGCACTTATATCGTCTATTCCAACACCGGTCATTTCAGCTCGGTTGCCGCCTTCCTCTTAATCCAACAAGGACTCAAGGCCTACGTTTTGCAAGGCGGCCTCAGCACCGCGCCTAAATATCGCATGAAGCGCGGAGCCTTCAACGACCATGAATCACAAGCTCACGACACCCGCGGCTCGTCAAGAACGGTATTGCCGTTTCCGCACGGCGACGACATTCACCATGGTGATTCTGTCAACCCGCCACGCAATAAGGAAGCTGCCAAGAAGCAGCAAGATACTGAGGTAGATTGGAATCTAATTTCCGACGACGTGTTATGGCGCACAACTATCGGACATCGCCAAGATGACAGTGTAGAGGCGGCGCTAGCGGCCCAACCGGCCCAACCGGCCCAACCGGCCCAACCGACCCAACCGGCCCAAGGGACGCGGCCATCTGCCGACACGACTTTACAAGGTTTTGATGAAATAAGGCTTTTTACAACCATCCATCCAGTACAGGATATGAAAATCGGGGATGCCGACGAACCCCAACCCGTTATTGGCTTTTCACAGCCCGAAACTTCACTGAAAAGCCATCCCGCCAAGGCATTTAAGGCCAAGGCATTTACGCAACACCATACTGAAACTCAACAGTGGAGCAACAAATCCTACCACCGTTCATTAAAACGCCCGATATTTATACTGCTAACCATCCTTCTGGCACTGAGCGGTGGTATAGGCTATTGGTATTTCACTACCGGATCCTTCGCCAAGCTCGATAAAGCGTCTCCACTTCTTCTCGAACAACGCAAACTAGATGCCAAAGTGTCACGTCTTCTAGACGCCATCGAATCCATGCCAACCATTAATAAAGATCGTCCCAAGGAAGCAAAAGCTCCTGCAGTCCCAGCCACATCGTCGGCAATCGACGCTAAGCCCGAAACATCTGCCATCATTGCGCAGGGTCAGATACGTCGCAAGTAACACGGTGCCTCCGCAACTTAGCTCTATCGGCTAATCATCAGCCGCCGCGATCTACCATGACCATCATGCGCGACAGCTATGGACTATACTTAAAAAAGGAATTTTGATTTAAGGACGGTCATGGTCATAAATTGCAGACACATTAGCAATATTCAGTCCACCTCTCCTTTTTCAATTCAACAGGAACTGTCTCGATCTGAGCAGGTCAAATTTCAGGATTGTTTGACGCGTAATAATGCCAGTTTAATTAGGCTAGATGCCGGAGTTATCTCAATGGAACACCGGACCGCGGCACTACCTGCTCCCTTGAAGAGGGAATATTTTTCAAGCCATTAGTACAGAAAATATTCAGGGCTTGTAGTGACTGCACTTTCTCTGGCACTGGTCACTCATCTAAAGCAGCGAACGGAGACCACTACCATGGAACATCGCTTGAGCTTACGGACCCCGTTAACGATGAATGTCGCCATCTATTACAATGGCCTGGGCTTATTGCAAGGCCGTTCTCTCGATGTCAGCCGTCATGGCATGTTTGTGGTCACGGGGCCAATGGTGCTGCCGCTCCATGCAATTGTCGACGTTGCCTTCCCGCTTGAATCCGGCAAACGCGGGAAGGTACCGCAGCGAACCCCCGCAATGGTCGTACGCCTGGCGAATGAAGGTATAGGCCTGATGTTCGCCAGGGAATTTGAACCACATCCCGTTGAACTTTGGGAATACGAGCGGCAAACTTATCCGCTCAGTGTAGATGCATCTACGGGATGAACTATCAAATACTGGAAACTTACTGCATTTCTGTCAAATCACCTGTTTCATTACCTAAGGCCTACGCGAAGAAGGCGCAGCGGGCATTTGGTAGACTCGCCGGCAATTCCTTAATGCTCAACCTGCCCTTCGCCTCAAAGCAAAATGCCCCCCGCGCTCTGGCCGCTGCTGCCTCGACAATACAGCCCCGCCCCAAGGCTCGCTCAGGGTAAGAACTGACAAGTCTTATTGTTGTTGTCTTGGTTAGTGAGTGTGAAGACTGCGCTTAGCCGGCCCACTCCTTAACCATATACAAGACCGATATGATTACCATCAGAATTACAATCGCCTCGGCGAGATAACTGGCCGGATGTTCGGGAATATGCTGTGCCATGGTCCATTCTCCTCTAGAGTTGAGAAGTAATTGCCATTGCATGGGGCCAGTTTAGAGCTGTAATACCCCATGTATTATAAATATAGTCAGGAATCGGCCTGCCACTGGGGTATGTAAGGAAGATATAAGCTAAATCAAGCACCAAGAGCAATCGAGAAAACGTAGTTTTTTATTCTGGCGATTGTTGGAATATTGATTCCTATTCAAAATGAAAGGTAGCCACTGATCACTCAATTACTGATTGGCCTGGGTTGCGATGGAACTCTAGCCCATAAGGCTCATAGAGAGGAGAACTATTAAAAAGATCGGAAAGCCATGCAAGCTCCGTGTCACGGTGTAAATCAGGGCCATGGTCGAGACCCTTCTTTTTTGCTATTTCAGCATCGTCAATTTCTTCCCCTCCCCTCCCCGATTAAGTTCGGGGAGAGGAGGACCTGCCTAGGCTAACTGACTATCAGAATTGCTTCGATCAACTCAAGATTACATCGGGGTCAGAGTGAAAAGAAAAATTAACGCCAATGCGATAGCTGAGAGCACTATCAGGCTGGCCAAATAGCTTTCGGTGTGTTCAGGTAATTCTTGGTACATGATCTTATTCTCCTCTGTTGTTGATAAGATTCACACTCGGCATGAGATAACTCGTAAAACGCGCCACCCATGCTTAACCACAATTATAATGAGACTATTATAATTCCACCAGTATTTGTATGGGTATTTGAGTAAATCAGTAGAGATTTCAACAAAGCAATTAATAATCCTGTCTTTTTTTGGCAGGCTCATGCCTGGATGCTAACTAGCGCTCAGGACCCTTCAATATCACTAATATACGAGCGACTGACTTTGGACCGCGCTTTACGCAATCTGATGGAATAAATATTGGAAGGGCTAATGGTACGGGTGGGCTCGAAGCACGGACCTAGGCATTTTGTGCCGAAGCAGAAGCTATAGCCCTTAAATTTATCCGCCACGTACGGCGCTTACCCTAAACTACATAATGGTTGATCTCTTGTAGCTGCCAGGTCAAGTTCATGCCGCAAGCCACAGTGATGACACAAAGCGATAGCTTGTCATGATGCCTATTTTATAGAAAGACCGCACACAAACGCCTGTTCCGGGCTCGGCCATAACCACCGTCCATGTAATCGCCACACATAATCAACACCGCCGAAGCAGCCTCCTGGCTGAGGGCCGATGTGCGCGTCTTCCCTGATGTATCCAAGGATCCGGCGAGAACGACAAGGCAACGCAATATCTACGAGTCGAGACGCGCCCAAGCGGATACAGCAGCCGTCGCCCTGCGGCTGAAGCATGACGAGGTGGTCGTTGGTCGGGGATTCTTGAGCTTGCAGATTAGTTCACGCGAACGGAGATAAGACCGTCTAGGTGCCGATTTGTGCAACCAGCGCGGGAATACAAAGAAAAAGGGCGACCCGGAGGCCGCCCTGTGTGATGCGCGCAAGCCGCAGGTTCAGGCGCTGCGCTTCTTATTACGTGATGAGGCCAGCCCGGCACCGAGCAGCCCGATGGCTAGCAGGGCCAAGGAATCCGGCTCGGGGACGGTATTATTACCCGGTCCCGGCACGACGTTGAGGTTGGCATCGAACCACAGGTATTTGTTCTGCACTACCGAGTTCAGACCGGACGCCAAGGAACCTTGGATCACCTCGCCGTTGCCCAAACCGTCGCCGAAACCCGCCGCCGCGGTTGGGGTAAGGTCGGCCGCTGACCAGCCCATGGTCTCGTAGAAGAAGCCTATGCTGCCCTCGCCGGTCGGCACGGTGTAACCGTCACTGCGCAGGACCAGCTGGAAGCTGTCCAGCAGATCGGCATGCTGATTATAGTACCCCACCTGGTCCCAGGTGACGATCAACTGGTCGGAGCTGAGGTTGTAATAAACGACGCCCGAGCCAAGATTACGCGTATCCACGTCGCTGAAGAACGGCGAGATGATGGGCTGGCTGGCGCCGGTCGGACCGTCCGGGACGTAGGCGGCGATCCCCGCACCAAAGCTGACGTTGCCGTTGTTGTTGATATACAGGGAGTTGTAGGTGGTACCGAAGAAGGTCACGTTGAATCCCAGGGACAGGGACATAAAGCCGTCGTCGTTGCGGCCGTCCGCCTGTCCTACGTTGGCGGCATTGCCGCCACCCGTGGTGACGATGTTCGGACCGAGGGTGTCCGTATAGTACCCGCCAGCAGTGTAGACGCCCGGCGAATTGTTCAACGATGAGGCCGGAATCGTTATAAGAGCGGCCTGCGCGGCGCCACCAGCCAAGAACAATCCCAACATCGATGCACTGACGAAGGTGATGAATGATCTGTATTTATTATTCATTGTTCTTCTCCAACAAAATTTATTTATATACCTGCATGGCGTTACCGCCCTTATTGTCTAGGAGGCATATACTATGCCATTAATCTTAACTGGTTGATTATTAATATTTACCAAAATACTGTTTTGCGCCAATGTAAAATATTCCGACGCCATTCTGGATCTTGCCACCCGACGGTTGCACGGACGATTTCGCTGGCGGCAAGCCCGAAGCGCTGTCTGCTCGGCTGAGCACATACGCCAGCTTCCCCACGGACTGGCGCGCCCGATAATTGACACAGTTGACGAGTTGCGAAAGAAGCGACCGAGGTAAGCGAGTTAATAATTAATGGTACTACCTGAAAGGTTTCCAGTGCCATGGCGATATTGTGGGCCTTGGTCTCCCGCTTGTGAGCCATGGGGTCTATACCTTGCTTCACTAGCTCCCGAGCCTTTTTGGCCCGTTCCCGAGCGACCCGTTACCACCGCGTAACGCATTATCGCCTTCGCCCAGTGCATTGCGCGCGCGGCCTGTTCTATCGCACCTCGCGCCTCCATTGGTCGTATGGCATCAATCACCATGGGCGCGTTCAAGGTTGATATGGGTATCTTTCCGATGCGGGGAAGGACATTGGCGGCAAGTATGGTTTGCACCTTCTCCGCATAGCTTGGAGACCACTTCGCCGCGTTCTTCGTGAGCAACTCCTCCGTTACAACCTGGAAGGTTTCCATGGCAAGGGCGATATTGCGGGCCTTGGCTTCCCGTTTGTGGGTATTTGGATCTATGCCCTGCTTTACCAGCTCTCGCGCCTCCTGAACACGTTCGCGCGCCACAGCCAGCTTTATATCGGGGTAGACCCCCAGCGCCAGGATCTTTTCCTTTTGGCGTAGCGGTACTTCAAGCGCCAATAACGTGAACCATTCTTGTGGACCAACACATAAAGGCCGCTGCCGTCATAGAGCTTGTAGTCCCTGTCACGCGGCTTGGCGTTGCGGATTTTGATGTCCGTGAGCGGCATTTATACCCCACCCCACAAAAATTATACCCCATCTTGTACCCCACCCCTGTTTAGGCTGTCAATGGATGAGCTTGGATGGTGTTGGGCTAAAAGCGCTTGAAATTAAGGATATTATGACGTCGTTTCGGACTGTGCTGGACGTTATGGGAAGGGCTAATGGTGGCTACGGGTGGACTCGAACCACCGACCTCAGCATTATGAGTGCCGCGCTCTAACCAGCTGAGCTACGTAGCCAAAAACTCAAAAAATACCGCCGAAACAAAAAGAGGGCTAATTATAACTGCGTTCTTTATTCTTTTCACTTACCTGTTTGTTCTGCCTACACATTAAAGCGGAAATGAATGACATCGCCGTCCTTGACCACATAATCCTTGCCTTCCAAACGCCACTTGCCGGCCTCTTTGGCACCCTGTTCGCCACCGCAGGCAACGAAGTCGTTATAAGCGATCACCTCGGCGCGGATGAATCCCCGCTCGAAATCGGTGTGAATCACGGCCGCCGCCTCCGGTGCCGTGGCACCGATATGCACCGTCCAGGCACGCACCTCTTTAACCCCGGCGGTGAAGTAAGTCTGCAGTCCCAATAACTTGTAGCCGGCTCGGATGACCCGATTGAGGCCGGGCTCGGCCAGGCCCAGGTCGGCCAGGAATTCACCTTTTTCCTCATCGGGTAATTCGGCAATCTCCGCCTCGATGGCGGCGCATACCGCCACCACCTCGGCACCTTCGCTTGCGGCCAGGGCCTTTACCCGATCCAGGTAGGGATTGTTGGTAAAGCCATCCTCGGTGACATTGGCGATGTACATGGTGGGCTTGAGGGTCAGGAGATTGATGTCCCGCAAGGTACGCTGCTCGTCGTCGCTCAAGTCCAAGGCCCGCACCGGGGCGCCCTTGTCCAATTGCGCACGCACCTTTTCAAATAAACTCTGCTGTGCTACTGCCTCTTTGTTGCCGCTCTTGGCAAGCTTAGCGACACGGGCCTGAGCCTTTTCTACGGTCTCCAGATCCGCCAGGGCCAATTCGGTATGGATCACCTCGATGTCACTTAGGGGATCGACCTTGCCGGCGACATGGACGACATCGCTGCTTTCGAAACAGCGCACCACATGGGCAATGGCCTGCGTCTCACGAATATGGGCGAGGAATTTATTACCCAGCCCCTCCCCCTTCGACGCCCCTGCCACCAGGCCGGCGATATCCACGAATTCCATGGTGGTGGGTACGGTCCGTTGCGGCTTGACGATCTTGGCCAATTCCTCCAGGCGCGGATCGGGCATGGGCACTATGCCCACATTGGGTTCAATGGTGCAAAACGGGTAGTTGGCCGCCTCTATCCCTGCTTGGGTAAGGGCATTGAACAGAGTGGATTTCCCCACATTGGGAAGACCGACAATACCGCATTTGAATCCCATAATTCAGTTCCAAGTAACGAGGCGCAAGATGAGTGCTTGCTACTTCGTGTGCAATTTGTGCATCGCCCGTTCCAGCTTACCGCTGAGGATGTCGGGCATCAGGGCCATGGCGTTGGCGATAGCCTCTTCGATGGCCTGCCGATCTTCCTGAGATGGCTTGGTCAGCACATAATCGGTCACCAAGTCCCGCTGGCCGGGATGACCGATACCGATGCGCAGTCGTACAAAATTACCGCTGCCCAGGCTCTCCGCAATACTGCGTAACCCGTTATGCCCGCCGTTGCCGCCCCCTTGTTTGAGCCGCACGGTTCCCGCAGGTAAATCCAGCTCATCATGGACGACCAGGATTTGCTCGACCGGGATCTTATAAAAGCCGGCCAGCGCCGCCACCGCCTGCCCGCTGCGGTTCATAAAGACATCCGGCTTGAGAATCCAGCAGCTCCGTCCGTCCGCAGCCATTTCGCAAAGCTCCCCGTGGAAGCGGGCGGAGGATTTAAATTGGCCGCCCCGGTCGTGTGCCACGGCATCCGCAAACCAAAACCCTGCGTTGTGCCGTGTCGCTTGATAGCGGGGACCTGGATTGCCCAGCCCCGCGATCAAGCGTATCCCTGAATCTGACTCCGGGGGTCCTGCCACATTCACAAGCAGCCGTTGGCGACTGCCTTAACCGGCAGCCTGACCACCGCTCCCTTGTTCCGGCTGAGCCTCCCCTTCGGGCGCAGCGGCTTCAGCTTCTTCGGTCTCCAGGGCCGCTCTCGGAATAACGATGGTGACCACGGGTAAATCATGCTCCGAACCCGCGACCAAGCCCGGGATTTCCACACCGACGGGCAGTTTGAGTTCAGAAAGATGAACGGACTCGCCCGCCTCCAGCGGAGAAACATCCACCTCGATGTATTCCGGCAGATCCTTGGCCAGACACGTGACATCCACATGCTTCATGAGGTGATTGACGATACCGCTGCGCAATTTTACGCCCGGCGCCACGTCTTCACCCATGAAGTGCAGGGGGACATGGACGCGTATCTTATCGGTAGCGGTAACCCGTTGCAGATCCAGGTGCATGATGATGGGTTTGTAAGGGTGGCGCTGCAAATCCTTGAGCACCGCCTTTTCCGCCTTGCCATTCACATTGACGGTCAGGATGTGGGAATAAAAGGCCTCGTATTCCAGGCTCTTCGCCACATCTTTGTGGGGAAAAGTCACCGCTGCAGGCTCCTTCTTACCACCGTAAAGAATACCCGGTACTTTGCCTGCGTGACGGAGGCGGCGGCTCGCACCCTTCCCCATATCCGTACGCAGTTCTGCGTTCAATTGAAATTCAACAGCCATGATTACTCTCCAAAAAATAATGCTGCCTCTAAGGCAGCCTTGCCAATACCGCCCCAAGGGGCGGGCTCTTGGGAATGGCGGCGCGCGACCACGTCGTCATCCCAAATACTATTAATCCATAAATAAGGTGCTGACCGACTCCTCGGCACTGACACGGCGCAAGGTTTCCGCCAGCATGCCGGCGATGGAGAGCTGCCGTATGCGGGGACACTCCACGGCATCCGTCCGCAAGGGAATAGTGTCGGTGACCACCAGCTCATCCAATACCGAATTCTCAATATTCTTTATGGCCGCCCCGGACAATACCGGGTGCGTACAATAAGCCACCACGGTAGCGGCGCCGTGTTCTTTCAAGGCCCGCGCCGCTTCGCATAAGGTGCCGGCGGTATCCACCAGATCATCGACCAACACACAGGTACGGTCCTGCACTTCACCGATAATGTGCATCACCTTGGCCTCGTTGGGCCGGGGACGACGTTTATCGATAATGGCCAGATCCGCATCGCCCAGGCGCTTGGCCAAGGCCCGCGCCCGCACCACCCCGCCCACATCCGGCGACACCACGATCTGGTTGGGATACTTCTGCCGCCAGATATCACCGAGCAAGATCGGCGAGGCATAGACGTTATCCACCGGGATATCGAAGAATCCCTGTATCTGGTCGGCGTGCAAATCGACGGTCAATACCCGATCGGCGCCGGCACCGCTGATCATATTGGCCACGACCTTGGCCGAGATCGCCACCCGCGCCGAACGGGGTCGTCGATCCTGGCGCGAATATCCGAAATAGGGAATGACGGTGGTGACGCGCCGTGCCGAAGAACGGCGCACCGCATCGACCATCACCATCAATTCCATCAAATTATCGTTGGTGGGATGGCAGGTGGGCTGGACGATGAAGACGTCCTTGCCGCGGACGTTCTCCATGATCTCCACCATGATCTCACCGTCGCTGAAGCGGCCCAAAATGGCCTTACCCAGCGGGATGTTCAAATAGTTAACGATATCCTCAGCCAGCTGCCGATTCGCGTTACCGGAAAACACTAACATCGAGTTGTACGACACGCGGCCCCCTTTATCTCTCACACGCGACAAGCGTTTACTCGATTATTGAACAGCGGCATATGGCTGGGGTGCCAGGATTCGAACCTGGGAATGCTGGAATCAAAATCCAGTGCCTTACCGCTTGGCGACACCCCAATCAAACACGACGCGAGCGCCAATCTCCGGTCCCCCGGAGCCGCGGCTCAAACTTCTTTCATCAATCTGTCATGCAGCGGTGAACGATTACAAGCCTGGGCTATAAACACCGCCCAATGGGCCGGGACCGCCTTGGCAACACTTTGCGCCCGGCCTTTATCGGCAAAAGCCGCAAATACCGCCGCACCCGTACCGCTCATCCGGGCCTGGGTATAGCCACCCAGCCAGGTTAGGGCTCGTCCCACCTCCGGATAGCGTCGGCATACCACCGCCTCGCAGACGTTACTGCCTGCCCCGGAAAGAAAAGCGGGTATTGTGAGGGGCGGGAGGTTACGTGTCAATTCGGGGGCGGCAAAAATCTCGGCTGTGGACACGTGACAAGGGGGCATCACCACCACATACCAGTGCTCAGGCAAGTCAATGGGGGTCAGGCGTTCACCCACCCCCTCCGCCCACGCCGCCCGGCCATGAATGAAGACCGGCACATCCGCACCCAGCTGCAAACCCAGTTCCGCCAGCTGCCCTTCCGGCAAATCCACCCCCCACAGGCGATTCAGCGCCACCAAGGTAGTGGCCGCATCGGAACTGCCACCCCCCAAGCCCGCCCCCATGGGCAAACGCTTTTCGACGGTGATATTCACCCCCATGGAACTATCGGCATAGCGCTGGAGCAATGTGGCGGCCCGCACCGTCAGGTCCTGATGCTCGGGCACCCCGGGCAAGGGCGTGAGGAGCCGGATCGCCCCATCATCACGTGGGGTAAAGCGCAGCGCATCACCATGATCGAGAAACTGAAACGCCGTCTGCAGGAGATGATAACCATCGGGACGGCGTCCGATTATATGCAAAAACAAATTGATCTTGGCCGGTGCCGGCCAGCTGCTTGCGTTCATTCAAGGCCTAAGACAAGGTCCACTCATCAATCACCAGGCGCACCTTAACCTGGGGGCTGTCGAGAAAGATCTTGGTGGGAAAGGCCTTGCCGGCGACATCGCCATAGCGACGATAGGAGATATGCCAGCCTGCCTGGTTCAACCAATACAGGCGCCCCTGGTCATCCACGGCGTGGGTTTCCGCCGCATGGGGCATCGGCAGACCCCTCACCCAGTAATACAGGCCCTTGACCGGCAAGCGCCAACCGAATTGCCGCGCCAGCAGCTCATCCGGGTCCATGGCCGATACGCTGCGCCCGTCCGAAAGCAACAGGGTCACCCCATGGGCAGTACCCTGCAATTCGGCCGATTCCTGCCCCAGCGGACCGCTCAAGTTGATGTGATAGAGCTTGGCATTCCCTTGCTGCCAACGGAAAGATACATGCCAGCCCTCGTCTTCGGTTTGAATGCCGAGGCGGCCCGAGATGACCCAACTGCGAAATTGCTCGAGATCCTGCTGATGCGTCACCCATTGACGTTCCGCCTCCGGCGATGTGGTCTTGACCCCACTCAACGTTGTGCACGCCGACAACACCACCATGCCGATCATCAGGCTCACCGCCCGAATCGCCTTGCCCACTTTCACTTCCACAGCGAAGATATTCCTTAATATATTCAAGAGTTCCCCCGACGCAAGCGGGGGAACTCGATCAGCCACACGGCGTGAGCTTATTTATGATTCAGGCGATTCATTACGTCGAGCAACACCTTGTTGCCCGGCGCCACCTTCAAGGCCTTGTCCCATACCTCGCGTGCAGCCTGCTTATCCCCCATTACCCACAGCACCTCTGTGAGGTGGGCGGCAATTTCCGAATCGGAACTGGCATCCAGCGCACGGCGCAAGTAACTCACCGCCTCTTTATATTGGCCGAGCCGATAACTCACCCACCCCATGCTGTCCTGCACGAAGTAACTATCCGGCTTCAGTTCCAGAGCCCGCTTAATATAACCCAAGGCTTCCTGATAACGCTTGGTGTGATCGGCCAGGCTGTAACCCAAGGCATTGAGGGCATCCACATTATCCGGGTCGCGCGCCAGGACCTGCTTGAGATCCTTTTCCATCATGGCGTAATTGCCCATCTTTTCCGCAGCCATACCCCGGGCATACAAAAGATCCGCATTGTCAGGCAGCTCCTTGAGACCCTTGGTAAAGACAGCAAGCGCCTCCTGCAATCGACCGGCGCTACGCAGTATCTGGCCATCCGCCAGATAGATGCGCATCAGCTCTCCGGGACTGTGCGGGGTGATGGCGCTCAGCTGGCCGCGCGCTGCATCCACCTCACCTTTGTCAGCCAACAACAAGGCAATGCGGATTTGGGATTCCAGATATTTTTCACCCCGCTCCACCTTTGAATACCATTTGATTGCCGCATCCGGGTCTTTGTGAAATTCCTCGGCGATGCGTCCCAGGTAATAACTGCTTTCCGACTCATAGCCCTGATTGGAACGATGCAAGATCAGGAAATACCGTTCTCCCTCCTCCAGACGCCCCAGCTGCAAGGCCACCAGTGCCAGGAGCCGCAGATTTTCCAGATCATCCGGGGACTGCTTGTAGATGATCTTAAATTGCGCATAGGCCTTATCGACCTGGTTATTGTCGCCCAGTGCGCGCGCATAGATACTTCGCAACCTATTATCTTTAGGTTGCTTTTTGATGGCGCTGGCCAGCAGCTTGAACGCCTCGCCGCTCTTGCCCCGCATAGACAGTATCCGCGCCAACTGGATATTCGCATCGACACGATCGGGCTGAAGTTCCACCACCCGCCTGATGGCTTGTTCCGCCTGATCCAGGACCCCGGCACGCACCGCCAGGTGACTCAAAGCCAGCAAGGCATTGGGATCGTCAGGCCGGGAATTGACCAGACGTTGCATAACTTCCAGGGCCGCCTGCTTATCCTGTTGCCGCCCCAACAAGCCGGCAACCAGCATAAAGGCATTCTCGTTACCTTCCTTGGTATTGAGCTCCAGCAAGGCCTCGAGTTGGCGCTGAGCCTCATCGTATTGACCGCTGCGAATGTAAAATGCGGTGACGACCTCACGCGCATCGATATTCTTCGGCTCCAGAGCTACCCACTGCTTGGCGGCATCCAAGGCATCCTTGTCATCGTGGGCATACACGGCGATCCGCGCCGCCCGTTCCAACATGCGCGGATCCTGCCGGTCCTCGCCGAGCTGCAGATAATTCTTGATGGCGACGTCATAATGCCTGCGCTGCAGGGCAACCTCGGCCACCAATACCTTGTACATGACATCGGGGGGTATCGATTCTCTAGGCTCTTCCGCCACAACCGGCGCGGCTGGAGGGGAAACTTTATATTGTTCAGCCACTTGCTTCGGTGCCGAGGGAGCATTCACCCCCTGCTCCCTGGGATTGACGGCACAACCCGCTAACACCAACGCCGCC